>Ga0068856_100000014_pt1 | contig 163480 bp, 152 predicted proteins | sample KBSCornC62_FD_66595 | JGI IMG/M metagenome (GOLD analysis project Ga0068856, IMG submission 66595) | Corn rhizosphere microbial communities from Kellogg Biological Station, Michigan, USA - KBS Corn C6-2 | ecosystem: Host-associated > Plants > Roots > Rhizosphere > Soil ...
CGGTTTCAAAACTTCACCGCTCGAACGCTCCAGAATAGATTCAGGCGAAGCTAAACTGATGGTAATGGTGGTGAAATTACTTTTGATTTTATTATCCTTTTTGTAAGACATAGTCTCCTTTGTTTTTTAGTTGTTGAAAGGTTGTAAAGTTGTAATGTTGAAATGTTGAAGCGCTAACTTTACAACATTCGAACCTTTCAACATTACAACAAAACCTTATTCTAACGTAATATCCAAACCTAAACCTCTTAATTCATGAACCAATACGTTGAATGATTCAGGAACTGATGGGGTTGGCAGATTTTCGCCTTTAACAATGGCTTCATAAGTTTTGGCGCGGCCGATAACATCATCCGACTTAACGGTTAATATTTCCTGCAGAATGTTGGATGCACCGAATGCTTCCAATGCCCAAACCTCCATTTCACCAAAACGCTGACCACCGAATTGTGCTTTACCACCCAATGGCTGTTGAGTGATCAAAGAGTACGGCCCGATTGAACGTGCGTGCATCTTATCGTCAACCATGTGGCCCAGTTTCAGCATGTAAATGATACCTACCGTTGTTTGCTGATCGAAACGGTCGCCGGTTAAACCATTGTACAGGTAAGTACGGCCTGACTCCGGTAAGCCGGCTTTTTTCACCCACTCTTCTACTTCGCCATGGCTTGCACCATCGAAGATCGGCGTGGCGAATTTAACGCCCAGCTCCTTACCTGCCCAGCCCAACACTGTTTCGTAAATCTGGCCAAGGTTCATACGCGAAGGCACACCCAGCGGGTTAAGTACGATGTCAACCGGTGTTCCATCTTCCAGGAACGGCATATCTTCATCGCGAACGATACGGGCAACGATACCCTTATTACCGTGACGGCCGGCCATCTTATCCCCTACTTTCAGCTTACGCTTTTTGGCGATATAAACTTTAGCCATCTGTACGATGCCTGAAGGCAGCTCGTCACCCACGCTGATTGCGAATTTATCGCGGCGGTAAGCGCCAAGCTCTTCGTTTACTTTGATGTTATAATTGTGTAGCAGTATCTTGATCAACTCGTTCTTATCGTCATCGGTGGTCCATTTTGTTGGATTGATGTTTTCAAAAGTCAAATCAACCAGTATCTTTTGGGTGAACTTAACACCCTTAGGCACCTGCAGCTCCTTGTAAACGTTGTAAACGCCTTGCGATGTTTTACCGTTTACGATCTCGAACAACTTTTCGATCAAAATATTCTTTAATTCTTTGATCGCTTTTTCGTGCTTGGTATCCAGTTTTTCCAGTTGCGACTTTTCTTCCGCTTTGGTGGTCTTTTTAGCACGCGAGAACAACTTGGTATCGATAACCACGCCGGCTATTGATGGTGGGGTCTTCAACGAAGCATCCTTAACGTCCCCTGCTTTATCGCCAAATATAGCGCGCAGCAATTTTTCTTCCGGTGAAGGGTCAGATTCTCCCTTAGGGGTTATCTTACCAATCAGGATATCGCCTTCCTTAACCTCTGCGCCGATGCGAATGATACCGTCTTCGTCAAGATCTTTGGTGGCTTCTTCCGATACGTTCGGGATATCCGGTGTTAATTCTTCTTCGCCGCGTTTAGTGTCACGCACCTCCAGCTCAAATTCTTCAACGTGAAGCGAAGTGAATATGTCCTGCGAAACAACACGTTCAGAAATCACGATCGCATCCTCAAAGTTATAACCCTGCCATGGCATAAACGCCACTTTCAGGTTACGCCCAAGCGCTAATTCGCCATTTTGAGTTGCGTACCCTTCGCAAAGCACCTGACCTTTTTGAACGCGCTGCCCTTTCTTAACGATCGGCTTCAGGTTGATGGTAGTGCTCTGATTAGTTTTCTTAAACTTAGTTAAACGATAGCTGCGCGAATCGCCATCGAAAGAGATCAAACGATCCTGCTCGTCGCGGTCGTAGCGGATGCGTATCTCGTTAGCGTCAACATATTCCACTACACCATCCCCTTCAGCATTGATCAATGTACGCGAGTCCTTCGCTACGCGGCCTTCCAAACCGGTACCTACTATCGGCGCCTCGGGGCGCAATAGCGGAACGGCCTGGCGCTGCATGTTCGAGCCCATCAGCGCACGGTTAGCGTCGTCATGCTCCAGGAACGGAATTAATGACGCAGCTATCGAGGTGATCTGGTTAGGCGCAATATCCATATAGTCCAGCCTTTCGGGCTCGATGATTGGAAAGTCACCTTCGAAACGCGCTTTTACACGCGGAGTGGCGAACACGCCATTGTCATCATAAACTGCATTGGCCTGGCCGATGGTTTTACCATCCTCATCTTCTGCTGACAGATAGATCACATTTTCGCTAACCTGTACTTTACCCTCAACCACACGTTTGTATGGCGTTTCGATAAAGCCCAGGTTATTGATCTTGGCATGTACGCAAAGCGAGGAGATCAAACCGATGTTTGGTCCTTCCGGTGTTTCGATGGTACACAACCGGCCGTAGTGGGTGTAGTGCACGTCACGAACTTCGAAACCCGCACGCTCACGTGACAGACCGCCGGGGCCTAAGGCCGACAAGCGGCGCTTGTGCGTGATCTCGGCCAATGGATTGGTTTGGTCCATGAACTGAGAAAGCTGATTTGTGCCAAAGAACGAGTTGATCACCGACGATAAAGTACGTGCGTTGATCAGATCCGTTGGTGTAAAAACTTCGTTATCGCGAATGTTCATACGTTCACGGATGGTACGGGCCATACGGGCTAAACCGACACCGAACTGGGCGTATAACTGCTCACCCACAGTACGAACACGACGGTTTGATAAGTGGTCAATATCATCCACCTCAGCTTTTGAGTTGATAAGCTTGATCAAATATTTAACAATCGCGATAATATCCTGCTTGGTTAAAACTTTCGTTTCTTCCGAAGTGGTCAATTTCAATTTACGGTTGATGCGGTAACGGCCCACATCACCAAGGTCATACCTTTTGTCCGAGAAGAACAGGCGGTCGATGATACCACGGGCAGTTTCCTCGTCAGGTGGTTCAGCGTTACGCAACTGGCGGTAGATGTGCTCAACCGCTTCTTTCTCAGAGTTTGAAGTATCCTTTTGTAAGGTATTATATATAATGGTGTAGTCACCGCTGGTAGTTGAATCTTCCTTGTTAAGGATGATCGTTTTTACACCTGCGTCGATGATCATATCAATATGATCGTCTTCCAGCATGGTCTCACGTTCCAGGATGATCTCGTTACGGTCTATCGAAACAACTTCGCCTGTATCTTCGTCAACAAAGTCCTCAACCCATTTTTTCAGTACCCTGGCAGCAAGCTTACGGCCGATATATTTCTTCAGACCTGATTTGCTCACTTTTACTTCGTCGGCCAGTTCAAACAATTCCAGAATGTCTTTATCTGAATCATAACCGATAGCACGGAGCAAGGTAGTTACCGGGAATTTCTTTTTACGGTCAATGTACGCATACATCACGTTGTTCACATCAGTAGCAAATTCAATCCATGATCCTTTGAAAGGAATTACACGGGCCGAATACAGTTTTGTACCGTTTGTGTGGCGGCTTTGTCCAAAAAACACGCCCGGCGAACGGTGCAATTGCGATACAATTACACGCTCGGCGCCATTGATAACGAAAGTGCCTTTGGGTGTCATGTATGGGATGGTTCCCAAATACACGTCCTGCACAATAGTTTCAAAATCTTCGTGCTCCTCGTCGTTGCACGACAGGCGAAGCTTGGCTTTTAAAGGCACGCTGTAAGTTAACCCGCGCTCAATACATTCCTGTATATCATAACGCGGCGGGTCAATAAAGTAATCAAGAAACTCCAGTACGAAGATGTTTCTTGAATCTGAGATCGGAAAGTTTTCGGCAAACACTTTGAACAACCCCTCTTTATAGCGGTTGTCTGAAGTAGTTTCCAACTGAAAAAATTCCTGGAAAGATTGCAATTGCACGTCAAGAAAGTCAGGATAATCCAAAACTCTGCGGCTTGTTGCAAAATTTACTCTTTGATTATTTTGGTTTGCCAAGGGAATAAAATTTTAGTTATTAATGTAGATGTGAGTATTGAGATGTGAGACATGAGATTTAATCTCAATCTTGTATCTCCTATCTTTCTTATTATTGAAACCTGGGATGAAAGTTAAAATATGACTTTACTGCTTCCGCTGTATCCCTCATATCTCACATCTGATATCTCAAATCTCCTAAAACAGCAATAGACCCCGACCAAAACAGGTCGGAGTCTGATGCTATGTTTGTTTCGGTTAAGTTATTTAACCTCAACTACTGCTCCGGCTTCTTCTAATTGTTTCTTCAGAGATTCAGCTTCTTCCTTAGTTACACCTGTTTTTACTTCTTTAGGTGCCTGGTCAACTAAGTCTTTTGCTTCTTTAAGGCCAAGGCCGGTTAAGTCTTTAACTAATTTAACAACCGCTAATTTAGCGCCGCCTGCTTCTTTCAGGATAACGTCAAATGCAGTTTGAACTGCAGCTTCAGCAGGAGCGTCATCGCCACCACCAGCAGCAGGTGCGGCAACAGCAACAGCTGCAGCAGCAGGCTCAATGCCATACTCATCTTTTAAGATCTGAGCTAATTCGTTTACTTCTTTTACTGTTAAGTTTACCAACTGTTCAGCAAACGCTTTTAAATCCGCCATTTTATTTAAATTTTTCTTTTAATACTTGTTTGTTTTTTTAATTCGAACTTATGGGTGTCCGTTAACCTCTTTCCTGTAATGTTTTCACAACGCCTGCCAGTATATTTCCGCCTGATTGTAAGGCCGAAATAACATTTTTTGCAGGTGACTGCAACAATCCGATGATCTCTCCGATCAGCTGTTCCTTCGATTTTAAGTTGATCAAAGTGTCCAACTGTTTGTCGCCGATGAAAATTGCTGAATCAATGTAGGCAGCCTTCAAAATAGGCTTGTCGCCTTTTTTCCTTAACTGTTTGATCAGCTTTGCCGGAGCGGTAGCTGATTTTGAGAAAAGAATTGACGATGAACCTTTCAGCACATCATAAATAGGCGAGAAATCGCCGCCGGCAGCTTCCATAGCCTTTTTGATGAGGCTGTTTTTAGCTACCTGCATCGTAATGTCGCTTTCGAAACATTGACGACGGATGTGATTGACCTTTGCAACCGTCAGATCAGAAGTATCGGTAATATAAAAATTACCGTATTCTTTCATCTGTTCAGTAAGGGCAATTACTAATTCGTGTTTTTCTTCTTTATTCATGATTTAGATCCCCGCTACTGTTTTAGTTTCAACTTCAATTCCAGGCGACATGGTCGATGAGAGATGGATACTCTTAAAATAGGTGCCTTTTGCTGCCGAAGGCTTCAATTTTGAGAGTGTTTGCAATACTTCCAAAGCATTCTCATAAATTTTATTCGGCTCAAACGAAACCTTTCCGATTGAAGCGTGGATGATACCGGTTTTATCAACCTTGAAATCGATCTTACCGCCTTTAACCTCGGTTACAGCCTTACCAACTTCGGTAGTTACTGTACCCGACTTAGGGTTAGGCATAAGGTTACGCGGACCTAAAATACGGCCCAAACGTCCAACCTTTGCCATAACGCTTGGCATAGTGATGATAATATCAACATCAGTCCATCCGCCTTCAATTTTGGCAATATAGTCATCCAAGCCAACGAAATCCGCGCCTGCATCCTTTGCTTCCTGCTCTTTGTCAGGTGTGCAAAGCACTAAAACACGCACAGTTTTGCCGGTTCCATGAGGCAGGGTAGCAATACCGCGAACCATTTGATTGGCTTTACGCGGATCAACACCCAAACGCACGTCAATATCAACAGAAGCATCAAACTTGGTAGTGGTAATTTCCTTTACCAACGAAGATGCATCGCTTAACGAGTACGATTTATTTGCCTCAATTTTGGAGAGTGCCAACTTTTGATTTTTTGTTAATCTAGCCACTGTCTTAAACTGATTTTGTATAAGTTAATTAATTGTGGATTTGAGACGTGAGATATGAGATTTGAGATAAAATCTGAAATCGTATATCGTAAATCTGAAATCCGTTTAGTTCCAGGGAGCCGTACCTGATACGGTTATTCCCATACTGCGAGCCGTTCCGGCCACCATTTTCATGGCAGATTCTACTGTAAACGCGTTCAAATCAGTCATCTTATCTTTGGCTATTGCCTCAACCTGGCCCCAGTTTACACTGCCAACCTTTTTACGGTTAGGCTCGGCTGATCCACCCTTTAAGCCGGTAGCTTCCAGTAACTGGATAGCAACGGGAGGGGTTTTGATGATAAAATCGAATGACTTGTCGACATAAACAGTAATAACTACCGGTAACACTTTGCCAGGCTTATCCTGGGTACGTGCGTTGAACTGCTTGCAGAACTCCATAATGTTAACCCCTTTTGCACCCAATGCAGGGCCAATTGGAGGAGATGGATTTGCAGCGCCGCCCTTTACCTGCAGCTTTACCATTGCACCGACTTCTTTTGCCATTTTTGTTTACTTAAATTATAACAATGTTAATAAGTGGAAGCTATGTAACATTTATCTTTCGAGTAGTGATTAAAGGTTAGAGACTAGAGGTTAGTTAGTCTGTCACTTAATCATCGAACTCATTAATATCTGATGTGATTTTTAGACGTCTTAGAAATCAGCTTCCAACTAATCTCTAATCACTAGTCTCCAATCACTCTTTTTCTACCTGCATGTAATTCAATTCAAGCGGCGTACGGCGCCCGAATATCTTTACCATTACTTTTAGTTTCTTCTTTTCCTCGTTCACTTCCTCGATCACACCGCTGAAACCATTGAAAGGGCCATCCATTACTTTTACACCCTCGCCTATATAATAAGGCACGTTCATCGTTTCGCCCTGCGCACTCATCTCGTCAACCTTACCTAAAATACGGTTCACTTCTGCCTGGCGCAAAGGGATAGCATTTCCGGCTTTATCGCCCAAAAACCCGATCACGCTGTTTATATTTTTGATGATATGCTCGATCTCCGGATCAAGCGCTGCTTCAATTAATACATAGCCAGGGAAAAAATTGCGCTCTTTTGCAATTTTCTTTCCATCACGCATCTGGTAATATTTTTCAGTCGGTATTAATACCTGCGGCACCAAATGGGATATGCCCAACCGGTTGATCTCTGCGTCTATATACTGCTTAACCTTTTTCTCTTTACCACTAATAGCCCGCACCACATACCATTTTAGTTGATCACTCATCTGTTGCTGAACTATTAGGTTAACGATTTGTAAAACTGGTGAAGTATTGCATTGACGCCCTGGTCCATCGCAGCTATAATAAATGCGATGATCAATGAAGTAACCAGCACCAGGATGGAACTGTTCCACAGTTCACCCCATGTTGGCCATGTCACCTTCTGGGTCAACTCAACGTACGACTCTTTAATAAACTCAGATACTTTAGCCATTTTACTCTTTTATATATGCACGGGAACAAGGATTCGAACCCTGATCAAAGGTTTTGGAGACCTCTATTCTACCATTGAACTATTCCCGTTTGTATAATCCCTTTAAGGGGCTTTCATAATCAACAAAGTACTTAGCCATTTTGGCTAAGTACTTTGTCTAAATTAACCTTACCTTTTTTCCTCATTTAAGAGGTGGAGGGCTTGGCTTATTTTAATATTTCGGTTACCTGACCGGCGCCTACCGTACGGCCACCTTCACGGATAGCGAAACGTAAGCCTTTTTCCATCGCGATAGCATTGATCAACTTTACAGTGATGGTAACGTTATCACCAGGCATAACCATTTCTACACCTTCGGCTAAGGTGATTTCACCTGTAACGTCAGTGGTACGGAAATAGAATTGCGGACGGTATTTGTTGAAGAAAGGCGTGTGACGGCCACCTTCAGCTTTTGACAGCACGTAAACTTCTGCCTTAAAATCGGTGTGAGGAGTTACTGAACCCGGTTTGCAAATAACCATACCACGACGGATATCGGTTTTTTCAATACCACGTAACAATAAACCTACGTTGTCGCCAGCTTCACCGCGATCCAGGATCTTGCGGAACATTTCCACACCTGTAACGGTTGATTTCAGGTTTTCAGCACCCATACCCAGGATATCAACAGGATCGCCCGAGTTGATGATACCACGCTCGATACGGCCGGTTGCAACAGTACCACGACCAGTGATCGAGAATACGTCTTCAACAGGCATCAGGAACGGAAGCTCAGTCAGACGCGGAGGGATTGGAATATAGCTGTCAACAGCGTCCATCAACTCCATGATCTTACCAACCCATTTCGGATCAGCATTAAGGCCACCAAGGGCCGAACCCTGGATAACAGGGATATCGTCGCCAGGATATTCGTAGAACGATAACAGTTCGCGAATTTCCATCTCAACAAGTTCTAACAGTTCCGGATCATCAACCATGTCAACCTTGTTCATAAAAACAACAAGCGCAGGTACACCTACCTGGCGGGCTAACAGGATGTGCTCACGGGTTTGTGGCATCGGACCATCAGTAGCAGCAACCACAATGATCGCACCGTCCATCTGGGCAGCACCGGTAACCATGTTTTTCACATAGTCAGCGTGTCCCGGGCAGTCAACGTGCGCGTAGTGACGGTTTGCTGTTGAATATTCAACGTGCGCAGTGTTAATAGTAATACCACGTTCTTTTTCTTCAGGAGCCGAGTCGATTGAATCGAATGAACGGGCTTCTGATAAACCTTTATCAGCCAATACCTTTGTAATTGCTGCGGTAAGGGTTGTTTTACCGTGGTCAACGTGACCGATTGTACCGATATTTAAATGCGGCTTACTGCGGTCAAACTTTTCTTTTGCCATGATCTATATTTATTATTTACAGGTTAATTTTAACTTTAAGTTTATTCTTATAATACTTGAGCCAACAATGGGATTTGAACCCATGACCTCTTCCTTACCAAGGAAGTGCTCTACCCCTGAGCTACGTCGGCTGATTTTTAGCTCTTTGGTTCACTTGTTCATTTGTTCATTTGTGAATAGTTCGCGAAGGCTTTTTACCAATGAACTATTGAACTAATCAACCAATAAACCAACCGAGCGGAAGACGAGGTTCGAACTCGCGACCTATAGCTTGGAAGGCTATCGCTCTACCAACTGAGCTACTTCCGCTTTCTTTAGTTGCCAGTTTGCGGTTGCCGGTTTGCAGTTAAAACTGCTCACTGCTAACTTAAAACTGCTAACTTCCAGAGTGGGGAGAGGAGGATTCGAACCTCCGAAGTCGTAAGACAGCAGATTTACAGTCTGATCCATTTGGCCGCTCTGGAATCTCCCCATTGTTGATTTACGATTTCGGATTTACGAATTACGATTGTTAAAAATCGTAAATCTTAAATCGTACATCTAAAATCTAACAGAGCCCCCTATCGGGATCGAACCAATGACCTACTGATTACAAGTCAGTTGCTCTACCAGCTGAGCTAAGGAGGCTTTAATTATTAACTTCTTTCATCTCCCTCCCGACCAATAATGTTTGATCTTCGGAACAGTACCGGTTAATTAATTAGGCTGTTTTTTTTATTTTAAAGAACCACCCTTTTCTCCGGCTTCTGCGCAATAACATACCTTTCCGAAAGGGATTGCAAATTTACACATTTTTTAAGGGGAACAAAATTTATTTTTCAAAAAAAAATCGGCGGGTAAAAACCCGCCGATCCAGTTAAAATTTTTATGTTTTTTACGTTTAAAACTCCTCTGTTACTTCCTGCAGGGCTGCTTTTTTTGCAGCAGCCGCGGCCGCAGTTTTCTTTTGTTTATGTTTTTCAATTTGCTTGCGCAGGCACTCAATCGCAAGGTCGGTGCCCTCTTCAAATGTTTTGCACTGCTCTTTTGCAAATAATTGACTGCCCGGGATCGTTAGCTTTATCTCCGTTATTTTGTTGGCTTCGTCTTCAACGTTCTCCAGCCGTAAATAAACCTCCCCGCTGATGATCTGGTCATAGAAGGTATCAAGCTTGTCTGCTTTTTTCTGGATAAACTCCAATAATTTCCTGTCTGCATTAAAACGAATAGATTGCACTCTGATTTTCATGATTCCTCCTTTTTATGCCTTTGGATGGGCTTGTTTGTAAATAGATTTTAATCGCTCAACTGAATTGTGGGTATATATCTGGGTCGCGCTGAGGTTGGCATGGCCCAAAAGTTCTTTTATGGCGTTCAAATCGGCGCCGCGGTTTAATAAGCTTGTTGCAAACGTGTGCCGCAGTACGTGCGGGCTGCGTTTATTTTGGGTAGATATGTAGGAAAGGTATTTCTGCACGATTAGATAGATCAACATCGAATAAGCCTTGGCTCCTTTGTTTGTAACGATTAAGGCTAACGAATTGTTACCAGAAAATTGCTGCTTTTTCTTTAACTCCTGGTATTCAGCTATTAATAATTTCAGCTCATTGTTGATGGGTATAATGCGCTCTTTGTTGCGCTTCCCCAGCACCTTTAATGTGCCTTCATAAGTGTTGATATCCGAGTCTTTAACGCCCAGCAGCTCCGACAGCCGCATGCCTGTCCCAAACAGCATTTCCACAACCAGTTTATCACGAACGCCGGGAAAATCGTTGGTAAATACTGCGCCGTCATCCAGCATGCGGGTCAGCTTTTCATCCTCTACAATAACCGGCAAGTTTTTTGGAATTTTCGGCGTATTGATCTTCGACGCCGGGTTTACTTCGATAATACCCTCCTGCAGCAAAAACTTAAAATATTTGCGCAGCGTAGCTATTTTTCGATTAATTGAACGGGCGATGATGGCATCATTCATCATCTCCACCATCCAGTTGCGGATATGGTAATGCGTTATTTGCGAAGGATGTGTAATAACCGGGACCGGCGGCGGATCTTTTTTTTCGGGATTGTTAAGGAAGCCGATAAACTGGTTGAGGTCGGATTGGTAGGCGGATACAGTATGCGGGGAGTACCTTTTTTCGAACTGAATATACCGGATAAAACGCTCTGTAAACATAAAAACTACTTGTACATCCGAATGCTGAATGTACAAATAGTTTTGATATTATTGACAGGAAAATTGTAATTTTTTTAAAAAGATTTTAAAAAAATTAAACAGTTGCTTCCTGGTTCATATTTTGCTTGTAGATAGCGTGTTTAACCACGTGGCGGCGGGTAACGGATTTCTTCTCGAAAGCCTGGCGACTGCGCAATTCGCGTAATACACCTGTTTTTTCAAACTTCTTTTTAAAGCGTTTTAATGCTTTGTCTAATGATTCGCCGTCTTTTACGTTTATAATGATCATAATTCCCGATATACCTCCTTTCAGGGATGGCAAAGGTATGGAATGTTTTTGGAAATAGGAAATGAATTTGTGAGTTGGCTGACCAAGCGGTCGAAATTTAGAAATTGCCTAAAATATTTCAGGCCTACTAATGTTTTGATCCCTTTATTTCCCTCTCAAACCACATCTGTTCACTTTCATCAAGTCTTTTGCGGAGATACATAAATTGTTGTAAGTAGATTTTTATCTTTTGACTAGGGTGAAAGTATACATGATGGCCGACAGGAATATAATTTTGTGAGATCTGGTAAACAGGTTCGCATTTAAAGTCTGCTAATAAATCATAACAAACTTTCGCCTTGCTATAGCTATTCGCGATACTAATTTCATAAGCGGTATCATTTACCAGGCCGAATCGAACGAATGCTCCGGCCAAAAACGCCATTTTTTGGGGATCGTTCGCAAAGATTTCCTTTTTTAGCGCCCCTCTTAGTATGGGTTTAAAATTTAGTTGGGGGTCATTATCTGAAGTAAATTCTCCGCTTTCTTTAAAGACGTAGTAAGAATTAAACTTTGTGGACAAATTATCTGAAAATATTTTTCCGCTTTGAAGATTGCTCGATGAATCCAGATAACGATCGACTTTATAACTTGAAATAGGGTAATCAATTTTCAGTAAAGAATCGACCACCGTTATTAATGCCCCCTGGGGTGCATCATATCTGTCAAGTAAGTTCTTTTCTCGAGGGTCAAGGTCACGTCCCATATAGTCGCTCAGGGTGCCTAAAACAAAGTATTCTCTTTCGACTTTATTAAGCTTCTGGCCAAATGAGGAATTGGCGATTGCGAGTGAAAAAAGTAAAATAAATAGTTTAGGACCTTTCATAATATAAATGTAGTGAGGTCTATCCAAATCGAACCAACCTCGGAATGTACCTGTTACATAGTTACTTTATCTTGTACTTACGCTTCGGATTTCTACTGGTATGGAAAACATGCAATATAAAGATAAGATTCTCCTTTTTCGAAAAACGATAAACGATAACGAACGGAAATACATCTATAACAAATTCCCTTGTGTTTCCTTTTCTATTTTGATAGGTTTCAGGATTTTTTGAGATTGCGATAACAGCATTATCAATGGCTTCCAAAAAGCGATCCCCTGCTTCTTCGGATCGTTCGTCATACCAATCAAAAGATTTCCGGATTTCTTTTCGGGCAGTAGCTGAAAAGAAAAAATCAATTTGCATTTTTTTTGCGGCGGGACAGTAATTCGGTTTTTAAAGCATCCCAGGTAATCCCCGGGTCTTTACCACTTCTCAAATCGGCCTCGCTTTTGTCCAGTTCAGCCATCATATCTTCATCGTTCCACCATTTGTACGGCGGCGTTTTTGAATTAACAAAATCATATAATTCTTGCAATTCCTGGTTCGAAGCGTTGTCGATATAATAACGCAACTCTATTCTCAAAACGTCAGGGTCAAGTTTGTGTTCCATATTGGATTCTTATAACATTTCAACCTTCCAACTTTACAACATTTCAACAAAATCTATCTCAGTGCTTCCCTTGCAATCACGATCTTCTGTATCTCACTCGTCCCCTCGCCTATCGTACACAACTTGGCATCGCGGTAAAACTTCTCAACCGGGAAATCCTTGGTGTAGCCGTATCCACCGAAGATCTGCACTGCCTCATTGGCAACTTTTACAGCAACTTCCGAAGCGTAGTATTTAGCCATTGCAGCTTGTTTGGTGACAGGCTGGTGGCGGTTTTTCAGGTCGGCGGCCTGCATAACCAATAATTCGGCAGCCTCTATCTGGGTAGCAATGTCGGCCAACTTGAAAGATATGCCCTGGAAAGTACTGATGGATTGTCCGAATTGCTTCCGCTCTTTGGAATAGGCTACCGCGGCATCGAAAGCGCCTTTGGCAATGCCTAAAGATAATGCCGCTATAGATATACGCCCGCCATCCAGCACTTGCATTGCTTGTTTAAAGCCCTCGCCTTCGTTGCCCAGCAAGTTTTCTTTGGGGACGCGGCAATCGTTAAATATCAGCTCCGTGGTTTCAGAAGCGCGCATGCCCATCTTATTTTCCTTTTTTCCATGCGTAAAGCCGGGGGTGCCTTTTTCAATCACCAGGGTTGAAATGCCTTTTGAATCGTTTTTTTCGCCGGTGCGTACCATAACTACAGCTACATCGCCTGATTTGCCGTGGGTGATAAAGTTTTTTGAGCCGTTAACAATATAATGGTCGCCATCCAAAACAGCCGTTGTATTCATCCCCATAGCGTCGGAACCGGTGTTCGACTCGGTCAGTCCCCAGGCGCCAAGCCATTCGCAGGTGGCCAGTTTTGGCAGCCAACGGTGTTTTTGCTCCTCATTTGCGAAAGCAAGTATGTGACCTGTGCATAATGAATTGTGCGCAGCAACTGAAAGGCCTATCGAACCGCATACCCTGGCGATTTCGCTGATTACCGTTACGTATTCCAAATAACCAAAGCCCGACCCGCCGTATTCTTCAGGCACCACAACTCCCATCATGCCCAATTCTCCCAATTGTTTAAACACTTCAATCGGGAAATATTGTGCTTCATCCCATTCCATCACATGCGGGCGAATATGCTTTTCGGCAAAATCGCGGGCCATCTGTCCAACCATTTGCTGGTTTTCACTTTGGGAGAAATCATAGCCTGTTGAGGGCGCATCGGTAACTAAAGAATCCATAGGTAAATGTCGGTTTTTCAGCAAAGTAACGCAATATTCCGGGAATTGATCTCAAATAGAACAGCTATGAAAATAGAACAAAATGGTATACAGTATGAATGTTGCCTTTAGCTTATTTACGCCTGTTTATTTACAAAATTGCGGCCGAAAAAATATTTAGGAGCGTGACCATCAAACACACATCGTCCTTTCCCTGTCAGGCGTATTGTACAAATATTCCGGGATCTGGGCCAGCGTGGATGGATGAACCTGGTCGCCGAGGCTGTAAAATTGTTGAAAGCTCATGATCAGCGGCTTCCATTTGTCGGGGTCCACCCGGTTTGCATGGCCGTCCATTATGATACTTTCTTCCAGGTGCACCCGCTGGATGCGAAGCTCGAATGTCATGATTCTTCCACAGACCGCAGCATCCTCTTCTGCCACACCATGCACGGCCTCCACCATGGCCTCCATTTGTACCGGGCATTCATCCACTCGCGGGGGCAATACGGTTTCCAACCGCACCGGCGTTAGTCCTGCCACGGTAAATTTATCCTGCTCGTGGCGGTATCCTTTTAAAAGCTTCCCTTTCGGTACCGGATTTGAGCCGGTAGTCCGGGCTAAAAGGTTTACTGCCGCCACCTCATTTACCGATGGAAGGTTTAAAACACATTGCCTGGTTCGCATTAAATTTTGCGTAGTTTTTGAAGCTGCGGCCAACCCGATAATACATCGCCAGCCAAGCCAGAATACCGACGACATGGGCGCAAGATTGTCGGACCCGTTTTCGTTTTTTGTACTGATCAGAACAACAGGCGTTCCGAAATATAGGATCGATGGTTCACTTTTGATATGCATGCTGTTATTATTTTATACAGCAAAACTACCTACCCAGTGAACCCCGGAAAACCCGTTTCTTGCTCACAAAAAATCAACAGGATGATTTCAATATCCGGCCAGCACAATGATATTATCGCAAACAGGCGAAATCCGTTCCGCACCGTTTAAAAATCCTAATCCAACCACAAACGAGAATCCGGCAACAATTCCGCCCATTTCCTGTATCAGCTCACTGGCTGCCAGGGATGTGCCTCCTGTTGCCAGCAAATCATCGTGAATAAGGATGTGCTGCCCCGGTTCAAAGGCATCCGTATGCAGTTCAATTGTTGCAGTGCCATATTCCAGCTTGTATGCTTTTTGTTTGATGGTGAAGGGCAGCTTGCCGGCTTTACGCACGGGTGCAAAGGGTACGCCCAACTTGTTAGCCAATGTCAACCCAAATAAAAAGCCCCGGCTTTCGATCCCCGCCACGACATCGATACGGGTGCCTTTTAGTTTTTCAATAAATTCGTCCACTATCCACATGCATAAAACGGGTTGCTTCAAAATTGGGGTAATATCCTTAAATACTATTCCCGGCTTTGGAAAATCCGGAATATCGCGTATGGCTGCTTTGATCTGCTCTGCTATCATTTAAAGCTTAAATAAGGTTGTATTTCTTTTATCGTTTGTTCATCCAATATCGCAATATTTTTCATGTCGTCAACTGACTGGTAATTCCCGTGCTGGGTGCGATATTGAATAATAGCGTTTACTTGTTTGTAGGTGAGGTATGGAAATAACCGGAGCTGGTTGAACGAAATAGTGTTGATGCCGATCTTTTTAACCAACCCCGGATTAACCCTAACTGCGTTGCTGATTGCCGGATATTTTGCTGAATCGATCCCATAAATCTCCTTCAATTGTTCCTTTTGGTAAAAACCACCCAGCCTGTCCCGGTAGCGGATAATCCGGGCAGCAAAAGATGGACCGACACCAGGCAATGCCGTTAGCTTCGCCGAATCGGCGCTGTTAAGTTCCAGTATCTCTCCTGGTTTTAGTTTTTTACTTTCAGCGGTTGATCCGTGTATGTTTATGTAAGGCTCCAGGCGGCTATAATCTGCCGGCGTGATCGCGTATATTTTCTTCAGGTCTTCTTTTCGGTAAAATCGCCCGCCTTTGGTTTCAAAATGCAGGATCACCATCGCCTGCCGTTCGCTCAAACCCAATTGTTTCCACTGATCAAGCGAAAGCGCATTAGGATCAAACGGAAACACAGCCGGATTTTTCAATTGGTTGCCCGATGCCCCACTGTCCACACGGTAGCCGCCGTTCATTTTCGCTTTGCTCAGTTGGGCAGCTGCCTTATCAAAATCTTTGAAATTTATTGTGCTATCTTTGTGGAACAATTGGTAAATATAAGGCGCAGCCAATACCCCTGGGATCAAAATAATAAATATCACCAAGCCATTCCACTCTTTTTTTGTGATGGTGAGGTAGCTTTTTATCCGCGCTTTCATTTGCCAGGTTTATCAAGGTTAAAATAAACAATTTTCCGGCACACTTATTTATCTAAATTAATTTAACCGCCCCCATTTTTTATAATGAAAGTAATTACCACCGAGGAGTTTGCAAAGGCTACAAAAATTGATAAATTAAAAATGCCCGGCCTGGCAGCTTTATTGATGGAATTGATGAAGATAAACCAGGTAAACGAATTATTCGACCAGGCTCAGCCCAAACAAGGTCCTGAATTTGCCGATGCTATTTTAAAGGGCTGCGGCATCAAGGTTGATTTTGATGAAAGGGAGCTCAAAAACCTGCCCGCTACCGGCAGCTTTATCGCCATAGCCAATCATCCTTATGGCGGCATCGAGGGAATGGTTTTGCTGAAGATATTATGCATGGCCCGGCCGGATGCCAAATTGATGGCAAATTTTATCTTAAAAAAGATACCCAACCTAAGTGATTACTTCATCGCGGTAAATCCGTTCGAAAATATTGAGCATTCATCGTCCATAAGCGGGATAAAAACCACGCTGGAGCTACTGGGTAAAGGTACGCCGATCGGCATTTTCCCCGCAGGAGAAGTATCAACCTATAAACTCGATCAAAAACAGGTAACCGACCGGATGTGGCACCCTGTTGTGGGGAAGATCATTGCCAAAGCCAAAGTACCCGTGGTACCCATTTATTTTCACGGAAATAACGGGCTATTGTTTAACCTGCTGAGTTTAATTCACCCCACACTCAGGACGGCCAAACTACCTTCTGAATTATTCAACAAGCAGGGTCATACCATCAAGCTGCGCATAGGTAAACCTATCAATATCGAGGATGTGCCCGATTATACCAACAGCGCCAAACTGCTTAATTATTTACGTGCGCGCACTTATGCCCTTGGCAGTGGCCTGGATGAGGAAAAAAAGATATTTAACCCGCGTAACCTGTTCAAGATAAAGAAAACACCAAAGGCAATAGTAGCCCCGGTGAGCACAGAGGCTCTTGAAAAGGACATTGTACCTTTACGGGATGATTACCGCGTATGGGTTGAAAAAAACTACGAAGTTTTTATTGTTCCGACGTCGCTTATTCCCAACGTGATCCGCGAGATCGGGCGGCTGCGGGAGATCACTTTCAGGGAAGTTGGCGAAGGCACCAACAAATCAACGGACCTGGATGAATATGACATTTACTATAATCACCTTTTTATCTGGGATACGGAAGCCAAAATGATTGTTGGCGCCTATCGACTGGGGCTGGGCGATGAGATATTTTACAGTTACGGTAAAAAAGGATTTTACATTTCAGAACTGTTCAAAATAAAGTCTCAATTCACACCGGTGTTGAAAAAGAGTATTGAACTGGGCCGATCGTGGATACGGAAGGAGTACCAGCAGAAGCCGCTGCCACTATTTTTGTTATGGAAAGGTATTTTGAAATACCTGATCGATAATCCCCGGTACCGCTACCTTATCGGGCCGGTAAGTATCAGTAATTCTTTTTCGAGATTCAGCAAATCATTAATAGTCGACTATATCAATCGTAACCATTTTGATCGCGAGCTCGCAAAATATATCAGGCCGCGCAAAAAGTTCAAAGTGGATCTGGGTAACACGGACGGCGACGTATTACTGTCAGGCGAAGACACTTTTAAAGGCCTCGACAACCTGATCTCGGAGGTGGAAACGCGGAATATAAAGGTACCGGTACTACTGCGCCAATACATCGCGCTGAACGCAAAGATCATCAGCTTTAATATTGACCCCAAATTTTCGGATTGCCTGGACGGGTTTTTAGTGCTCGACCTGCAAAAAGTGCCACAGGATATTTTGGATAAAATTGGGAAAGAATTTATAAACTATAAGGTGGGTGAAAGTATTGGTTAAAAACCAATGTGTCCCTTAAGGTGGTGTTTTTAGCGCCCAAAATTATCTTAGCATTAACCAACCATTGGTAATTATCTGTCATCTTTCCTTTTATCTCGCCACCAACAATAGTTTGCGCCAGGTAATCGCAACATGGGCAGGTAAACCCATAAAAAGCAGATTGGCCCGACGCTATTTGTGCTGAGGTGATGTCAAAGCTGGTAACATCGGGACTGATCTTAAAATAAACGGTGGTCGTAGCATCACAAATAGCGCTATCAATACTCTGGTAAGCAAACACCCGGTAGCCACCACTTGTTACCTGGAAGGTATTGCTAACATCGGAAGAATTGTAATACGTAAAGGAACAAATTGAATTTAGTGGGCAACCGGTTGGCGTTGATGTTAGGGTAACCACTGGACTATTTTGCTTTTTGCAGCCAAATAAGGCAATAAAAACAAGAAAAATCATTAACCTGACTTTCATTGTTGGGGAATTGGTGTATCGTCTATACGGTTAATGAGCGTTGTTCGCTACATTCAGCCAGTTTTTTATTGAAATACCTTTAATACCTGATCGAGAACTTCTTCAAAATAAAATGGAGCAGCCATATTGGCCCTATGAGCAGAAATTTAAGATCGTCCAAAAAAGATGGTTTTTTACCTTCTATCTTATGGCCGATAAACTGGCCGATCCAGGCGATCACAAAAATAATAAGGCTCGACTCCCACAAGGGTGGTCCACCAGTTTTTCCCCAGTTAGCAAGATCGATAATGCCATAGCTAAGTACAAATATGATCAGCAGCATTAAATAAGATAATACCGGGGAAAGCCTGTAGTAGTAATATATTGAAAATGCAATCAGCAGGGAAGCCCAATTGATAAAGCTGTTGTATTGCCCTAAAAAACCAAGATGCGGAAAGGGTATTGCCCAAACCAAACCTAACAGGCTAAAAACGATGAGCGGCACGCAAATCCAATGGATCAGCTTATTAGTTGGGTTTTGATGGCTCTCGGCGTATTTATCGAAATAAATATCTACCGTGCGCTTTTCGGGCGTTTTTGAGGATTGCGGGTTGCTATGTGCCGTGGCTTTCACCCTTCAAATATAAAAATGTTATTTCGATCCGCCATTCACGGCAGACCGAAATAACAATGTCTTACTTATTTAGCAAATGCTACCGACCTGGTTTCCCTGATCACGGTAACCTTTATTTGTCCGGGGTAGGTCATCTCGGTTTGTATCCTGTTGGATATATCTGCCGCCAACACTTCCGACTGTGCGTCACTTATCTTTTCGCTCTCCACCACCACGCGCAACTCGCGGCCGGCTTGTATAGCGAAAGTTTTCTCAACGCCAGGATAGGATAATGCAAGGTCTTCCAACTCTTTCAACCGTTTGATATAGCTTTCAACCACTTCGCGGCGTGCACCGGGGCGGGCGCCTGAAATAGCGTCACAAACCTGGATGATGGGTGATAACATTGAGGTCATTTCCACTTCGTCATGATGAGCGCCTATGGCGTTACATACTTCCGGATGTTCCTTATATTTCTCGGCCAACTGCATACCCAAAATAGCATGCGGTAATTCCGGGTTATCATCGGGTACTTTACCAATATCATGCAATAAGCCGGCACGTTTGGCCAGCTTTACGTTCAGGCCCAATTCGGCAGCCATCGTGGCGCAGAAATTGGCCACCTCGCGCGAGTGCTGCAGCAGGTTTTGGCCATACGATGAACGGTAACGCATACGCCCCACCATACGGATCAATTCCGGGTGCAGGCCATTGATACCGAGGTCGATCACCGTGCGCTCCCCTATCTCGACAATTTCTTCTTCGATCTGTTTTTTGGTTTTGGCAACCACCTCCTCGATACGCGCCGGGTGTATGCGGCCGTCGGTTACCAAACGGTGCATGGCCAGCCTGGCGATCTCGCGGCGAACAGGGTCGAAGCCGGAAAGGATAATGGCTTCAGGAGTATCGTCTACGATGATCTCAATACCGGTAGCGGCCTCAAGTGCGCGGATGTTGCGGCCTTCGCGGCCAATGATGCGCCCTTTTATTTCATCATTTTCGATGTTGAAGATAGACACCGTGTTTTCGATCGCCGCCTCAGTTGCCGTACGCTGTATCGTTTGGATCACGATCTTTTTGGCTTCTTTGGTCGCCGTAAGCTTCGCTTCGTCAACAATATCCTTTATCTGGGCCATTGCTTTGCTGCGGGCTTCTTCGCGCAGGTTATCCACCAATTGGTTTTTGGCTTCTTCAGCGCTCAGGCCGGCAATGGTTTCCAATTGCTGAACATGCTGGTTCTTCAGGATATCAACTTCTTCCTGCTTTTTAACCACAATTTCGGTTTGGCGTTCCAGGTTTTTGCGCACATTGTCAATTTCACTTTCCTTCCGGTTCATGTTCTCTAAACGTGAATTGAGGGATTGTTCCTTTTGCTTGATGCCATTTTCGCGCTGGTTAACGTTGTTATTCCGCTCATTTACCTGCTGTTCGTGCTCGGTCTTCATTTGTAAAAACCGCTCCTTTGCTTCAAGCAGCTTGTTTTTTTTCAGTATCTCAGCGTCATTTTCAGCATCTTTAAGTATCTTTTTTACTTTATTTTGAGCTGCTACTTCCTGGTCTTTAAATAACTTCCTTAGCAGGAAGCGCCCCATCAGGAACCCCGCAGGGCCGCCGACAAGTATGCCGATGATGAGGTATAATATTGTTGAACTCATGTGTTAATATATAATTGGTGTATAATAAAAAAACCGCAACTAAATTTTTAAGTGCCAGTATTTAAAAACTTCATGTGGGATTTTGGGAATCATGGTTTACCGTTAAACGTAAAACGAGTAACGCATGCCTCTTAGATCCGCTAAATATTGAAGCGTTAAGTTTTTAATAGTGAAACTTAAAATTTAACCGCGGTTAAATCTTAATTGCCCGTAATTATGTAAAGAACGTTATTGCTTTGAAAAAAATTCCGTCAACAAATGATCCAACTGGTATACCTTATCGGTTACTTCCGCATCTTCAACTGTCACTTTCTTGTCGGCTTTTAATGAGGATGTTGCGTAATGCAACACACTCATCGCCAGCAGATCCTGCTTATCCCTAACTGCGTAATTTTCCTGGTATTCTTTTATCCGGTCGTTAATTAGTTTAGCGGCCCTTCGTATTATTTCTTCTTCTTCCATGTTTACCTTTAAGGGGTAAACTCTGTCAGCAATATTTATTTTTATCGAGATTTCTCCCATTTGAGCGTTTCACAAATTGTACTATTTTTTCAACAGTACAATACACTTATCTATTTCCTGCACAAATTCGTTAATTTTTTGCTTTATGTCAAGACTTTTTTCATTTGTTTCTGAAAATGACTTCGCCATCTTCAAAGCTTTAAGCTTTTCTTCCAGCTCCTTAGTTTTATTTTTACTGGCATCAAGCGCAACGGTAAGGGCTTCGCTCTCCAGTTTTAACAAGTCATTTTCCTCCTGCAGGGCAGCGCAAAGCTCGATCAGCCGTTCCGTCCGATCAACAATTCTGCTTAGCTGCTCTGTTAGGGCCATGTTTTAGTTTTGAATTATTGATTTATTGAGTTATCGAGTTCTGAATTATTGAGTTATTGAATTATGGAGTTAGTGGCAGCAAATATTTCTTTATGCTTAATTATAGAGTTAAATTAAAATTGAGGTGAAATATATAGAATAATTTTTAAACTGAAAACTTACCCTTAAACCAATAATTCGATTCCTCAACAATTCACTACCTGTCTTTATAACTTGATAACTCAATAAATCAATAACTCAAAACTCTATAATTATTTCCTGATCTCCGCTCCCGCTTCCTTCTGCAAATTATAGATCAGCTTTTGCATAATGCTGTCGATCGCTTTATCGGTCAGCGTTTTTTCATCATCCTGCAGCACAAAACTGAGGGCGTATGATTTTTTGCCGGCCGGGAGTTTGTCGCCTTCGTAAACATCAAACACATTGATATCCTGCAATAGCTTACGCTCCGCTTTTTGGGCGATCTGTTTAAGCTGGCCAAAGGTTATCGATTTATCGATCAGCATCGACAAGTCGCGTCGCACGGCCGGGTATTTTGAAATCTCTTTATAAACGATCTTGTTTCTCCAGGCGGCTTTCAGCACCATGTCGAAATTAAAGTCGGCATAAAAAACTTCCTTGTCTATATCGGCCTTCTTTAATGCTTCACCCTTAACGGCTCCGAACTTCACCAGTTGTTTGCCATTTACTTTGTATTGCAAACCATAAGCGATCCGGCTGCAGGTGGAATCTTCCACCGCAAAATCAACGATATTCAGCTTTGCTAATAGACCATCGACAACCGCTTTTATATTGTAAAAGGAAACGGCTTTGAGCTTTTGATTCCATTGTTCGTCGATCGTTGCGCCTGAAAGAAAGATGGCGAAACGTTGCGTTTCCGTATATTTTTCTTCTTCAACCGAATATACCTTGCCAAATTCATAAAGTTTCAAATCGGTATTCTTTCGGTTTTGGTTATAAGCCACGGCTTCCAGCCCGGAGTACAGCATCGTTTGGCGCATTACGTCCAGGTCGCTGCTCAACGGGTTTAAAATTTTTACCGCTTTATCCAGGTTGGATGAATAGGCCGATTTGGTCAGCGAGTTCGACATGATCTCATTGAATCCATTTGCGGTAAGCAGATCAGAAAGCAAGCCCTGAACCGAATCTTTTTCAGGCCGGTTAGAATTATTCAACGAAGCCCGTACCTGGGTTGGTATCTCAATATTATTGTACCCATAAATACGCAGGACCTCTTCTACTATATCTACATCCCGTGTAATGTCCACCCGGTATGGCGGCACTTTCAGATCGAGGTTTTCGCCGGTCTCAGCTGCAATCTCAATTTCAAGCGCTGTTAAAATATCTTTTATCTCGCCATGTGGAATTTGTTTGCCGATCAGCCGGTCAATCGTTTTATAAGTAACGTCGATCGCAAATGGTGCAACCGGGTGGGGATAGTTATCCGAAATTTCGGATGATATTTTACCGCCGGCAATTTCCTGTATCAATAACGCCGCACGCTTCAGCGCAAAAACCGTCATATTTGGATCAGTACCGCGCTCAAACCTGAACGAAGCATCAGTTTTTAGTCCGTGACGTTTGGATGTTTTACGGATGGATACCGCATTAAACCAGGCGCTCTCCAAAAAGATGCTTTTCGTAGTCGCCTTTACACCTGAACCGATTCCACCAAACACACCGCCGATGCACATCGGCTTGCCGTTTCCGTCGCAGATCATCAAATCATCGGCAGATAATTTGCGCTCCACTTCGTCAAGCGTTGTAAATGGGGTCCCTTCGGGGCAGTTTTTTACAAGAACGGTATCCCCGCTGATCGCATCGGCATCAAAGGCATGCAGGGGCTGCCCTAAGTCGTGCAGTACGTAATTAGTTGCATCGACGATGTTATTGATCGACCGTATCCCAATCACCGCAAGGCGTTCCTTAAGCCACGCCGGGGATTCTTTCACTTCAACACCCGAAATGGTGACACCCGAGTATCTCGGTGCTGCCTGTTCATTCTCTACAATAACTTTTATCGTGCGGCTGATGTCATCCACCTTGAAAGCCGAAATATCCGGCCTTTTAACGGGTATCTTTAAAAAGGCAGCAATATCCCGTGCAGCGCCCAGATGCGAGGCGGCATCAGCACGGTTTGGCGTCAGGCCGATCTCGTACATATAATCGTCCTGCAGGTTAAAATAGTCTTTTGCCGGCTTACCAATTTCAGCGCTATCGTCCAAAACCATGATACCGGCATGATCGGTTCCTAAGCCGATCTCATCTTCGGCACAGATCATCCCTTCGGACACCTCGCCGCGTATTTTTGATTTGTTGATTTTAAATGGCTCGGCTGTACTTGGATGAACAGTCGTTCCTACCAGCGCCACCACCACTTTTTGACCCGCGGCAACATTGTGCGCACCGCAAACAATTTGCAAATCTTCGCCTGTGCCGGCATCTACCTTAGTTACACTTAAACGATCGGCGTTGGGGTGCTGAATACGCTCTTTTACATAACCAATTACAAGACCTTCAAGCCCACCAGGGATGGCCTGCACTTTTTCCATGCTCTCCACCTCAAGGCCCGTACCCGTTAATATTTTGGAAATTTCTTCGGGCGTTTTATCGGTTTCAATAAACTCCTTCAGCCAATTGTATGATATTTTCATCTAATGCGCGACAATAATCGGCAAAGATAGGATTTAGTCCGGAAGTCGGAAAAGCCCGAAGTCAGGGCAAACGTATTAAAATTATTTTTTATAGGATTGTGCGCCATTGTACGAACTATCGGTGTGTAGGAAATTCCCATCTAAATTAAAACTGATTGATAATCAGCATGTTTATTAGTGTTCCACCTGTTCCGTGCGTAAAAATGGAACGCTTTGGAACGCTTGCAGCGCTGCCCATTCTTGCTCTTTAATTGAACCTTTTTCTCTGAATGGGACCTCCATAAGCTTAAAACTATTTTAATGCGTTTGCCTTGGGTCCGAAGACGTTCTCGTTAAAAATCAATCGTCGTGGTCTTCCTCGTCATCCACGTGCAGCGTGTACGAAGGCTCAGAAGCATCGTAAGCCTCTTCCAGTTCAGAAATGTCAGCAGGTTCATCTTCCCTGGCGGCTTCATAATCTTCATCCAGCCCGTTGGAGTGAATATCTCTCTGGCTTTGCTGGTCGTCCATCTCCGATTCTTCCGAATCGTCGGGTGGCAATATATCATCAGGTGTGATCATAACCGTTCAGTTTAATTTGTTTTACAACCCTAAGTTAGCTGCTTTGTTTCGCATAAAAAATGATATGAGGCACAAAACATAAATCCAAAATCAACTTCCGAAATCGCAAATCCGAAATCCGAAATCTAAATTACTCCTTCATCCGCCATGCTAAAAAACCCCTGGTCGGAGATGATCAAATGGTCCATAACTTTTATATCCAGTACCTGCCCGGCGCTGATGGCATTTTTGGTTAAAACCACATCGCTGTGGCTGGGCTTTAAATTTCCGGACGGGTGATTATGAACCAGGATAATATGACTGGCCAGATGCTGCAGCGCCAGGCTGAAAATAATTTTGGGATCGATAACTGTATTGGACAGTCCCCCCCTGCTGATCAGTTCCTTGGTGATCACTTTTTGCGAACGCGCCGTCAATATGATCCAAAATTCTTCATGACTCAAATCAACCAAATGCCTGCGCATCAGGTTATAGGCGTCTTTGCTGCTATGGATAAATTCAGGCGGCGCCGATTCAGTTTCACCTCTCCTGCGGCCGATTTCGAGGGCGGCAATAATCGAGATGGCTTTGGCTTCACCGATACCTTTGAAATTCGAAAGTTCCGGTATCGAGGCCTTCCCTAATTTATTCAGGTCATTGCCATAGTGATGAAGGATTCGCTTGCTTAATTCAACTGCCGTTTCGTTGCGGCTACCTGAGCCGATCAGGATCGCGATCAGTTCCGCATCGGTTAATGCACGGCGACCCTGACCCGCCAGCTTTTCGCGGGGCCGGTCTTCTTCGGCCCATGATTTTATACCGATCTTGTTTTCGTAGTGTGCCACGGGCTTAAAGTAGCAAAGATTTGTCAAATTTTAAATTTAACAAATCTGTAACTCACTTTTGATAGTAATCAAATATCTCCGGGAGGGTTTGTGGGAACTGTGCAACCGGCGTTTGCGGCCGGCTTTGGATAGCCGATACTGGCAATAGCCCAGTGCGAGCCGGTTGTTACACGAATCATCTCGCCCTGGTAATTTACTACTTTATAATTACCATAGGTCGTCGTGCCGTTTGTATTCGAGGTAAGCGTAATATAAATAACCTGTAGCGTAAATACCGTTTGACCGGTTGAATTTGAAATGCTGGTTATTTGCGGAATATTAGCCATGTCCGCGCCGCCCGATTGGTATAAGGGTACGTTTACGGATACATCGCTGTAAACCGTTGGCACGCCATTTGCGAGGCAGGGCCATGTAACCATGTTCCATTGCGGACTCCCCGTTACCATCATGTAAACTCCATTCCAGGTACAGGTGTAAGTATCATATGTTTGGCCTGGTTGTCTTGGCTGCAGCATCAGGTCGGTATACGATTTCGATGTAGATGGTTGTGTTGTAGTTCCGGTGCCACTTCCGCCACCGGTGCCCGTCCCGCCGCTGCTGCCGTCCCCGGGAGTGGTCACAGCGGATTTGGTAATTGCACCTTTTGAAATTGTCACCGAAGATGAAGCAGGACTAACGCCTGTGTCTTTAGTGCAGGCAAAACAAAGCGAAACCAATGAAATAATTGCTAATTGCTTTTTCATAAAAAAAATTCAGGTTAATAAATAAGGTTAATTACCTGCAATTTAATACATTAAACCAACAATTAAAAAAAAATTTGATGGAATAGCAATTATCAAAAATGCAACGAACGGTTAATTATTTTAACAAAAACAATCATTTTTAACCATTATATAGAAAAATTGAAAGAAGACCAATGGAAAAATGATACCATTTACGTGTCTGCAAAACGGTTATTTCGGCAAAAATGTGCTTAATAATTTAATTAAAGACAAGCCGCCCGGATAAAATACTGTAGCGTTTAAGCCCGTGTAATTTGCCGGCGCGCTGGAACCTGACGCTCGATCGAAAAAGCCAAAAATTTGCCAACTCTTCAAAAGTTGGCAAATCTGATATTCTTTTTATGGCGTTACCACCAATACCCTGAATGTTCCCGGAATTGTTTGCGGCCTGAATGATTTCGGGTCTTTAGGTGCGAAATCAGCAGTAGGTAAATATATTTTGTGGGTAAACTGATCTACGGAATTGGTCCGCGCGCCTTTTTGCGTTTTCAATACCTGGGCAACAACAAATTTATCCGGCGATAATTCCCTAATGATGGTCAACGTACCCTCGCCGTTTGATGAGTAAACTGTCTTCAGCTTAACATCAAAACCTACCGCATCGCATTCGTCATCAATCGGCAGCGTAGCCATCACTTTGCCATTCGTCGCATCCATTACTACCAGCTTATTACCATCGCAACCGGCGAACAAGCGCATGGTTGCCCTGTCCATCGCCAGGCCAGACGGGCCTTTACCGGGCGCCAGTGGCCAGGTGTTTATCACCTTAAATGTTTTGGCGTCGATCACGTCTATCTCGCTTTTCTCGGCGTTGTTTACATATATCTTCCCTTTGCCGTCACTGGTAGCTGTTTCAGGCCAGCCGGTTAATTGAATTGTCGCTACAGCCTGATCGGTTTTTGGATCGATCACCGTCATGTTTTTCCCTCTACCATTGCAAGTGATCACTTTTTTTGAAAACGTATCGTACATGATCCCGTCGGCAAACATGCCCGTTGGCACACGCCCTAGTATTTTGTTGGTTTTCAGATCGAAAACAACCGCGCTGTTTGCGCCGCCATTGGTAATGTACCCCTTACCTAATTCATGCACCAAAGCAATACCATGCACATCCTTATCGGTTTTTATCACTCCAATGGAATCACCGTTAGTTTTATTGACAACATTTACCTGTGTGCCGTGCGACACATAAAGGTTATTTGACAACGAATCAACGGTGATGTAATCATATCCGCCACTGCTTTTGATATGGAAAGTTTGGAGGATATGGTAGGTTTTTGTTTGCGCAAAAACAACTGCCGGTAGTAATACAGCGGCCTGGAGTAACAGAATGGCTAACTTCTTCATTTGTTTATAATGGATTGATGAACAATATTAACAAATGAAAAAATAGATTTTGGATAAATTCTATGGAGAGGTGGAATTTATCGACGGAACGCAGCGTTCGTGCTTGCGCGGAACGAAGCAATCGCTACAAAAGACAGTCAACGAAACGCAAAACACGGGTGCCCAGAATGTGGCTGACAGGTAACTCTTGAAACAAGGGTACATTGATTAGCATGTGTAGAGATTGCTTCGTTCCTCGCAAGGACGCCTCGTGAAACAATTACCCCAACAAATTCCTCCAGCTCACCAAATCACCAATAATCTTTTGCAGGTCGGCGGCGTTTACACGCTCCTGCTCCATGGTATCGCGGTGGCGGATAGTTACGGTGTTATCTTCCAGGGTTTGGTGATCTACCGTGATACAAAACGGCGTGCCGATAGCATCCTGGCGTCGATACCGTTTGCCAATCGTGTCTTTTTCTTCATACTGCAGGTTAAAATCAACCTTCAGCAAATCCATTATTTCGCGGGCTTTTTCGGGCAGTCCGTCTTTTTTCGTGAGTGGAAAAATAGCGGCTTTCACCGGCGCCAAACATGGATGCAAACGCAACACGGTACGACTATCCTGGCGTTCCTCGTTGCTCAGGTCTTCTTCCTCATAGGCGTTTATCATTGTCAGCAAAAACATCCTGTCTAACCCGATAGAAGTTTCGATCACGTAAGGGATATAATTGCCGTAAGGCTTGCCGTCCTCGCCAAGTTCAGGGTCGAAGTACTGCATCTTTTTGTTGCTGAACTTTTGATGCTGGCTCAGGTCGAAATCGGTACGACTATGGATGCCTTCTACTTCCTTAAAGCCAAACGGAAATTCAAATTCGATATCAAAGGCCGCATCTGCATAATGCGCCAGTTTGGTATGTTCGTGGTAACGGTATTTGACGGCATCTGTGCCTAGCGCCAAGTGCCATTTCAGGCGGGTTTCTTTCCATTTTTCAAACCATTCCAGCTGTGTGCCGGGGCGAACGAAGTATTGCATCTCCATCTGTTCAAACTCGCGCATGCGGATAATAAACTGGCGGGCGATCACCTCGTTACGGAAGGCTTTACCAATTTGCGCAATACCAAACGGTATTTTCATCCTGCCCGATTTTTGCACATTCAGGTAATTTACAAATATCCCCTGTGCCGTTTCGGGACGCAGGTAAACCACGTCCGCTTCACCGGCTATGGCGCCCATCTGGGTGCTGAACATCAGGTTAAACTGGCGGACATCGGTCCAGTCCGGTTTATCTTTACTCAGCGGATCGGTAATTTCGTGTTCTATAACAAGCTCGCGCAAGCGTGAAAGATTTTCGCTTTTTAATGCGTTATCCATTTCAGTTTGCAGCAATTCGGCCTGGTCGGTTTTGCCTTCGGCATCATAAGCCGCAATTTTATCCTCCAGCAACTGGTCGGCGCGGTAACGTTTTTTAGTCACTTTATTATCGATCATCGGGTCGCTGAAGCCGTCTACGTGGCCGCTGGCTTTCCAAATGGTGGGATGCATAAATATAGCCGAATCAATGCCGACGATATTCTCGTTCATCTGCACCATCGCCTTCCACCAATAGGTTTTGATGTTGTTTTTAAGTTCTACCCCGTTTTGTCCGTAATCATAAACTGCGCTCAGGCCGTCATAAATTTCACTGGAAGGGAAAACAAAGCCATACTCTTTGGCGTGCGATATAACGTTTTTAAAAATATCTTCGGGTGCGTTGCTCATAATTCGGCAAAGATAGGATTTAGTCCGAAAGACGGGAAGTCCGGAAGCCGGAAAGTCCGGAAGCCGGAAAGTCCGAAAGCACAAATCGCCGGAAATTACTGCTTAACCAATTGCTTGCTTTTTATCACTTCAAAGCCCAGGAAGCCGGGCCTTGTTTGAAGCCGGATATTTTTACTGTGGTTTAAGATGGTCATGGTTTCGCTGGGGAAATCAAAGTTTTTAAGCTGGTTTTTATAGATAATGGACGCAGAAGGAATCTTTTCGCCGCCGCCTTGTAAGTACCTGCTGGTATAGCCTTTGTCGATGATTAAGAAGTTACCTGTGGCAACCGGACCATCGGGCGCGGAGTAAAAATCAAGGGCCAAAGCCCCATACAGCACAATGCTGCCGAAGGCGATGATGTTGGCGGCCAGCAGTACCAATGCTTTTGAAAACCCTTTAAGTTTTTGACTGGGAACATAGTTAAACAACAATGGCGTAAGAATAATGCCGGGCAATATCCATAAAAGCAGCGCGATATACAGCGGCATGGCTACATCATCATATAAATTCATTGCGGTTATTATTAACCCGATGCCCACCCAAAGCAGTATAAATATTAAAGTTCCTAACGCCGGCTTCCCGGCGAAGGGAACATCTTTTAAAGGTATCATGCGATAAAGCTAAAAATAGATTTTAATGTTTACAGTTGTTAAATGATGTTAATCGTATGCCTTACTGCTTGCAGATGTTTATTTTTGATGTTGAAAAGCCATATCAAGCCAAATTGAGATATTTTTTTTTATTACTTCTTATTATTATTAGCACGGTTGCATCGGCGCAAAAAATAACCGGCGTGGTGCTGGATAAAGCTACGCAGCGGGCCATAGCGGGGGCAACGGTGACTTATAAAGGCCATTCCACACAAAGCACGGTCACCGGTCTGTTCGAAATCGTTGCGGACGGCCCCCGTGATACACTTCGCGTAACAATGATAGGTTACAAACCTTTTGCTGTTTTGATAACGAAAACTAATTTAAACCCGCGCGCCGAACTTGAAACCAGTGTTACCACACTGAGAGATGTAGACATCACCAGCACCCACAGCTTTAAACAGGATTCGCTTGCCAACCGCGCCGATTATGCCAAACAATTTAACTACACTCCGTCGAAATTGAGAGACGTAGTTGGGTTTAACCCGGGCAACGGCTCTTACCAGCTATTGAGTATTAATGTGCTAACACTGATAAATTATCTCACTTATAAAAGCACCAACGACTATAAATTTAAGAAAGTGCTCATCCGCGATGAGCGTGAGCAATATGTGGATGAAAAATTTAACCGTGGATTGGTTTCGAGAATTACCGATTTAAGGGGTGATACCTTGTCGACCTTCCTGGCCCGTTACCGGCCAACCTACCAGTTTGCTTTAAAATCGACCGAATACGACATGGAGGTATTCGTAAGGGATTGCTATAAAAAGTTTGCAGCTGATGGGTTTAAGGTTGACAGTACTTTTGCAGTTAATAATTGATAGATAGGTTAATTTTTAAAGATAAACAGTATTAAGTTTGGTAGTCTTCAAAACCAATGTTCGAGCTTTTGCCCCTACTACTACCACTCGCACCCTTAATTCAAATCGTATTATCCGTATTCCGAATATTACACCGGATTTCTATCCCTTTGGTTTGGATTGCCGGCATTTGTTTCTCATTGGGATTTGCATTGTGTGTAATATTAATTGACTTGACAGCCAAAAATCATTTGCAAAATACGCCCTGTGTTGACTGCGGCCTTGTTTATGTGGCTTTCGGTCTTGTGGCAACTGTAGGCAATGCTTTAATAGTTACCATCATCGCGTTGCTGGCTGGAGCATTTTATAGAAAGCCAAAATCATGATGACTGACTTTAATTCAACACCGATTGCCCCATCAAATTGAAAACCTTCGCCAGGAAATTTCCAAAAATCGGTGAAATCATCCTCAAATCGTGAAATCCAAGAATTAATTCAACACCGGTTGCACATTGGTAAGCGTAAATATATCCGCCATCAAATCATCGCTCGGGTTTACCTTAAAGTTTTTCGATGGCAGCTCAACCAGCATATTATCTTCCCTGTCCTTTACCATAAAACGTAGGGTACAGTTTTTCACCGGGTATTTCTGGTTGTTTACATTGATCACTTCCTGTATGTTATCCAGCAGGTTTGAAGTGAGCGAACTTAGATCCACGCAAACGGTTAATGATTTTGTAAGTTTGTCGCGCATTTCCGACAGCAGGCTCATCGTCAGGATACGCATATCCCAGTTATCCTTCTGTCGGAATTTTTCCTCAATGACGCCTTTCAGGTGCAGAAAATATCCATCGACCATCAGGTTACGGAATTTTACGTAGTCGTCGCCAAACAAAGCAAACTCGTACGATTCGTTATAATCCTCCAAAACAAAAGTCCCGAAAGGTTTGCCGGTTTTAGTCATCTTATGCTGTACGTTGCCTACCAGGCCGCCTACGCAAAGCTCGCCCCGTTTGCGCAGTTGGGCAAAGGCCGTCATGATCTCGTCGCCACCCTCACCTGAGCGGGCTTTTTGCATCAGTTTTAAATCGCTGATATTAGTATTGCAAAATCTTTGCAGCTCAACTTTATAATTGTCCAGCGGGTGCCCGGTAAGGTACATGCCGATAACTTCCTTCTCATATTTCAGCTTCTCTATTAACGCCCACTCCTCGGCTTCGGGCATGGCCGGTTCGGGGATGTATGATGCTACACCACTGCCAAAAAGCGAAGATTGCGAACTGTTTTGAGTGTTCTGGTAATCGTTGGCATATTTGGTAAGCCGCTCCACGCCGGTTAGCAAGCCATTATCGGTTTTGGCAAAAAACTGTGCGCGATTATAACCAAACTCGTCAAAACCACCACCATATACCAGGTTTTCGTACGATTTACGGTTAACGCTGCGCGTATTTGATCGCCGGGCGAAATCATATACGGATGTATAAGGGCCTCGTTCTTTGCGCTCTTCAATAATGCTTTCAACCGCCTTCTCTCCTACCCCTTTAACGCCGGTTAACCCAAAACGGATCTGCCCCTTGCTGTTCACCGCAAATGCCATGTCCGACTCATTAATATCCGGCCCAAGCACCTGTACGCCCATCCGGCGGCATTCCTCCATAAAAAAGGTGATCTTATCCATGCTGTTCTGGTTGTTCAGAACGGCAGCCATGTATTCTGACGGATAGTGTGCTTTCAGGTAGGCTGTTTGATAGGCTACAAATGCATAACAGGTAGAGTGTGATTTGTTGAACGCATACTGGGCGAATGCCTTCCAATCGGTCCAGATTTTGGTCAGTTTATCTCTCGGATGACCTTTTGCTTCGGCGCCGGTCATAAACTGGGCTTCCATCTTGTTCAGCACTTCGATCTGCTTTTTCCCCATCGCCTTACGCAGCACGTCCGCATCGCCCTTGCTAAACCCGGCCAGCTTTTGCGATAAAAGCATCACCTGTTCCTGGTACACCGTAATACCGTAAGTTTCGCCCAGGTATTCTTCCATATCGGGTAAGTCGAACGTGATCGGTTCGCGGCCATGTTTACGACTGATAAAGTTAGGTATATACTCGATCGGCCCCGGGCGGTAAAGCGCGTTCATGGCGATCAAATCCTCAAACTTATCCGGCTTCAAATCGCGCAGGTACATTTGCATTCCGTCACTTTCAAACTGGAACGTGCCGTTAGTATCGCCGCGCTGGTATAGCTCAAATGTTTTTTGATCTTCCAGCGGGATGGTATCAATATCGATGACAACGCCATGGTTTTGTTCGATCATCCGCAAGGCGTCCTTAAGGATGGTAAGCGTTTTCAACCCTAAAAAGTCCATCTTGATTACACCTGCATCTTCGATCACGCGGCCATCATATTGCGTAACCAGCAGGTCGGAATCTTTTGCTGTCGCAACGGGGACAATATCCGTCAGGTCATACGGCGCAATGATGATACCGGCGGCATGCACTCCTGTATTCCGCACCGAACCTTCCAGCTTTTCGGCCTCACGGAGCACCTGGGCCTTCAGGTCGTTGCCTTTAAGAATTTCCTTCAGTTCCGGTACCTGTTCTATGGCATCTTTTAGGGTGATGCCCAATGTTTCAGGCACCAGCTTTTTGATAGCGTTCACTTCGGATAGCGGCATGTCCAGCACCCGGCCTACATCCTGTATACTGGTGCGCGCGGCCATGGAGCCATAGGTGATGATCTGCGCCACCTGGTTTTTGCCGTATTTCTCCACCACATAGTCGATTACCTTTTGACGGCCCGCATCATCAAAGTCCGTATCAATATCGGGCATCGACTTACGGTCCGGGTTCAAAAACCTTTCGAACAGCAGGTTATATTTTATCGGATCGATATTGGTGATCCCGATACAATACGCAACCACACTTCCCGCCGCCGAACCACGTCCCGGGCCGATAAACACGCCCATATTGCGGCCCTCTTTTATAAAATCGGCCACGATCAGGAAGTACCCGGCAAATCCCATGGTACGAATGGTAAAAAGTTCGAAGTCAATTCGCTCCTGCACCTCAGGCGCTATATCTATGTAGCGTTCCTTTGCCCCCAGGTAGGTTAAATGCTTCAGGTATTCCCACTGGTTAAGGGCGTCGTGATCAGGCGTAAGATCACTGTGGATTTTAAACTCATTCGGGATAACGAAATTTGGCAGCAGTATATCGCGCTTTAATTTCAATACTTCCACCTTATCGATGATCTCGTTGGTATTGTCCAGCGATTCCGGCAAATCCTCGAACAGCTTGCCCATCTCCGCCTGTGTTTTAAAATAAAACTGGTCGTTAGGGAAGCCGAAACGGTAGCCTTTGCCGCCTTCTTCGTCGGTTGCTATTGGTGTGCTTTGCATGTCGCCGGTGTTTACGCAAAGCAGGATGTCGTGGGCGTTACTATCCTGCTGATCCACATAGTGCGAATCGTTGGAACAGATCACCTTCACATTATATTTTTTTGCAAACTTCAGCAGGACTACGTTTACCGTGTTTTGCTCAGGTATGTCATGACGCTGGAGTTCCACATAGTAGTCATCGCCAAAAAGGTCGAGCCACCATTTAAATTCCTTTTCGGCGTCGTCTTCAGTACCATTTAAAATAGCCTGCGGCACCGAAGCACCCAGGCAGCAGGTAGTGGCGATAATGCCTTTATGGTATTTTAAAATAAGTTCTTTATCAATACGAGGCCATTTGCTGTAAAGGCCTTCCATATACCCCAGCGAGCATAGCTTAACGAGGTTTTTATAGCCCTCAGGGTTTTTGGCCAGCATCAGCTGGTGGTAACGTTTGTCCTTCTTCTCCTTGGTGAATTGCTTTTTATGCCGGTCCTCCACCACGTAAAACTCGCAGCCCACAATAGGTTTTACATTGTGCTTGCCGGCCTCGGCCACAAACTTAAATACACCGAACATATTGCCATGATCCGTAATGGCCAGGGCCTTCATGCCATCGGCGGCAGCTTTTTTGTAAAGTTTGCTGATATCTGCCGCGCCATCCAGCAGCGAAAATTGAGTATGTACGTGTAAATGTGAAAAATCGGGCATCGCTGATCAGTTCCTCCTGTGAAGAACAAAGTTAAATAATTTCGGATTTCGGATGTGCGATTTCGGATTTTGTGGAGAAATGGCGTTTCTTAACAATCCTGTTGTCTGAACCATGATTCGTAGGATTTTAGGATAACAGGATGAAAGATAATCCAACTATCCTAAAATCCTATAAATCATAAAAATCTTAGTTCAGACCTATTTCCCGTTCAAGTTCGGCAAATCATTATTTCCTTTTAGGCATCGTTCCAGGTACTGAAAACTCGCCTGCTCTATCAGCAAATAACTTTCCCAATTATAGGCCGCACCATGCGCTCCCGGAGGGTAAATGCGCAGGTCCACGTCCTTCCCGGCATTGGTCAGCGCCGTTAGCAATTGCATCGTATTGGCCGGGTGCACGTTATCATCACTCATCGAGTGGATCAAAAACAAATGGCCCATTAGGTTTTTGGCATAGGTCATATCGCTGCTTTTCTCATAACCCGCTTCATTGTCCTTCAGCGGCGCCATGTAGCGCTCGGTATATACGTCGTCATACAGGCGCCAGTCTGTAACCGGGCTATTGGCAATGCCTACCTTAAACACGCCGGGGTGGGTCAGCATGGTATAGGTGGTGCTGTAGCCGCCGTAGCTGGTGCCCATAATGGCCATTTTGGTGCTGTCCACAAACGGCATGGTGGCTAAGTATTTAGCGGTCTCCGCGAAATCGTTGCTCTCATATTTACCCAGTTGCTTGTACACTATTTTCATAAACTTGCTGCCATAATTGGCAATGCCACGGTTGTTTACATTAGCCACAATATAGCCGTTTTGCGCTAGCCATTGCTGCCAGGCATCCGCGCTGAACTGGTTAAACACGTCATGGCTTTCCGGACCACCATAAACCGTCATCACCACCGGGTATTTTTTATTGGGATCAAAGTTGAAGGGTTTTATCATATATCCGTCCAGCACCGCGCCGTCGCTGGTTTTAACCTTTATAAATTCCGGGGCCGAGTAGGCATGATTCTGCACAAAATCGCTCACGCTTTTGTTTTCCTCCAGCGTTTGCAGCGCCTTGCCGGTATTGTCGCACAGGGTTACATGCAGCGGTGTGCTTACGTTGCTGTATTTGTCAAGGTAATAATGCGTGTTGGGCGACATATCAATATCATGGAATCCCGGCACAGTGCTCAGCTTCGTTTTGCCGCTGCCGTCAAAGTTGATGCTGTAAAATTGCTGTTCCAGGCCGCCGTCTTCAGCGCTCAGGTAGTAAATCTTTTTGGCAGTGGCGTCAATGCCGCTTACTTTTATCATATCCCAATCCCCTTTGGTCACCTGGTTGAGCAGCTTGCCATCATAGCCGTACCGGTAAATATGGTAATACCCTGATCTGTCCGACACCCAGAAAAACTCCTTCGAGTCCTTCGGGAAATATACCATATCGTTCACATTGGTGTAAAAGTTGAATATGGCCACCCAGGTATCGTTCTTTTCTTCCAGCACCACGTGGTGCTCACCGGTTTTAACATTAAAAAAGTACAGCTTCATATGGTTCTGCGCGCGGTTCAGCGTCATCAGCGCCAGCACATCCGGGTTACTGGTCCAGTAAATGCGGGGGATATAAAAATCACCGGTTTCATCCGGCTTCATCCATACCTTTTTGCCGGTTGCTACATCCACCACGCCTATCTTCACCTCCGGGTTTGGGTCGCCGACCTGGGGGATGGGGATATGAATATACTCCGCATGCAGCCCTTTATAATTCGTCATCTCGAAATCCGGCACCGGCTTCTCATTGAACTGCCAAAAGGCCATGTACTTGCTGTCCGGGCTCCAGTTCCAGGCCTGCGCCTGGCCAAATTCCTCTTCGTACACCCAGTCGTAATGGCCGTTAAAGGTGCCCAGCTCGCTGGTTTTGTCCGCCGTCAGCTGCGTTTCCTTTGCTGTCGCGAAGTTGTACACAAACATGTTACCACCGCGTTCCATGCCCACCTTCGTGCCATCCGGACTCAACTCCGCCGTGCGCGCATCCTTGGCCGCCTGCTTCAGCTGCTTGCCGGCAATGTCGTAAATGTAGTAGTCGGCGATGCCGCTCCGCCGGTAAATCGGCCTGAAATTGCTCTTAAACACCAAATGCTTCGAATCCTTCGACCACTGGAAACTCTCATACGCGAACTCCTTCCGGCTGCCCGGAAACGTCATCCCCTTCGTGCTGAACAGCTGCGCATCCTTCCCCGTTTTCGGGTCCATCATCCTGATCCCCTCGTTCCCGGTAAAGCTGTATTGCTCGCCGGCGTTGGTCCAGTTCACGCTCTCGGGCCCCTGGCTGCCATACAGGCTGAAGCCGGTGCGCAGGGCGTCGGCAAGGTCGGTGTACTGGGTTTTGTTTTGGGCTGATAGTTGAGCTGAAAGCGAAAAGCTTAAAGCTGAAAGCAGAAAGATGCGGAGGATAGAGCGCTTCATTTGGTCAGTTTTTACGGCAATAAAGCTAAGGGAAAAAAGCCAAATGGCAAATCCGCCGCCGCTAAAGCTATGGCGGACGAAGAAGGTGAAAGCTTAAAGCGGAAAGATGAAAGGGTACGCGGTATTTTATGCGAATTCGGCCCCTGGCGACCGTTTTCATGCCCAAAAACAGCAGGTGTTCATTTTTTTACAACACCCCGCTTTTTGCCACTTCAGGGTTAGGGCTTAAAAAGCTGACAGTAACCGACCTATGCGATAAGTGTGAAGTATTGCTTCATAGTTGAAATGGCAAAAAGCGTTCATTTATGAACGCTAAAATGAACGCTTTTTGGCCTTTTTTGCTTTAAACGATGGGTACGGTGTTCATTTTTGAATAAAAAAGTGGTGGAACTACTTTGGACTTTTGAACTAACAAATTGATATATACCTGTTTATATCGTTTTTAACGTATCCTTTTCCGACTACCGGGTTTGGTGGTTAATTTGATGTATCAGAGGCACTTATCTGTTTTTATAGTATCGGTTAAATATTTACTAATAAGCAATGTTGTTAAATTGACCGCGAAGGCCGCAAAGGTTTGCGCCAGGATCACTAAGCCTGAATAGTTCGTTATATTAAACGTTCAAAGCAACTTCCCTCCGCGCCCTCTGCGAAAACCTTTGTGCCCTCCGTGTTAAAAACCTGCCGGATAAGCCAAAATAAGCACCCTGCCAGGGCCTGAAAATAACCCTCCAATTACCCATCAAAACGTTTGCAAAACACCATCAAACATGCTGCGAAACGCTATCAAAAGGGGTACAAACGGCATCGAAAAAAAATTTTCAGCGCCAAAAAGCGTTCATTTTTGTTCATCGGATGAACGGTTTTTGGGGGATATTTTTGGAGGGCTTTCTGCCCGCGGGGATGCGCCCTTATTTAAAATCGCATATTTGACAGTATAACAAAGGAGTTTTATACCCGCAATTAAAAAAGCAAAGAGCAATATAAGTTATGGCGGCGGTGCAATAGTGAGCAGCGATGTTAAAAGCTATGCGGCCGACCCTGTTATTGTTAAAAAAAACGAGGAAGCCAGGATTGCTGTAAGCAAACTTACCTTGCCCCGCAACTGAAAAGAAATAAATTTATCTATATAAATAAACAAGGTTGGATATTTCCGGCCTTTTTTTGTTGGTGACTATTACACTACCCTCTGGCTGGCCTGCTGCTACTGCCACTAATCACTGCCACTTTTTTAAATAAGGGCGTGCCCCGGTTGATAGAAACCGGGTCGGGCTATCCGCTTATACTGCACGGGCATTAGGCGCTGGGCCGGTATTCGCTGCTATCCCTCACGCGGGCAAATGGGTGCGACTTGGAACCTTCGCATAGCGGGGACATGGCCGCTACCTGTCAGCGGGGGCACGAGTGCTGCCGCGCGCTGGCCCCCGACACTCACGCCAGTGCATGAACGGCACCGAGGAAGACGGAAAGTTGTTAGTTACAGGCTTAACTGAGCGGACATTAAAATATCCGATCATTTCCCTTTGTTCTGAATTTTTGTGATTTATTAAAGTGTTTAAAAATCATATTCATAACAAAGTCAAAAATTGCTATTTTGCGGATGTTATTACCTAAACATCCCCATCATTTATATGGATTCAGATAATCGAAAAGAAAAAATTAAAATTCAATCAAATTTAATTCGAGAGTTAATTCAGCGGTCTAAGAATCAAGCAATCAAATTACCGCTAAATAGCTATAAAGAAATACCTCAAAAAATTATTCAGTTTTGGGACGATCATAACCATCTGCCTACTGACGTAAAAGCTTGCATCGATACGTGGAGTATTACTGAAGACCAAGGTGTGGAAAGAGTGCTTTTCGACAAAAAGCAAGCGGGTAATTTTATTTTTGAAAAACTGGGAGAAAGATATAAGAAAGCTTTTGACAGATGTTACCACCCAGCGATGCAATCTGACTTATTTCGACTATGCTATATCTTTATTGAAGGAGGTTGCTATATTGACGCTGATGATGCTTATATAGGCTCTCAAATACTTCATCTTTTCCAAGACGCGCGTTTAAAAATTCAACCCCTTTGTTATGATGTCGCTACACATACTATGGTTCCCGCTTCTATTTTCACGAAACCAGGTGCGAGCGACAATAATTGGATATTTTATTTTAATAATAACCCGTTAATTGCTGGGAAAGAAAATATTATAATAGAACGGGCGCTTAATCAAGCAGTCAATGTACTTCAGCAAGATTGCATTAATGGCTTGCCGGAGATTCAATCGACCACGGGCCCTGGTAATCTTACCAAATCTATTTTTGATGCTATAACTGAAGATAGCGATGTCGAAAACAGTTTGCTTGTACTATCTGAATGGGAAAACATCGCAATAAGCAAGTGGCCGCTTAGCTATAGGAACGACGCTAGAAATTGGAGACTTGCTAACAGCCAAGAATATACGGCCCAATAAAAATCAGTATCGTCGATGAAACATCCACCATTTTGGTCCGCATATTCAAGATTTTTATTTCGCGCTATGCTAAAATACCGAAGACTGCTGCCACCAAAAAAAAGTTTGTCATTCGGTATTGTCGATGCAACACTGCAAACAAGAATTGGGCATATTTGTGTTATCAATTTAAGTCATCAATCCTCTCGCTTAATTGAAATTCAAAATGAGTTGTCAAGCATTCTTGATCACCAAGGATTGCCACTATGGTCTTTTACCGAACGATACCCAGCCATTGATGCCCAGCAATTTTTATACGACCCAATAAAAGATGCGGACGTCGATCCCACATATACTCTTGGTGAACAGTTATTTGTAGAACCTCAGCCACTCGCAATCCCGACGCAAATAGACCTTGATTATCAGATAGGGATGACCCGTCCTGAAATTGCTGTTGCTAAATCTCATATTGGAGTGTGGCGAAAGTTAGCCGAAAGCAATAATGAGTATTCACTCATCCTTGAAGATGACGTTTGGTTCGGCTCGGATTTTACTAATATGTTAGACAGAGCTTGGTCTGACCTTAATACCAATGACAGCATTAAGAGTGATTTCGACATATTGTATTTATCCTATGAAGAGGTAAAGAATGGCGCCCCAAAGACTTTTTTATCTAATAATCTATTTTGCCCTATCCGTGGACTTTGGAACCTTTCCGGCTATGTTATTTCGCGCAACGGGGCCATAAAATTACTTAAACTTCTACCTTGCCGAGGTCCAATAGATTTGTGGATTAATCACCAGTTTAAACATATAAATGTAGTTGCTACAAAAAAATCAATTATCAATCAGCGATCCGATTTTAGCTCTACTAATTCATATTCAATACTCCCAGCACTCACAAAAATTGGAGCTATCACTAGTGAAAGAGCCGCTCTTTTTCAAACTCGCCCAAATGTCCACCCGGTTTTTGTATTTGGGCACGAAGGTAGCGGACTCACGTCTATCGCCATGGCATTGGCGATGTTGGGTTATAGATGCTGTAGTGATCTGCAATCTATGCCAAAAAACGAATATGATAGGTTATTTATCGGATCGAACGGCAGAATTTTTAACGCCTATGTCAATGTTGGTTCGCTATATTTACAGGCTAAGATTCTAAAAGAAAACTTTCCTCAAGCTAAAATAATAGTTACAAGCAACGGCGATGATTGGCCTTTTTCAAACTGTTTTGATTATGCTGTCGTTGAAAATAATTCTATTAACAAATGGCAAATACTTTGTAAATATCTAAGGTGCGCGCCCCCCACTTGTTCTTTCCCAGAGTTACCCGATATTGGACAAAGGGAACTATCTGAAGCGATTTCATTTGATGAAAATTTATGTTGTATAATTCCAAAACGCGATAATTCTCCATGGGTAATCGAATTACAAACATCGTGGAATGGTATCCATTGTATTCCAAAAGATAGCAAATCTACCAGCAATGTTTCCAGTATAAGCGTTAAAGATAATTTTGATATTATCGACGAATATCTTTGGCATTTACGGGAGGATACATTTACAGATAATCTTGCTCTGTTTCGTCCAAGAAATATCTCCGTACTTGATGGGCTTGGACTCTCGCTCACTGTCCAATGTGAATCACTAGGGTTGAGAAATTACAGCGCTGCATCATTGACGGGTCGCAAGCAATATCTTTTTGGAAGATTCGAAGCTACTATAAAAGCGTCAAACACGCCTGGCGTCGTCACGGGCTTTTTCCTCCATCGGGATTCTCCGCGGCAGGAAATTGATATTGAAATTGCCGGACATCGAACTGATATTCTGATAGTAAATGTGTTCTATAACCCTGGCGCTGAGGGTGCAAAATATGACTACGGATACAGAGGAGCTGCCAGCCATATTCGTCTTGGATTCGACGCATCTACTTCCTACCATCATTACTCAATTGAATGGACGCCAACTGAAATTCGATGGTATGTGGATAATAGACTAATACACCGGCGATTTGACTGGAATCCAACTCCCATTCCACAACTTCCTATGTTTGTCCACGCAAATCTCTGGCCGTGCCGATCAACGGAACTTGCCGGCCGTCTAAACAAAAAGCGACTTCCAGCAACAACATTTGTAAAATCCATTTCTATAAACGCCACCCAATATAAAACCGAAACATATCATGAATATTCTGTCTTATAACCCCGGTCACGATGGGGCAGTCGCCTATCTAAAGGATGGGCATTTAATGTTTTCTATTGAGACTGAAAAAGACTCGAATTATCGTTATTCACCGATATCCAGTCCTGATGTCTTTCGCGCACTCGGCGAACTTGACGAAATGCCGGACGTTATCTCCGTTGGTGGCTGGTGGCCAAACGATGAGTATGAATACACTTATGGATCGACTGTTCATGTAGGCTATCGTGGGGAATCCAAAGATGGCTGTATTGCTGACTTGCGGAAATTTGTAGGAAAACCTATTCACTATTTTTCTTCTTCACATGAGAGATCACATCTGCTTTCGGCATACGGCATGTCAAACCTATCGAAGGGAAGTCCATGTTATGCTCTTGTTTGGGAGGGCGCAATTGGCGCATTCTACGAAATCGATTTGGAACTAAATATTAAGTTACTAGGTAACGTTTTGGATCAAGTCGGTAACCGATATGGGCTATTGTATGGTCTTGCAGATCCTACTTTCCCAAAGAATGGTTTATACCCTCGGTTCGAAGATGCCGGAAAACTCATGGCATTAGCTTCATTTTCAAAGCGGACTGCGATTTCCTTTGAAGAAACTAAACTCCTTGATTTTTTATTATCAGGATCATATCGGAAACTTAGCGAATTTGAAGGGATTGAATATTTTGTACATTATAATGTCGGTATATCCGATCCGGGGTTTCGCAATTTTACGGGCGTTTTTAGCGATAAGATTTTCGATATATTCTATCAATTCGCAAAAAGGAATATGAAAAAAAAACTACCTCTAATCATTGCAGGTGGATGTGGTTTGAATTGCGATTGGAATACTAAATGGAAAGAGTCCGGCTTATTTTCCGAAATATTTGTGCCGCCGGTCGCAAATGATTCTGGTTCGGCAATTGGCACAGCAATCGACGCTCAGTTTCACTATACGGGCAATCCTAAAATCAGTTGGGATGTTTATTCGGGGCTTACCTTCAACGAGAGTGGACCATTCGATGTATCGCAGTATGATAAGTACACCGCCGATGTTGATTTTATTGCCGGCCTGCTAGTTAGTGATCTCATTTTAGGTTGGGTTAATGGTAAGTACGAAATTGGTCCACGAGCGTTGGGTAATCGTTCTATTATAGCCGCACCATTTAGCGATATTACAAAAATTCGTTTGAATGAGATTAAGGAGCGTGAACAATTTCGTCCGATTGCTCCTGTATGTCTAGAAGAAGATGCTCTTCAATTGTTCGGCTGCGATCGACTAAGCCCACACATGCTTTATACTTATACCGCAAAAACCGATGATTTAGCTGCTGTAACCCACATTAATAAAACGGCTCGCATTCAAACAGTTTCAGCACATTCGAACAATCCATTGTATAATCTATTGCTCGGATTTAAAAAGCATACAGGGTACGGTGTTCTATGTAACACGTCACTCAACTTCAAAGGTAAGGGGTTCATAAATAAAATTCAAGACCTTTCGGTGTATACTATCAAACACAAACTGGATGGGTTTGTTGTGAACGGCAAATGTTATCTATTAAAATCATCTCCATATTATCAAAAATATTTGCAGAAAGCTATTAATTAGATGTTCTCCCCTTGCTCCCGCAAGCAATTTCCTCCGCCGCTGCCCCCATGCTCCCGCAAGCAATTTTTTCGCTGCCCCCCAACCTCGCGCGAGTATGCAGCGCTGGGTTGTGCGGACGCGTACCCCTATGCTCCCGCAAGCAATTTTCGCTGCCGCAAACCTCCCGGCTTGTGGCCCGCATGCTAAGCAGCCAACATGCAAGCTAACTGCTCGCACATCACAGTAATAAAGGACAGGTATGGTTTGTCACCTTTAAGCGGGCCACTGGCTGGGAAGCTTGCGGCAGCGATAGAGAAAACACCAATAAGCGCGTAAGTCATCTCATCTAATTTTCCGCCCTTGTTGGTGTTGTCACCAACAAGTCCCATCGCCTCAGCCCGAAGAAAAATCCGCAACGCAAACCAGGCCGCAAACCCGGCATTGAATTTATCGATATATTTGTTTTCATGGCGGAAATCAACTTCGAAAATCACGCGCAATTTTTTACCGCCACTATTTTGGAATGGAAACACCTGCTAAGGCGGGATGAATTTAAAGATATAGTTATCCAAAGCCTGAAGTTCCTGGTTAACGAGAAAAGTGTGGTGATTTACGGTTTCGTTATCATGCCTAATCATATCCATTTGATTTGGCATATACAGGATGGCTATACCCGTGAGAAAATTCAGCTCCGTTTCCTGAAATTCACCGCCCAGCAAATGAAATTCAGGCTAATGGACACCGGCGACCCGGACCTTGAACAGTTTTTGGTAAATGCAAAAGACCGCAAATACCAGTTTTGGGAAAGAAATCCCTTAAGCGTCGATTTGTGGAGTTCGGATGTGTTTGATCAAAAGCTGGACTACACTCATTATAACCCGCTGCAGGAAAAATGGCAGCTGGCAAAAACGCCGGAAGATTACCGGTATTCGTCGGCCCGGTTTTATGCAGCCGGCATCGATGAGTTCGGGATACTTACCTCGTTCTGACATCGCGGTTTGTTGGTGACAACACCAACAAAGGCGGGAAAAGCCCCCGGCTTGTGGCCCGCATGCTAAGTAACCGCCATGCAGATCGACCGTGCGGGAGTTTTCTAACATCGCAGGATAGGCATAGTTCATTTCCTGCCAACGGGCGTACTTTTCGAGCCTATTTTATAAAACGGTGAATTGCTTTATAGGCATTATCCTGGAAAGAAGTATTTTTTAAATCGGTGTAAAAAGTACTCTGGTCAACCACGTCCCCTGATAACTTACCCGCCGCACTTGCATAAAAAACGCCACTTTTATATCGCTCATCCGAAACGCCGTCTACAAAGCGTTTGGCGCCTACTTCTAATATATGCACCATTCCTCCAATCAACGGAAATATAACAGGCATCATCAAATACTTCAGCATAAATTTCATTGCCGGGGGCAAACTATCCGGTGCATTGGTTCCGTCCGTGTTCCCGGGACTCATCACAACAAATTTGAGGTCGGGGTATTTTCTTGCCATTGATAAAGCCCACATTGTTGCTGCATATTTAACATATCCGTAGGCCTGAATGGCTTCAAACTTATCACCAAAATATGATCCGTCCAAAACAGCAGCAAACTCATCTGCAGAAGAAGTCTTCATGGCAACCGGTTTCATCCCGAGCATCTTTACGCCTGGTACAGCTTCCGCACTTACGGTTAGTACTGTTTTTTTTAACAAATCGCGTTTTATTAATTCTTCCACTAAAATTACGTTACCTAAAATATTCGTAGCAGCTAACTCATTCATACCCGAAGGCGTAATTTGCGCAGCCGTTTTGCCAACTACGCCGCCCGCATTTAAAATTACTGCATCAATAGGTTCCTTTATTTTTTCCACCGCTTTTCGCACGGAATTTGCATCCGCAACGTCTCCGATAATAATTTCAAAGATCTTTTTTCCTGTTTGCTCCTCAAGGTCCTTTTTTGCTGCCTCGGCTTTCACCTGGTTTCTGCAAAAAAGAATTACTTTTTTCGTCTCTTTTTTCAATGCTAACTGGCGGGCAGCCTCTTTCCCAAGCCCGGCATTTGCCCCGGTTATTAATATACTTTCGTTCATTTTTGCTGTGCTTTAATTGAAGTGAAATTATTATTTCGACGATGCAATAGTACGGCATTCGAAGTAAATAAGCAAAAAATTATTTTACGCCCGGATTGAAGTGACGAGTTGGGTAAGATTAGCGATAAGCGCCTCCTGCTCCGCTTCGCTCAGATGGCCCAATACTTTTTTTGCCACAATTTCTCTGCGGTTTTTGAATTCCTTGTACGATGCCTTTCCTTTCCTGTCGAGTTCAACTTTTACTACCCGGCGGTCGTCATTGGAATTATAGCGTAAAAGGAATTTATTGGCGACGAGCTTGTCAACAATAGTGGTGAGTGTGCTTAAAGGCGCCTGTATATTATCAGCAATAGCGCTCATTTTCACACTCTTGTTTTCCCCGATAAACGAGATAATAAACAATTCCTTTTCGTTGAGGCCACCACATATCCTGCAGCAATGTTCCGACTCGCTTTTTATCGCATTACTCAAATTGAACATGGCGGATAAGAATTTTTCGTCATTTCCTGCTGCTGCTATCATATTAATTCTTTTAAACGGACTTTTAAAATATCGATCGTTAATGATCAGGGCACAAAAATAATCGATTAAAATCAAAAATTTGTTTCAGCAGCTATCAGGCTGAATCCACCTCACGCGCGGGTCCGCCTCCCCGGTCTGTGCGCAGAAGCGACCCCTACGCCGCCGGAACAAACAGAAACAGGGGCCGTGTTGGTCAGCGGCCCCTGCATTGGCAGAAATAGCAAATTTAAGCTCCGGGAAATTATTTAACAAAAAAGTGAAATCCAGCTGAAAGGAAGATATCATTTTGCGGTATTTTCGCTTTATATGAAGCTGACGTGCTGCCCGAGGCTCCGGTTTCACCAGTCAGTGTACTGCTGTACGATTCGTAATCGTACAGGTAGCCGATCCCCAGGTCCAATCCAATATTTTTTTTAATAAAATGGGTAAATCCAAGTGTGCCCCCTGCTTTAAAGGCAAATACTCCGTTAATATTTTCGGTTGAGCTGCCGCTGACGTTCGCGGTGCTTAAAGTTGACGCCTTTGTGCTCCCGCTGCCCGAACCTGCATCAACATCAGCCTGGATATAAAATAAATTTGCGCCGGGGCTGTCGCCAAAAAAGTAATAACGCACAAAAGGCCCAACTGAAAATGTCGTTTGGTTGGATACGGTATTATTCATTAATAAATTATCGGTAGTGTTGCTGTTATTAATTTTATCGTGCGAATAATCCAGGGCCAGCGCGCCGCCAAAAATTAAATGATCAGTTAAGAACACCCCTAACCGCGGCGATAAACTCAAGCTGTAATCATTCTGATCTTCGGTTTTGACATTTGCATCGGGGTAATTATAAGTATAGGTTCCAAATCTGTAAGATGTCGTGCCCAGGTCCGCGCCAACAAATAAATTCCCTTTTGCTACCTGAGCCTTAACGCTTGTTAAGGCAATAGCACATGTTGTTAAAATTAAAAATATCTTTTTCATAGGAAGTTTTTTTTAACTTAAGGTTAAAGACAAACTTGATAGAAAAAGGTTTTAGCTATTAAATTAGAATAACGTTAGAACCGTATCAGGGTTTCGGACTTCCCCCCCAATCCGGCGCCAGTGTGACGACCTGGCCTGCGCGCAAAAGCGACTGGGCGCCGCTGAAAGGTCAATAGGCTGCGCAAATGGTTTTTCAACCAAAAGGCTGTATAATAAATGGGCTATCTGGCGCTGTAAACGCTGCTTTCCCACAAGGCATATGCCCATCCTTGCGCCTAAAAAAAAATTTCGCTTTTACTGCCCGTCCCTCACAAAAGTGACATGATGTTTCATGCTGTTTTGCGTAAAATTGAAGGAGATGGAGTCGCCGGCTGCAATGTATTTGCCGTCGCATGTGATAACATTGCCGTCTGGGTCCTTAACATTAAACGTAAAATCATCGCCGGCGATCTTGCCATCGTTGATGTCCAGCGGGTCACCCTCCGCCTGGGCGGTGCCACTAAGCTTTTCTCCGCTAACATTAAAAACGAGATGGAGCGGAACACTGTTACCCTCATCGTCTTTTATCGAAGCTTTCCATTTACCCGCCAGGCCGGCCGCAACTGCCAGGCAAACGGCAAAACAGCCTGCCAGTATTGCCGTTAAAAATATTTTTCTTTTCATTGTTTGGGTTTTTTGATATGACGCATCAACTTGAAGATAGGTTACGGTAAAATAGCGTAATACCCGGCTCTTTGTCTTTTATTTCTTTTTCCTGTTGGCCAGCATGGCGGGTATATTAACCGGCGCACAATCGGCAATCAGGGCGGCCGCTACGGCAACCGGCATAGCGGCGGCATCGGTAAAATTGATACACCCTTTTTGAAATTTAGCAGCAGGCAGCCGCGCGGAGTACCTGGCGTGCAGGGGTGTATTCATATACATCGGCAAACAATGCAGCGACATATAGCCTTTCGTGCTGGCCAGCGCATATTTCATATAATTGCCCTCCTCGTACATCATCATTTCCTTACCCATCATCGGCTTAATGGAAAAGGTTACGTTCGGGTCATTGGCGATAATCGTTTCGTGAAGTGTGTTCATTAGTTCCTGCCTGTCGGCGGGCAAGCTGGCTAAAAATTCAGGTGCAGTCATTTTATCTTATTGGCTGAGCTAAATTTACAATTACTAAATACATTCCGGCTAATTATTTTCGGCTTATGGTTAGCCTGGAAGCTTTCACGGCGCTTCGCCTGGCTCAATTCCGGCCTGCTCAAAACCGAAGCCGCACTAATTTGTTATCTCACCAGGCTCAGCGTTCCTTTTAAATAGCGGAGCGTAAGCAACTGAGTGCAAATAATGATTAACGTGATATGATCAGGAAATTAAAGTCGGGCAAATACCGTATTTATTCAAGAAAGGTTGATCCCAAAACAAACAAGCGCAGAAACCTTGGTACGTTTGATTCAAAGGATGACGCAAAAAAACACGAAAAGGAAATCCAGTATTTTAAACATCACTGATGTCAACTGACGGGTTACTGGCCGGCAGTCAAGCACCACCGCCCGCGCCTCATTAAAAAACCACCCGCGAGACAGGCTGCATCATCAGCCAAAGCATTTTTTCCTTAAAAAAACCGTACAAAATAGCCGGCAACAGATTGCCATAAGGCTGAATCCGGAAGGAAATAAAAGCTGTAATGCGATATGGCCAAAATAATGAGCGAGATAACATAGGCCCGGCTGTTTTGCCCTTTTATCTTGTCATATAAGATAAGCCCCAAAAGGAACAGGTCGGGCACGATAAAGCCGTAAAGTAAGGCATCGGAGCCGTCCATGCCCAGGTCATGCGCAAAAAACCGCCGCAAACCCGCCCCTGCAATAGCTAGCGACGTGGCGATCACATACCGCATATGGTATGGTGTGCGGTGAGTGTTTAAGATGGCCAGCAGGTACAACACGGCAAAGTCAAATATCTGATAAACCTGGAAATAGGTATTGGCAAGGATAGTGTGACGGGGCAAATGCGCGGCGACAGCGTTTAAGTATGCCTCGCGGGCAATAAAATGAATGGAAATGATGATACACGGCACCAACACATACGTAAACCTGCCAATGATGCGATGCGCCCTGTATTTACCGTAACGGATGAGCAGCGGCTGAACAATCAGCAGTACAAACCAAACCGTAAATAGCAGGCCATGTATGTGCTGAATAAGGGTGACGTTATGAAACGATGGGAACAGCCCGAAATAAGTTTTAAAAAAACCCATAACGACGAAGCCCAGAATAACGATAAAAAGCAGGCTGACATTTTTGTAACCGGGTTCTTTGTACCCGGGCTCCTTATACCCAGTTTCCATGAAGCGCTGATTGTGATAGTTAATTTGCTGAAAGATAGGTATTATTCTGAAACAAACAAGCGCGGAAACCCTGGTATGTTCGCCTCGAAGGATGATTGAAAAAAACACATTAACTAAAATATTTTTACCACCGCTGTTCGTCAGGCGCACGGCGATGGTCACTTTGAGTTTGCAATCAGATTTTTTATCCAATCGAAATAAAGATCGTTTGCAACCTCAGCAATTTTAGTTGGCTCTAAATTAAAGCCGTGACCAGCTTCCGGAAACAGTGCCAGATAAGTTTTATTGCCTGCCATTCGCCAACGGGCTTCCATGAAATTTGTATCATCGACGAGCGGATCGGCCGTACCACACATAAAAAATGCGGGCGGCAGATTTGTTAAATCAGCATAAAGCGAAGAAAATAGCGGATTTTGCAATTGGGCTATCGAAAATTGACCATACGCAGCTTTCATCATCTGTTCTAAAATATATTTGTTTAAGCCAGGTGCGTTTTCTGTAGCCTGGCGGTGTGATGGCGTTTTACTTAAATCGAAAATACCATACTGTAAACCTACGCCGAGAATTTTGTGCGCCGACTTCAGGGAATCCCGGATGTAAATAATTGTCGTGGCCGCGTTTTGTGCACCGGCAGAACCGCCGCCGATAAATATTTTTTCGGTCCCAAATTTCGTCCCCGCATTTTTCAATAACCATTTAGCGGCAGCGTTACAATCAATAATTTGTGCCGGATAGGGAAATTCCGGCGCCAGGTGGTAGTCCACACTTACTATGGCTATATTGCATTTTCGGGCCATCACATCGTTAAGCGAATCATCAAACCGGGCAGTTCCCCAAACATTACCTCCGCCATGTATATCCAAATAAACAGCATTAATTTTTTCCGGCCTGAATATCCGCAACCCTATTTTTCCGTTAGGCCCATTGATTTCTTCAACGGAAGGCGTAAGTAAAGTTTGCCGGGGCTGATCTAACATCTGCCTGACCATCTTGATAACTGCCGGGGTTATTTCCATCCGGGCGGCAACAGGTTGATTTTTATAATAATTTCTAATCTCAGGAAGATAGCTGCTGTAATCCCGGGATAAATTATTTTGCTGAGCCGAAAGCTTAACAGCGCAAAGACTTATCAACAGGAATATACCTGTTTTAATGGCCTGTTTTTTTGCCGTTTTCATTGTTCTATAGTGTTTAAGTGTTGTGCCTTTGCCGGTTCAAGTTACACCCGGGTCCTAAACCGGCAGGTATTTATTCAGTACCTTGCTGTTTTTAAAAGACATTGAACTTTCTAATTTCATCACTTTTTGCTCCTGAAAAATGCCGAGCCCTTGTCCGATGGCAACCGGGTTAACGATAATGTAATACTCATCAATAAGGTTAAGGCTGATCAGTGAGCGAGCAAATTCAATGCCGCCATAAACTATTATATCCCTGCCGGGTTGGCTTTTCAGCTCCTGCACTACAGTAGCCAGGTCGCGGTTTTCTACCTCTGCGTTTGTGGCGCTGATGGCTGCCCCCGAGCGGGTGAACACGATTTTGCGCATATTAACCACCAGTTGCCCAAAAATTTTTTGCGGACTATCCTGCGGGCTTTCGGCCGCCTTTTGCCAATGATCCATAAACCCCTGGGCCAGTTTGCGGCCCGCCAAAAGGGTATCGCTGCTGGCGGCCAGGTCAATTATTTTCTGGAAACCGGCTTCATCCGGTCCGGAAACAAACGCCCAGTCATTCTCGCCGTTTGGCCCGGCTGCAAAACCATCAATGGTCATGTGCATCTGTAATTTTAATTTTCGCATAATAATTACTTTTAAAATTGATCGTATTCTTTATTGTCCCAGCAACTCTTCTAACTGGTTCAACCCCATGGTGAAGCCCCCTTCGAAGCCCATTTCCACTAACATCTTAAAATCAGCTTCTTCGTCAAAGCTAAGATCGACCACTATCTCGGTTTTTTTGCCCACAGCTATAAATTTGTTATCCCAATGAGCTACCGGCGCACCCGGCGCCGCATTGCCATTCTCGTCTGAGAAGACAGCATCAGCTGAAAACCTGCTTCCATCCTCAATGGCGATAAATTTTACATAGTTCCAGTGTTTCTGGCCTTCAGGACCTTCCATGGCATACAGCCAGGCGCCGCCTGCTTTAAAATCCATCGATTTAGTTTTGGCTACCCAGGGGTTCGGTCCCCACCATTTTTCAAGCACGTCAGGGTCTGTCCATGCTTTCCACACTTTTTCAATTGGTGCATTAAACTGACGTACTACGTGAATTTTTTTCGACGAAGCGTCTTTTTCGAATATTAAATTGTTTGTCATGATTGTTTAGTTTTATTATTGATCTATACCTTTTAAGCGAAATTTGAAACACGACACAACCTACTTAACGGTAAAAAGAGGAGACCGCATCTGCTCCGAAGCAAGTAGCTCATCCAGATTGCCAAAGCTCGCCGTAGTGCCTTCCTTAAAGCCCGTTTCCACGAACATTTTTATGGTAGCTGCTTCTTCAAACGTGATCACCGATTCGAGCTTTGTCCTGTTACCGCTGATGGATGAAAATTTGGTATCGCGGTATGATTTTGGTCCCGTACGTACGGGGTTACCTTCATCATCACAAAACATGCCCGTCGATGAAAAAGCGCTGCCGTTTTCTATCGCCGTAAATTCGGCATACACCCAGCGTTTCTGTCCTTCAGTACCAACCATGGCATACAACCATATTCCGCCGACGGAAAAATCCCATATTTTGGTTTTGGCGGTCCAGGGTTTCGGCGCTATCCATTTTTCAATCAGTTCAGGTTCTGTCCACGCTCGCCATACTTTTTCAACTGGCGCGTTAAATTCGCGTACGATATGAATTTTTTTTGCGGCCAGGTCAGGCTCGAATACAAAATTATTGGTCATGATTTTTATAAGTCTTTTAAAAGGTCGTCTAACTGGTCAAAACGGATCTCCCACAACTTGCGGAAGGCAGCCATCCAATGGTCTATCTCTTTCATTTTGTCAATATTTAGCTGGTAATAAATTTCGCGCCCTCTTTGGTTCTGGTTAACAGCGCCGCATTCGGCCAGTATCTGTATATGTTTGGATACCGCCTGCCTGCTGCTTCCAAAATGCCCGGCGATGGCATTGGGCGTCATGGCGCTTACCGCAAGCAGGGTGAGTATGGCCCGGCGGGTTGGGTCGGCTATGGCCTGGTAAATATCGCGTCGTATGTCCATTTGCAACTATTTGATTGCAAATGTATATGCAATTATTTGATTGCGCAATTTTTTTTTAAAATATTTTTGGGGCGATGCGTGTGAGGGGCAACGGGCCTGCGGATAAGTGTGCAATTCAATTGTCGCACGGCGAGGACTCACCTCCGAAGGAGCCCTTTGGGCCCGACGGCTAGCCATTCGCGGGCGTCGACCCTTTCTTCGCCTGCGGCGGAAAGAGGGTAAAGCATTCTGTCACAAAGATGTTGCTGCCCTCTTTCCCGCGAAGCGGAAGAGAGGGCGCCCGGGCGCAGCTATGGGCGGGTGAGTCAACTGAGTGCGTGACAATTTGAAGTACACCCGTGAATAATGCCTACAATTATTGCTACATTCGGGTCAACCCAATAATAAATGAAAACCTCCAAATACCTGCTGATCGCCGCCTTGTTGATCACCCTTTCCATCAGCGCCAGCGCTCAAAATTTACCCGACTCGCTGGTAAAAAAAATAAACGCCCTGTTTAAACAGTGGGATAAGCCGGGAAGTCCGGGCTGCGCTGTCGGCGTCGTGCGTAACGATTCGCTGATATTTGCCAAAGGCTACGGCATGGCTAACCTGGAGTATGGCCTACCCAACACGCCAAAAACGCTGTTCCACCTGGCTTCGGTATCCAAACAGTTTACCGCTTATTCCATCGTGTTGCTGGCCAAACAGGGCAAGCTCAGCCTTGACGACGATATCCGCAAATACCTTCCCTGGTTCCCTAACCTGGGCTATACCATCACCATACGTAACCTGCTGAACCATACCAGCGGCGTACGTGACCAATGGCAGTTACTGGCTACCGCCGGTACACGGCTGGATGATGTGATCACCCAGGAACAGATCATCAAAATATTGAGCAAGCAACAGGCGCTTAATTTTAAGCCCGGCGACAGGTACATGTACTCCAACAGCGGCTTTACCCTGCTGGCCGAAATTGTTAAGGCGGCGTCGGGCAAAAGCCTGCGCCGGTTTACCGATTCGGTAATATTTAAACCCCTGGGCATGACGGCTACCCATATTCACGACGACTATACCGAAATAGAAAAAGGGCGCTCCTACTCGTACGACCGGAAGGACAGCGCGCATTATACCAACAGTATCCTGAGCTACTCGGTTGCTGGCGCTACCAGCCTGTTCAGTAATATTGAAGACCTGGCTAAATGGGAGATGAATTTTTATCAATACAAAGTGGGAACCAGGCAGGATATTGAAACGCTGACCACAAAAGGCCGCCTGAATGATGGCACTGTGAATAATTACGCCATGGGTATCTCCAATGATGTCTATAAAGGCAACAAACGGTACTCGCATGACGGGGCCGATGCGGGGTATCGCACCTCTGTCAGCATTTTTCCTGATCTGAAGCTCGGGGTTATTGTTTTATGCAACCTGGGCGACATGAATGCCGGAGGCAAGGCCAATGAATTGGCCGACCTGTTTATCAAGGACAAAACCGTTTCGGCTGCCAAAACCGCGCAAAAAAAGGTTGGGAAGGCACCGGCAGAAGACATTCCGCTTTTGAAAAAACTACAGGGCGACTATATCACGCCCGAAGGAACTACTTTAAGCCTTGAATTAAAAAACGACAGCCTGTTTTACCGGGTAGGCACCAATGCTTATTTGCTGGTGAGGGATTCGGTGCGTACCTATAGCATGTTTTATGCGCCAGAGATAAAATTCAACTTCAGCGAAGCTGCCGGTACTGACTTCACGGTGAACACACCTGGAGATAAGTTTCATTTCAGCCGCTACACTAAAACGGTGATGAATGACGATAAGGTGCTGCAGCCCTATACCGGAACGTATTACAGCCCCGAACTTGACTGCAATTACCGTATTGTATTAAAGGGTCACCAATTGTATTTAACCAATGCCAAATACGACGATCAAAAACTAACATTTGCGGGCAGCAACGACCTGCTTAACGACGATTGGTGGATGAACCACCTGGTGATTTCGCGTAACAAAAAAAACGAAGTGACCGGCTTTGAAGTAAACAGCGGCAGGGTGCTGCATTTAAAGTTTGTGAAAACGAAATGACTCCCGCAACAACTGGTTATTTTTGATAACTGATAAAAATGCTCTTTATCCGATAGCAAAATTCCAACGATGACAAATCTCACCCATGTAATGCCCTGCTTTATCGTTGAAAGCATAGCCCCGTCTGTTGCATTTTATGCAGATCAGCTCGGATTTGAGGTGCAGTTTATTACGCCCGATGATGACCCGTTTTTTGCCATCGTCGGCCGCGAAAATATCTCTATTATGCTGAAGGCGGTTGCGCGCGACATTAAACCTGTCCCTAATGGACCGCGTCATCCCTGGGCACCCTGGGACGCCTACATTTCTGCTGCTGACCCGGATAAGTTGTTTGAGGAATACCAGTCACGCGGCGTGGTGTTCAGACAGCCTTTGAAAGTTAATAGTGATCGGCTCCTCGGGTTTGAAGTTGCCGACCCTGACGGCTATGTGTTGTTTTTCGGCCGGCCGGAATGATTGAGGTGCAGACAAACGGCAACAGACTAACATCTTGTTATAATTTTGATAAAAAATTCCTAAATTTGAATAAATGTTGCGGGTTAAAGAACATAACAAACCAGGTCGGCCTGCCCGGATTTTTGATTTCGGTGGCATGCACTTCGAGATATACACTTCTACCAAAAACGAACTCGATCTGAGCAATATCAAAGTGACCGTCCCCGATCAACCCTCGCGCAACGCGGAGATCATTCACCAGTTTACCGTGCTGAATAAATTACGCCGCAGCCATTTGGCCTCGGATGATTTTGCAGCAGCTTATGTGCGTGAGGTGGCCGATCGTTACCTCAACTTACAGCCGGATGAAAGAGAGGTCGTTTTTAACCTATTGCACGCGGAATACAGCGCCCTTTAAGTTTCGCTTTTTCGTGCAAAGTAATCCGACAATATCCGATTGCTTTCAGAGTCTTGAGCCAGGTCGAATTCGGCTTCCCAGGAAAATCCTTCAGCTATCCAGAGTATTAGCCCTTCTTCTGTCGAGATCAGCTGATATAAGGTATTTTCATCCCGACCATGCAGCTTTAAAAAATGATCAAAATCGGTTTTGCTGGACGCCTGCATCCTGGTGTCTTGCAAACGTAAATCAACTTGTTTAACGCGCGCATCCCGATCTACAAAACACAAACAGTATCTTTGCACAAAAAATCCATCCAATGAAAGGAAAAACGCCCCGGGAATCGCAAACTGTAATGAATGAGCTGGTATTGCCCAACGATACCAACACACTGCATAATTTAATGGGCGGTCGCCTTTTGCACTGGATGGATATTGCTGCCGCCATTTCGGCGCAAAAGCATTGTAATCGTATTGTGGTAACGGCGTCGGTGGATAATGTTTCCTTTAAGCAGCCCATCAAACTGGGTGATGTGATCACCATCGAAGCCAAAGTATCGCGCGCCTTCACCACCTCGCTTGAGGTAAGGCTGGATGTTTGGGCCGAAAATATTCCTACCGGCTCGCGCATAAAAAGCAACGAAGCCTATTACACGTTTGTAGCGCTCGACCAGAACGGTCGTACCATTCCAGTACCGGAATTGCTTCCTGAGACTATCGAAGACATGGTTTTATACGAAGGCGCCTTACGCCGGCGGCAGCTTCGCCTCATCCTGGCCGGTAAGATGAAGCCAGACGATGCCACGGAGCTAAAGGCCTTATTTTTTGACGAGGAAAAAGAATAAGCGCTGTCTCACAACTTAATATGTTTATTTTAGGAAGAAATAAAATTTGGGCTCAGTGTTCTCCGTGCTTTTCTCTGCGTATCCCTGTGGTTAAATTTCTACCACGGAGATACACGGAGAAGACGCAGAGAGACACGGAGATGTTTATTTGTTAAAATAGCATTTTGTAAGATTTGCCTTTTGAGAAAGCCCCTTATTATTAATCCGAATGGTGCTTATTACCCCTGTTTCATCACGTTAAACATCCAGCGGACACCGAACCTATCCTTGGTGCAACCCCAGTAACCCCAGAATTCGTTGCGCATTGGCGCAGTTTCCGAGCCGCCTTCGGATAGTGCACTGAAAAGCTTATCAGCCTCCTCGTTTGTATCCGGCTGCAGGCTAATGGTCACATTATTGCCTTCGATCAGTTTTTGGCCCATGCTTTCCAGCATATCAGTACCCATGATCACAGTGCCGGCCAGGATGGGCAGCGAAACATGCATGATGGCATTTTTGTCTTTGTCCGACAGCGGCGGCGCGCTTTCGTGAGGGGGCATATCACCCATGCGCATTGGCCCCATTAAAAATTCCGTACCGAATACCGTTTTGTAAAAATTAAATGCTTCTTCAGCGTTCCCCGCAAAGTTGAGGTAGATTGCCACGCTTGCCATGTTTTTTGGTTTTATTGGTTAGTGAATAAATTGTGTTGTTTATCGTTTTTACTGTGATTCAAATCTATAATCTTCATCCGGGATAAACGAGTGCACGGCGTGACATTTTTGGGTGGTAATAATGACAAATAATTTGAACGTCGGTTTATGGAATTTACCTGCAAAAATCATCTTATCATAAAATCAAACGATCATGAAAACCTTTATTTACCTTTTCGCTTTCAGTTTGCTGGCGACATCCTGTGCAAGCCACAAAATTGCAGCACAGGCCAATGCGGCGACCGCCAGCGTTACCGCCGACGGCTCGTCATTTGATAAAGCAATTTTTATTAAAGAGACCGGCGAAGGCGCCGGTGTAGACGCGGAGTACGCCTGGATACGCGATAAATATCCCGGCTCGAAAGTAAACGGGCAGGCGCTGATGGATCACAACAAAAAGCCCTATGATGTGATCCACATAACCACCGCCGACGGTACAAAAACGGATGTATATTTTGATATTTCCAATTTTTACGGCAAGTTTTAGGCGGGATAAGCTTTAAATATTCGATTTTAACCACAAAGGGCGCTAAGGAGGCGCAAAGAACACAGAGAAAAACAAATTGACAAACTATTTAAACTTTGTGACCTCTGTGCCTTCTCAGTGCTCTCTGTGGTAAAACTTTAATTTCTTATTTAACAGGAAGCTTCATACACCCGGGATTCAAGGGAAGGGGGATCAAGCGCGTTTTATGCCATCTCCCCCTTCAAAATATCCAAAACCTGCTGCGTCGGGTTGCCAAAAAAAGATACCCCCGCTGCCCCGTTTTTCAGAGCGAGTTGTATGCCCTGGCGCAATTCATCATCGCTTTTAAAATCGGAAAGATACAGCCCGGCATACAGCGGAAATTCTCCCGCCAGGAAATGCACGCCTTCGGCAACGGCATTGCCTATCCAGCTCACTTTTTCGCGGTAAAAGCCGTGGTAGATCATCGGGCAAACGCCGTCGAGCTTAAAGTTTGTCCAGTCCTGCCGTACATTGCGCCGCGCAACTTCAGGCGTTGGGAAAACCGCGGCGGTTATCTGTTTTTTATGCTGATGAGCAATTGCGGATAAGCTGTTTACCACCCTGGCAATATTGCGGTACCTGAATAACCGCCATGACAGGCTTGCTTCAGGATATTCAATGTCCGAAAGCTCAACGCCGTATTGCTCCTTAAAATTGGCCCCGCAAACTTCACAATAACAGTAATCATACTGCGGCAGCTCGCTGGTTTGTACAATGCTGTATTTGGCCCAAAGGTTTACCGGCAGTATCACGTCGCAGTAACGCACATAATCCAGGTGGATGCCGTCGATATAGTCCTTATTTAAAATGTCGTTTACCTGCTGCTCCAGGTATTGCTGCACCTCGGGCCGGCTGGGGCACAGCCAGCGGTAGTAGTTTACATAGGGCGGTTTATCGGCACACGACTCGCCCAGGCGGTTTTTGCTGTACCATTCCGGGTGTATGCTTACCAATTCCGCGCGGTTAAAGGTCCATATCCAGCGATGCGCCTCCAGGCCCTGCGCCTTAGCCGCGCGGAAATGCATTTCGCTGTCTGCCTCGAAAAATACGCCGGTAATGCCGGCAGTTTTCCAGGCGGCGTAGCGGGTTTTTAAATCATCCGTGGTATCTTTCAGGTTGGGACTAACCCATACCCAATTTTTCCTTTTGTGCTTTTTGTTATTCCCAAACCGCTCAGCCGCCTTGCTGCTCACCGGTAATTGCGAGGCAAGGCCAGCCAGTAAGCCAGCTTTTATAAATTCCCTTTTATTCATCTGTATTTTATTTGCGGCGCTTGTGGTCGCACGGCCGGTAAATATAAGGGTTCGTCCCATTTTTCACATGAGCAGAAGAGCTGTTTACAAGAATCGGCTTTAAAATGGTTTAGGGTGCTAAATTGTAAACAAGCGCTTTACCCTCTTTCCCGCGAAGCGGAAGAGAGGGTCGAGCAGCGCAGCGCACTCGGGGTGAGTCGACCCGGCGGACATTGGCGCTAATGCACCGGCCGTAATGTCGCTCGGCATCGACTCACCCTGTCATCGCTGCGCTCGTTCACCCTCTCTTCGCCTGCGGCGGAAAGAGGGTAACTGCAATTAAATTTAAAAGTGATTTCCCTGAGGCTGTTTAACCCCCCAAAATTGTAACATCTTGGTTAACATCTTATCCAAATACAAATCCACTTTTTATGAGAAATAAATACCTGGTTGCAACGCTCATGTGCCTGGTGACGCTGTTACAGCAGTTTGAAGTCATCGCCCAAAACAAGCCTTTATTTTCTGTCCCATTTACGTTGGTGGATAACCGTCCTTTTATTGAAGTTAAGCTCAACGGTCATTCATTTCATTTTATTTTGGACTGCGGCGCCGATTATGGCATGGACACCGAAACGGCAAAAACCCTCGGCTTAAAACTCGACCACGAGGGCACGCAAACCGGCGCAGGCGCAAACGAAGCGAAAATATGGCACGCATCCGTCGCGACTACCGTAATCGGGGCAACAGAAAAGAAAAACATCAACTTCCTGGTAACCGATGTATCCGAAATAAAAAACAACCTGCACCTGCCCTACCTCGACGGCTTTATCGGCTATACTTTTATGAAAGACTACGCAGTGCAATTTGATTACCCGAAAGGCTTGATCAACTTTTACGACAGCTACGCAGGCCCATCGCCCGTTTCGTTCAGCTTATACTATGGATCGATTCCACGGGTAGATGCTAAAATTGACGGCCACGATGCTTCAGTGATCATGGACACCGGCGACCGTACTGCTTTCACTTTATTTAGCCACTTTGCCGCCAAAACCGGTATCATCAAAAACTATGCTTTAACAGATACCATGATTACAGGCTATGGGCTGGGCGGGCCAATTTATGCGCGCAGGCTAACCCTTAAACAAATTCAAATCGGAAAAACCATTGTAAACGACATCCCAACACGCATACCAACCCTTAAAACAGGCGCCTTTGCCGATACCAATATTGATGGCAGCATAGGCGGCGGAATTTTAAAACAATACAAATTCACGATAGATTATAAAAAAAAGGTGCTTTATTTTGAGTGAGATGGTTCCCTTCTGTCTTACTTGCACAAATCGTGCGTGGGGTGTCACCCTGAGGCACTCGAAGGGGCGCGGAAAGGCCTTTGCCCGCATGCTTCGAGTGCCTCAGCATGACAACGTGCTTTAATTGTATGTCCTTATTTTACCAAAAAGCGACGCTCAGTTGGATAATCATTTCAGTCGGCCAACCAATCCTTCCTGGTTTATTGTCCAGGTGATTTTATCAGCGCTATCCGTGATCAGCGCCATAAACTGGTGGGGGCTGGTTTCAATTTGCAACGTATTGGTGTGCCCGTCGATGGTTACCGTACGCTCAAGCCCGAACGCTTTTAACGACGATTCGCTATAGCTTCCATGCTTGTTCATCCATTGCTCCTCGTTATACCAGATCAGCCACAAATACCGATGTTGTTGTTCCGAATAAGGCAGTATAAACTGTTTGCCGGTGACTGCGGTCTTGTTAAATTGCAAATATCCCCAGCGTTCCGGGTAGTGCATATTCACCACCCCCTGCGGCGACCATACCCAGTTATGCTCGGGCAAATTCCTTCCGGTATTATCGGTCATTTTTACATATTTGCCGTTGGCCACTTTGGTATCCCACTCCACACGCGAAAAATTGATGCGCCAAAAGGAGCCGTCCGTCGGTACCTGCTTCCGCTTTCCGAAGCTCATAGCATCAAAAGGGATGGCGATCTCCACCGTCCAGCCTTTGTCTTTATCCAATGGATCATTCAATGTTCCCTGCACCTTCACCGCCGACCGCAGTCCTTCCGCATTCCAGCTCTCGAGCGGAGTGCCTTTATCGCGATAAGGTTTATTTAAAAACAGGTCGAAAATGGTGTTGAGGGCATTAAACTCCAGCTCAAAGTATTGGTGGGTGGTATTGTTCGGGTCGATAAAAACCTCGAAATCATTATCGTGAAAAACGATATCGTCATGATGAGTAAGTGTAGCCCAAACGTCCGGGTCACTAATCTCAGCGGCGATATACAAACAGCTGTCGTCCCAAAGCATTTTGGCATGGGTGCGCAATGGCGGGTTGGGCTTCAGGTCGCCCTCTATGTCACGAAAGGCATCTGTCCATGTGGCTTGCTGCCAAACCGCGTCGTTAATATCGCCATCAACAACAGGCGCTATTTTGGTATAATTTACCACATACGACCGTGGCTCAGTAAACAGGTTTTTAAAACCGTCAAACGCCGATTGAGCGGCTGATTTAGCGGGAATAAAAAAACCCAGCGCTATAAAGCTGCACCATAATACCGCATATCGTTTGTGGCACATCAAAAATGCCCCCGTATTTTAGTGAAGATATCTTCATCATACAATTTTCGTAATTGTTGATGAGTAGCTGACGACAACGGCTCCAGGCCGGATGCCGAAACATTGGAGTCAACCTGCGAAACCTTCGTGGCGCCTGGGATAACCGTAGTAACTTCCGGGTGATCCAATATCCAGCGGATGGCTTGCGCGGCCATATTGTCGCCCTGTAGGATGGCCTTTATATCAGCGGCCAGTTTCACACCTTCATTAAAATCGATCCCAGAAAAAGTTTCGCCGGCATTAAACCGCTCACCGTTCGCGTTATAGTTGCGATGATCGTTTTGTTTAAAATGAGTTTGGTCGCTGAATTTTCCCGAAAGCAAACCACTGGCCAGGGGCACGCGAATGATCAGCGCCACGCCTCTTTCTTTTGCTTTCGCAAAAACTTCGTCAGCCACATGCTGCCTGAACAGGTTAAAAATGATCTGCAGCGAAGCCAGTCCATCCTCCTCGAGGCAGATCAGCGCTTCTTCGCTGGTCTCCACGCTGGCGCCGAAATGTTTGATCAAACCCTCCTGCTGCAGTTTGCGCAAATGGTCAAATACCTTGCCGGTGCGCATTTCTTCGGTCGGGATACAATGCAGTTGCTCTAAAAATAATTGTGAAATATCCAGGTGCTTCAGGGAATCTTCGGCATGTCGCTTCATTGCGTCGTAAGTAAAATTTTGCGGCCATCCGTTGCTACCATCATGCCGGCGGCCCAGCTTGGTTGCTACAAACACATCCTGCGAAACTGTTTTTAAAAACTTACCTATAACTGTCTCGCTCACGCCCATGCCGTACACATCAGCTGTATCAATAAAATTCCCGCCGGCATCTGTATAAGCCCGCAAAATATCCATCGCGGCAGCCTCGTCCACATCACCCCAATCGGCGCTGCCCAGCTGCCAGGTGCCCAGGCCGACTTCGGCGATAGATGTCCCCTTAAAATTCCTGTATTTCATTTAGATCGATTTCAGATGTGAGATGAGAGATGTGAGATATGAGACCAGAGACTTAAGACTTTAGACTTTAGACTCAAGACTTCAGACTTAAATCACCGGCTCATTTCCAATATCTTGTCAAACTCAGCGGGCTTCACAGCGCTTACCGATAAGCGGCCAAGGCGTACCAATTCCAGATCTTTCAAAAAGGGCTCTGCCTTCACTTGTGCCAGGGTTACTGGGTTTTTCAATGGCTCAACAGGCGAAAGTTCAACTACTACCCAATTGGTATCATCGGTAGTAGGGTCCTGGTAGGCTTCTTTCACTACCTTGGCAATCCCCACTATCTCTTTACCCTCGTTACTGTGGTAAAAAAACACCAGGTCGCCTTCTTTCATCGCGCGCATATTGTTGCGGGCGGCATAATTACGCACGCCGTCCCAAAAGGTGCGGCCATCTTTATTAAATTTTTCCCAGCTATATTTTTCGGGTTCTGATTTTACGAGCCAATAGTTCATGATGATGTTTGATGATTGCGGTAAAATTGATAAAAAGGAAGGAGAATAGGAAATGAGGAAGATGGAGATAAAAGGTATTTTAACGATCACCGCAAACCCGCTACGCCGCGCCGGCTTATTGTAAAAAAATGTTTTATTTTTATTGAATGAATATTCTACGCTGGATTTTCGCCATACCCCTCGCCTTTGCAATTTCAATGGCGGCGTTAACCTTACTGGTCTTTCAACGCGACATTTTTATGAGGTTTGGCGGTGCCGGGCTGTTTCCGATCATATTCCATTTAGAAACCGTAATATTTTTTGTATTGCCGGTTCTTTTGAGTAGCTTATTCGCGCCGCGGCCAAAAAAGTATGCTGCACTGATTGCATTGGCCATAGTAATAACGTTTCTGGTTATCACATTTTATTTTCAATTAAGGCGTTTCACGGAAGGAGGGTTGATGTCGGTTTCTTTAGAGATCGCTACCAGCTACCTGGCCATGCTGGCCGGGTGTTCTATCGGGTTCGCTATTAGTTATATTATTTTCAAAAAGCGGGGGTGGAAATCGAAACCGGAGGATATGGAAACACCTGACCTTGCCTGAACCACAACCAAATTTTTGATACCTTTAACACTACAAATCGTTACAAAGGCGCCCTAACAAACTAAATGACAAAACAGCCCGAATCGACCTTCAAGCAAATAATTAAAATTCTGCGCTGGATGTTCGGAATTCCTCTTGCATTCCTTATCGGCATCGAGACCATGTTGATTATCGGTGACCTGGTCGATTTTCGGAAATACTTCCCCAACTACTATGTTGATTTTGGTGTGCATGAGTTTGAATTTACGGTTATTTTTATCCTGCCTGTATTTTTAAGCTGCTTGTTTGTACCAAGGCCAAAAAAGTATGCGGCGCTAATTGCGATGATCATAACCACAGTTTTTCTGGGCGCTATGCTCTATGATCACTTCATCATCTCGCCCCGTGAGGGATCCGGCTCATCATCATCTTTTTTCCTAATCGGAAGCGAGATCGCGATACTTGCCGGCTCATCAACTGGTTTTGCAATAAGCTATTTTGTATTTAAAAAGAGAGGTTGGAACAGGGAAGTAAAAGAATTAGAGTCGCCGGAAACTTATTAGCACACACGGATCAAATGTTTGCGCAAATCAAGCTATTTAACTAAAACACCAGATAACTATATTTTCATTTGACTGGCTGATAACCCGTTTTAGTCTCTTTGTTTTTATCATCGATGAATCAAATCACCTCTACATTTTGTCAAGGCCATTGAAAACGATGCGCAGAGCGGCACGCTTAGTTAAACAAACCAATCATGATATTTATGGTTTTTTTGTTCTTGTCTTCGGTAAAAGTGCCCACTTTTAAATCATTCACCATCAAGTTATACACCCCCACGTCATTTGTTGATGAGGTTAAATCTCGTTTTGAAACCACCGGCAAATTATTTTTATTGCCATAAATGCTTACCCCTGTCGTAAAAGCAACGTAAAACTCCTTTAGCTTTGTTTCGTCGCCTGTAATATGCGCCCAATAAAACGTCGCTCCATCAGGCTTTACCATGATGAATTCATTATCCACGCCTATTGGCTCAAGCTCATTTACCTTATAAGCCGATATACCGCTATTAAGCTTTTCGATAAGGTTGCCTTTATAATGCGAAAAGTGATTGGCATTCCCTCCTATCAAGCGGAAAAAGTTCCATGCAATCTGTTGAGACTTTTCCGCCATTTGATTGATGCTGTCCGGAAAGGTAGTTTGAGCCCTGAGAGCCGGGGCAGTGGTAAGTAACAAAATAACCATGCCCACAAGGCAAAAAGTACAGCGCTTATAAAAATTCATAAAAATATGTGCGTGTAATTATTTAACAAATCCTATGATCAACCTCGACTGCATGGCGTTTTTTTCCCGGGTGAGGCTGCCCACTTTGGTATTATTTATCATCAGCGCGTATACATCCTTCTGGTCGTTACTCATTTCAGGAACCGGTTTTGCCAGCAGCTTTATTTTATTTTCTTCGGCGTACTCGTCTATGCCGTAGTTAAAAGCTAAAAAATAAAGATTCAGCCTTAACTCATCGCCTGTAATTATAGCTACGTAATACGCATCGCCATTTGCCTTTACCATAATGTAATCATTATCGGCATGCATATTTAAAAGGCCCTTAACTTTGAAGGCCGCTATGCCGTTATCAGTAGTTATGGAATCCCCTTTGAAATCCGCAAAATGATTAGAAATGCCGCCGACAAGCCGGAAAATATTCCAGGCGATCTGACGTTCCTCCTTCAGTTTTTGATCACTCGTGTCGGCAGGAGTTGTTTGAGCATGCAGCGCGGGGCAGCTACAAGCCAGCAAAATTGCCGTACCCAAAAGGTAAAATACACTGCGTTGAATAAAGTTCATAAAGTTTACCGGTGTTATTGATTGCTAACACTGATAAATGTAGGCGGGATGTAGCTATAAAAAGGTAGTAAAAAAGTAGTATCCGAAAAAACGGAAATCCCGAATTGCCCTTCTTTCTGCATAACATACGTTATCCGCTCTTAGAAGGACGTCAGGTGCAGTTTCTTACGGACCTCTCCGACTTCCGGACTTTCGGACTTTCGGACTCTCCTATATCTTCAAACTCACTTTGATCTGCCCGGTAGAAAGCGTCCGCACGATCAGCTTTTCGGCGGTTGGGTAAATTTGCATAATATCCAGGTTGCTTATCGTTACATCGGAGTGGATGCCGTTTTCAAAGGTACGGCTCATCTGGCTTTCGATGTTCTTTTTGCTGTCCGCGATAAATTTCGTGCAATTATAGGTCGACCTTTTTTTGATGGCATCGGTTATAATTCCGTTAAACATCCATTTGGCGGTTTTCAGCATCCAGGCGCGCGTTTGCAGATCGAAAGTAAGATCAGGGAATGACAACTCATGGGTAGCGGTATTATAAGTTGGTGTGGCCACCAGGTAAATGGTGCCGCTGGTAGTGCCGCCAAAATCAACCATCATAGCTATTTTGCTGCCGATGCCATAAATTTTTATGTTGTCCACTATAAATTCTTTCCCGGCCACTTTTATGGTTTGGCCCATAACTTGCTGGTTTACGGTGCTGCTCAGGTGGTCGTAATTCTCCAACAGGTCCAGGTAAACATCAAAGCCATTTGCGGGTTTATAGCCAGTTAAATCGGGCAGTGGTTTGGGTGGCTGCGGGGCGCTTACCAGGGTAACAATGGGTTTGGCGGTTAAACCTATCGAAAAATTGAGTACCGAACCGTTCATATTAAAATTGCTGACGCATACTGATTGTGGGTTCACGTTTAAAAAGCCGATGTCGCCCACTTTGTACTCTTCCGACATGTTCTTCCATAATTGATCGAACATCGGCTTCAGGCTGTAGGCGGCTATCTTTGTATCCACCTGCGCGCCCAGCGCGTTCAACGGTCCTTTGATATAGCCTATCAGCCGGTCGGTAACGTCAATATTGCCAAAAACGATGTTGCAACGTTCTATCGGTTTGGGATCGGGGTATAAAATGGTTCTTGATTTTAAATGATAGTTAGGCTGTATGCTGATGGTCGACTGGTACCCGATCTCCATTCTTCTCGAAGGTTCGCCACCCATCCCGCATTGCGCCGACAAAACAGGCACCAGGCATTGCGGGCCCCTGCCAAACAGGTCGGCGCATTTGGCGCAATACGATGCCGAGATACCATAGCTGCCGGTAAACTTTAGGTTAACCACGTTATTGCTCCCGGTGATGTTGAAAGGCGTGCGGGTAAATGTATAAGCATAACGCAGACCGTTACAGGGCTGCTGGTTGTCGGAAAATTTGGTGGGCACCGAGTTTTCAGCCTGCGTGATATAACTTTTTATATCAATTGCCACCGGTATATCGACGGTTGAAACCGGCTGAATCAATTTAGGGATCTCCACCGCGTTTGACTCCGGCGCCGCAGGTTTAAGGGTTTTACAGGAACTTATGATAAGGGCGGCCAGCAGCACCGGCACGAATTGGTTTAATGTAGATTTCATATCGTTTATCGGCCGCTAAAATAATTAATGCGGCCGATTTTGTAGCCAAAAACACACAATTTTGGTAGCGAAAAATAAAACTTTAGTACAACACGTAAACTGGCATGGTTTTATACCGATAGTTAATATTATTAACTAAATTAATCAGTCATGAGATCACTACTTTATATTATCGCAGTTATCCTGGTTATAGGATGGGCGGTAGGCGTGTTTGCTTATTCGGCAGGCGGATTGATCTATGCTTTACTGGTAATAGCCGTAATTGCATTTATCCTTGGTTTGATACGAAACCCAACTTCGGTTGATTATTAAATTTAACATCATATCGGACAACAACAAAGGCGGCCTTTCGGGCCGCCTTTGTTGTTTTGGCTTCATTTTTATAAATCTTACTTTTTGCCCCCTCCAAAAAAGGCTCCTATTTTAAAGGCGATGTAATTGTTGCTGTTCCCGGCAACGTTATAATCAACCGAAAGTCTGAAATGTCCAGCCTCAAATCCGATCTCCGGGAAAGCGCCAAAATTGGTAGTTCTACCCGATACAGAAACATTTGAGCCGCTATTGCCGTTAGTATTGCCCGCGGCAGATTCTTCATCGAATAAACCCACGCCGGCGCCGATGAAGGGCCGGAAACTGTTATCAGATAAATAATATTCGCCGGTCAGGCAGCCCGAGGCCAAAGCCGATACTTTTACATCTCCGCTTACGCTGTTTTTATACCCAATTGCTGCAGCTTCCATTCGCAGGCCCAATGCAAAATTGTCAGACAGGCGATAGTGCGGCTGTAAGGTGAACGTTGCGCCGGCTTCGGTGCCGCTACCGCTTGAGGGCAAAGCGTATCCCACGCCGATGTCGAACTTAAATGCATGAAAATTTTCGGATTGGGCTTTAACTAACAAAACCGCCCCGCTGAGCAAGGTTAGTACAAATAGCTTTTTCATAATAATGGGTTTAAATTGAACCCTAAAGCTAAAGAACATGCAGTTGAGCGTAAATAATCCAAATGGATAGTTTTTCAGGCGGTTGCAGAATGCCTAATTTTGAATAAACATCCTACTTGTTTCTTTTACCGCCACCAAAGAAGGCGCCGATTTTGGCCGAAAAATAATTGGTGTATCCCCCCGTATAGTCGTAATCTAATGAAAATCTAAAGTGCCCTGCCTCGAATCCAATTTCCGGAAACGCCCCCAAATTTATTACCCTGGCAGATAAAGCTACGTCGGAGCCGCTTTCTTTACTAACTGTAACAGCCGACTGGTCGAACAAACCGACTCCGGCGCCTATGAAGGGCCTGAAGCCTTGGTCTGAAAGATAATATTCCCCCGTCAAACATCCCGAGCCGATCGCGGATCCGCGTTTGTCGTCGGCAGCTGTGTGGTAAAAAACCGCGGCAGCCTCAATGCGCAGGCCTACGGCAAAATCGTCAGATACCCGGTAATGTGGCTGCAGGGTAAATGTGGCACCGGCAACCGTGCTTCCCTGTGAGGGGGTTGCGTAGCCAACTCCGATGTCGAACTTAAATGTTTCAAATGCTGCTGACTGAGCCCGGACTAACATTGCAAGACCCATCATCGATGTGAATAAAACTAATTTCTTCATGATAGTTGGAGTTTAAATTTGCGATTATAAATGAAAGTTAAATAACTGTTACAGATCAGTCTGTTAATCAAACACACTATCTAACATCAATTTCATTAAAATCAAATTCCAGCCAAAATGTTTGTCAGCTTTTTTAGATGCTGTGAACATATCCGCAATTGCGCTTATCGTGGCGATGTGCGTGGAGATGGGCAGATCCTGCTTACCGGCGTTACCTGGTGGCAAGGATCGCTGTTACGTTCGCATTCAGAAAATTGAACACCACTTTTGTCATACCCGGCGGCGCCGCTGTAGGGTATTTGTTGTGGATTTTATAAACGCTTCTATTGGCTATCGGCAACAAATTCAGGGATAACGCTGTGGTCAATATCATTCATGATGCGTTTAATAGTGGTATCAAAGGCTTCAACGGCCTGTTCCAGCAGTTGTAAATATTCTTTTGGCGCCTCGTAGTTATCTTCTTTTATCAGGCCCATCAGGCCCATAATGGAGGCTAGGGGGGCGCGGAATTCATGGGCCTGTATATGTGCTATTTTTAACAGAGAGGCGTTTTGGGAAAGAATTTTTTGTTCTTTCAGTTTGCGTTCAGTTACGTTGCGAATCAGATAAGACATCCCTATTATCTCATCGTTTTCATCCCGTGCAGCTTCAAAGGCGGCTTCCCAGTAGATCACCCCCATTTCGTCGTAAACCGTCGACCCATCGACCAGGGATTTTTGCCCCAGCAGGGCCTGGTTGTAATGCTTTATAAAAGTTGCCACAAACTCTGGCGCCAGGTATTTTATAAACTGATCGCCTCTTATTATCTTGACTTTGTGAACCGCTTTAATAAAGTTAAAAGCTGTTTTGTTAAAATCGATAATGTCGCCGTGTTTACCCAATAATACCTGGAAGTTGGCTGAGCTTTCAAAAAATGAACGCAAACGGTTGTTGGCATCAGCAATAAGTTGCTTTTGCTGCACTACCTCTGCCTGGCTTTGCTCAAGCAGCTGTATACCTGCTCTCAACTCAACTATTTTCATCACCTGCTTTGCCAGGATGGCTAATATAAGTTGCTGGTGATCGTCTAAACTACGGGGTTTGGTATCTAAAACACACAATGCCCCTACCTTATCCCCGTTCCGCGTAACCAAAGGCATGCCTGCAAAAAATCGAAATTCCGAGTCCTGCTCAATCAACGAATTGTCAGCAAATCGCCGGTCAAGCAGCACATCTGTTACTATAAATAACTCGTCGTGCTTAGCGGCGTGTATGCAAAAGTTCAGGTTTCGCAGTACTGTAGTTTCACTCACTCCGTGCCTGACTTCCAGGTGGGATGTCTCATTAGCCAAAAATGAGGCAATGGCATAAGGCATATTCGTAGCCGCCGCGGCTAACTCAATAATTTCAAGCAGTTCCCTATCGCCCTCAAGGTCAAGATCAATAAATTGCCGTACAGCCTGCAATTGTAAATCTTCAAAAATCATTTATAGCAGTGGGGTGTTTAATTCAAATTACGCTTACCTGTCATCCGGGGTAGTTCATTAATGTTCAATGGGCCTTTATACGAATTCGGATTTTTAAAGTTGATCAGCCGTCGCAAATATTAACTCCCTGCAAGAATAAACACCAGCTTTCGCCATTGTCAACAAAACAACAGCATTCAGTTAAAAAATATCAGGTTGATTTACAGCGATATATAAGTTTTTATAGAACTATGTATTGCATATTACCATCCTAAACCCATATCTTTACAAAACAAAGCATTAAACTAACTCAATATGAAAACGAGCGTACTTTTTGCGGCCTTCAGCATCATCGCCCTTGGCGGATTTCTTTTTTGGGCCAGGTTCAATATCAACGACGGATTTTCAACAACGGTGAACGACGATCCGGACACTTACACTTTTACCGCGCAATACGATCGCAGGCAAACCGGTAAAATTGAAAGTTTTATTAACCAAAGCATCAGTCCTGACCAAATGGGCAGTTCGGAAAACGATTACGTCGATGCGAATACCTCGCTTAACGATAATACCCGTTTTTACATCAAAGAATCGCCGGGAAGGTTAAAGATCAGGATTGACAAAAGGGCTAACACAACAGCTTCCGTTTACCGGATAAAAAAGATGTGCCAGGGCGTAGGCAAGCTATTGTCAGGTAAGTAATTGCAACGAAAAACTAAATACGAATTATACAACAAAACGAAAAACACGAAAATGAAAACTATCGCACTTATTTTATCGCTGCTGGTAGCCGGCAGCGCCGTAAGCTATGCCCAATGCGGCAAAAAGTTTACCATTACCACCTCAAAAACCGAGCACCTGGACGCCAGCGGTAACTTAACCCGTACCGATGACGAAAAGGCAGTTGTAGTGATCGGCAAAGCCGATTTGAACATTACGGTCGATCACTCCGGCGACGAACACAAGATGACCGGTACCATCAAATCAGACGATTGCAATTGGCCCGTTGCTTATAAGGAAGGAAAAACAGTGCTGAAAGCGGTAATAAGCAATGACAACGGTGAAGAAAAAAATGTTACCATCACCATTACCGGGAAAGACGGAAAAGTGACGCTTTTATTCGAAATGGAGGGTGAAGGCGACGACCGGATCAGGGTAACCGCCGATAAATTTGAAGAGACTGCCTGAGAAAGTTAAGAAGTCCGGAAAGTCCGAAAGTCCGAAAGATGGTTGTAGAATAGATCGAGCTATTTTATCTCTGGTAAACAAAACGGCGGCAGTCATCCTCCGGGCTTTCCGACTTCCGGACTTATAAAGGAAAAACAATCGTGAACTCGGCGCCGTGATTTGGTTTGCTCTTTATTTTTATTCTGCCGCCTAGCGCTTCTACCTGGGTTTTTACCATAAAAAGACCCATGCCCTTACCCTCAGTGGTGGCATCGAAACGCTTATATAAACCAAACAGCTGGGAAGCATTTTTTTCAAGATCAATACCCTTGCCGTTATCCTTAAAGCGGAGTTCAAGTTTATCTTTTAGCTTACGGCTTTCAATTTGCACAATGGGCTGTATACCGGGCTGCCGGTATTTAATACTATTGGACGTAAGGTTATAAAAAATACTATATAAATAGCTTTTGACGGTAGACATTGATGCTACCTCGAACGAACAATTGATCTGCACTTTTTCGTTTGCTATGGTGCTGTGAATACTGGTTTTAATCGCATTCACCAGGTCGATAAAATAGACCTCTTCCTTTTTCTCGTTGACCAGCTCGCGCGATTGTAAAATGTGGTTAAGATCCTGGATAACGCCATCAATCGTAATAATCGACCGCGACACCCTTTCAACTACCTCCTGCTTTTCATCAGCCTCCAGCATATCTTCTTTCAGCATTTCCGATAAGCCCATAATATTGGCAACCGGGGCGCGAAGGTTGTGCGATATGATGTAAGTAAATTGTTCCAGGTCCTTTACGTGTTGTATCAGGTCACCGGTTACCCGTTCCCGTTCAAGCATCGCGGTTTTAGTCTCAGTAATATCTTTGTTCGCCAAAATAAAACCTGCATGCCGGTTGTCGGCTGTTTTAACATTCAGCCATCGTACGTTGTTCCACTGCGTAGTACCGTCCGGCCGCGGAAAGCTTAATTCGTAGCTTTCCACCCCCCCCGTCTCCGCCACTTTTCTTAACGTTTCATTAATCAGGGGCCACCGTTCCTCAGTGAAATAATGGCTGATATGTTTATTTATCTCAAGCTTCTTTTGATTACGCTCCATTGAGAATTTTTGCGCGAGCCCATTAAAAGAAATAATTTTCAGATCAGTTCCGATAAGAATATAGGAAGAATCCGTGTTGTCGAATATCGTCCGCAAGTTTGCCTCTGAATTCTTCAAGGCATCTTCGTCTGATTTTCGTTGTGTAATGTCGGTCACCATTGCCAGGGCGCCCTGGTACTTGCCTGTTTCGTCAATAATCGGGTTGGCCGAAATATTTGCCCAAACCACCTGGCCTGTTTTGGTCAGATACCTGATATCCAGGTTTTCCTTCGACCCCCGCCGCCTTCTTTCCATGCAGGCAATAGCGTAAGCGCGGCCCTCATCATCCATAAAATCATATAGCCCCCTCCCCATCATTTCTTGGGCGCTATAACCTAAAATTTCGGCCATTTTTTTGTTGACGAAATTGGTTTTCTCCTGCGCGTCAATCGTCCAAATGCCTTCCTGCGCCGATTCAACAATCTGGCGGTACCATGCTTCACTTTTGCGGTGCCTTGCGTCAGCTTCCTTCCGTTCGGTGATGTCCCTTGTTATTCCGTCAACGCGCACCAGTCTTCCGTCGTCGTCAAAACCGGGAACAACCTTATCTTCCACCCACCGCACGGTGCCGTCCCTGCGAATTATCCGGTATTCTTTTTGCACGGTTTCTCCCCGCAACAGCATCTCATCCTCGTCCTCAACCAAATATTTGTCGTCGGGGTGTATCACCTCAAACCATAACCGCGGATTTGCCAGGAAATCTGCTGCTTTGTAGCCGTAAAGCTTTTCGCAGCCCCTGGATATTTGGATCACTTTACGGTTGATCTCGTCAACGGAGAAGAAAACTTCGTCCATCGCGCTAAAAAAGGTCATCAGCTCCTGGTGCGCATACTCAAGCTTTTGTAACCCCAAATCATTATTGAAACTAAACGCCATAGCTGCACCTTGATATTTAAGATAAATATAGGAGATACAAAACTAAATATTTATAATATTTTTTTAGCGGCAAATTGCGCGGAGGAGCGCGGCGTCACCAAAAAGCATTAATTTTAGCAATACCAATTACCATAAATTTACTTATATGAAAAAGATTGTACTGTTATCCGGTTTTATATTATTACTGGCTGCCGGTTGTTTTGCGCAAAGCCAAAAGGCGATGCTTTACAGCGCGGACCCGGTACTGGCCAAAAACAAAAAAATAGTGTATGATTTTTGGCGCACCGTTTTAGAGGGAGGTCATTTGGAGCTTGCGCCGCAATACATGCTCGAAACTTATATACAGCATAACCCCAACGTACCCACAGGCAGACAGGGTTTTCTTGATTTTTTTGGCAAATTTGCTAAAGCCCGGCCCATTGTGGATACCATTCAAGGTTCGCTTATTTCCATCGTGGCGGAGGGCGACCGCGTGGTGCTTGCCTTTAAAGCGGTACACAAGGATCCGAAGGACCCTTCAAAAAACTATACCACAACCTCGTTTGAAATGCTCCGTATAGAAAATGGCAAAGTCGCCGAGCATTGGGACTCGGCGCTTAAGGAATAGTTCTTCAATGCAAAATCTTAAACATCAACTCCTTCATTTAACCCGCCATGATCGGTGTTTCACTTCCGAAGAGATAGCTAATGAGTTTCAAAGGAAATTTAATTTATTTTAGCGACTAAAAATTCAACCGCATAACAGTAACTATAAACTTGAATTAAATGAGACTCCTCAAATTAGTACTGCTTCTCTTTTTAACGCAGCGGGTTACCGCTCAAATTAAAGTAACTGACATCGACAAAAACACGATACCTAAATCGATACAGGTTAAAGGGCATATTGTTAATGCAGTTAAATATACCGATAGCGAAGGTACCCACCTGGTAATAACTACCGAGACCGGAATAGTGGCCGGAAAGGATACTGCCGACCAAATGAGCAATGCTGATTTATATGCCTACTGTTACAAAGTTGAAGGAAACAAGCTAACCCTTGCCTGGCAAATGCACGATTTTTTTAATGACTGCCCTTTAGAAGAGGTGGTAAATTATATCCCCGGCACATTTGCGGTGACTGATTTGAACAACGATGGAAAGGCAGAGGTTTGGTTGATGTACCTGGTGGCGTGCCGTAGCGACGTAAGTCCCGGTAGTTTGAAGATCATAATGCACGAGGGCAATAAAAAATACGCGATGAGAGGAGAAAACCGGGTAAACGACCTCCCTAACAAATATGTAGGTGGCAGATACACTTTTGACGATGCTTTTAAAGCCGGGCCGAAGCCGTTCAGGGATTATGCCCAACAGCTTTGGAAAAAAAACATGTTCTATGACAAGTAAGTTTTAAACCGAGTTTTCACGCAAAGCATAATAAACTTATCAGTGCAAAATTTTAAACATCAGCTCTTTCATCAGCCCGCCATGGTCGGTGTTTGAATCGACGCCTTTGCTTTTTACGTCGCACTCGCGCAGGTAACTGATGATCTGCATGGTTTTACCGTAGTTATAGGTTCGTGCAGCCTGCTCGTAATCTTTAATAAAGTAGGGATTTACGCCCAATTCGCGCGCGAGGTTTTGCGGCGATTTGTCCTTTACATAATGATAAACCAACACCTTGCTGAAAAAATTATTCAGGTTGCCCAGCACCAGGACAATAGGATTTGAACGCGGGTTGGCTTCAAAATAATTAATGATCTGGTTGGCCTTGTAAACGTCTTTTTTGCTTAAAGCTGTTTGCAGTTCAAATATGTTGTACTCGCGGCTGATGCCGATGTTATCCTGTACCAGCTTCAGGCTGATCTCCTGCCCCTGCGCAATGTTCAGCATCAATTTTTCCAGCTCATTGGCAATTTTCGACAGGTCGTTTCCCAAATATTCGGACAGCATAAAGGTGGCCTGCTGGTTTATTTTGAAGCCCTTTGCGATGACAAAATCCTCTATCCAGCCCGGTACTTTGTTGTCATAAAGCGGCGTCGATTCAACTATTACGCCATTTTTTTCAATGGCTTTATAGGTTTTTTTCCGCTTGTCAAACTTGCCGTATTTATAACAAAAAACAAGAATAGTGCTGGCCAAAGGGTTTTCAAGATAACTCAGCAGCGGGTTCATGCCCTTTTTGTCAGCATCCTCACTACCCCACTTCATGTCCTGCGCTTCCTTTACCAGCACTACCTGGTAGTCGGCCATCATCGGGTACCGTTTGGAAGCATTCAGTACCGTCATGATGTCGGTGTCTTTGCCATAAAAAACGGTTTGATTAAACCCCTTTTCGGCATCGCTCAGTACCTTGTTCTCCATAAAATCGCTCACCTCATCAATATAATAAGGTTCCTCCCCGTGCAGCAGGTACACAGGTTTGTATTTTCTGTTCTTTAAATCCTTCAGTAATTCGGCAGCAGTCATCCGGATGCAAATTAAAGATTTTTGCAGGCTGCGCCCTGTCATTGTTGACAAAAATTTTTCATCAATCGCTGGCCCCGTACGAAACCAATAATTGTAGGGGCTGAAAATCTTCAGCCCTTGCGCATGGTATGGGCTGAAGATTTTCAGCCCCCATCTATTTTCCGCCCCTATGCATTGTAAGGGCTGAAAATTTTCAGCCCCTACCTTGCTGTTTTCAGCCCCTACGCATTAATTGCCTACCTTCGTTCCATGGATCTGCTCACTCCGCTTCAATTGCCGCCTTACCCTTTTAAAATAACCGACGATAACGGGCAATTGACTTTATTTGACGTGATACGTAAGAAAAATATCATCCTGACACCCGAGGAGTGGGTGCGGCAGCATTTTGTCCAATACCTCATCCTTCAAAAAAAATATCCAAAAACGCTGATCAAGCTGGAGGGCGGCCACAAGCTGCACGGCATGGCCAAACGGTCGGATATTGTGGTCTACAATCAAAAAGGAGAGAAAATATTGCTGGTTGAATGTAAAGCGCCCTCAGTAACGATCGATCAGCACGTTTTTGACCAGGTGGCCCGCTACAATATGGTACACCGGGTGCGCCTGCTGGCGGCAACCAACGGCCTGCAACATCACTATTGCAGGGTAGATTTTAACAACAACAGCTACAAATTCATTGAGGAGTTGCCCGATTACGGCGATATCTGATTAGCTCACGGCGGCAACCAGGCCCTGTATCTTTTCGATCAGGTCTTTGGGTTTGAAGGGTTTTGAGACATAGTCGTTCATGCCCGCACAGGTGATTTGTTGATTAATATCCGTCATTGCGGCTGCGGTTAAGGCAATGATGGGTGTATTGGCTTTTTTTGCGTCCGGGTGTTTCCTGATCTCAACCGCGGCGTCAAAGCCATTCATCACCGGCATTTGCAGGTCCATCAGGATAATATCGAAATCATCGTTGCCGGCCATTTGCACCGCTTCTTCGCCATTGCCGGCTATCGCCGGTACGATATGCCATTTCGAAAGTAATTTCTGCATCAGTAACACGTTCACCGGGTTATCTTCTGCTATCAGCATTTTTAAACGGGCAAGGCTTTCTGTTTTCTGCGCTGTTGCACCCGGCGCCAACGTTTCGGCAACGGGAAAATCCATTGTGAACGAAAATTCGGAACCTTTACCCAGTTTGCTGGTTACATTCATGTGCAATCCCTGTAGATCCAGCAAGCGTTTCACAATTGCCAGGCCCATACCGGTGCCGCCATATTGGCGTGTAGTAGTGATGGACTCCTGCGTAAAAGGCTCAAAAATACTTTCCAGGTGAGTTTGGTTAATGCCTATTCCGGTATCCTTAACCACAAAATTAACCGTAACTATATCATTGTGCTCGTGGAAGGAAGCGCGCACCCAAATGGTACCTTGCCTGGTAAATTTAATTGCATTGTTTACCAGGTTAAACAATACCTGGCTAAGGCGCACCGGGTCGCCAAGCAGTACCTTGTTATTGAGCAGGGGATCAACTTTAACCGAAAAAACAAGGCCCTTCTGTTCGGCTTTGATCTTTTCTGAACCGCCGATGTTTTGCATTACCTCGTACAGATTGAACTTTGTTTTTTCAAATACAAGGGTTCCCGATTCAATTTTGTTGAAATCAAGCACATCGTTTATAATCGCCATCAGGTTGTTGGCTGACAGTTTCAGTACATCGAGGTTTTCTTTCTGATCCTTCCGCGGGTTGTTCATCAGCATTACATTGCTCATACCGATAATAGCGTTCAGCGGCGTGCGTATCTCGTGCGACATCGTCGACAGAAAGTCTGATTTTATCCGGGAGGACTGCTCGGCCTTTTGCATGGCATGTTCAAGCTCTGCATTAAGCTGCTTTTGCTTTTCTCCATTAGCCTTTAACTCTTCAATGTTATTTAAAAATGCGCCATAGAAATGGCTATGAACATAAACGATCAAAATAAAATTGGCAAAAACGCCTATAATGGTTGTTGACTGGTCTATTGTCTCAGGGCGCAGCGCGATGTAATAGCCTGTGTTATAGGAGATAACCAGGAAAACCATCACCGGAATTACGTTCAGTAAGGAATAAAAAAGCCCCCAGCCCTGCCCAAGCATGTAGTAGGCGAACAAAATGATCAGTAGTATTACCTGAACGGTAATAATATCAACCTTTTGCAGTGCGATAAACAGGGTGTTAATATTAATGATCGACCCGATGATGAGCAGCGCATGTGATATTTGCCGCCAGTTGGGCCGGTAGGTTAAATATTTAAACAATGCCATGAACGATACAAACAATATCCCGGCGGTGATGGAAAGTAGTGTTTGCCTTTGAAAATAAACGCTGATGAACAAGCCGGCCACAGCTACACCCACTATCCAGAAGCCATAATAAAGCAAACGAATACGTGCTTTATCCAGAGACGATTGCTCTTTCGAAAGTATTTTGTTGATGGATAGGTTAAAAAAATTGGTGTCCCTCTTCATTCGGATCCGGCTTGTCAGTTATCGTCGCCAATGTACTGATAACGTTTACGCAATAGCAGGAACGGCCCAAAAATTGAGCGCCCTGCGTCATCTTTAATAATTTATCGCAAACATCAATGCAATTAGCAAGCCAAAGCCGCTAAACTCTCCTCAATAGCCTTCAATTTAGCCTCGGCATCGGCCCTTTTCTTTAACTCTCCCTCAATAATTTCGGGCCTGGCGTTACTCATAAACTTTTCGTTCGATAACTTTGAGTTAACCGATCGCAGGAAACCGATATAATATTCGCGGTCTTTAGTCAGTTTTGCGCACTCGGCAACGGGATCTAACTGGTCGTCCAGGGGGATATAAAACTCATCCGTGGAAATCATAAAACTCACAGCGCCAACTACTTTGTTGGTTACCGTATCGAATGAACTGATGTTACCCAGTTTGGAAATTATGTTTTGGTAATTTTGATAGTTAACGCCGGAATTTGCTTTTGCGGAAAGCGCCAGCTTTTCTTTTGGTGAAATGCGTTTTTCTTCACGAATATTTCTGATCTGCGTGATAACCTGCTTAACTGCTTCGACGTCGGAAAGAACTTGGGTATTAATTTTCCCACTCACCGGTAATTGGGCAACGATGCAGCAATCGTATTCCGAACGGGTTCCAAACAACTCATCATGCCATAGCTCCTCGGTAATAAAAGGCATAAATGGGTGAAGTATCTTCAGGATATTTTCAAAAAACTTCACTGTACGATTAAATGTCTCCCCATCAATGGGGAGCGACACGCCGTCAACAAAACCCGGCTTGATCATTTCGAGGTACCACGCGCAGAAATCGTCCCACACCAGCTTATAGGTAACCATTAACGCTTCGGATATCCTGAACTGCGCAAAGTTACCATCTATCTCCGTTAAACCCTGGTTAAACCGGCTATCAAACCATTCGATCGCAAGCGAGTTAGCGCAGGGCAACTGATCATCCACTTCAAAGCCCTTTACCAGCCTGAACGCGTTCCATATTTTATTGGCGAAATTACGTCCCCATTTGCAGTGCTCCTCGTCAAACATCAGGTCATTACCCGCAGGCGAGCTTCGAAGCATACCGATCCGTACCCCGTCGGCACTGTAATTTTCTATCAAGCCCAGTGGATCGGGCGAGTTGCCCAACGACTTCGACATCTTACGCCCGATCTTATCCCGCACGATACCCGTCAGGTAAACATTGCGGAACGGCAATTCCCCCCTGAACTCGTGCCCGGCCATGATCATCCTGGCTACCCAAAAAAAGAGGATCTCAGGCGCTGTAACGAGGTCGTTGGTTGGATAATAATAATTGATATCGGCATTGTTGGGATCTTTAAATCCATCAAATACCGTGATGGGCCACAGCCAGGACGAGAACCAGGTATCTACTACATCTTCATCCTGACGTATTTGCTGCTTTACAATAAGAGTGGCAGACTCCTCATCGAACCCTCTACTTTGAATTAGCTTAGTAAAATGTTCTATAGCCTCCTCTTTAGTCTTGGAAACATGATATTTCTCAATTGGATCAAGATGTATTAGAATCTCACCTGTTGGCTCTACTTTAGAATAATCCGAAAAAATATGCCATGCTGGTATTTGTTGTCCCCACCAAAGTTGACGGCTTATACACCAATCTTGAACATTTTCCATCCAATACCTGAAAGTGTTAATAAATTTCTCGGGAATTAATTTAATATCCCCTTTTAACACATAGTCAAGGGCCGGTTTTGCCATTTCATCCATTTTGCAAAACCACTGCATAGAAAGTTTAGGTTCGATAACAGCATCTGTACGCTCCGAAAAACCAATTTGTGATTTATAGTCTTCAATTTTTTCTATAGCGTTTTCTGCTTCGAGTAAAGGAATGATTTTCTTTCTCGCCGCAAAGCGATCCTCTCCTACTAAAATTTGAGCCATGTGGTTCAAAGTACCGTCATCGTTCAATATATCGTATATAGGTAGACCATGCCTCTGGCCAAGCAAATAATCATTAATATCATGAGCCGGCGTAACTTTCAGGCAGCCGGTACCAAAGTCCATACTAACATATTCATCCAAAATAACTGGAATTGCACGATGAATTATTGGAATGTAGACACTTTGACCATGAAGATGCAAATACCTCGTATCTCTAGGATTTATACAAATCGCTGCATCCGCCATTATAGTTTCTGGCCGAGTCGTGGCCACAATTACATGCTCTTTAGGTGATGCCACGTGAAAAGAAGATTTGCTAACCTGATTAGAAATCACTTCATACTTTATATAATACAGCTTCTGGTTAACTTCTTTACGAATTACCTCCTCATCGCTCACGGCAGTTTTTCCCTGTGGGTCCCAGTTCACCATTCGGATGCCCCGGTAAATCCAACCCTTTTTGTACAGATGGATAAAGGTTTCAATCACCGCGTCCGACAGGCTTTCCTCCATGGTAAAACGGGTTCGTTCCCAGTCGCAGGATGCGCCGAGCTTTTTTAATTGCTCCAGGATGATGCCGCCATATTTCTCTTTCCATTCCCACGCATATTCCATGTATTTTTCGCGGCCGATATCTTTTTTGTTGATGCCTTTTTCCTTTAGCATGGCCACTACCTTCGCTTCGGTAGCTATGCTGGCATGGTCGGTACCGGGCACCCAGCAGGCATTTTTGCCCTGCATGCGCGCACGGCGCACCAATACATCCTGTAAAGTATTGTTTAACATATGGCCCATATGCAGCACGCCGGTGACGTTTGGCGGCGGGATTACGACGGTATAAGGCTCACGCTCGTCAGGCACCGACCTGAAAAAACCATGCTCCAGCCAGTAATTGTACCACTTCTCTTCCGTTTGTTTGGGCTCGTATGTTTTAGAAATACTCATAGGCTGCAAAAATAGTGATAGTTCATGGTTCATGGTTCATGGTTCATGGTTTTTTTGGAGTCGGGCCTGGTTCATAGTTATAGCAGAAAAAATGATTTGGCAAGTGAGGTAATTAGATTGAGCCTTCGATTACAAAGTGAAACCACTATCGGGCCAAAAACCAACAACCCTCCTGCTATGAACTATGAACCATGAACTATGAACTTCTTTTCATCACAATATTTTTACAATTCAAAAGTTATCATATCAAACAAAGTGCGGGCGAATGAAAAACAGTTTTTTACAGCGTTTTTTTCACGATCTGGGTAAAAAAATCAATTCCTTATTCCTGGTAAAATGGTTTAACCGGTAAAATCAGTCAGGCAAATTATTGCACTCCTACACCATAATTTGCTAATTTTAAAATTCTTCGGTGCGCTCCACGGCAACCGGGATAACTGGCGTCATTAAATCATAAGAAATCAATATGAAATTAAAATTTTCAAATTTTATGCTGATGGGCTTTATATGCCTTTCGGTTTGCGCGTTTACCTTCGGCGATAAAGCGGGCCCCAAACCACCGATGAAGTACATCGACCCAAAAAACATGGATTTTTCTGTTAAGCCGGGCGACAATTTTTTTGAGTATGCCAATGGCAACTGGGTAAAAAATAACCCTATACCGGCCAAAGAAACACGCTGGGGCAGCTTTGGCATGCTGAACCAGGCAAACACCGACAGGCTGCTTGCACTGCTCAAGCAGGTGAGTAAAACACGGCACCCAAAAGGCAGTTTGGAACAGCGCGTGGGCGACCTTTATGCCAGCGCAATGGACACTGTGGCCATTGAAAAGTTGGGCTACGAACCGATAAAGCCAGAGTTGGAACGTATTGATAAAATAAGCGATTTAAACGGGGTGATCAACGAAGTTGTGTTTGAACGCACCCGTGGCGAAGGCGATCCGCTGTTCCGTTTTGGCGTGGGCGCCGATGAGAAACATCCCAACAAAAACATTGCTAATTTAAACCAGGGCGGCACCACTCTGCCCGATCGCGATAATTATTTAAAAGCGAACCCGCGTAACCAAAAGATACAGGATGCCTATAAACAATATATCGTTAATTTATTTACCCTGACCGGGGCCACTGAAGATGCCGCCGCTAAAAACGCAGCGACCATTTTTAATATCGAAACAGCCCTTGCCAAAGCGCAAATGAGCCGCGTAGAGATGCGCGACCCGCATGTTACCTACAATAAATTCTCGGTAGCCGATTTCAGCAAAACTACCCCTCACTTAAATTGGGTAACATTAATGGCCGGGATGAAAGTGCCGGGTCAGGACACCGTGCTGGTTGGCCAGCCGGGCTTTTTTAAGGCGGAAGATGCCCTGCTTGCTTCGACACCGGTTGACGACTGGAAAGTTTATTTAAAGTGGAGTATCCTGAAAGGCTCGGCAGGGGCATTAAGCTCGCCGTTCGTAAATGCTGATTTTGCCTATACCGCAGCTTTGAGCGGCCAGAAAGTACAAACGCCGCGCAACGAGCGCATGTCGCGGCTGGTTGACCGCAGCATTGGCGAGTTATTCGGGCAATTGTACGTTGCCAAATACTTTACCCCCGCTGCAAAGGCATACATGGTTAACCTGGTAAATAACTTGAAAGTGACGCTGGGCGAGCGTATTAAAAAGCTGGACTGGATGAGCGATGAAACCAAGCAGCGCGCGCTGAAAAAGCTGGCCGCGTTTGGTATAAAAATAGGCTACCCGGATAAATGGCAAACCTATGCCGGCTTGGTGATTGAGCGTAATGACTATTTCGGCAACCTGAAACGTATCTCTGAATGGAGGTACAACTACCAAACCAGCCAGATAAACAAACCGGTTGATAAAAAACGCTGGGGAATGACGCCGCCGACCGTAAATGCCTCCTACAGCCCTGTTAATAACGATGTTACCTTCCCGGCGGGCATATTGCAGTTCCCTTTCTTTGATTTTGGTGCTGACGATGCTGTGAATTATGGCGGGATAGGTGCAGTTATCGGTCACGAAATGACCCACGGTTTTGACGACCAGGGCCGCCAATACGACGGCGATGGTACCTTACGCGACTGGTGGACAAAAGATGATGCTGATAAGTTTAAGTTACGTGCCGACCAGGTAGTGGCACAATACAACGCCTTTACCGTTCTGGATACAACCCATGTTAACGGCAAGCTAACCCTTGGCGAAAACCTGGCCGATTTGGGCGGGCTGAACGTGGCTTATGCCGCCTTTAAAAAAACTAAAGAAGGCCAGTCGCACAAAAAGATCGGCGGCTTTACGCCCGATCAGCGTTTCTTTCTTTCGTGGGCGCAGGTATGGCGCAGCTCCCAACGGCCCGAGATGGCCGCCCAGCGCATATTAACTGACCCCCATTCGCCGGAACAATACCGCGCCAATGCGCCCGTAACCAATATTGATGCCTGGTACGCAGCGTTTAATGTAAAGCCCGGCGATAAAATGTATAAGAAGCCGGAGGACAGGATACACGTTTGGTGATTTAAGTCTGAAATCTTTAATCATAAGTCTTAAGTCAAAGCCTGGCGAATAGCCGGGCTTTGGTGCTTATTACAGGCGCGAAATGAAGAAAAGATCGGTCAATAAATCAAATTGCATTACTTTGTGATAAAAAAATAATCAAAAAGTAATACTATTTGATTATTTTTGAATCATGAAAGAGCGGGAGATATATTCGGACTTATTAAATCACTGCAAAAAAAAGCAGGTTACCGTTATCACAGGCATGCGGAGGGTGGGCAAAAGCACGGCCGTTCAATACATTTTGCAGCACATAGGCCATACCAATTACCTTTATCTTGACTGCGAGCGAATTGAAATCAGGATTCTTTTAAACGGCAATAATTATGAAGTTATCAGGAGTGAGCTGGAACTGTTGGGCCTTGATCTTTCAAAACCAGCGGTAATTGCTTTAGATGAGATACAGTTAGTGGAGAACCTGCCAAGTGTTATTAAATACCTATATGACACCTACGGCATAAAATTTATAGTCACCGGGTCAAGCTCTTATTACATGAAAAATCGTTTCTCCGAAAGCCTTGCGGGAAGAAAACGAATATTTGAAATGTACCCGCTTAGTTTTAAGGAGTTTTTGATTTTTAAAGGCGCAGTTCCCGCACATATCAATATGGAGCAATATGGCTGGCAGCCGTTTAACCACACCTGGTACAATAAGTATGCTGCGTTATATGCAGAGTACATCCGCTTTGGCGGGTTTCCTGAAGTGGTGCTTGAGGTAGAACACAAGGATAAAATTGAATTACTTAAAGATATTATCAATTCCTACATTGAACTGGATGTAAAGCTAGTATCTGATTACTCGGTTAGTGAAGACCTGTATAAGTTGATCAAGGTGCTGGCATCCCGGGCGGGAAATAAGGTTGATTTCACCAAGATCAGCAGTGTCACGGGGATCAACAGGCAAAAAGTGGCGACATACATTCAACTACTGGAATACACTTATTTTATATACCAGGCTACGCCTTTCACAAAAAATATCGACAAAGAAATTTCCCAGCAAACCAAGCTGTATTTTGCGGATACCGGCATATTGAATTTTTTGGCGGGGGAACAGCTATCAAGCGGGCAGCTGTTTGAAAATGCTATTGCCGGGCAACTCAAAAGCCAGGGAACTATCCAGTATCATCAGAAAAAGACAGGGCAGGAGATAGATTTTATCTTTAACGGAAATACGGCGTTAGAAGTAAAAGAAACACCGGCGCTGTATGACAGACAAACTATTGAAAGGCGCGCATCGGCAATAGATATCCACCACCGCTTTGTGATAGGCCGCTATCCTCCTGACAGCGGTTTTTCAGATTTTATTTGGGGAGGAAATATCTTTTGATGCCGTCGGTGGCGTATAACAACTTTGTAAATAGTGACGGTGGTTTTAATCAGCCACCGGTAAAAAAAGCTTCCGAAGTTTTAAAAACTTCGGAAGTTTATATTTCTATTGCTAAAATATCGCCTCCGCAATGCGCCTGGTTGGCCCGGCATTGCTCATGGTATAAAAATGCAGCACCGGCACGCCGAATTTCATCAGCTCTTTGCACTGGTTGATCATCCATTCTATACCGGCATCTTTTACATCTTTTTCGGATTTGCAGCCATTGATCACGTCGCATAAGTCATCAGGCATATCGATGTGGAACGTTTTTGAAAGGTTAACCAGCTGTTTCGATGTGGTGATGGGTTTTAAACCCGGAATAATGGGCACGTTGATGCCATTGGCCCGGCAGGTATTTACAAAATCAAAATACTTCTGGTTGTCAAAAAACATTTGGGTTACGATAAAACCCGCGCCCATATCAACCTTTTGCTTCAGGTATTTAAAGTCACTTTTCAGGTTAGGCGCTTCAAAATGCTTTTCGGGATAGCCGGCCACCCCAATACAAAAATCAGTTTTCAGGTTTACGCCGGTATTGTCGTGCAGATAAATACCTTTGTTCATATTAACTACCTGCTGCAACAAGTCGGTAGCATAGCAATGGCCGCCCGGCGTCGGGATAAACGAGGGATCAGCCAATCGGGCATCGCCTCTCAGTACCAATACATTCTCAATACCCAAAAATTGCAAGTCAATCAGCCCGTTTTCGGTCTCATCTTTGGTAAATCCACCGCAAAGCAAGTGGGGAACGGTATCCACCTTATACTTATTCATGATGGCCGCGCAAATGGCAATAGTGCCAGGCCGTTTGCGATAGCTCAGCTTTTCAAGCAAGCCGTTTTCATGCTGTTTGTAAATAAAGTCCTCCCGCAGGGAAGTTACGTCAATAAAAGGCGGCTTAAATTCCATCAAGGGGTCAATAGCGTCGTACAGTCCTTGTATGCTATGGCCTTTTAATGGCGGTATCAGCTCGAATGAAAAAAGTGTTTTGCCTTTAGCGTTTGCGATGTGTTCGGTTATCTTCATACCTGGGAAAAAGTTGCAGTTGCAGTTGCAGTAGCAGTTTATTTTTTAGGGGTGAATTTTTCAGGGTGCTGGGTCATGGAGTTTAACATCCTTCCAATTTCGTTGTATTTTTCTTGCAATGCTTTAAATGACTCCTGATCGATGTATTCGCTATCCAGCGCGAAGTCCAACCAAATAGAGGTCTCAGTCGCTTCGCCGTCGGCATCAGTCATTTTAGAGGAAAAGTGTTTTGGGTATACCCGTTTTCTATACCCCTCGCCAATATTAACACAAACCGAGCGTGATGATCGCCTGATCTGGTCTGTAAGAGAATATGTTTCTTCCTTTGGAAACTTCATGCTGATCAACCGAATTTGGCGCGCTGCCTCGAATGACATCTGATAAACTTTGAGTTCTCTAAAACTTCCTGTCATAACTTTAGGTATTTAAATGATCTATTTGAATTTCACGATTTAAAACTACTTCCTTCTACTGCTACTGCCACTGCTACTGCCACTAAACTGATGACCGGGTTTAGTAGTTAAGGTTCGGCCCCAGCCAGCGTTCAATTTCCTCAACCGGCAAATTCTTCCTCACCGCATAATCCTCCACCTGGTCTTTACTGATCTTACCTAATCCAAAATACCTCGCCTGCGGGTGTGCAAAGTAAAATCCGCTGACAGAGGCCGCCGGCGTCATGGCCAGGCTTTCGGTTAAATACATTTGGGCGTTATCCTCTGCCTTCAACAGGTTAAATAAAGTTGTCTTTTCGGTATGATCCGGGCAAGCGGGATAACCCGGGGCCGGACGGATACCCTGGTATTCCTCTTTTATCAGGTCTTCCGCGCCTAATTGTTCGCTTTTTGCATAGCCCCAATATTCTTTTCGGACCAACTCGTGCATCTTTTCGGCGAATGCTTCTGCCAGCCTGTCGGCAAGGGCCTTGGCCATTATGCTGTTATAATCGTCATGGTCTTTTTCAAACCTGGCTACCAGCTCATCGCATCCGATACCTGCCGTAACGGCAAAACCTCCAAAATAATCAGGGATACCGCTTTCCTTTGGCGCGATGAAGTCGGACAGCGAATAGTAGGGCTCACCCTTCACTTTTTCAGATTGCTGGCGAAGGGTATGAATGCGCGTTAACAATGTTTTGCGGGTTTCGTCGGTATATAATTCTATATCGTCGCCGGTGCTGTTTGCCGGCCAGAAACCGATCACTCCGTTTGCCTGCAGGAACTTTTCGCTGACGATCTTTTTTAACAATGCCTGGGCATCGTCAAATAGTTTTTTGGCTTCCACGCCCACATACTTGTCATCAAATATCTTCGGATAGCTGCCGCGCAGTTCCCACGTATGGAAAAACGGCGTCCAGTCAATATAAGGCACCAACTCTTCCAACGGGAAAGCCTCAAAAACTTTTGTACCGGTAAACGTCGGTTTTGGCGCAATGGAACCATTCAGGTTGATCTGCATTTTAAAATTCCGCGCGTCTTCAATACTTACAAACCGTTTGTCCGAACGCTTGTTCAAATGTGCCTCCCGGGCCTTTGCGTATTCGTCTTTTATCCCTCGGACATACTCCTCCCGGACATCCTTGTTCAGCAGGCTGCTGCATACGGTAACACTGCGCGATGCGTCGAGCACATGTACAGCAGGCCCTGAATAATGCGGGTCGACCTTAACGGCAGCATGGATACGGGAGGTGGTGGCGCCGCCGATGATCAGCGGAATGGTAAAGCCTTCGCGTTCCATCTCTTTGGCAAAATGAACCATCTCGTCCAACGAAGGTGTAATTAACCCGCTCAGGCCGATGATGTCGACATTTTGCTTTTTGGCTTCCTCGATGATCCTTTGTGCAGGCACCATCACCCCCAGGTCAATCACCTCGAAGTTGTTGCAGGCCAGCACCACCCCCACTATATTTTTACCAATATCATGCACATCGCCCTTTACCGTAGCCATTAAAATTTTGCCGGCATTGGCCCTGCTTCCGCTCGAATCTTCACCCGCGTCAATTACCCTTTGTTTTTCCTTTTCGATAAACGGCAGCAAATAGGCCACTGCCTTCTTCATTACCCGCGCTGATTTTACCACCTGCGGCAAAAACATCTTACCTGATCCAAACAGGTCGCCCACCACGTTCATGCCGTCCATTAACGGGCCTTCTATTACTTCCAGCGGCTTTGCGTATTGCAGACGCGCTTCTTCCACATCATCGTCCAGGTATTCAATAATGCCTTTCACAAGGGCATGTGACAGTCGTTCCGCAACAGGTGCTTTACGCCATTCCTCGTCTTTAACAATTTCTTTGCCTTTTGATTTAATAGTATCCGCAAACTCAACCAGGCGCTCAGTGGCATCGGGGCGGCGGTTTAGCAGCACGTCTTCTACCAGTTCCAGTAAATCTTTCGGAATTTCCTCATAAACCTCCAGCATACCGGCGTTAACAATGCCCATATCCAGGCCGGCTTTAATGGCATGGTATAAAAACGCCGAGTGCATCGCTTCGCGCACCACATTATTGCCCCTGAACGAGAAGGAAATGTTACTTACCCCGCCGCTAACTTTAGCATAAGGCAGGTTGTGTTTTATCCAGCGTGTGGCTTCTATAAAATCGACTGCGTAGTTATTATGCTCTTCCAGACCGGTGGCTACGGTTAGAATATTCGGGTCGAAAATGATATCCTGCGGCGGGAAGCCTATTTCGTTCACCAGGATGTCATACGACCGTTTGCAGATTTCCTTGCGCCGATCCAGCGAATCGGCCTGGCCTGTCTCGTCAAAGGCCATCACCACCGTTGCTGCACCGTAGCTTAAAATTTTGCGGGCATATTCTTTAAACTTTTCCTCGCCTTCCTTCAGCGAAATGGAGTTTACAATCCCCTTTCCCTGCAAGCATTTTAAACCCGCCTCAATCACCGTCCATTTTGAGGAGTCGATCATGATGGGCAGTTTAGCAATATCCGGTTCGGACGCTACCAGGTTAAGGAATTTAACCATCACCGCCTCCGAATCGATCATCCCCTCATCCATGTTAATGTCGATCACCTGCGCGCCACCCTCCACTTGCTGCAATGCAACGGCTAATGCCGCTTCATAATCCTCGGCCAGTATCAGCTTTGAAAATTTTGGCGAACCCGTGATATTGGTTCGCTCCCCTATATTTACAAAATTGGTTTCCGGGGTAAGCGTAACAGCTTCCAGGCCGCTTAACCGCAGGTATGGCTCCACAACCGGTATCACTCGGGGCGGATATTTTGCAGCTTTTTCCGCAATACACTTAATATGCTCGGGCGTAGTACCGCAGCAGCCGCCGACAATGTTTACGAGCCCGGCTTTCATAAAATCCTCAACTAAATGAGCGGTTTCGTGGGCGGTTTCGTCATATTGGCCAAACTCGTTCGGCAGGCCGGCGTTGGGGTAAGATGAGATAAATACGTCCGCCTTCTCCGCCAGTTCTTCCAGGTGGGGGCGCATTTCTTTTGCACCCAGCGCGCAATTTAACCCGACCGACAATAAATTGGCATGGCGCACCGAATTCCAAAATGCCTCAACGGTTTGACCAGACAAAGTCCGGCCGGACGCATCGGTGATAGTGCCGGAAATCATTAACCCCCCAAGCCCCCTAAAGGGGGGGTAATCTTTATTATCTTCTTTACATTCGTTTCTATAACGGTCTATCGCAAACAATGCCGCCTTAGCGTTTAATGTATCAAATATTGTTTCGATGATCAGCAGATCGGAGCCGCCATCCACCAGGCCACGCACCTGTTCGTAGTAGGCTTCGGCCAGATCGTCGAAGCTGACCGCCCGGTAGCCGGGGTCGTTCACATCCGGCGACAAAGAGGCCGTGCGGTTAGTTGGCCCTATCGCACCGGCAACAAACCGGGGTTTGCCGGGCGTTTTTTTGGTGTATTCGTCTGCCGCCTCGCGGGCAATACGGGCGCCTTCGTAGCTTAGCTCATAGGCCAGCTCCTCCATGTGATAGTCTGCCAGGGAAATGCGCTGTGTGCTGAAGGTATTTGTTTCGATAATATCCGCACCCGCATCCAGGTATTCGGCGTGGATAGCTTTGATCACATCCGGCCGGGTGATATTCAGCAGGTCGTTATTGCCTTTCAAATCGGACTTATGGTCGCGAAAACGCGCCCCGCGGAAATCCTCTTCGGTTAACTGGTACCGTTGTATCATGGTGCCCATTGCCCCGTCAATTACCAGTATGCGTTTTTTTAGTTCTTGTCTGATATCCATTTATGTAGATTTGAGATGTGAGATGTGAGATGTGAGATGTGAGATGTGAGCCTTCGCTCCGAAACACATTCCAAAATCGATACTCCCGGATGATAAGATTAAAGAATTGGGATTGAAAAGTCGTAAATAACTATCTCAAATCTCATATCTCAAATCTCACATCTAAAAAATATGCTTATATCGAAAAGTCCGGAGATAATTGACTTTCGCTTATCTTTCCTGGTCAATTTAGTGTTGATCAAGTAGAATTTGGCACCTTGTAAGTACAGGTTGCCAAGACTTCGCAGGGTCTAATCCCTCCGTCTTTCTCTATAAGCACTGCAAATATGCGTAATAAACGTATAATATGCAAATGATGTCATACGTACTACGAATGGATGACAAAAGCTAATGGAACAGGCAAAATGATGCAGTTTTGATGCGCAATTAAAGACTTAAAGCCGGCCGCAAATAAAATTGCCGGTAAAAAGCTCAAAATTAAATTTTTGCATCTTTTCACCGGCAATTAACGCAACTAAGTGGCGTTTATTATCTTCTTCTGCCGAAAATTCGCAGCAGGAACAGGAACAGGTTTATAAAGTCAAGGTAAAGCGTCAACCCGCCCATTAGTGCCATCTTAGATGCCGTGGCATCGCCATAAGTCAAGCCTGCGCCGATATTCTTCAATTTTTGAACGTCGTAAGCAGTTAGGCCTACAAAAACCGCCACGCCTATGTAGCTGATCAGCATTTCCATGCCAGAACTGTGCAAAAACATATTCACAACGCTGGCAATGATGATACCGATGAGTGCCATGATTAAAATAGACCCGAATTTGGTCAAATCCGTTTTAGTGGTATAGCCGGCAATCGCCATAATTGCGAATGTTATTGACGTAGTTAAAAACACCCCTAATACAGACGAAGCTGTAAACGCTAACAGCCAAAAAGATAGCGTAATACCGGTTATGCCGGAATAGGCTATAAACAACAGTGCTAAAACCGGGTATGAAATGCGGTTTATACCAAAGCTCATGATTAAAACGAAAGCCAATGGCGCGAACATTACCAGGTAAGCCAAACCCGACAGGCTATGAGTAGCCGGGTCAACCATGAATTGTAAAAAGGCGGGGTTCGACGCGAACACATACGCGCAGAGTCCTGAAAGGCCCAACGCCACAAACATCCACATAAATACATTAGCTAAAAATCTGCGGGTTGAATCCGCATCGTTTATTTGGATCACGTTATCGTAAACGTAATCAGGTTTGTTATTTTCCATTTTTTATTTAAAAATTGTTTATACAAATATAACGGCAGATATGAGATTTGAGATATAAGATATGAGATTTTTGACGAACCTATGTTTCATTCACTAAACTTATCTCTAACCGTTAATATCTAATCGCTAATTACCCTAATCTTCTCACCAGCTGCTCCTCTACTTTTTTGAACACCTGCAGAGGCTTCAGCGTCCGCCAGCCCAGGTCATCCAGTACCCCGCCGAAGTTGATGTAGTAGTCGATATTGTTCCGTTTAAACTCGTCGATCACATGCTCGCGGAAATTAATGCCGGCTATCCAGCCGTCCTCGACGTCCTGGAACCATTCCTCATAATAACAGTCATCCGAAGAATGGAAATTCAGCACATTTTCGCCGATCAGGATAAAATGCAGGATGCCGTTATCCACCATCAGGTCCAGTATCTCCCGCTTCAGCAGCATGATGTCGTTATTGATCGCATCGTTCCACTCGCCGATAAATTCGATAATAGCGTATGAACGTTCGTAGTCGACAAATAATACTTTGATATACAACGTATTTGAGCCGAACGAATCCCATTGCGGGTGCAGCAGGTAGTTATATACCTGTTTATCAAACTCAAACTCACTGTATTCCGTTGCGTAAAATGGCGAGTATTCATCCTCCGCGGCAACATAATCATCGCGCCATTTATAATATGGTTCTATCTCGTGCATTTTTCTGATGTGCAGATGTGCAAATCTACGGATGTGCGGATTATTTTTTTAAAGCTGCACAAACGCTCGTCAACCTACCCTTTCCCTGTCACAAATTAATCATATAAATAATTACAAAATCAAAATATTCTCACATTTTTCCATTCGTAAATTTCCTTCATCTCATGTCCGAACATATACCCATCTGCACATCCGCACATCCGCACATCCGCACATTTTCACATCTGCACATCTGCACATCCGCACATCATCCTTTATACGCGTCTACGGCTTTTCGCACGCTTCCGTATTTTTCTAAAAGCGCGGCGGCTGATGGTTGGTCCAGGCCGGTTTCGCTCATCACCATCCTCGCGCCCCTGTCAACCAGCTTATCGTTGGTGAGCTGCATGTCCACCATTTTATTTCCCTTAACCCGGCCAAGCTGTATCATTACGCTGGTGCTCAACATGTTGAGCACCAACTTTTGGGCCGTTCCTGCTTTCATCCGCGTGGAGCCTGTCAAAAATTCCGGACCTGTAACCACTTCTACCGGATATTTTGCTTCGGCGGCCACCGGACTGCCGATATTGCAGACGATGCACCCGGTGGTAACCTGGTTTTCATTCGCTTTTTTTAATCCGCCGATAACGTAAGGCGTAGTCCCCGATGCGGCGATTCCAACCAACACATCTTTTTCATTGATCTCGTACGCCAACAAATCCTGCCAGGCTTGTTCGGTATTGTCTTCTGCAAACTCAACGGCCTTACGGATGGCGCCGTCACCGCCGGCAATAATGCCTACCACCCTGTCAAACGGCACGCCAAACGTTGGGGGAATTTCGGAAGCATCCACCACACCTAAACGTCCGCTGGTACCGGCGCCGATATAAAACAGCCGGCCGCCAGCTTTCATTTTAGCAGCGGTCGCGGCAGCAAGGGCCTCTATCTGTGGCAAAGCCTTACTAATGGCCAGCGGAACCGTTTGATCTTCCTGGTTAATGCTTTGAAGTATCTGCATCAGGGGCATTTTTTCCAGGTCGTTGTAACGGGAGTCTTTTTCAGTAGTCCTATCCATCGGGGCGTTTAAATTATTGGCAAAATTGGGTAAAAATGTTGACAAAAATAGTCCGGGCCGATTTTACAATCACCCCTGGCGCCGGTCTATGTAACTAATTTGTATTATTTTACAATTTTTTTTAAATCGGGGCGCGACCCCTGGTGAAATAAATGATGAATCATTATATTTGTATTATCAGAGGGTGAATATGAAGAAAGCTGCGGGCATTATTTTCAGATCGGCAATTTTAATCCTGGTGGGAATTGGCGCCGGTATCTATCTCAATCAAAACAATCTTTTTAATCACGGCCTTCATATTTCGCTTGGCAACAACGATAAGATATCCAAAGTTTTAAACCTGGTTAAGGAAAATTATGTCGACTCGGTGAATGCCGACAGCCTGGAAGGCGTTGCGGTAAATAACCTGCTTCAAAACCTCGATCCACACTCCCTTTACCTGCAGCCCGAACGGGCGCAAACCATCAACGAAAATCTTGACGGCGGCTTCGAAGGCGTGGGCCTTGAATACCAGCTACTGCGCGATACGCTGGTGATCACGCAGGTTTATTCGGGCGGGCCCGCGGCAATAGCAGGCCTGCTGGCCGGTGATAAAGTGATCGACATCAACAAAAAAAGATTTGCGGGCACCCACCTAACCGCAGAGCGGGTTGACAATGCCCTGAAAAATGATTCCCTTCCGGAAATTTCCATGTCGGTGTTGCCCTGCAACGGCCGTCTTATCCAACAATATCACCTTAAACGCGGCCATGTGGATTTGAGCAGCCTCGACGCGGCTTATATGGCGGCGCCGGGTGTGGGCTATATCAAAATAAGCAAATTTGCATCCACCACCGACCCCGATTTCAGGAAGGCATTTGAAAAGCTGAAAGCGCAGGGCCTTAAAAAACTGGTGCTCGACATCAGGGGGAATGGCGGAGGCTACCTCAATACAGCTACCTCTCTTGCTGATGAATTTTTGCCAAAGAACCGGTTAATTGTTTATACCAAGGGTGCGCACGAGGAACGTAAAGACTATTTTTCCACTGATTCGGGCCTGTTTAAACAGGGGAAACTGGCGGTGCTGATAGACGAATACTCCGCTTCGGCAAGTGAGATTTTGGCCGGCGCGCTGCAGGACCTGGACCGGGCTACCATTGTAGGCCGCCGCTCATTTGGCAAGGGCCTGGTACAGGAGCAGTTTCCGTTTGGCGATGGATCGGCCATTAACCTAACCGTAGCAAGGTATTATACGCCGTCGGGACGGTCCATACAGAAATCATACAAAGGCGGCCCTGAGAGTTATCATAACGACCTGGCCCAACGCATGCGCAAAGGGGAATTCTTCTCGGCACAAAGCAATTTAAACGACAGTATTTTTAAGAATGCTGCTGCCTATCACACCGCGGCAGGCCGTAAAGTTTACAGCGGAGGAGGGATTATGCCGGACATTTTTGTGCCGGCCGATTCGGGTATGAGCACCGCCACGATACAAGAGCTGCAGGAACAGGAACTGTTCACCGCATTCGCCGTAGACAAGCTGGCGCCCGTGTTAAAAAAATATAACTCGGCCGACGACTTTATCAAACATTTTTCGGCGGATGACGATGATTTCAACCGTTTCATCATGTATGCCTCAGGCACCCTGAAAGAAATGGATTCGCGCGAGCTGCTGCTGTCAAAAAATGCCATCAAAACCTTAATTAAAGCATCGGCAGCGCGCCTGAAATGGGGTGACGACGTTTATTTTGAGGTGTTGAACAGCCAGGATGCCACGCTGATGAAGGCTATTGCCGCGGTTAATTGATTTGATGATTTGAAAATGTGCTAATTTGAAAATTGTCATATATCCCGGTTGATCATCACATCTTCAAATTGAATTATTTCTGCCGGAACCACACCTGGATCGGCGCGCCCGAGAAGTCGAAATTCTCTCTCAATTTATTCTCGATAAAGCGGTAGTATGGTTCCTTAATGTATTGCGGCAAGTTGCAAAAGAAGGCGAACATTGGCGAAGTACCTGCTATCTGGGTAACATACTTGATCTTTACATACTTCCCTTTAATTGACGGCGGCGGAAAAGCTTCAATTATCGGCAGCATTACATCGTTCAGTTTTGAAGTGGGTATTTTGCGGATCTTGTTTTGGTAAACGTTGCCGGCCACGTCAATCACCTTTAACACCCTTTGCTTCTCCGTCACCGAGGTAAAAACGATGGGCACATCGGTAAACGGGGCTATTTTGTCCCTGATCTGCTCTTCGAAGACTTTGGAGGTTTTGTTATTTTTTTCGATCAAATCCCATTTGTTGACGACGATGACAATGCCCTTTTTGTTTTTTTCGGCGAGGTGGAAGATGTTAATATCCTGCGATTCGATGCCTTCAACGGCGTCGATCATCAGGATCACCACATCGGCTTCCTCCAGCGCTTTGATGGTGCGCATCACCGAATAAAATTCGATATTTTCCTTTACCTTGGTTTTTTTACGCAGACCGGCGGTGTCTACCAGCATAAAATCATGACCGTATTGGTTGTAATGGATGTGGATCGAGTCGCGGGTTGTACCGGCTATCGGGGTAACAATGTTACGCTCCTGCCCTATCAGCGCGTTGATGATGGACGATTTGCCCACATTCGGCCGACCGACAATGGCATACTTCGGTAACGTATTCTCCTCCAGCGGCACATCTTCAAAATGTTTTACCACTTCGTCCAGCAATTCGCCGGTACCTGATCCTGTCATCGACGAAATATTATACAGTTCGCCTAAACCAAGGCTATAAAACACCATCGAATCCGCCAGGAGGCTGGTATTGTCCAGTTTATTCACCACCACAAAAACCGGCTTTTTACCCTTGCGCAGCAGCGTGGCAATTTCGTCATCCAGGTCGGTAATGCCGGTGGTTACGTCCACGATGAATAAAATCACGGTGGCCTCCTCGATGGCGATCATCACTTGCTCGCGTATGGCCGCTTCAAATACATCTTCGGAGTTTGCCACATAACCGCCGGTATCAACCACGGTAAACGGTTTGCCCACCCATTCACTTACACCGTAATGCCTGTCGCGGGTTACGCCGCTAACGTCGTCTACAATGGCTTTGCGGCTTTCGGTTAAGCGGTTATATAAGGTGGATTTGCCCACATTCGGGCGGCCAACGATGGCGACTATGTTACTCATTTTCTTAAGATTCAAGAGTCAAGAGCCAAGAACCAAGACAAACTAAAAATTAGTTTAACCTGGCTGGCTCCCTCCTACTGTTATAATTGAGTCTATAAATCTTGATTCCTGATTCTTGACTCCTGGCTCTATCCTTCGTACCCAAACTGCTTCAGGTAATTCTTTTTACTGCGCCAGTCGGGTATCACTTTTACAAACATTTCCAGGAAAATCTTGCGCTGAAAAAATTCTTCCATGTCACGCCGGGCATAAGTGCCTACAATTTTAAGCATCTCGCCGCCCTTGCCGATCAGGATATTTTTTTGGGAATCGCGTTCCACGATAATTTCGGCGCTGATGCGGTGCAATTTTTCACCCTCAACAAAAGCGGTTATAATGACCTCGGTGCTATAAGGAATTTCCTTTTTATATTGTTTAAACACCTGCGCCCTTATCATTTCCGATGCAAAAAAGCGGTCGTTTCGGTCAGTCAGCGCGTCTTTTTCGTAATAAGCAGGATGCTCAGGCAAATTGTCTACCACAAAATTCATCACCGCCAGCACATTATAATCTTTTAAGGCAGATATAGCGAAGATGGCCTTAGGGTTCAGCTTTTCCTGCCAGTATTCTATTTTTGCCTTTACCGTTTCCTCGTCGGAAAGATCTACTTTATTAATTAGCACCGCCAGCGGCGCCAGGGAGCCCTCCAGCTTTTTTAATACATCGGCCTCATCGTACTCTTCGTAAATATCCGTCACCAGCAAAATAAGGTCGGCATCCACGATGGAGCCGTCCACCTGGTGCATCATGCTTTCGTGCAGCGCATAGTGCGGTTTAATAATGCCGGGCGTGTCCGAAAAAACAATTTGATAGTTCTCGTCGTTAACGATACCGAGGATACGGTGCCGCGTGGTTTGCGCTTTGGGCGTGATGATAGACATTTTTTCGCCCACCAATGCATTCATCAGGGTTGATTTGCCCGCATTAGGCTTACCGATGATACTCACAAAACCCGCCTTATGCGCCATAGAAAAATAAACAAAATATAATTTGGACTGCAAAGAAACGAATTATATCTTTGCAGTCCCAATAAAAAATGGATTTGACCGATTACTGGGGGATTACACCGATTAAAAAATCAAATCGGTAAAATCAAAAATTAATCGGTATAATCCAAAAAATAGAGTGCGGGATGGAGCAGTTGGTAGCTCGTCGGGCTCATAACCCGAAGGTCGTAGGTTCGAGTCCTGCTCCCGCTACAAAAAGTAAACGAAAGTCTCAAGTTGAAAGATTTGAGGCTTTTATTTTATATTCACTTCGCTGATTACAAATCTGCAATTATTAAAGTCCGGGATGCAACATCCGGGCTGGCAGGGTTTAAAAAAAATAACTTACAGGTCACCCTGATCCGTAACCACGACCACAATGCCGCCTTAACGCGAATAAATTTTTTAAAGTCAAGTCCGGGTAAATGGATTATGACAATAAAAATAAATTTGCGGTCATTGTAGGGGTGTTTCCTTCCCGGATCGTCTTATGCATGAAAGCGGTAAAGTTGATTTTGCTATTTATAAAAATAGGATACGTTGGTCCAGCGGAAATTTAAAATAACGGAGTACGAAAAACTCTTCAACGAATGCTATGCACCGGCAGTACGATATTGCTGTACCATGGTGTTAGACGCAGATGATGCCGAGGACATAGTGCAACAGGCATTTGTTTCGCTATGGCAAAAGATAAACGACAATAATGTCATACGCATTTCTGCAAGGGCTTATTTGTATAAAGTAGTATACAACGCCAGTCTCGATTTTTTGAAACATAAAAAAGTAAGAAAAAAATACGAAGAAGAAAGGCTGATAAACGATCACGGGATTACACATGCTAACAGGATAACAGAGAATGAATTACAAAAAAGAATACAAGATAGCATAGCCCAATTGCCTGATCAATGCGGCCGAATATTTAGAATGAACAGGTTTGAGAATCTTAAATACCGGGAAATAGCAGCAGAATTGAATATCGCTGAAAAAACTGTCGAGAACCAAATGGGTAAGGCGCTTAAAATGCTAAAGAAATCATTAAAGCAGTACCTACCATTATTACTTACGATTATTTACCTGTACAATGAAAGATGATATGGAAATAATTGAGGATATGCTATCCAAATTCCTCGCAGGTGAAGCTTCTCCGGAGGAAGCGATGATGGTAGAAGAGTGGGCAGCAAAATCTGATGCTAATCGGGCTTTCCTAGACAACTGTTACCGGATATTTGATTTGCCGGATAAAATTCATTCACAGTCGGACAATCAGCTCGCCTGGGGGAAAATTGTGCGCGATATTGAGAAATATGAAAGCTCAAAATGGGTGAGGGCTAAGGGCTGGTACATCGGAATTGCCGCTTCTACAATTCTGCTCATTTTTATAGGTGCTCTGATCAATTATTTACATCAAAATACGCATGACCTTGTTTACTACGCCAACACCTATGCTAAAAAACTGCAATTGAACGATGCCTCGGAAATTACATTAGGGCCTAGCTCCACTTTGACGGTTAACAAGGGTTTCGGTAAATCAAATCGTCAACTGAAACTTACAGGCTCCGCATTCTTTTCTGTCAGGCATAATAACACCATGCCTTTAATAATAGATATGAATGGTTTTTATGTTCAGGACCTAGGAACGAGATTTACAATCGGGGCATCCGCTAATGCAGACACAATTTATATTTCGGTTGAGGAAGGGAAAGTTTCAGCTTACGATGCTTTCGGATCAAAAATTATTATAAATGCTCCGGAGAAGGCCCTTTATATAAAATCGTCAAGAAAGTTAGCTATGTCAGGCAATCACCGCGTGACATCGAAACTCCCGGGAGTAACATCCGATCCTCAAAATACTGGTTTGGGTAACGTTCATAAAACACCGGGCGGTTTCTTACCAGACACAACTAAAGCAAAGCTGTCTCAAAATTCGGAGTATAATCAGCCTGAGCTATCGGTTAAAGCCTTGCAGGCGGGTAACGATAAAAAAGAGAGAATTGCAAATTATTTTATTGATGCAGATTGCGAAAATTGCTCGGTCAAGGATCATCCTAACACAAGAATATGGGTTGTAACATCAAAAACATACGCAGCAAATATGAGTGATGAGGTTACTTTGCGGACAAAGTTTAGGGAAAAACTAAGAAAAATTCTGAATGCAGATTCATTGCTGTTAAATCGAATTGTATTCAGATATCAAAGTACCGAAAAGGCAATCGTGGATAGTTATTTGTCAAGGGAAAATAAAATGATGCAGAGAGGCTATGTGGTTGTTAAAGTAGATTTTAATCCTGATTTATAAGATAATTAAGCTATGAATGTTCCGGCTACTAAGAAGGGCTTTTTAAGCCTTGTCGTTTTTTTGGTAACGGTCCGCTGTTTTGCACAATCTTCTGTTCATTCTTCAGTTGACAATTTATTTTTAAAATGCGGTACTACAACGCCTGGCTACGCTATTGCCATAGTAAAAGATGGTAAAGTTGATTATATGAAGGGTTACGGAATGGCCAACCTCGAATATAACACTCCCATCACCGCTTCTACAATTTTTCATCTGGCCTCGGTATCCAAACAGTTTACTGCATTTTGTATATACATGCTTGCTGCAGAAGGTAAATTAAATCTTAATGATCCTGTTAGAAAGTATTTACCAGATTTTAGGGATTATAAATATCCTGTTACTATTCTTAATTTACTTCAGCAGACCAGTGGCATAAGGGACCAGGTAGAATTGCTGGGCTTGAGCGGTACATTTGAACCGGATTTAGTTACTCAAAAAAATGCGCTGGATATTATATACAGACAAAAGGAGTTAAACTTTAAACCAGGAGAAAAATGGCTTTATAGTAACTCTAATTACATTCTTTTATCCGAGATTGTTAAAAGTGCATCAGGAAAAGCATTTCCCGAATATATCCAGCAGAATGTTTTTAATCCCTTGGAAATGAATAATTCGTTTATTAATGATGATGCACAAGACATAATTCAGTCAAAAGCTTCTTCTTACGAATTTGATGATGAAAAAAAGAAATTTTTAAAGAAGGAATTAAACTACTCCTATTATGGTGCGACCAATATGAATTCTACCATCAAAGACCTGACAAGATGGTTGATCAACTTTGATAAAAATAAAATTGGCGATAGTTCGATCCTTGCAAAAATGGAGCAGAAAGGAATCTTAAATAGTCATGACACTACTTCCTATGGTTCAGGATTATTTATTGATAAATATAAAAACCTGATCCGGATTTTTCACGATGGGAACGATGCCGGTTTCGAAACGTTTATAGGGTATTTCCCGGAGAAAAAATTGGGTATAGTCGTTTTATCAAATTTATTAAATTCCAATTCTACGGGTAAAGCTATGCGTATTGCAAATATTTATTTACAAATACCTCCGGGACAAAATGCAGTCATAAAACCTGCGGTGAGTTATAAGTATATTAAAACCAATCAATCGTATTTGAATGCTTATTCCGGAAGCTATGAAACACCGGGGGGAAACCTTTTCAAAATATATGCGAAGGATACAACTTTAGAGATCCAATTTCCTGATTTGGATAAACCTGAAACATTAAAAGCTCTAAATGATACTGTTTTTCATGTTTTAGCAGATATGCTAGTCACATTTAAAAAAAATACAAAAACAGGATTCCAACAAATAGGCTTCAGAACTCCCATATTTTCCAATACAGCAAATAAAGTTAACTATGTGAATTACGATGACCAAAAGCTTAAAGAATTTACGGGTTTTTATTATGCTGACGAAATACAAACATTATATGAGGTGAGAGTCTTAAATAACGCCTTAGTAATGAGCCATATCAGGAATGGAGATATCGTGCTTAATCCAACAACCCAGGACAACTTTAAGGCATCAAAATGGTATGCAGAAAGGATTGTTTTTCAAAGAGATCTTAATCATCAAGTGGTTTCGCTCTCGGTGAGTTCAGGAAGAATGAAAAACGTCACTTTTAAGAAACTGACAATGGTTAAATAAATAAAAGTAACAATTTTTAAGATGGAGTTAATAACTAACGGTTTAACCCTTCAAATTAAGGCCTCAAATAGGCAGTAACCGGCGCTACAAGTGAGGATAAATGAGGGGGGAATGAGACAGCCTTATTGTTTTGGCCAAAATTTTCGATTGCGTTCCTGGCGAATAAAAGCATACTTTGGGTTCGAGTGCTACCGGGTTGGGGAACAAGATTGCGAAACCAATAGAAAACGTCGATATAAGCAACAGACCTAAGAATTAATACCTTGTCAAATGGCCAACGAGAATTTTATAAACCTAAATCTTCTATCGGAGAAAATCGCTTACATAAATGGTTTTCTGGATGCAATATCAAGTTTAAATACACTTTCCAACAATGCAATGGAATATTGGATGATAGAACTCGATTATTAATGATGATTTGCTTGAAAGTGTAAAAACTAGAATCAAAGAGGCTGTCTCAAAAGGGCAGCGTCGTGACACAATTTATTTTACAGACCCTTACATGGCAATAAATGATGAGTTTACCAAACGTGCTGACAACGTTCCTCAGACGATCCCGCCGGATCTGGACGACGCGCAAAAACATACGTACTGTATTACATTGCTTCTAGTGCCTTATCATGATATTGTCCACATTCCTCCAGACTGGATGCTGTTCGTGCAAGGATTAAAAGCAAGTTTCTTTTTTGAGTTTTTCCAAGACTTCGCACCATCACTATTAGCAGAGTTTTTGAAACAATATGCTCTGACTGACTGGAAGGATTACATAAAGGGTGTAATGCCGATTGCAGATCATGCCAGAAAAACCAAACAGAATGGTATTAGCTATTTGGTCGTTGATCCGACATCAGAAAGTGCAGATAAATCGAGTAGGATATTAACATCTCTGTCTGCCATACAAAATATGATAGGACAGCGGATTTCAAGTTAGTGCGCGGCCATCCAGTCAGCTAACTATTGACCAGTTTGCGAGTCGTTATAGCAAGTCTGAAGAAATTTCAAAAATGCTGTTTGCGATGATCAGAAATCTTGAAAATTGAAAAAGTCCTGACTCGAAAGTCTCGAGACTTTTTTATTCTAAAGCAGTTGGTAGCTCGCCACAATATCATCAAGATCAAAGAACGATGGCGTAAAAACTTTAAATTTCAGTCAGCATCTCAAAGAATTTCTGCATGGCTTTCTTTTCATAAGCTTCCCTGAGAGAAATAATCATAACAGTTCGCCTCATGTTTTTTCCCTCAACAGGGATAGCATCTGCATCGGGGTCGTTTACCATAATATCACTCAACATAGTATGCCAATGCCCTGTTTTTACAATTTCAAATAGCGTAGGTATGTCATTTATTTCCATACAAATATTCGGGGTCAGATTTTTTTGGCTGAATGACTCCTCAATAAACTGTATAGTACCCGTCTTGAATCGAAAGCCGCTCCTAAACATCTGATTTCGGGCGTTCATGACCGAAAATCATAAACCGCCGGTTCAAATTTCCCACTTGCGCATAAGCGCACATCAGCGTCCCTATGCAAAGGTCTGAAACCAACATTTTAGCCTTCGTTACCTCCAGGTACGCCCCGATATTGAGCCTAAAAAAATGAAGGCTGGCTTGTTATTAAACTTACAAATAATATATTTACATCATCACAATTTAAGTACTGACATGTATTACACAAACCAAACCATTTTTCACAACCTTCTGGGCAAACTGCTTCCTCTGGTTATTTTGGTGTGCTTTATGCTGGCAGGCTTTACGGCCGGCGCCCAGCACAGGCATGACGCATGGGCAACTTTTGGCGGCGGCGGTGGCGGTGGCGGCGATTCCGGCTACGGTATTTCTCTGGGGGCCGGATACGATGTACCCGGCAGTGATCTTTCCCAAACATATAAGGCCGCCCCGGTGTTTGATTTAAACGTGGTACGCTACGTGGGACATTTTACCTTCAACGCCGGCCTGGGCTATCACGCCTATCAGCCAAAACAGGCCTCATTCGTTTCGGACGATGGCACGGGCGATACTGTAACTACATCATTTGGTAATTATACCATCGTTTCAGTTTATGCAGGCGCCGCTTATAACGTGACGCTCAGCGAAAGTTCGAAGCTCTATTTTGGGCTGAATATGGGTACCTATTTTACCCACTACACTGTCACCACATCCGGCTCGTTTCTTGATTTTGGCGGAGACATCAGTTACGAAAATCTTTACCTGGCTCCGAGGGTTGGCCTGGAACTCCCGTTAAGCGGCAGTCTTTCCGTAAGTTTTGAGGGCAAATACAATCTTTTTACCCCTGCCGGCAGTACGGCCAACGATCCAAACGTGGGTCACGTTTATAAAAGCTTTTCGGCCGGGGCCGCTTTAATTATCAAGCTTTAAAGCAAAAACTGAGGTCCGTTCATGAGTGCGGATCTAGGGTCGGGGGCTGCTCCGGCCACATGCATAGCCAATCCGTAGATAGGATCCGCGGACGGCATTAGAATAACTGATATCGCGTTTTAGTTGCACCCCGCCGGTTCCTTTTTAATCCGAGGCGATGCTTGCGGCCCGCTGACACTACTAGCTTTTTAATCTCCTCCGCACCGCAAGGCATAAACAAATTGCCGATAAAACGCAGGAATGAAAGTTTTCCCGCCAATATGTTGTTGCGGGCCTGATGCTTACATTTGTTTACGGTCGTGCTGTATCCTGAACCGAAGGATGACGGCAGAAATCCGATATAAACACCATTAACCAATTGAAACAACGCATTCATTCTATCGACATTGTGCGCGGGCTGATCATGATCATCATGACGCTCGACCACTCGCGCGATTTCCTGCATATTCCGGCTTCCCCGCTCAATATGCAAACCACCACAGTCATTCTGTTCTTCACCCGCTGGATAACTCATTTTTGTGCGCCGACGTTTGTTTTTCTCAGTGGTGTATCCGCATGCCTGGCCGGGCAGAAACGGACTACACCGGAACTTCGCCGGTTTTTACTAACCCGCGGTGCATGGCTCATTCTTTCAGATATGCTGCTCATCAGCATCCTGTTCACTTTCGACCCGCTTTATCATCTTATCGTACTGGAAGTGCTTTGCGCTATCGGTTTTGGGATGATCTTACTGGCCTTGCTGCTACGGGCGCGGCCTGTAGTTATTGCTGCCCTGGCCCTGGTCATCCTGTTCGGGCATAACGCGCTCAATTACATCTCCTTGCCACAAACCGGGACAGGCGGCATTATAAATACCGTGCTTTTATCGGCGGTCGGCTCCATTATTCCACTTGGCGGCGGTCGCGCCATTGCCGAGCTGTACGCGGTTATCCCGTGGTCGGGCGCATTGTTGCTGGGCTATGTTTTCGGCGCCTTATACCGCACCGGTTACGACAGCAAAAAACGGCGGCTTACCCTGCTCCGCGCCGGCATTGGCATCTGTATTTTGTTTATCGTTTTAAGAGCGGTCAACCATTACGGCGACCAGGCTCCATGGTCTGTTCAACGGAATTTTGCGCATACGGTGTTATCCTTTCTTAACACCTCAAAACAGCCGCCCTCGCTACAGTTCTTTGCCATGACGCTCGGCCCCGTGGTGATATTGCTGTCACTTGTCGAAAATTTGGCCAACAGGTTTAGCGCCCTATGCCGGGTTTATGGTAATGTGCCTTATTTTTATTTTATCATTCATATTTGTGTCCTGCGCATCATCAACTTATTGCTTATAGCTGTGATGGGCGTGCCCTTTAAATCCGATGGCAACCCCTTTGTATGGCAGGCGGCTGGATTTGGCATTCCGTTATGGGCAGTGTATTTGTTCTGGATATTTGTGGTAGCGCTGATGTATTATCCTTGCAAATGGTATGGAAATTACAAGCGGTCGCGCGGGTACTGGTGGTTGTCGTATGTATGATGCATCGTATTTGCGTCATATCGCACTTTGTGAGGCGCTCCTGATCATTTGTGGCTAGGCATCCCCGCTAACCGGGGGCGGCGGAAAAAAGTTCCGCCTTTATGCAACTATCACAAAGCCATTTCGTATATTGCAAAAAAGTACACACGCTTCCCCAATTACTTAGACATTGCCCTTCAACTGATTCAGGTGATCTTTAAGCTCTAATTATAAACCAGAATCAGCTAAGTAAAAATGAATAGCAATCAACAGGCAACTTTAGCCGGCGCGGATGCGCAACGCATTTCCCCTTACCGCCGGGCGATCCACTTTTTATTCAACCTCAGGAACCATGCGTACGAACCTGGCCGCTTCACAGCGCTGCGACCGGTTACCGTAACAGAAGTCATCACCTTCAAAAGCAATCACCACGCGGTCTTTTCAGTCCGGCTTAATCCCGAAATCTTGTCATACGCTTTCGGGGTAAAGCATACTTTATCGCTTTATTAAACAAACAAGAATTGTTGCCGGCAAAAATCAAAAAATGATCGGCCGAATATTTCAATTACATCATTTATTTAATCCCCTAATTAGTTTCCATGGCATTTTTAGATAACATCCTGCAGCCCCCCTCCTATGGCTGGAAGGATGAGCACGGAGAACTCGTGCAACCCGCGATGAGCGATATTTTTAAAGAGTTTTTTTACCGGCTCAATGTTTTCCGCGACCGCAAAAACTGGCTGCCATTTTTAAGCTGGTTTAAAATACTTTGCCTGGCGCCATTCTTCCTGCTGTTTCTTTTTAAGTTCCTGAGCCCGCTAATGGTCACCTGCGCTTTCATTTATGGTATGGTTATCATGGGCACCCACGGCACGGTGTGGCTCCATCGCTATTGTACGCACGGCGCTTATAAATTCACTAATCGTTTTTGGCGATTTTTTACCCAGCAACTCACCATCAGTATTATCCCCGAGGAGATTTATGTCGTTTCGCACCATGTGCACCACGCCAAATCCGACCAACCGGGCGACCCTTATAATGCACAAGCGGGTTTCTGGTACTGTTTCCTGGCCGATGTTAATCACCAACCTATAGCCAAGGACCTTAGTGAAGCTGATTATGCCATTGTAAAACGACTGATGGCTCACAGCGGCGTTAAAGCAAATAGCTACCGTCAATACAGGCGCTGGGGCTCGTATGCTCACCCGGCGCGCGCCATTGCGGCATGGCTGCTTAACTGGTCTTTCTGGTACCTGGTTTTCTACCTGTGCGGCGGTCAAGCGCTGGCGTGTTCCTTATTTGCTGCCGCAGGCATTTGGGCGGTAGGCGTACGTACTTTCAACTATGATGGCCACGGGCATGGTAAAACGAAGCATAAAAACGGTGTAGACTACAATCGCGACGATAAATCCATTAACCAGCTGTGGCCCGGGTTGGTGGCCGGCGAGTGGCACAATAACCATCATCTTTACCCTAAAAGCGCACGCAGCGGTTTCAAAAATTACCAGCTTGATACGGCATGGCAATTTATCAGGCTGATGCACCGCCTGGGCGCGGTGAGAAGTTACCGCGATTATAAACCCGCTTTTGTCGCAAAATATATTAACGCGAATAATGCAGCTGCCACCGTCAGAAACTTGGAACCTGCGGATATTTGACTCGGGAAGCCAAGCAGGAGTGGATAGACCCCACTTCAGGACTTATAGCGTCTTATATCCCTTTATTTCCATTAAACGTTTGATGTACATATCCTCGATCAACCCATCCCTCCCCGGTGGCACATCAAGCAGATAGTTGGTATTACGCGAGTTACACAATTTGATCATGGCATTAACCGTGGCCGCTTTTTGCAGCGTTGGCGAAACCGGGTGCCGGAACCATAAACCATTTGCGTCTATGCAATCGCAAAGCTCTCCTATATTTTTATTACCGGGGGGAGGAACAGCTTGATCAGGCGTAGCCTGCTTGCGGTATGGATATTCGTAGCTGATCACATCCGAAACCTGGTAATCGCCGGCATTATTTGCCAGTACGATACAGTTTGGCTGCAGCTTATTCACAAGCGCTTTTAAGTGAAGCCAGTATTTGAAAGTATATTTATTTTCATACTGATCGAACCACAGTAGATCAATTGGGCCGTAATTGGTTAACAATTCGGTGATCTGCTTTTCAATGAAACCTTCGTAATCGTCGCCGGCATCAGGAGGCAAACCATGAAGGTCCTTTCGCCCGTTTACCGGCACATTGCCATAGCCGTTTGAATAGTCGCCGGGCATACAATAGTACAAGCCGACTTTGAGCCCCTTTTTTCTGAAAGCATCAACAAATTCCCTGACGATGTCACCGTTCCCGTTTTTATAATTTTTAAAAGCGGCGATATCGTGTGTGGTGTATTTGCTGTCCCATAAACACCATCCTCCCGTGTGCTTAACCGTTAATACGCCATATTTCATCCCGGCCGCTTTAGCTACAGATGCCCACTGCCCGCAATCCAGCTTTGCCGGATTAAAAAGCAGCGGGTCCTCATAACCGGTAGCCCACTCCTTATTAACATAGGTCCCCATGTTAAAATGAAGGAATATTCCGTATTTCCATTTGGCAAATTCCTGCTGTTTTTTCCTCAGCACAAGGTCGGTCTTCAATTGTCCTGCCGCCGGATTTACCAACAGAAACAGAAAAAATAATGCCAGGGCGTAACCGGCAAATAGCTTAAAAGTTGGGTGATTGATAGATTTTAACATATAAATTATATCGGTTAAATTAAAAGCCGATCATCGCAAACCGGACTGAAAATGAAGACATGAATCCGGACAAAACCTTAATCAAACTTACTAATAATGGGCGTTAACGGCTAACCATTTTTCCTTTTTAACGACCGGTCTGTCCCGGCAATCACAAAAGCCGTTCCGCTATAGGCGAGTGCTAAAAATGCGCTCGTAATTTCGCCCGCCCTGTCGCCAGCGGGAGCAGTTATTACCTTGGGAAGGTGAAGAATAACAAACCAGGTAAAGATCATTGCCCCCAAAAGAACGGCCGCTAATCTGCGTTTGATGTTCAAAATGATCCCAATCCCCGACCCAAGCAATGCCGCGCCGGCAAAATAGATCCAGAACAGATGGTTAGGTATCCATGATGGCATATAGCCGGCTGCACCACTGGCATACAAAAAATGATTAATGCCAAAACTAATGATGGTAATGGCAAAAATAATAGTGCCATAAGGTACCGGCCTCCCCAAAAACCTAAAAGGGGCGTTTTCATTTTCTCCGGGAAAGCAACCGGCAATAACAAATGCGCCGCCGGCTAACGCCAGTTCTTTCGCTGCATTTTCCCATTCCCCAAAATGCATATACTTTGAGGTGGATATAAACTCATACGGCACAAAGTAAAAACAAAATATCAACAGCAATATCATTCCGGACAGGAGAGAAATTGGCCTGGCTTTTTTGTCAAAGAGAATAGATGCCGCTGCCAGAATAAACAGTATTCCGAAAATACTGGCAAGCAACGCCACGTCCGGGATATGATTCGTCGGCAACAGCATATAGGGAAAGTCATGACAATAAATTGCCTGAAACCCCATTTCGGCTATAGCAACGGCATAAAAAATGCGGCCTGTGTTAGAAAGGCTCATACTTTGTTGTGCAACGCAGGTGCATCACTTTAAATACTGCGTAAAAAAATCAATGGTACGTTTCCATGCAAGTTCGGCAGCGGCTTTGTCATAACGAGGTGTTGTATTGTTATGAAAGCCATGGTTTACGTTGTCGTAGATAAAGGCCTGGTAATTCTTTCCGTTTGCCTTTAAAGCAGCTTCATAAGCGGGCCAGCCGCCGGTGATCCTGGTATCCAGCGAGGCATAATGCAGCATCAGCGGCGCATGAATTTTGGGCACATCCTCCGCAGCGGGCTGGGCGCCATAGAAAGGCACGGCTGCCGCCAGTTCAGGAAGCCTGACTGCCATCATATTGGCTATGCCGCCGCCAAAACAAAAACCCACAACTCCTACCTTACCGTTACAATCCTGGTTATTTTTAAGATAATAAAAGGCATCTATAAAATCCTGCTCCATTTCACCTTTGTCCCTTTTGCTTTGCATTTCGCGCCCCGCGTCATCATTACCCGGGTAGCCGCCCAGGGGCGTAAGCGCGTCGGGCGCCAGCGTTATAAAACCTGCCAGCGCGGCGCGCCTGGCCACGTCCTCGATGTAAGGATTAAGACCGCGGTTTTCATGAACGACGACAATACCCCCAAGTTTCCCTTTGGCATCTATAGGTTTTGACAGTAACGCCTTGATGTTGCCGCCCCCTTTTGGCGAAGAATAGGTAATGTATTCCGATTTCAGGCGGGGATCATCAGGCTTTATCTGCACGTTCCCTTTATAATCGGGCAGCAGGAAACTCATCAGTGCGGATACCGTTACAGCGCCAACCGCGTAAGCGGATAACTTTTGCATAAATTCACGCCGGTCAAGCCGGTTGTGGGCATAGTCATCATACAGGTCGAACACCTCCTGCTTGATGTCTTCTTTTTTGATCCCGCTCATCATTAAAGGGTTTTTAATCAAATGTAGCAATTCGGGGCAAAGCCCTGCTAACCAAACGGTAACAGTCTCGTTACCGGTAATGTTTGACCGATGTCCGGCGGGCGTTACGCTATCCCTTCAAATAGGTCTTCCGGCCGCATCGCAGGCACTTGTAACGCCTGATCGGCAACCAAAACAAAAGGAGCTTGACCGGCAGGGCGCGCGAAACTCGTTGCAGACGACCATTACACCGCGGGCAGGGTGGTTTTTCTTTATATCGGATTGGTTTGAACGCATCAGCGGCCATAAATAAAAGGTTAAGTTGATCGCTTAAAGATAGTCATTTGCCGAACATCATTCCACACATCTTTTCCCGTCCCTGGTTATTTCTGCTTACGCGAACGCAAACACCCGGGCTGATACACTACCCCCCGACAAAGAATTTATTAATAATTTAATAACCGGGTACTTACATACTTTAGCGAAATTTAAGGATTGGAAAGTAATGCAGTCCGGGAGCTGCATTTATTGAAAAATTACTAACGGCAAATAGAACTGATGAAAGATGCTGATGAAGGGGCAAAAATTATCAACGGCCCCGCGACGGAATGACGTTATACTACGGTTGGTGCGAACAATTGATTGACGCGACCCATTTTAAGTTTCTTTCTTTTTGGGAAGTAATTGGGATGAAGCGAACGGACCGCCCCGTTTTAAAGTCCGTTTTATAATTGCTAATTTCGTTTTTTATGATGAGTGACACCCGCAGGGATTTTCTGAAAAAAGCAGCCTTGTTAACCGGGGCCGCCGGCCTTGCCAATTTTATTCCCGAATCAATTCAAAAAGCCATGGCGATAGACCCGGCGCAGGGCAGCACGTACCTTGACGCCGAGCATATTGTGATATTGATGCAGGAAAACCGGTCCTTCGATCATTGCTTCGGTACACTAAAAGGCGTACGCGGGTTTAATGATCCAAGAACGATCACACTGCCGGATAACAACCGCGTATGGCTGCAATCCAACAAAAAAGGTGAAACCTATGCGCCCTTCCGCCTCGATATCAAAAATACAAACGCCACATGGATGGACTCGCTGCCGCACTCGTGGAGCAACCAGGTAAACGCCCGTAACAACGGCAAATTTGATAAATGGCTTGAAAATAAACGAAACGGCAACCCTGAGTATGCAGATATGCCGCTTACTTTAGGATACTACACACGCGAGGATATCCCGTTTTATTACGCCCTGGCTGACGCATTTACCGTTTGCGACCAAAATTTTTGTTCGGCGCTGACCGGTACTAACCCCAACCGGCTCTATTTTTGGACGGGCACCATACGGGCAGAACAGCACGAAAACTCGAGGCCGCACGTTTGGAACGACGATATGGACTATGGCACCCTAAAATGGGCCACTTTTCCGGAAAGACTGGAAGATCACGGTATCTCGTGGAAATGTTACCAGAACGAGGTGGCCATCGATACGGGCTTTGAAGATGGAGAGGATAACTGGCTGTCGAATTTCCAGGATAACGCCCTCGAGTTTTTTGCGCAGTACAATATTCATTTGTATGAATTGCACTTGGAGGCTATTGAAAAAAAATCGAAAGGACTCCCGGTAAAAATCGATGAACTGAAAAATAAGATTGCTGCATTACCGGCGGGCGATAAAGAAATAAAGGAGCTAAAAAAGCAACTGAACGAAACGAAGGCTGACCTTGAGGCGGTGAATAAGGAAAAAGCAGCCTGGCAGCCCGGCATGTTTGAAAAACTATCGGATCGCGAAAAGGCTCTTCATCATAAAGCATTCATCTCGAACAAAAAAGACCCCCACTACCGCCGCCTGGAAACTTTAAAATATAACGATAACGGCACTGAGCGCGAATTGCAGGTGCCGAAAGGCGATATTTTTCACCAGTTCAGGGAGGATGTAAATACCGGGAAATTGCCAACAGTGTCCTGGCTGTCGGCCCCGGAGAGTTTTTCCGATCACCCCAGCTCGGCGTGGTTTGGCGCATGGTATGTATCAGAGGCATTGGACATTCTGACCAAAAATCCCGAGGTATGGAAAAAAACCATCTTCATCCTTACTTATGATGAAAACGACGGTTACTTTGACCATGTGCCGCCCTTCGTGGCGCCCGATCCGCATAAAGTTGAAACCGGCGCGGTGTCAAAAAACATCGATGCCAGGGTTGACTTTGTTACCCTTGAACAGGAACTGGAAAGAAACGATTTCCCGGAAAAGTTTGATAAGGAAAGCTCCATAGGCCTCGGCTACCGGGTACCCATGGTGATCGTCTCGCCATGGAGCAAGGGCGGCTGGGTGAATTCCGAAGTATTTGATCATACCTCCACCCTTCAGTTTCTGGAAGGTTTTCTTTCCAAAAAAACAGGCAAAAAAGTGATCGAGCCTAACATCAGCGACTGGCGACGGACGATTTGCGGCGACCTTACTTCAGCATTCCGGCCATACCTGGGCGACATCACCGAAAAACCGGCTTTTATCAAGCGGGATCCGTTTGTGGAGAGTATTCATAAAGCAAAGTTTAAAAAAACGCCATCCGACTTTAAACCACTCACCAAAGACGAGATCGCGGTATTTAATAAAACCCCGCATGCATCGCTCTATATGCCGCAGCAGGAACCGGGTATCCGCCGTTCAAACGCGCTGCATTATGAACTGTATGCCGAGGCAAAACTAAACGCGAAAAAAACTGCGATTGAAATTGAATTTACTGCGGGGAATAAAGTTTTTGGAGCTGCGTCGAACGGCGGTCCGTTTAATGTTTATGCACCAGGCAGGTACCTTCAACAAAAAGATAACCAGCCGCCCGCTTTCGATAACGTGCGCACCTGGGCTTATGGCCTGATCGCCGGCGACAGTTTAACCGGGAACTGGCCGATCAGCGAATTCGAGGATAAAAATTATCACCTGCAGGTTTACGGCCCCAACGGCTTTTTCCGCGAGTTTAAAGGAAACAGCGATGACCCGGCTTTACAATCAAAACTTACTTATCACGGCAATTCAAGGTTGAGCGGCAATGCTGAACTTGAGCTCGAAAATACAGGCGGCAAACCGCTGCAAATAGAGGTAACCGATCATGCCTATAACGTGAACAACCATAAACTGGTTGTACCTGCCTCGGGAAAGTCAAACGTGGTGCTGCAACTGGAAAAGAGCTTTGGCTGGTATGATTTTTCGGTAAAGGTTGCAGGCGACGACTTATTTGAAAAACGGTATGCCGGTCGCGTGGAAACTGGCAGGCCAAGCTATACCGATCCGTTTATGGGAAGAGTGGTTGTGTAACGCATTAAAACAAAGTAACCAGTTGAAACACCGGGTAAGAGGCAGTTGAATGTTTTCACATCGTTCGGGGGCCAAAAATTATTTTTAAAGATGAATTTAAAAGCGTGGGTTATCGGAATGACGGCGGTCGCCACAGGGTTGGCTGCTTGCCATGGCCCTTCGGGCCGAAATGCTGACACCGGTTCACCAACCGCAATGCACAGCGCCTATGACGATAGTACGCTGACGAACAAGCAAATCCCGGTAATGATGCCCTATAACCGGCTGATCGAACCGGCAGGTAAAGTGATCCGCTTTGGCGATCCGCGCGTTGAAAATCACAGCCTTGATGCAAAGCTGATCCCGCAATCGCCCTTACTGGTGGTTGAAGACCGTTTCGGCATTACGATGATCGACACCGTTGAAAATAAGGTGATCAGTCAATGGGGATATGACACCGACCACCGTTATGCTGGCCTGATGAGCACTTACTCCGGCATAAAAGTATCGAGAATAGAAAATGAAGCTAATATATTCTGGAGTGCTGCGGATGGCGGCCACCGTTCCTTTGTGATGCAGGCTGTTTGGGATGGCAAAAAGATCAGCATAAAAAATGCGTTCAGTTTTAAACCGGTGGCGCCGTCCCCTTTAGCGCTGCCAAATGAACTGCTGGTGCGCACCGAGAATTACAAAAACTACCTGTACGTTGTTTTAAATGGCAATAACCAGCTGGTGAAGATAGACCTGCAAACACAACAAACCGTCTGGACCAGGCGCACCGGCGTTGCGCCTTATGGCCTGACACAGGCAGGTCAGCGCCTTTTTGTGACTAACTGGAGCGGCCCCGAGCCGGGCGCCGACACGACTAACAGGGAAACGGCCGGAGTTCCTTACGGGAAGACCTATATCGATCCGAAAACAGGGGCTACCATGCCAGGATCGGTACAGGTTTTTGACCCGGCCACCGGCGATGTAATTAAAGATATTCCCGTTGGCCTGCACCCCAACGTGATCATCGCCGGCACAGATGAGCGATTTTTATATGTGGCAAATGCCAATAGCGATAATGTATCGGTGATCAATACCGCAATGCTGAAGGTTGTTGAAACTATCCCCGTGCGGCTGATGCAAGATAACAAAGGTTATATCGGCGATTCGCCTAATGCCCTGGCCATCAGCGATGACGGGGCAACCCTGTACGTAGCCAATGGCCTTGACAATGCCGTGGCCGTGGTTAAACTTGGGGCGGCGGCATCCGCCGGTGGCAAAGGGCAAAGTGCAGTGGAAGGCTTTATCCCCACTGAAGCATACCCTGGCGGCTTGCTTTTGGATGGTAATACCTTGTTTGTAACCAACCTGGAGGGCGAAGGATCGCGCATAGGCAGCGACGAGTTTAACACGAAGGAGGTGCCCGCGGGTGTAACTGCCTATAATTCGCATCACGAGAAGGCCACACTATCGATCATCCCCCTGCCGGGCAAGCAGCTTTTAAAGCAGTACACTGAAAAAGTAAAAGACCTTAATCTCACTTTTCGCGAAGAAATAGCGCAATCCCTGCCGCGCAAAAACATTGCGCCAAAACCAGTGCCCGACCGAATCGGCGAACCTTCTGTTTTTCAGCATGTGCTGTATATCATTAAGGAAAACCGCACGTACGACCAGGTTTTAGGGGACATGCCCGAGGGCAAAGGAGCGCCTTCACTATGCATTTACGGGGACAGCATCACCCCAAACCAGCACCGGCTTGCGAGGGATTTTTTACTGCTGGATAACTATTACGCCTCCGGCAAATGCTCGGCCGAAGGGCATCAATGGACGGATGCCGCCATGGTAACCGACTATGTGGAAAAAAATGTGCGCTCGTGGTTCCGCAGCTACCCGCACGTACAAGAGGACGCGCTGGTTTATGACGCCAACGGGTTTATCTGGAACAACGCCGCCGATCATGGTAAAACCGTCAGAATTTACGGCGAGGCCTGTGCGCCGCATTACGATACCAAACTCGACTGGACAACTATTTACAACAATTACAATACGGGTATCCCCTTTAAGTTTTACAATACCAGCACTATATCAAGGGTAAGGCCAATGCTATGCCCGACCTATCCGGGATCGGATGAATTGAAAATAACCGACCAGATCAGGGCCTCGGCGTTTATTAAAGAGTTGAATGATTACGAAGCTAAACCCGGCGATGCATTGCCGAACCTGATGGTAATGGCCCTGTCCGACGATCACACCGAAGGCACACGGCCGGGAATGCCAAAGCCCGAGGCAATGGTGGCCGACAACGACCTGGCGCTCGGCCGCATTATTGAAGCGATGAGCAAAAGCCGGTTCTGGAAAAACACGGTTGTATTTGTCACTGAGGATGACTCCCAGGCCGGCTGGGACCATGTTTCCGCCTACCGCACTACCGGCTTTGTGGTAAGCCCCTACTCGCGTCTGCAGAAAACCGTTTCCACCAATTATAATCAAACTTGCGTTGTCCGTACCATCGAGCAGATATTGGGCATTCCGCCGATGAACATCATCGATGCAACCGCCCTGCCTATGTTCAATTGTTTTAGTGATAAGCCATCTGATTTTACTTACCAGGCAGTGCCGAACCGAATTAAAATAAACCAGATCAACCCAAAGCTTGCCGCACTCAAGGGTCAGGCTCTATATTATGCAAAGGCTTCGCTGTTACCGGTATTTGACCATGTTGACGGCGGCCGCGACGACCTGATGAACCATATTTTATGGTATGCAGCTAAAGAGGCGAAGAGTTACCCGCAAAGACTGGCCGGGAAAGATGATGATTGAATTTGGTTGATTGGTTTAATGGTTGATTGAGTTGATTGAGTTAAACTCAACCCAACTGGATCAACTTAATCAACTCAATCAACTACCCTTCGCTTTTCGCACCTGTCTCTTCACTGATATGAAAAAAGCCGCTCAGAGCTTTTTGACGAATCCGGATGATTTGACGGCATAGCCCATTTTTTTATAAAACGCGTGTGCGGCATCCCGTTCAGCACGGTTGCCGCTGCTGATCACTGCGGTTTGCAAACCCTGCGCCTTCGCCCACGCTTCCGCTGCTTCGATCAATATTTTGCCGATGCCCAGCTTGCGCGCATTTTTTTTCACCACGAACGCCAAAATGCGCAGGTAATTGCCGTTATACTCGTAAAAGATATTTTTCTGCAGGCCGGCAAAACCCACAATTTCGCCATTCGTCACCGCCACGATGGTCCTGTAGTCAGGATGCGCTGAAATATTTGCATACCTTATTTTAAACTCTTCCAGCGTGGTTGGGTATCCCAAATCGGTCATTAATGCTGTCAATTCCTCGACATCATCCATTTGGGCATCCCGTATAATTACCTGGTCGGTCAACATTTTTTCAAGGTGATAAATATATAATCGCCCCGGCCATTATCATAATCCGATCTGATTTTTCTGAAATTGTTCAGATCGAAATCCCGGCACAAAAAGTTCCAACTCCCGCTTAACTTCCGCTGCGTTCGACAGCGCTGAAAAAGAGGAGATACCGGACCTTATACTCTCATCAAAAAAAGTTCCGGCATGTTTTTACCGACATATAAAAAGTGATCGCGCCGGCCGTCATTTGTAAAATTAAAACCAATCGTCAAATTATAATAAGTTCGCCAGGTCGCGTTTGATAAGAATAGTGCACATCCTAAGCCGTTTAATTAAAAAGTGCACGTTATACGGGTTAAAATACCGTGTTTTCACCCCTTGCCGCGTACCATTGAAGTGTTTAACTTTCGGCTATGTCAAACTATTTTTATTTTAAACATAAATCTAAATATTCCAGCCAAAACATACTCCTTGAGCGAAACTTTTGTAATTTTGGATAATGGTTGTGATATAAGCAACCAAAAGTGATCTATATCATATTATTTCCAAAAGATTTAGCTGATATTAGATAAAGCAGAAATGTTTATCCCGAATGCATGCCAAATTTCGCCAGCAAGGGCAAAATGGCATTAAAGTTGGGTGGCCATCTCGGGCTGTTACGGAATTTTTTTCCAGGGGGCCGGCAAATTGAAAACTAAAGATTTAAACCGTTCGCAAACAAATGAAAACATAAGCGATAAGCTGCTCAGCTTATTGATCTCCCGGGTACAGGACTATGCCATTTTTATGGTCGACCCCCAAGGGTTTATCCTGACGTGGAATAAGGGCGCCGAAAAAATTAAGGGATACCGTGAAGCAGAGATCCTCGGTAAACATATCTCCATTTTTTACACGGCAGATGATATCAGGACTAACCAACCCGCCGAAAATTTGCGGGAAGCGCTGGCGGTGGGCTCCGTTGAGCGCGAAGGCTGGCGGGTACGTAAAGACGGTTCGAAGTTTTGGGCTAACATTGTTTTCACCGCTATTTATAACGACGACGGGCAGTTGCAGGGTTTTGCGAAAATAACCCGCAATATGACCCAGTGGAAAGCCGCCGATGAGCGGAAAGAACAGCAGAAGACTGAGCTGGAACAACGGGTAATACAAAGCACCGACACCATCATCAAAAATGAGACACGGTACCAGGCGCTCGTGGAAAGCATTGATGATGGTATCGCGATGTTCGACAAAAATTTTAAGCCTATTTACCGCAGCAGGTCGGCTGAACGGATAAGCGGGTGGAGCAATGAGGAATTTTTGTCGAACCAACTGCCCGACCTGATCCACCCCGAAGATAAGCCTGCTGCGCACCAAATTTTTGACGGTGTTATTGACAACCCAGGCGTTCCGGCACAGTTTACCTACCGGGTTATGCATAAAGATGGCGCCTATATGTGGCTGGCCGGCACCTTCACCAATATGCTGAATGATGAGGCGATAAACGCCATTGTTTGTAATTTTAGAAACGTTACCGAGCGAAAAATTGCCGAACAGGAATTGCGGCGCACTGTAGGGGAATTATCTGATTATAAATATGCGCTCGACCAGGCGTCTATAGTAGCCATTACTGATCAACGCGGCGTTATTAAACACGTTAACCCTAATTTTTGCAAAATTTCTCATTATACCGCCGCAGAACTGATCGGACAGGACCACCGGATCGTCAATTCGGGCTACCATGATAAAGCTTTTATTAAAAACATCTGGAAAACGATAGCCAATGGCCAAATATGGCGCGGGGAGCTGAGGAATAAAGCAAAGGACGGCAGTATTTACTGGGTAGACGCGACCATAGTACCTTTTTTGGATGATAAAGGCAAACCTTATCAATACCTGGCCATCCGATCGGATATTACCGACCGGAAACTTGCTGAGGCATTGGTAAAAAGCAAAAACGAGCAGATTGAAGATATTTTAGAGCGGATTACCGATGGTTTTATGACGCTTGACAGCGACCTGCGCTTCACCTATGTCAATAAGCGACTGGGCGAGATGACCGGTCATTCGCCCGGGAGCATAATTGGGAAATATATCTGGGATGTATTTCCGGCAGCCACCACTGCCGTACGCGAGGGGTTTGCGCGGGCGCTGCGCGAGCAGTGTTACCTAAGCTTTGAGGATTATTACGAACCGCTTGACCTTTGGGCCGAAGACCGCCTGTATCCCTCGGAGGGAGGAGTATCGGCTTTTATAAGGGATATTTCGGCGCGGAAAAGGGCCGAGCGGGAAATATGGCTTTTAAATGAAGGACTGGAACAGAAGGTTGCCGAGCGCACGCTTCAGCTGGAAGCAGCAAATAAGGAACTGGAGGCATTTTCATACTCCGTATCGCATGATCTGCGCACGCCGCTGCGCGCCATTGGCGGATTTGCTATGATGCTGAAGGACGATCATGAAACCATGTCGCCGGCTGATCGTAACCGCGTGGTCGCCACTATTTCAAACAACGCCAGCCTGATGGGTCAGCTGATTGACGACTTGCTGGAGTTTTCGAGGCTGGGCCGCAAGGAATTAAAATTTAATAATGTTGATATGCAGGCGATGGTGAGGGGCTGCATCAGTGAGCTGACTTACGGCGTTGATAAAATATACGATTTTAAAATAAGAGAACTGCCCGCCTGCGAGGCGGACTGCAACATGATAAAACAAGTTTGGATGAACCTGCTTGCGAATGCCTTAAAATACGCTTCGAAAATTGACAAGCCGGTTATTGAAGTCGGCGCAACAGCGGAAACAAACAGGATAACTTTTTATATAAAAGATAACGGTGTTGGATTTGATATGAAATATGCCGACAAGCTGTTCGGCGTATTTCAGCGCCTGCACCGCAAAGACGAGTTTGAGGGCACCGGCGTGGGCCTTGCCCTCGTAAAAAGAGTGATTGACAGGCACCAGGGCAGCGTGTGGGCAGTGGCAAAACCCGGCAAAGGCGCCGCATTTTATTTCAGCTTGCCCGTAACACAAGTTTCATCGTAAAAATAAAGCACCATGAACTATAACGAAGTGGAGGTATTGTTAGTTGAGGATAACATGGAGGATGCCGAGCTAACCATTTATACCCTAAAAAAAATAAACCTGGCCAATCACCTGTTTCACGTGAAAGACGGCGCCGAAGCGCTCGACTTCATTTTCGCGAAAGGGGAATACAAAGAGCGGTTAAAGGCAAATAAACCGCGGGTTATTTTACTCGACCTGAAAATACCTAAAGTTGATGGGATGCAGGTGCTGAGAAAAATTAAGGGAAACAAGGCGACCAAAAGTATCCCCGTTGTGATCATGGCATCATCAAAAGAGGAGCAAGACATGATCGCCAGCTATAATCTTGGCGTAAACAGCTACGTAGTTAAACCTATAGAGACGCTGGAGTTTGTAAAAGCGGTATCAGACCTGGGCCTGTTTTGGCTCATCATCAATCAAACTCCGCATAGTTTATAATTATGCCGGCAACTATTAAAATATTGCACCTCGAAGATATGCCAACCGACGCTATACTGGTGAGATATGCACTCGAAAAAGCTAAACTGAATTTTGAAAAGCTTGACGTTGACAGCAAAGAAGCCTATGTAGCTGCGATACAGGACTTTAAACCGGACATCGTCCTTTCGGATCACTCGCTTCCTTCTTTTAATTCAGCTGAAGCGCTGCATATTCTGCAGAAAAGCGGTTTAGATGTGCCTTTTATTTTGATAACCGCTACTATCTCCGAAGAGTTTGCTGTAAACAGCATGCAAATGGGCGCAGCCGATTATATTTTGAAAGACAGGCTGCAGCGTTTACCCAATGCCGTGCTGAATGCACTGGAAAAATTCAGGATAGATGCTGAACGCAAAAAGGCGTTTAATGAGCTAAACCGATTGTTCAATACGATTGATGAGGTGTTTTTCTCGCGCGATATGGTCAACAACAGGTTGATACAAATATCACCGGCCTGCAAAAAGATGTATGGCTATACGTCGGAAGAGTTTTTAGCCGACCCCAAAATATGGAGCCGGCTAACTCACCCCGACAGTGCAGGATTGAGAGAACGAAACGACGAAAGGCTTAACAAAGGTGAAACGGTGATCGTTCAGTACAAGATCATTCACAAAGATAAAGGCGTGCGCTGGGCCGAAAGCAAGGCCATCCCTACCCTGGACGAAAACGGCACACTGGTTCGGATCGACGGGGTAACCAGGGATATCACCGACCGGAAAAATGCAGAGGAACAGCTAAGGCTTGATGAGTTGGCGCTGCTGCAGTCGGAAGCAAACCTGCGGTCGGTGTTTGAAAATACCGACCTTTGTATCGTTTTGTTCGACAGTAATTTAAAAATCGTTTCATACAACACTAACGCATTGAACCAGTCGGTAAGGGTTTTTGGCAAAAAACTGGGTACCGGCAATTCCGCACTCAATTATTTTCCAAAGGACCAGTGGCCGGCTATTCGCGGTATAATAGAAAAAATAAAGGGCGGCGAAACGGTTGATTATGAAACCATCTATAAAATCAAGGATGGTGGAAATGATTGGTTTGACGTGCGCTGGGTAGGTATATTTAACGACGAAGGGGAAAACCTGGGCATTATTTTAACGCTAAAAAATATCACCGAAAAGAAAAATGCCGACCTGGACCGGGAAAAAATGACCGCTGACCTTTTGAAACGTAACCAGGACCTTGAGCAGTTCACCTATATCATTTCGCATAATTTAAGGGCTCCGGTGGCAAATATCATTGGTTTGGCGGATATACTCGGCTGTTATGATTATCCGGAGGAGGAATGCGCGGCGACGATAAAAGCACTTTCAAAATCAGTGACCCACCTTGACCAGGTCATCCTCGACTTGAATGCCGTTTTGCAAATTGCCCACGAGGCGGACGAGAAGATTGAGGTGGTATCGCTGCCGCTGCTGGTTGAAGAAGTTATTGCCGAAATAGGTTCAATTGTCGATAAAAATCGTGCCTCCATCATTTGCGAGTTTGACGATATATCGGAAATAGCCACGATCAAAGCGTACCTGTACAGCATATTCCACAACCTGGTTGTAAACGGCATCAAATACCGCAAAAGGGAAGAAGATCCGCGAATCACTATTAAAACACATCAAAAGGCTGATAAAATCTATATCCGTTTTATCGACAACGGCAAGGGGATCGACCTTGAAAGGTTTGGTCAGCACCTGTTTGGTTTGTATAAACGGTTTGATTTTTCGGTGGAGGGCAAAGGAATGGGTCTGTTTATGGTAAAAATGCAGGTGGAGGCCCTATCCGGCGTTATTAGTGTAAAAAGCCAGCCGGGCATCGGCTCGGAGTTTTTGGTTGAATTGCCTTTACAAGTTTTAACGGCAGAATAAAATTACACCTGATAATTAGTACTCGCGTTGTTAATTTGAAATTGTATATACGATTACTCCTAATGCCAAAACCGCTATGAGCGCCTATAACATATTTATTGTGGAGGACGATCCCTGGTACAGCGAGCTGCTGGAATACCACCTTAGCCTTAATCCTGACTACAAGATAACCCGGTTTGCGACCGGCAGGGATTGCCTTAACCAGATGTATAAACAACCCGACCTGGTAACCATCGATTTTTCATTACCGGACCTTCCGGGCGACAAGCTTTATCAAAAGGTAAGAGAGATGAGTCCCACAGTGCCTGTTATCGTTATCAGCTCGCAGGATGATATCAGGGTGGCCGTGCAGTTGCTGAAAATGGGGGCCACAGATTACCTCGTAAAGGATGACTCGACCAGGGACCTGCTTTGGAATGCCGTTATCCGGATAAGGGAAAATCAAAGCCTGAAAAAAGAGGTGGAGGTGTTAAAGGAAGAACTTGGCCAAAGGTTTGCCTTCGAAAAAACCATTATCGGGCAAAGCGATGCGCTGAAAAAAGTTTTTGGGCTGATGGAAAAAGCATCCAAAACAAATATTAATGTTTCGATAACGGGCGAAACGGGCACCGGCAAGGAGGTTGCCGCTAAAGCTATCCACTACAACAGCGACCGACGGAAAAAGGCATTTGTGGCGGTAAACATGGCCGCCATACCTGGTGAGCTAATGGAAAGCGAGCTGTTTGGTTACGAAAAAGGCGCGTTTACCGGGGCCATAGGGCGCAAAACCGGTAAGTTTGAAGAAGCCAACGGCGGCACCATATTTCTTGATGAAATTGCCGAGTTAGACCTTAGCGTTCAAAGCAAAATTTTAAGGGTTTTACAGGAGCGCGAGGTGGTAAGGGTGGGTGGTAATGAAAGCATAACACTGGACTTGCGTGTAATAGTAGCCACCCATAAAAACCTGGAAGATGAGGTAAAAAAAGGCAATTTCAGGGAGGACCTGTATTACCGGATCATCGGCCTGCCCATTACGCTGCCGCCGCTAAGGGACCGGGGAAACGACGTTATTATCCTGGCTAAACATTTCGCTGCCGAATTTACAAAGCAAAACAAGCTGCCTGCGGTTACCATATCAAAAGAGGCGAAAGACCGGCTGCTCAGCTACAGTTTTCCGGGCAATATCAGGGAGCTTAAGGCTATAATTGACCTGGCGGTAGTCATGTGCGAAGACAGCGAAATAAAATTGGGCGACATTAACCTCAACTCAATTAAAAAGGGTGATTTTTTTGTAAATGAGTTAAAAACGCTAAAACAATACGAGCGCGATATTATCAGGCATTACCTGCAAAAGAATAATAACGATGTTATTGCAACGGCCAAAACATTGGATATCGGCAAAAGCACCATATACAAAATGATTCAAAACGGCGAGTTGAAGTAACGGCGTCCCCAACCCGGAGGTTTTTCCATATTATGGAGCCGGACAGGGATGTCGCTACCGTATATATTTGATTATCAACACGCTCATTCACAAGGATACAACGGCACAATTTTTACAGTCATGTCAAAAAGATCATCCGTAAAAAACCGCCGCACCATGAGTCAAAAAATAAGAATACTGCATCTTGAAGATGTGGAAACCGATGCCTGGCTGGTTGAGTCGGTTCTGCGGAAAGCCGATATGGAGTTTGAAAAGCTGGTGGTAGATAACCGGGAAGATTACTCCATGGCGCTCCGGAGGTTTAATCCTGACATAGTCATTTCTGACCATTCGCTGCCGGACTTTAATTCCTTTGAGGCCTTAAAGATACTTAAAGAGCGGGGATACAATATCCCGTTTATCCTGGTAACCGCCACCGTTTCCGAGGAGTTTGCCGTTACGGTGATGCGGGAAGGCGCCTCCGACTACATTTTGAAGGACAGGATGCAGCGTTTACCAATCGCCGTGATGAATGCCCTTGAAAAGGCGGAGCTTGAAAAAGAACAGCTGAGCTTTTTAAAGGAGCTGATCACCAATGAAGCCTTTCTGATAGAAGCCGAAAAGATTGCCAGTATCGGCAGTATGGAGGTAGAATTGCGGTCGGAGGAAACCAAATGGTCGCCGGGGCTGCACCGTATCCTCGGCTATACGCTGGACCAGGTGAAGCCCTCCCTTCAAAAATTCATGGAAAGGGTGCATCCCGACGATTTGGACATGGTAAAAAGGGAAATTGATTTGGCCATTAGCAGCCGGCAGTCGGTCATCATTAATTTCAGGACGCAGATAAGCGGTGGCACGATAAAGTATATCCACGCCAAAATATTAATCCATACTGACAGAAAGGGCCATGCCGCCTACCTGAAAGGGTTTGTGCAGGATGTTACCGATATGGCTATATCGGAGAAAAACCTGATCAGTGCAAATCAGCAAAAACTAAACGCGGAGCATTTGGCCAAAACCAAGGAAATGTTTTTAGCAAATATGAGCCATGAAATACGTACACCTATGAATGCGATCATCGGCATGAGCAACCAGTTAAGTAAAACACCGCTCGACGAAAAACAACAGTTTTATTTAAACACCATACATACGGCAGCCGGCAACCTGTTATCGATCATTAACGACATACTTGACCTGGCGAAGATCGAAGCCGGCAAGATCCGGATGGAAAAAATTGATTTTAGCTTCAAACAGCTTATTGATGATACCACAGGTATTTTATCGTTCAGCGCCGAAGAAAAAAGCCTGAGCTTTGTGGTCAGCTTTGACGAAAATATTTCGCCGGTTTACATTGGCGACCCCCATCGCATCAGCCAGGTATTAACCAACCTGATCAGCAACGCCATCAAATTTACTGACAAGGGTAAAGTAGAGCTATCGATAGAGGTCCTGGACGAAAGCGCTAACACCCAAACATTGCAGGTGCAGGTGAAAGATACCGGTATTGGGATGGATGAAGGATTTATAAAACACTTGTTTGATAAGTTTAGCCAGGAAAATGAATCGACCACGCGTACCCATGGGGGTACGGGCCTGGGCATGAGTATTTGTAAGGAGCTGGTTGAGCTGATGGATGGGAAAATATACGCCAAAAGCAAAAAGGGAGCCGGCACCACCATTTCGTTTATTATCGCGCTGCAAAAAGGAAGCACTACCAATCTCCAGGACAAAAGTGCGGTAATTTTTGAAGAAGGCTTTTTGGCAGGCAAAAAGATATTAGTGGCGGATGATAATGAAACCAACCGCCTGCTTGCGGAGGTGATCCTTCAAAACTATGGGGCCGAAATTATAAATGCTGAAAACGGCGAACAGGCGATAACATTGATGGACGAAAAGCCCGACCTGGTTTTGATGGATATCCAGATGCCGGTTTTAAACGGTTTTGACGCCGCACGCAGGCTGAGGCAAATGGGTGTCAGTATCCCGGTGATTGCCCTTACCGCGAATGCCATAAAGGGCGAGAGGGAGAAATGTATAGCCAGCGGCATGAACGACTATATTGCCAAGCCTTTTATTGAAGAAGAGTTCCTCTTGGCTATCGGCAAATGTTTAAATGGGCCCGCTTTACAAGCCGGGCAAGTGGAAACTACCCAAATCAAAAGACCATTATATGACCTGTCAAAGTTAAATGCGATGAGCCGTGGAAACGCTGCTTTCGTACAAAAAATGGTCGGGATTTTTTGCGGGCAGGCGCCCCAGATGGTTGATGAAATGACGACCGCCTGCAATGAAAATGACTATGACCGGGTGGCCGCCCTTGCCCATAAAATGAAGCCAAGTATTGATAACCTGGACATTCACGATTTGATTGAGCGCATACGGGATGTTGAAAAAGCCGCAAAGGAGCATGTAGCAAAATCCATGCTTTTAAATAAGCTGGAGGAAATGTCGGGCCTGGTTGAAAAAATCATTGCCCAAATGAATAGCGGCATGCCGGCGTGATGTATTTTCCCGGTGCCGGTTAATGCTCATTTAAAGTCGACCACCTTATACCAGGCCTTTTTAGGCTGAAGGTTTTGGTCAAACAATAATGGGTAGTTTTTTCGGCCCCGAACCGGGTAATTATCCAGCCAGGTACCCTTGTCGGAAATATTCCAGAAGGTAACCCCGGTTATTACCTTTCGGTATTGACGGAATATCTTAAATACTTCGGCATATTTATCCGTTTGCTTTTGCTCCAGGTCTGCGGTGTAAGCGTCTGATTCTCCCGGCTTCCGCGTGCGCGTGTTTTTTTCCCACGGATAGATGGAAATATCCAGCTCGGTGACCTGTACCTTGAGCCCAAGCGATGAAAACTTTTTGATAGTCGCTACCAGGTCTGCCGGATCGGGCTCATAAACCGACCAATGTGCCTGGATACCAACGGCATTGATCGGCACCCCTTTGTCAACCAGCTGTTTAAGCAAACGGTAAACACGTTCCCGTTTTTCGGGGCGTTCGGTATTGTAATCGTTATAAAACAGTATGGCATTCGGGTCGGCCTCGTGGGCATATTCAAAAGCTTTGGTGATAAAATCATCGCCGCATATCTGGTACCATAACGAGTTGCGTAAAAATTTGGTGCTGTCGTCATCAATCGCTTCGTTTACCACATCCCAAGCGTATATTTTGCCCTTGTACCTGTTTACAACGGTTGTAATGTGGTCCTTTAAACGTTTCAGCAATACCTCTTTGGTAACCAGGTTGCCCAGGCTGTCCTTGAAAAGCCACCTGGGCGTTTGCTGGTGCCAGCATAGGTTGTGGCCCCTCACCTTTAATCCGTGCGCCTGTGCAAAGGCCACTATTGAATCAGCGTCCCTCCAATTATAGCGGTTTTCCGCAGGGTGGATAGGCCCCATTTTCATCGCATTTTCGGGCGTCAGGCTGTTAAACTGTTTTAATATCAGTTCGGCTTCCTGCGGGTTTTTCAGGTCGGCGGCCGATACCGCTACACCGATGGGAAAATATTTTTTATAATAGTCCTTCAATCCGGCAGGCTGCGTTTGCTGCGCCTTTAGTTGCAGCGAACTGATTACCAGGATTATTAAAAACCCGGCCAGTCTTCTTACGAAATGGGCTGGTACTGTTACGATGTTATTTCTTAAATTTTTCATTTGCTCTTCCATATAATCCACATCGGCACCCTTAAATCATCAAGCTCCGCTTCACGCCCATTTCCAAACCACGCAATTCGGCCAGGCCCTTCAGCCTGCCGATGACCGAATAGCCGGGGTAGGTGTTATAATTAACATCATCCAGCAATTTATGGCCGTGATCAGGACGCATGGGGATGGCTACATCAAACCGGCCGTTTTCCACGCGTCTTTTTTGCTCAAGAACGACGCTTTTCATCACCGCATACATGTCTGTACTGCCGGCCAAATGATCGGCCTCGTAAAAGCTGCCGTCGTCCTCGCGCTGAACGTTGCGCAGGTGCAAAAAATGAATGTACGGCCCTAACCGGCTGATCATGCCCGGCAGATCATTATCAGCCCTGGCGCCTAACGAGCCGGTGCAAAACGTGATGCCATTACTGGGCGATGGACAGGCGTTGATGACGTCTTCCAGGTCGTTCTCTGTCGAGACAACCCTGGGCAGGCCTAATATCGGGAAAGGCGGATCATCCGGGTGAATACACATTTTCACGCCCAGTTTCTCCGCCTCGGGGATAATCGCGTTTAAAAACCAGGCGAGGTTCTGCTTCAACGCTTTTGCGTCGGTATCCTGGTATTTTTTTAGCTGATCTTTAAATTCGGTAATCGTGTAAACATCATCGGTGCCGGGCAAACCGGCCATAATAGTATTGGTTAAATGCTGCTTTTCGTCGGCGTTGAGACTGTCCAGGTATTCCTTTGCGTATTGTTGCTGCCCGGGTGTAAATTCATGGAATGCCCTTTCGCGCTCTAAAATAAAAAGGTCGAATGCAGCCAATGCCGGGGCATGATACCGCAAAGCAGAGGCATTATTTGGCAGCCTGAAGTCAAGGTCGGTGCGTGTCCAGTCCAGCACCGGCATAAAGTTATAGCAAACGGTTGTTATGCCCGCTTCGCTTAAGTTTTTTAGTGTGGCAATGTAGTTTTCAATGTATTTATCCCTTAAACTGCCTGCCGTTTTTATGCTTTCATGAACATTTACACTTTCAACAACCGACCAGCGGAAGCCGGCTGCGTTGATCATATCCTGCCGCTGCTTTATTTCGGCAAGGCTCCAAACGTCGCCGCAGGGAATGTGGTGCAGGGCATTTACTATGCCCGTTGCGCCGGTTTGCCCGATGGCCGCCAGCGTTACGGCGTCATTAGGGCCGTACCACCTGAAGGTTTGCTCCAAATCACTGAACATCGCTATATCTGTGCCGCCAAAAATAGGATTAATGTTTATAATCGGATGTGTTTGCACACACAATCGGGAAAAGCTACCATTTTAAAAAGAAAAGCGACAACCGAAAAGATAGCCGCTTTTCTTTTCCCCGGAGGTATATTACCAGAATATCGTATACAAAAACGTAAGTATTACCGCCACCACAATAGCGCCGATAGCAAAACCCCGGTTGGTTTTAAACATGTTTACGTCTACTTCCAACCCGTTGGTGCGCAAGCCTCTGGCGTTTTCGATCATCGATATGATATACATACCTACCATACATATAATGAAGACGAAGCCCATTCTATCCAGAAAAGGAATTTCGTACACCTTGTCGGCATTTAGTTTTGAAAAGCCAAAAGGTGATAAGAAAGAAAGGTTAGTCCAATAAGGCAAAAACTTAAATAAGATGGCAAACGCCAAACCGCCGATAGTTGCGAACAAAGCGGCGTTTGAAGTTGCCTTCTTCCAGAAGAAGCCCAGGATAAACATCGCAAAGATACCGGGCGACACAAAGCCTGTATACTCCTGTATATACTGGAAGCCTTGTTTACCCTCGCCCATTAACATATCGCCGATAACAAACGACAGTATAACGCCCAAAATCATCGCCGCTATTATCGTTACTTTTCCGGTATTCACCAGGTTTTTTTCCGTCGCAGCGGGTTTGATCGCTTTTTTGTAAATGTCCAGTGTAAATATGGTAGCGATACTATTGGCTTTACCTGCAAGTGAAGCAACGATAGCTGCAGTAAGGGCCGCAAATGAAAGGCCTTTCAGGTAGTTCGGCAACAAATTAAGTACAGATGGGTAAGCTTTGTTCACGTCCAGAACGCCTTTTGAGCTTAACATTTCCTGGTGAAACATGCCCTGCTGATACAGAGCATAAGCGGCTATGCCCGGAAGCACCACGATCACCGGCATTAACAGTTTCAAAAAGGCCGCGAAAAGAATACCCGAGCGGGCGGTTTTGAGATCTGCGCCAAGCGCCCTTTGGGTAATATATTGATTACAACCCCAGTAGTTTAAGTTGGTGATCCACATACCGCCAATAAGTACCGACAAGCCAGGCAAGTCAAGATAATTTGAGTTCTTCTTACTAAAGATCATCTGAAAGTGATCACTCGCATTTGCACGCAACAGTTTAAAACCGTTCCAAAGGCCGGTAGTGCCGGCCTTTTCGCTGATGAGATGTAAGGCGATGTAGGTGGCTGCCAGGCCGCCTAATATAAGGAAGAATACCTGTATAACATCGGTATACCCAATAACCTTCATCCCACCCAGGGTGATGATGATCGCAAAAACCGCCAGCGATATAATAACTACATCGAACCGTAACCCTGAAATGCCCGCAATTGCGACGGTGCCCAAATACAGAATCGACATCAGGTTAACAACGATATACAGCATCAGCCAGAATATAGCCATGGTCATTGCCACAGTACCATTATACCGCTGATGGAGAAACTGCGGCATGGTTGCTATTTTATTTTTAAGGTATACCGGTATAAAAAATACTGCTACAATAACCAGCGTTGCCGCGGCCATCCATTCATAGGTACTAATGGCAAGGCCCATTTTAAAACCCGAGCCGCTCATCCCCACCATTTGCTCGGCTGAGATATTGGAAGCAATCAATGACGCTCCGATTGCCCACCAGGTTAATGATCCTTCGGCCAAAAAATAACCTTTGGAGGTACCATCGCTTTTGTTTTTACGCTTGTATATCCAAAAGCCATAAAAGGCTACGATTACAAAATAGAAAAGAAACACGGCCCAGTCGCCGGGGGAGAGGGTTTTCAAGCTCATATTTTAGTTTTTTATTGGTTTAATTGTTTGGTTGACAATTATAGTTAAAAATTAGTTAAAAGTTGATTGAGTTAGATTGAGTTGAGTAAGTTAGATTAAGGAACAATGAATTTCAACCCAATCAACTTATTCAACCTAATCAACTCATTCAACTTTTTCCACTGCTAACATAATCAACTTAATCAACTAAATATACCGGTTGATCAAATTCTCGATATATTCCTGTTTGCCGCTGGTGGTTGCCGGCTCGCCGTTTTCAACGGCATAAGACCGCAAGTCTTCAAGCGATAGTTTTCCTTCCTCGAAATCTTTTCCTTTGCCGGCATCGTATGAGGCATACCTGTCTTTTCTCAGCTTCAAATACGCAGAGTTTTGCAGGATATTGTCAGCTGTGATCAGCGCCCTGGCAAACATATCCATGCCGCCCACGTGCGCATAAAACAAGTCGGCAGGATCGGTTGAGTTACGCCGTATCTTGGCGTCGAAATTGATACCACCACCCTGGAAACCGCCGGCCTCTAAAATGATCATCATGATCTCCGTTACCTCGTTAATATCATTCGGGAACTGGTCAGTGTCCCAGCCGTTCTGGCTGTCGCCGCGGTTGGCGTCTATCGATCCAAGCAGCCCTGCGCCGGCAGCCACGGTTAGTTCGTGCTGGAAAGTGTGCCCGGCCAGCGTGGCATGGTTAACCTCCAGGTTTAATTTAAAATCGTTGATCAGGTCATACTTCTGCAAAAAGCCTAACACTGTAGCGGCGTCGTAGTCGTACTGGTGCTTGGTCGGCTCGCAAGGCTTTGGTTCAATAAAGAATGTCCCCTTAAAGCCTTGTTTGCGGGCGTAATCTTTTGCGGTATGCAGAAACCGCGCCAGGTGTTCCTGCTCGCGTTTCATATCGGTGTTCAGCAGGGACATATACCCCTCGCGTCCGCCCCAAAACACATAATTCTCGCCGCCAAGGGCTATCGTAGCGTCCATCGCTGCTTTTACCTGGGCTGCCGCATGGCTCAGCACATGAAAATCCGGGTTGGTTGCAGCGCCGTTCATGTACCGGCGGTGGCTAAACAGGTTTGATGTTCCCCAAAGCAGTTTTACGCCGCTTGCGGCTTGCTTTTGTTTGGCGTATTCAACCAACGCCTGCAGACGCCGGTCATTTTCGTTTACATCGTTGGTATAATCAACCACATCCACATCATGAAAGCAATAATAATGCATGCCCATTTTGGTGATAAACTCAAACGCGGCATCCATTTTGTCCTTTGCGCGTTCAACGGCATCTGTCTTGGTGTTCCACGGGAATAAATGGGTAGGCTCGCCAAAGGGGTCGGCGCCGCTGCCGCAGAACGAATGCCAGTAGGCGCAGGCAAAGCGTAAATGCGCTTTCATAGTTTTGCCCGCCACAACCTTGTTTTCGTCGTACCAGCGGAAAGCCAGCGGATTATCTGATTGCGTTCCCTCGTATTTTACCTGGCCTATGCCTGCGAAGTATTCTTTTTCTCCCGTAAGTATCATGTTTAGTTAGTTTTCAATTATTAAGTTAGGGGCTGAAAATTTTCAGCCTGAACAATTATTTTTAAAGGGATTTCACCGATTGTTATTTTACATTGGCAGCCTACGAATTTTTAAAAACTTCGTATGTCCCGGGGGCCTCTTCGTAAGCCTGTTCGTCATTATCCTTTATTTGTTTTTCAAGTAATATTTGCCAATCCTGGTAAGCCGGTTCCAGGTTTTTGGACGCCGGTTCCACCAGTTGTACAGGGTGCATGTGTTCAAACGCCTGTTTGGGGGACGAAAAAATATTTGCGCCGATACCCGCGCCAAGTGCCGCACCCGCACTGCCATCGTTTTTATATAGTTCCACAGGCACGCCGGTTATGTTTACAAAAGTTTCGGTAAACAGCTCGCTCAGGAACAGGTTGTTTTTTCCTGCGCGGATGACGGTGGGGTTCATGCCGTTCTCGCGCATAATATCCAGGCCGTACCGGAAAGCAAATGCAATACCCTCCTGCACCGCCCTGATCACGTGGGCCTGTGTATGAATATTCAGGTCGATATTACAGAATTGCGCGCCGACTATTTTATTGTTGAGTATCCGTTCGGCACCGTTGCCAAATGGCAAAACACGCAGGCCGGCGCTGCCTGGCGGGGCCGTTTGCGCCTTATTGTTTAGCTCCGGATAGCTTTCCGGGGATCCAAAGGTATTTTTAGTCCAGCGGTACAAGCTGCCGACGCCGTTTATACACAATAAAACTCCGAGGCGTTTTTGCGTCATCGTATAATTTACGTGGGCAAATGTGTTTACGCGCGATTGCTTATCGTAAACCAATTGATCACTAACGCCATATATCACACCCGAAGTACCGGCAGTGGCCGCGACCTCGCCGGGGTTTAGTACATTTAAGGAAAGAGCGTTGTTGGGCTGGTCGCCGGCTTTATAACTAACCGGTATGCCGGCCTTTAAATTCAACTTTTGAGCTACCGAAGGCAGCAAGGCCCCATGGCTTGAAAATACCGGCTGAACAACCGGAAAAAATGATTCATTAAAACCAAAATATTCAATCACGTCCTTTGACAATCGATTGTCGGCGAAATCGTACAAGATTCCTTCGGAAAGCGAAGAGACCGATGTGGAAATTTCGCCGGTAAGCCGCATGGAAATAAAATCGCCGGGCAACATAAATTTATGTATGCGGCTGTAAATCTCAGGTTCGTTCTCTTTTACCCAGGCCAGTTTTGAGGCGGTAAAGTTTCCGGGTGAGTTTAACAGGTGCGACAGGCAGCGTTCCTCTCCTATCGCCTCAAAAGCTTCGTCACCTATTTTAACGGCCCGGCTGTCGCACCATATAATACTGTTGCGCAGTACCTGCTGCTCTTTATCAACCAAAACCAAACCGTGCATTTGATAGGCGATGCCAATGGCGGCGATATCCAAAGCATTATACAAGCCCTTGCTGTTGCAATTTTCGATTGCTTTTTGGGTAAAAGCCCACCAACCGTCAGGAGACTGTTCGGCCCAGCCAGGTTGTAAAGCGATGATCGGGGCTTCCTCATCGGGGTATTGCGCCGAAGCGACAACTTTTTGCGTTGCGGCGTCGACCACCGAAACCTTTACCGATGAGGTTCCTATATCTATCCCTAATAATAACATTTATTATAATTGGTTTACAATTGAAGCATTAAACACCGGTGTCGAAATTAAAACTAATTATTGGGCGATGATCCGCAATAATACTTTTATTTGTCCTGATTTCCGTGTCTTTCCACCCGTATCTTCTCCTTTTTGCCAGCGAAAATAAATTAATTTTTTTGTCCTGCAATCGATTGCCGTTATTTATTTCATTATTTTTACAGAACTTGAAAAATAAGCGTCAATTTGTTTTTTACCGCAAAGGGTGATGAGGTTTGCGCAAAGGATCGAAAAACGTATTGCATTGGGTAATTTTCCGAACATCGTATAGTCGATTTTTAACACAGCGGATACTAAGCGAGGCAAACGACTAAGTTTACTTTGCAGTTATATCCGGACATTACAGATAATGAAAAATAGAAAACGAACTACCATTTATGACATTGCCGAAAAGCTGAATATTGCCGCATCTTCCGTGTCGAGAGCCCTGAATAACAGCAACCATGTAAACGAAGCAACCAAGAGCTTAATTTTAAAAACTGCCGCCGAATTAAATTATAAACGTAACACACTGGCTTCCAGCCTGCGCAAGGGACAGTCAAAAACCATCGGCGTGGTGGTGCCTTTTATCAACCAAAACTTTTTTTCAAACGTGATTGCGGGCATTGAAGAAGCATCCTATCAAAAAGGCTACAACCTGATTATTTGCCAATCGAACGAATTGCAAAGCAAGGAAGTAAAATGCGTCAACACATTGATCAACCAGCATGTGGACTGTGTGGTGATATCCCTGTGCGCGGACAGTTCGAACCACAAGCATTTACAAAACGTGATCGACAATGGCATTCAGCTGATACAGTTTGACCGGGTTGCCGATGAACTGGAAACTTTAAAAGTGATCAATGATAACGAACAGGCATCACTGGAAGCGGTGTCGCATATGATCGAGCAGGGATACAGACGCATCGCCCTACTGGAAGGCCCGCAGAACCTGCAGATATTCAGGCAGCGCAAAACGGGCTATTTGAATGCGCTGAAGAAATTTAACATGCCCATCCTGGATGAACTGATCATCGAGAACGCATGGACCAAAGAACTTGGCGCCCAGGGTACCCGCAAATTATTAAACCTGGCCGAACCCCCTGACGCTATATTTGCCTCCACGTCCGACTTTTCGGCCCTGGGTGTACTCGAGGTAGCCACGGCAATGGGCATTAAGGTACCATCAGAGTTGGGAATATGCGGCTACTCCAACGAGGCCTTTACCGAAATCACCAGCCCGTCCATCACTACTATCGATCAGTTCAGTGTGTATATGGGCAAAACGGTGGCTAACCTGTACTTTCAGGAGCTTGAAAACAGGGAAGATACGGAGGTGGTCCCCAAGATCATCAGTATAAAACCAAAGCTGCTTATAAGATCGTCGACGAAAAGGAAGGGGTAGGCATTAGATTCGGCAACTTAAATTCAAATGCTGTTAAAAACCGCCAGCTTGTAAATGTTATCACCTTTCGGGCCGGCCATAGCTAACCAGTTTTGCAAAGCGACCTGCTCCGCACAAGGCCCATAAGTAACTATTGTTATCTTTCTTGTCATTGATTCCTTTTTCAACTTATTCAAAACATCGTCCAGCATATTGCCGCTAAAGGGCGTATACATAAAAAACACCGTTCCTTTTGAATAATCGGCCCCGCGCGCGTCGACGTTGAAAAACGAAACATTTGATAAATTGAGGCTGGCGGCACAACATTGTGCATAGGCGCAAAACGCGGGTTCAAATTCTACCCCGGCAACGGTTACACCTGTCAGCAGGTTTACCAGCATGACTGCCTGGCCCAAACCGGAGCCGATATCGAAAAAGACGTCCTGTTTAGTAAAATTGAGCTTCTCCACCATTTCAAAAACTATCCTGGCAGGCGTTTTTTGATAAAATACCATTCCCGGCTCCAGTTCTTTGGTTTGTTTTGGCATCGCATCAAAGGAGAGCAAGCCATTTACAAAAATATCGAGCGTGTCATAGCCGGGCTCGTCGTGTTTTTGGACATTCCCGAACGTAAGATCGCCGTATTTACCCGCCAGTTGTATAAAGTTTTGTCCCGTATACGCGCCTTCCCTTATTTTTTCGCGAAGGATTGCAAACAGCGTGCGGTCAAATTCTTCCAGTGTGATCCTGGCTTTCTCCGCCCTGCGTTTCAACGCCATTAGTTGATCGCCCTTACCGGGGCTTTTAAGCAGTTCTTCTATTCCCGGGATAAGATTATATCCGATAAAATCAGTCGTTTCGATACGATGATCAAAGTTTCGTTCTTCTAAAAGCGTCAGGTCGCTTTCAATCGCCGCAATTTCCAGTTCTATCTCATTAAGTGTCATAGGCGAACAATCATTATTCGGGGTGCGCGACCGGATACAACAACCGGAACGCATTAAAAACCGCCTGGTGGCCAATGGTAGCATGGCTTTCCTGCGGAAGATAGTCGAAATATACCTGCAACTTTTTATTCGCGATTGCTTTCAGCTTATCAGCCAGCAGGTTGGCGTCTACTTCCATCACGTGCGGAATTTTCGCCGGCCACACCCCTTCCTTCCCCACGCCGATATAAACACTTACCGGTTTTTGAGGGGCCACCGGCGCTAACCGTAAAAGCGAACCATTATCCCACCATAAACTGGGACTGACAATGATGTATTTACTAAATAGTGATGGTTGCTTTAACAATATTTCTGTCGCCAGCAGCCCGCCCAATGATTCACCGATGATGGTCTTATTCCCTGTTGTTTTGTATTTGCGGTTGATAAAGGGCATCAGTTCCGTCCCTAAAAACGATATAAACTTATCGGAGTGCCCTGCAGTTGGATATTGTGCCCGGTCTTCGGGCAGGGTTGTTGGATAAGTAAAGTCTCTTTTCCGGTCGATATTAACGATGCCGACCACGATAGACCTTGGGATACGGCTGATCCATGGAAAAGTATTAAATTGCACTAAGCCAACGATGTGAATAAAATCCTCGTCCGTGCCGCCGTCAAGCAGGTAGATCACCGGGTAACGGGCAGTATCTTTGGGGTCGTAGCCTTCTGGCAGGTAAATATTCAGTGCGCGGTCTTCGTTTAACTTATCTGAATGCATGCCGACGGTGTAACCAAGTACTATCGGTTTTTCGCGATTTACCTCCTGGGCTGTAACGACAAAACAGCCAGACGCCAGTAAGGTAACAATTAAAATAATTCTTTTTAACATAGCAATTCCTGTTGTCGGTGATAAAAGGATAAATCGCCGCCACGGCTAACCCGATCAAAGAACGAAATTTATTTGAATAATAAAGTCGTCGTGGGTAAACCTGTTTTAAAAGTAATAATTTGATACTGGCCGGATTCTCTTTTTCTTTCTCTGTCAAAAATTGGGTTTCTTTGTAAATCAAAATCCGCCATGGAAAATAGCACCAGATACGTTTCGATAAATAATGAGATCGTGCCCGAAACCGAAGCGAAGATCGGCGTTAACGACCTGAGCATCCACCGGGGTTTCGGCGTCTTTGATTTTTTGAAGGTGATTGATAACCGGCCCATATTTATCGACGATCACCTTGCCCGGTTTTTCCGGTCGGCTGAAGCGATGAGTATGGATGCCGGCCTTAACGCGGTCTCGTTAAAACAAGCCATCCATCACCTGATGCAAAAGAACGGGCTGCCTTATTCAGCATTAAAGATCATCCTGACCGGCGGTTATTCTGCCGACGGGTACGCCATGGGTAAACCAAATCTTATCATTATCCAAACACCTTTTAAAATGGAAGATTCGGCCACGGCGAAGCCGATGACGCTGGTGACCTACGATCATCAACGGCAGTTGCCGCAAATAAAAACCATCGATTATCTGCAAGCGGTTTTGCTGCGCCCATTTGTCAAGGAAAATCAGGCCGATGAGGTGTTGTACCATCATAACGGCCTGATCAGCGAATGCCCGCGGGCCAACTTTTTTATTGTGACCGATGACGAGATCATTACGCCAAAGGACAATATCCTGGCGGGAATTACCCGGAGTAAGATATTACAGCTTTCCGTTGAAAACTACCGCATGACGGAAAGGAACATCTCTCTGGACGATCTCAAAAATGCTAAGGAGGCGTTTGTCAGCAGCTCAACAAAGAACGCCGCCGCCGTGGTAGCCATCGACGGCAGGCCTGTCGGCAACGGCAAGCCGGGTAAAATAACCGGCCGGATCAGCGAAAAGCTCACCGAACTGATGTTTGAACAGGTTTATTCCTAAAGCAGGCGATATGTCACAGGAATTCAGAACCTTTATTCATCTTGTCTTTATTGGGTTTGTGGCCCTATTCCCTGTGGTTAACCCTATCGGATCGGCATTTATCGTAAGTCCTTATTTTGCGGATATACCCCGGAAAGACAGAATAAGATCAGTAAAAAAGATTACCATTTACAGCTTCATCATTTGCGCGGTAACCGTATTAGTAGGCCACTGGATCTTAGAATTGTTCGGTTTATCCATCCCGGTTATACAACTGGCCGGCGGTATCATGATCTGCAAGATCGGCTGGGAATTTCTTTCTTCGGATGATAAAAATGTACACGAAAAAAATCAGGCGGACACGATTGAAAAGGAGCCTATACCGTTAGTTGAAAACAAGCTCTTTTATCCTATCACCTTTCCCATCACAACGGGCGCCGGCACAATAGCCGTCCTTTTTACGTTAAGCGCCAACGGTGCAAACACCGATATTTCCGTTTACCTGTTTAACATCGGGGCCTTGCTGGTTTCAATTATCGGTATATGCATTCTCATCTTTATTTTTTACCTCAATACCAACCGGCTCATCAGTTATATCGGCTTGCGGAATGAGCAGGTCATCAACCGTTTTATGGCCTTTTTAATCTTTTGCGTAGGCCTCCAGATCGCAGCCGGCGGAATTACCAACCTGGTAAAATCGCATTTTAGGCTACACTAACAATTGCCTCCTCACGATGTTATTTTTGGCCGATATCGGGGCCGCGAAAACGCTTCGGTCGCGACGTGACCTTGATTTTTTGCACCAAAAATTTTCGAAAAAAGCAACGCGGACTGAAAAGCGGCGGTAATAGCAAGTAACTATTATTTATTAAAATCACCACTAATGAAAAAAGTATCAAAATTAATTGCTTTAACTTTAACCGTCACAGGGCTCCTTTTTACGTTTGATGTAAAGGCCCAAACTGTACCTGCAAATTCATTGAGGATGGGCATCGGCGCAGACGCCGGCATTCCTACCAGTAATCTTACCATCAGTTCAGACTTTGTGCTGGGCGGAACCATCAGTTTGCAATACGGTATAACCAACCGGTTTGCCGCCGAAGTCACCTCGGGCGCCGACCATTTTTTTAGCAAGTATATGCCAGGTACTACCAAAAGGTATGACAGCTTTGGCATAATCCCCATCAAAGGAGGCTTTAAAGGATTTTTTACCCCGCATACTTACCTGGGCGCGGAGGCCGGCGTGGGGATAGAGGAAACCGATTCGGGCACCGGTCTGAAAAAGTTCCTTTTTTCGCCGGCTCTGGGTTGGGCCAATGAGCACTGGGATGTAAGCGTACGGTACGACACCTATTATACCAAAGGCGACAATTATGGCTTCGTAGCTTTACGATTGGCTTACGGGTTTAGATTTTTTACGAAATAGGAAAACCGGTTATTTAGTTTAGTGCAACAACGGCCGCCCCATTCAGGGAGGCCGTTTTTTTGGGGATCAATCAACGTTATTCTTTATTTGCCGGCACGGTAAGGCTAACCATCACCTTATCCGGTGCGCCGTTGTGGTCGATGCCAAAATCGCGTGGTACAACTTTCATGGTGCCGTTAAATACACCCTGGCTGCCCTTGTCATTAAAAGTAAAATTTATGGATGCCGGTTTGGTAACGCCCCTCAGCGTTAAATTGCCCCGTGCTACGTAACCGTTTCCGTTTTTACTGACCGAGGTCGACGAGAATTTTATGGCGGCATATTTGTCGGCGCCCAGCGCGTCTTTAGCATGATCGGACTTTAAGAAAAACCCGGTGGCAACGCTTCCCGCATCTACCGACGCTAATATTTTGGCCTGCTCCGGGTGCCGCGGGTCAAATAATACACTCGCTTTTAAGCCGGAAAATGAGCCTTTAATTTTTCCGCCTGAAAATTTTACAGAAGCTTCGCCCGCCTTTACTTTCCACATTGCCGTTAAAGTAAATGCAAACAGGCCGATAATTGCCGCGGCCGTGGCGGCATAAATGATCTTTTTCATAGGATGATTTTTTATTGTTTTCATAGATTGCCCTTACCTTGCGGGCTTAAAGGAGTTACGCCCCGCAAGTCCGGCAAGTCGCTTTAAAAGAAATTTATATAACCATTAAAAAAGATGAGGTTCTCGTGCTTTCATGAACACGTCAAATAAACCACCTTCGAAACCAAATCAATTTAACCGTAATGACAACCGAAACGTTCCTCTATAATAAAAAGTCGCCTATTCAAACGATGCTCATCATCGCTGGATTTATGACGATCATGACCTATGATCTGTTTGTTCAAAAAAAGAGGTACGGCGACTATAATTGGTACATAGTTGTACTTGACCTGGCCGGGTTGATTTATGTTCTATATTTATTTACGGTAAGGCTCAAGCCCGCGATGCAGCGGGAAACAGCGCTGGAACTAACTCCCGGCGAGTTAGTTTTCAAGCCTAAAAACATCGTGATTCCCTGGAAAACCATCAGCGACATTGCAACCAAGCCGGCCAACCGCAGCGGCACGCAGCAATACCTGGACATATTGTTAAATGATTCCGCCGAAATGAAACATGTAAGGATAGATTTGGACTGGATAGCGGGAGATCCCACTGATATTTACACCACTGTTGTGAATTATCTTTACGAAACCCGGAAGGTGACTGAACAGCAGCCCCGTGGCTAATTTGTAAGTGGGGAAATCAAAAGGAAACCTATTTTTTGACTTTGCTGATCCAATCTTTAATGGCCCCCTGTAACGCCGGCGCCATAGCCTTTACATCATCAATCGTTTTGATATAAACCAATCGGCGCCCGTCGGCGTAATCGCCGGTCAATAGTCCCGACTTATCGTCGATCTTTGCACCGCTGGGGAACACCAACAGGATGCGCTTATGCAAATTCATCACAATGATATACCGACCGTATTTCCCCGGGTCGCCGGGCTCCATTTCGCCTGAATAATAGAAACTTGGCGCATTCCATTTAATTTCTTCGGCAATTTTGGGGTCGGTACTTAAAATAAGCTGTCTTAAAGATTCAACGATAGAACGTGCCGGATCATCCAATTGCTGAATATACCCGGAAACCGATTGGGTGACTGATGGCTTTGGCGCTTTTGCCATGGCGGTGAATATTGGTGAATAACAGGACAATATATGAATTTTGGGGAAGTACCTTTTTAAAGCCTTTAGGAAATAGCTGATCACCAGGAAATTTATGATCAGCTCACCGTTTTTGAATTAGGTCACTACCTCACCTCGCCCACCCCTCACTCTCCAAAAATCTCACTAGCCTCGGGTCGTCCGCCGACAGCACAGGCATCCAGGGGCCGATCTCCGTGCGGTTCCAGTAAAGCCCCTGCGGGTTGCCGGGCTTGGCAAACTGGTAGCGGTATAGGGTAGCACGGATAAAGCGCGGCGGCTTACCCGGAAAGGGGTTGCCGGCGAACAGGCTGACGGCGCCCGGGTCATTATGCAAAAGTTTGTACACCAGGTTGTATATCCATGGGTATTGGTCGGGCGTACTCATGGCCGCAAACCACATTTGCCAGTCGAGGTGCGGTTGGTAGGGGGCTATTTGCGGTGGGGCCTGTTGCGGCAGCGTGGGCAGGTATCTATATATGTAGGGTTTCCAAACGGCTTTGCCGCCCGTGGTATCATCGGCAGTGCCTTCAAACACCACGTTGGTGCGCGCCTGCCCTACCGATCCGAATGCGCCATAAGTGTTGACGAGCTCGAGGGGATCGTACGATCCGTTCATCACCTGGTTGGTTGAAAAAAGGTTTGCCGCTGGCTGAATACTGAGCAGCGCGACGATGCCGGCAATTATCCAGGCGGTAGTGATCATTGGTTTGGAGGGTTCGGCATTATTGGCTGCCTGTTCCGCACGGCGGACGAGCGCCCGGGGCAATATCCTGGCCCAAAAGCTATCGTCCATACAGGCAAGCGCCGGAATAATGGTAAGCCAGTTTAAAAATGCCAGGTTGCCGCTGAGAATAAGGGCGACCTGGAAAAGTATAATGATGACGCCGGCAATATGCCGCGCCACATGCGGCCAAAACACGCACCAGGGCGCCGCCAATTCAGCCAGCCAGTTAAACCATACACCTGCTTTTAGCAGGATGCGTGGCAAAAAGTGGAACCATCTGCTTAACGGACCGGGAATAGGCTGTGTTTCGAAATGGTAGAACAGCACCGTGCCATTTCGCCAGGTTTCATCGCCGCGGATTTTGATCAGGCCGGAGCCAAGCATAATACGGAAGATGAGCCAGCGGAATAAGATGATGACAGCCAGCGGCGGCGGCCGTTTGGGGAATGGCCGCATATCCACCAGGGGGCAAAGAAATATGGCAAGGAAACCGGTTTCAGTGAGCTGGATCTCCCACCCGTAGCCGTACCAGTCCTGCCCCAGGTGAACGATGGACAGGTATAAAGCCCATAAAACGCCGAGCAAAGGGGCGTTGGCGTAGCCTGCGACGACGACGAGTGAAAGGATGAAACCTATCCACGACACGGTGAGCAGTGCCATATCGGAATGCCAAAACCAAAACAGCGATGGTAGCCGCGCAAAGCCCGCGCCGGTTGAGCCCAGCGTGGCGCTCACCTGTTTCAGGTAATTGCCAATGGGGAGCAGGCCATGCTCGCCGATGAGCGGGATAATTTGATTGATGGCGACCAGGAAAGCCACTGCGTATACCGCACCCAGTAAACGTAAAATGAGGAAACGGGTGAGCCAGTACGCGGGCGGCTGATCGCTGTTAAAAACAAATGGAGATGAGGCGGGCATTGGGAATGCTTTTCCTAATAACAAATTTAGGTAAAAAGGTTTTGGGAATAGTAATCGTGTTTGCTTCTGTCGCTAAAACCTGGTTGTAACCAGCGACAACTGTTCAATAACAGCTCACAATAAAAAATAGCTCACAATTTCCTGCAATTTCTATAATTATATCGTAATATTGCAATATAAATATAAGGGTCACAGAAACAGAAATAGTCACCAAAGAGCAAAACAGGTCAGCCGTTATACTCAGAACAATGGCCGACGGCAATAAATTTTTATGATAACAAAATTTCCCACTCCAATTTAAACGGGCGCTGTATATGAAGAATTATGTTGCTGAATCTATCGGCACATTTGCGTTGGTATTCTGCGGCACGGGGGCCGTTGTCATTGATCAGCAATCGGGTGGTGCAGTGTCACATGCCGGTATTGCAATAACTTTTGGCTTAATTATCATGGCGATGATCTACAGCCTTGGCAATATTTCGGGGGCGCACTTTAACCCGGCGGTAAGTATTGCCTTTACCATCACCAGGCGCTTTCCTGCTAAACGATTGCCCGGATATATTGTTAGCCAGTTGATCGGCGCAACAGCGGCAAGTGCTATTTTAAAAGGATTATTTCCGGCCAATCAATTGTTGGGCGCTACAATGCCGGCGGGCAGCGAGATGCAATCTTTTATCCTGGAGTTTGTATTAACCTTTTTTTTAATGCTGGTTATTTTGAGCGTGGCGATTGGCAGCAAAGAACAGGGAATGTTCGCCGGCCTTGCAATTGGTGCCGTGGTTGGACTTGAGGCTATGTTTGCCGGGCCGGTTTGCGGGGCATCGATGAATCCAGCCCGATCATTTGCCCCGGCTATTATTTCAGGACATCTTGAACATTTATGGTTATATATTGTCTCGCCCATCATTGGTGCAATTACAGCCATACCTCTTTGGAATTATTTACGATTTAAAAATTCAACGCCACAATGAAAATCGCACTCTTTTCAGATATACACGCTAACCTGCCGGCTTTGGAAGCATTTTTTGCCGATGTGGAAAAACAAAATCCAGACGCGATTTATTGCCTGGGAGATTTAGTTGGCTATAACATTTGGCCCAACGAAGTCATTGATGAGATCCGCAAGCGCCGCATCCCCTGTATTGCCGGGAACTATGATTTTGGGATTGGCCGCCATAGCGATGATTGCGGTTGCGCCTATAAAACCGATGAGGAAAAGGCAATGGGAAAAGTATCGATCGCTTATACAAACGAAATGGTCAAAGACGAGCAGCGGAAATATTTACGTGCGTTGCCTGCGCATATCCGTTTGGAGTTTCAACTTAATAACGATAAGCTAAATGTGCTACTGGTACACGGCAGTCCCCGCAAGGTCAACGAATACTTGTTTGAAGACAGGGACGAAAAAAGCTTGCTGCGTATTATGGAACAGGCAGATGCGGATGTACTGTGTTTTGGTCATACACACCAGCCTTACCACCGGATATTGCCGACGGAAATTACCGGAGAGGTCCATTACCGCCATGCCGTTAATATCGGCTCGGTGGGCAAGCCGAAAGATAAAGACCCGCGCGGCGGGTATGTGCTGTTGCACCTGACGGAGAATAGTTCCGTTAAAGATAAGGGCAGTATAAAGGTTGAGTTTATTCGCTTTGATTATGATATAGAGCGTGCGGCCAAAGCGGTTGAAGATAGCCCTTTACCGAACGCGTATGGGGATATGCTTCGTCATGGTTAAACGTAACACCTATTTGTTGAGCAGGCAATCACAGCAATTTGCCGGAATTTGTACCGTTCCTGTTTGTTTATCCAATCGCGCTTGTCTATTTTGCGGCCGCTTAATTTGTTACCCTTACTGCCTTTCCCGGCGCTGCATCAACATGAAGGTTTATTAAATAAACCAAACGGCATCGGGACGATAGCCCGAAAAACAAGTGAGCACGCCTTTTAAATTCATCCCTGATGGCCTTTATGGCTTATATTTTTATATTTTTGCTTGCTTTTTAAAACAACTCTGGCATAAATCCTGATTTTGTGAAAATGTTATACTGGCTGCGCCTGCAATTAAAAAAATCTTTTGACAGAATAAGAAACGAAAACTTAAAGAAGAATGCGCTCCAGGCCATCCCCTTTTGGATTGCTTCGATCATTACGGGACTGATCGCCGTTTTATACACCAAACTTTTTGTTGCTGCCGAAAGTGTTACCTCATTTATTTTCAGCCAGCACGCCTGGATGCTGTTTTTTATATCGCCGGTATGCTTTGTAGCCGCATGGTGGCTGGTGCACCGCTTTTCTCCTTATGCCCGCGGAAGCGGCATTCCGCAGGTTATGGCAGCAATCCAACTGTCGTCGCCCAAAACAAACGAAATAGTCGACAAGCTTTTGGGGGTCCGGATCATATGTATAAAAGTATTATCAAGCCTGGTGATGGCGCTTGGAGGCGGTGCAATAGGCCGTGAAGGGCCAACCATACAAATTGCAGCGTCGATATATAAGATCGTATACCAGGTATTGCCCAAATGGTGGCCCAAGATAGCGAAAAGGAACATGATGGTAACGGGGGCGGCAGCCGGTTTGGCGGCAGCTTTTAATACGCCTTTAGGCGGAATTGTGTTCGCCATCGAGGAATTAACCAAAACGCACTTCAGTTATTACAAAACGGCTATTTTCTCGTCGGTAATTATAGCGGGGTTATCAGCGGAGGCTTTATTGGGGCCCTATTTATACCTGGGTTATCCAAAATTAGACGGCCTGTCGGCTTATGTTTTTTTTGGCGTGGCGCTTGTTGCGATCATTGCGGGGCTTTTAGGCGCCGGGATGTCAAAATTGATCCTGTTGATATTTGCCTGGAAAGCCAAATTCAAGTTTACTTATTACCATGTGGTATATGTTATCCTATGTGCCCTTATCATGGTTTTCCTGGCGTTTTTTATTAACCAGGAAGTTTTGGGATCGGGAAAGGATATCATGGGGAAAACCTTATTTACATCCCACAAGTACGTTCACTGGTATACCCCTTTGTTAAGGATAGGCGGCCCTTTGTGCTCATTTACAACGGGTGCGGCCGGAGGGATATTTGCACCGGCGCTTGGAGCAGGCGCCAGCGTGGGCTCAATGGTTGCCGGCTGGTTTAAGGTATCGGATATCGACACCAATATGCTTATTTTGGCAGGCATGGTGGGCTTTTTAACCGGCGTTACCCGCTCGCCGTTTACATCCGTCATCCTGGTATTGGAGATGACCGACCGCCACAATGTAATATTTCACCTCATATTGGCGGGCATGATCTCGAGCCTGGTAGCGATGCTGATAGACAAACATTCGCTGTATGACCATCTTAAAATACAATACATACGCGACCTCAACACCGTCGATCAAACTGAAATGACGGAACAGGTGGCGCCTGTTGATCGCTGATTACCCCCTTTAAATCGCTGTTATCCTGCCGTCATCAATTTGCCATTGTCGATTTATTGCAACAAATCAGGCAGATCCAATTTCATTCGGTTATAAATTCTGTATTATACTGAGGCTCGTTACTAATGAATTTTGTGCCCCGGAAAGGTTATTGTTTTATCTGACGCAAGCTTAAAAGCGGAATAACGCGCAAACGGTTGAAAATAACCGGTAATTTATTTAACGAACCCGGTGGATTCAAGAATAAAAGTTATCATTGAACACGCCTCTCCCGCTATAATCCAGGAAGAAAGATTGCTGCTTTGACCAGGGCATTTGGTTCACCTAATTTGGGGATATAGAAGACGTGGTGCAGGATTGCCTGGTAGAGGCGCTCAACTGGTATTATTTAGATTTCGGGCATGAAAAAAATTCTTTTAACTATCCTTTTAACATCTGCATTGGGTGCGAAAGCCCAATCGGTTAATAACACTTCAACTTTTTCCTTCAGCAGCGGCGCATCGTCAACCGGTTGGATAAACTTCGACTTCTATAACAATAATCGCATTTATATCCCGGCGTCAATCAACGGGCACCAGGTGATGGTTATGCTCATCACTCTTATTCAAACCTCCAGCATGGATTATGATCTCGCCGCTTCAATCGGGCTACAGCCCAAGGCAGGCGACACCTCACGAAAGACTGTAGGGGTTAATATTGAGTTCGGCAATCTGACGCTGCATAATGTCAATACGTCGATCAGAAAACCAGCGCAGGCTAACCAGGGCGCCGGCCGTACGATACCTTACTTGTTGGGAGACGGTCTATTGAACCAGTTAGCGGTTGATATTGATTTCGCCAACCATCGCATAGCCTTTCTTGATCCCGCTGGTCTTAAAAAACCGGTTGACGCGGCAGAAGTCCCGGTGGTCCTGACCATGGGGCACCGGACAGTTCCGGTCTCCATCGAGGGGGCGCCCCCGGGTCAGTTCGAATTAGGGCTGGGAAATTCCGCGCCATTTCTTATATACCAAACCTACTATGAGAAATACAAGCTATTAGAGCACCGGCCCAAATCCCTGCGACAAGGGGGCGGCGGTGCGGGCCCGTTTCCAATTGAACCGGTTGCAACCATGGGCAGCGCTCAATTTGCCGGCGTTGATTTTTCAAATTTGCCGGGCGCACTTATACCCGACTCGCTCAGGCGGGATGAACCCCGACAATTAGCGGGCGATATCGGCATCCCGATATTGTCGCGTTTTCACCTTATTATCGACTATTCTCATGACAGACTTTATGCAACGCCCTATTCCGATGCAAAAAGTACGCCGTTCGTTAAAGACCGGTTAGGGTTAGTTTTAGCTAAACAGGATAGCAGTATCGAGGTCAAATTCGTTTCACCCGGCAGTCCGGCGCAAACGGCAGGCTTCAAAACAGGGGACAGGATTACACAAATCAATCAAAAGCCTGTTAAGGCCTTGGAAGATTCCGAAATACTCAACTTACGATACGCACCGATGGGAACCACTTTTATTTTTACTATGGATGATGGCTCAAGGCGACAGGTGAGGCTGGCCGATTTTTTTTAATAAATGTAAATATTGCTGAGCATGCGTCGGCGCATCAAAGAACATCAATGCCCTCCTGTTTTTCGCGCGTTGTTTAATTTAACAACAATTTGAGTTAGCGTTAACCTTTTTGTAAAGTTGCGATCATTCAGGGATTTTGCCCTTGTTAACTACACCAATAAGCAGGCCGGCCACCAGAAACTGTAACAGGTGAAAAGCAGTTTGTATAAGCAACCAACCAGACATTGAAGTCACATTAATTTTTGCCGCATTGGCAAGCGTAGAAACGCTAAACAGGAAGGTCCCCATGATCAAACTAAAAATTATTGCTTTTGAAATACCACTATTTTCTTTTGCATAGAACCGGTAAAGCCAGGCAATAATTGTTCCCTGTATGATCATGGAAAAAAAGCCAAGAGGAATGATCGGTTCTTTACGGTTATAAATCCCCAAACCCTCATACAGTTTATTAAAGATGACCAAATGCCACACATACCCCAAAATCATTGTTGGTATGATGTACGCTAATGCTGTCAGAACAAATTTTGTATTTTTTCCTTTCATGTTGTTTGTTATTTCATCGAATGAAACGCTACCCTGTTGCCCTCTGTGTCGGTAAATTGAGCCATAAAACCATTCGCTCCAATTGAAGTTTTAGGAACAATGATCTTACCTCCTGCCGCCTCCACGCGTGAAAGAGGAACAGACAGGTCTTCTCCGCCATTCAAATAAATAAGCGCCCCTGTTTGTGAAGGCTCATAGCCTTTTTCCTCTACCAGGCCACCGCCAATTTCTCCGTTTTGCATATCGGCCGGAAACATCGCGTACTTCATTTCCGGGAAAGGCATCATCATCTGTATGCCCAAAACTGTTTCATAGAAACCTTTTGCCCTGTCAAAATTTTTGGCTGGAATTTCGAACCAGTTAATTGCGTGTGCCATTAGTATTTGTTTTTTATTGTTGTGATTATTTTTTCTTTCAGGCGGTTTTAATTCTCATTAAATTCCAAACACAAGCTAAGCCAAATTCAAAGTTTGTATATTTGCTTGCAAAATGCAAGGTAAATATATAAACATTTACTTGCGATATGCAAGTATTAGATGAAAAAAAAAATAAAACGACGTTCGGATTGCCCGATAAGCTTTGCGCTCGACATTTTTGGCGACAAATGGTCGCTATTGATCATCAGGGATTTGATGTTTAAGAATAAGAGGACATATGGTGAGTTTTTAAAATCAGATGAAAAGATTGCCACCAATATATTAGCTGACAGGTTGACCATGCTTGAATATGCCGGCTTGATAAAATGCTCGGTTGATGAGGGGAAAAAATCAAAATTTAATTACGACCTGACAGAAAAAGGAATTGATTTGGTACCTGTGCTGCTGGAAATTGTGTTGTGGAGCGCTACACACGATATACATACTGCTGCACCAAAGGAGTTTGTTGATAGGGTTAAATATGACAAAGAAAATTTTATCAAAGAAATCGTACAGCATTTGAAAAGTCGGCTGTAGCAGTTAATATCGCATTATTTCAGTAAGTCAATAGTTACCAGCTGTGCTTTCGGCTTGTCACTGTTAAAATGTTACGATGATATAAGGTAAATTCTTTTGACTATCAATAGAATTACAATTGTCAATAGGCAGGTAGCGATAATGATTTTATATTTTCCAAAAAACGAAAGAATTGTCATTACCAGGAGCGCTAAGCTTGTAACTAAAGAACCAATTAAAAATGGTTTAATGTCTGTAAAACTTAAAGATTTCAGCGAATAATATTGTAATCTGAAAGGCTCGCTGACACACCTGATTAAAGCCAGGAAAATAATAAAAGTGGCAATTATTGAAATTTTTCTCGCGTCTTTTACGACTGATTTAATGCTCATTTTCGATAGCGTTTTTCATTGCCCTTAGTGTCTCTTGTGTTTCTCTGGCAACTTTTCTTTTTATGTACAAGTTCAAAAGTTTCACTTTTAACCTTGAACTGGAGTAATAATGGGCAATTTCAATTCGTGTGGTGCTTGCATCAATTTTTGAAAGGCTTGATTCCACAATATAATCTGGCAATAATTTCGTCAGCCCCATTGTATCGGAAGGAAAAACCGTCACAATTTTTTTCATTGGAACAATTTCAATATCCTTTTCAATACAAGTGTGTTTGCCCCCGGTTAAGTGACATTGATATGCCACCCCTTCCTCACGAAACTGTTTGTCGGAAAGAAGATCAACCTTGTCAACCCGCGGATGATATTGAGCGATTTTAGAAAGGTCCTGATTAAACTCCCACACTTTTTCAATTGGAGTATTTATGATGATTTCTTGCTTCGACTGAAACCTGGGTTTGATTGATTCAGTTTGTTTTACCGCTGTTTTCTGCACAATGATCTGATTTTGTGGTGGTGGTGGTGGTGTCAAAGATTAGCGTATAAGATGCGGATATATGCTATTGCATATGTTTCCAGTATTCATCGGGATAAAAATACTCATTTTGCCTAATTTGGAATGGTTTAGCCCGGTTCTTTCTTTCATCCAATACCGATAGAAGAAAAAATCTGTTAAAGCCCCTTCGGCTGTATTTTAGGGCTAGTGCAAATCCCGAACAAAGCGTTCAGCCCCTGAACAAAAATGAACACTTTTTGCGTCCGTGAAAAATTTTTCGATGCCGTTTTGTGGGTGTTTCGATAGCGTTTCGCAGCCAATTCGGGGTCGTTTGAAGCCTGTCCGAACTGGTTTCAGGCAGCCAAAAAACATGGTTTTTTCATTTAGTGGCGTGCCATGGCAACGACAGGCAATAATTTAACGTAATTGAAAACAAACCCGCGCCCGGATGCTTTATTTTTATGTTATTGTAGTTAAAGAATTTAATTATATTTACACATCCAATTATTAAACCATTTAAACATGAAAAAGTATTTATTACCGGTTGCTTTGGTTGCAGCCATCAGCGTGTCGTTTGCATTTACCAGCGGCGAGGTTCACCTGAAGGGCGTTATTGAAGATTCGACATGCGCCGCAGCTAAAACTCAAATGTCTCCCGCAACTTCCCGCGTTACCTGCGTTAAGAAATGCCTTAAAATGGGAGCCACCGCCGTATTGGTAGCCGACGGAAAAGTTTATAAAATAGCCAATCAAAAGGCCGTTTTAAAATATGCCGGCGAAGACGTTTCGGTTGACGGCACTGTAACCGGCGACACCATCGAGGTTACCAAGATCGCTGAAAGCAAATAATAGGTTGCCGGCAGGTAACAAGGCCTGCGCTCAGCACATCGTAAAAAAGCATCGCTAAACAGCTAAAAAAGCGTTCATTTTAGTGTTCAAAAATGAACGCTTTTTGCCATTTCAACTATGAAGTAAAACTTCGTAGCTAGCTCATAGATTGGTTACCGTCAGCTTTTTAAGCCCCTAACCGTGAAGTGAAAAAAACGGGGTATTGTAAAAAAATGAACACCTGCTTTTTTCGCCAAAAACCCGGCTATGCCTGTATTTTAACAGCACTACCAAAATTCAATATTAGTTTGTAGGTTTAGCACAAATTATAAACACCCCCGTCCGTATGAAAAAGACTCCATTTGCTTTAAATAGCTGCTTTCGCCTGCTTGCACAAGTTCAAATTGCTTTGGTAATCATCCTTTTGTCAGCGTTCACGGCTTCGGCGCAGGCCCCAAAAATGATCAAAGACCCTGACGTGATCGGCCGGTGGGACCTTACCGTCGTGAAGAACGGCAAAAGCCAGCCCTCCTGGCTGGAGGTGCAAAAATCTGGTTTGCATACGTTTGTGGGCCGTTTCACCGGCAACGGCGGCAGCGCCAGGCCTATTTCGGAGGTAAAAGTCGCCGGCGGGAAGTATAGTTTTTCTATTCCCCCGCAATGGGATAACAGCACCCGGTACCTTGATTTTGAATTTGAGGCTAGCGGCGACGCCGTAAAAGGCACAATGGTGGATGCTGACGGCGTAAAATGCACGTTTACCGGAGTGCGCGCGCCCGAATTGATAAGGGATAAAGCGCCCGTTTGGGGGACGCCGGTGAGGTTATTTAACGGGAAAGATTTGACCGGCTGGCATGCCGACGGCAAAAACCAATGGATAGTTGCAAACGGTTTACTCACCAGCCCGCATACCGGATCGAACATTGTAACCGACAAAACTTTTAATGATTTTAAACTGCATGTGGAATTTAGGTTTGGGCAGGGCGCCAATAGCGGTGTTTACCTTCGCGGCCGCTATGAGGTGCAGATTATGGACAATACAAGCGGGGCAAAAGAGCCCATCAACAACGTATTCAGCGCCATTTACGGCGTTCTGCCGCCCAACAAAATGATGTCAAAAGGTCCGGGCCAATGGCAAACCTATGATATTACCCTGGTGGGCCGACTAGTAACCGTTGTAGCAAACGGCCACACCGTGATCTGCAATGCGGTGATCCCCGGCATTACCGGCGGCGCCATAGACAGTAAAGAAAGCGAACCCGGGCCGATCTATTTCCAATGCGAAGCCGGGCCGGTTGAATTCAGAAACATCGTAATCACGCCCGCCAAATAAGGGATTTGCCTGACAATGAGTTGGACTTGCCCTAAATGCGACAGGGAATTGTTAAAAGAAGGCCAGACGCATTATTGTGCCAGGGTTAGTGTCGACAGCTTATTTGCAGGCAAACCTGCTGAAATAGTGCTGGTATTTGATAAAATACTTGCCGAAGTTGCCGATTGGCCGGATGTGCTGGTAAGCACAACGCCCAATTGCATTGTATTTGTCCACCGCAAAACCTTCCTGGTTATCCGGCCGATGCAAAAAATATTGGACGTAAAATTCTATTCAGGCGCCGTTCTCAGCGGGCCTCCTATCGTCCAAAGCTTATTGTATGCCGGAAAGTACGCAAGCAATGTCCGGCTAAAAGTTGTCGATGATCTCACGCCGCAGGTGTTCAGGTTTATCCGGGCATCGTATGAATTGCTGTAAAGCTTTACTGTGCTAAATTTGATCAGCATAAAAACCAAACCCCGTCTTATAATGTTTAATTTTAAGTTAATTTGATAAAATAAAACGTAATAAGAAGCATAAAATGAAACAAAGCTATTAAACCATTTACAGAATTGATGAAGAAAAAAGCAGTGATTATGGTCATTCCGGGTTGACTGGCTGTGATACCATAGTTGCCAGGATTGAATTTGGAAATGATAAATAATAGCTACCATGAAAAGAATTAGCACAATGATACTGCTGCTCCTGGGAGCCGCGGTATTGATCTCATCCTGTCGCAAAGACGATAACAGGATTTACTACCAGGTAGGCGATCAAAATTTTGTAACCGATGCCTCAAGCAGTACCCTATTTGAGGTGCAGGCCGGTAAGCTGGCGATGGCCAGGGGCGTAAGCGACAGTGTAAAAAAATTTGCCGGCACTATGATCAGCGATAATAACGACTTGTCCGCAAAGCTATCGGCCATAGCTTCGCAAAATGGATTTACAATGTCCGCCACCCTGCAGCCAGTGGATCAAAATAACCTCAACGCGCTGAATTCCCTTACGGGAGTGGCCTTCGACAAGCAATATGCCGCCATAATGGTTACAGCGCACCAGGGGACGCTTTTGCTATTTGGCGCCGCAGGGGCAGCTAATGGTGTTGGCAACGCCAACCTCAGGGCGTTTGCCAACGGGCAGATTGCGGGCATGCAAACACAACTGGTGCTATCGCAAAAACTGGTGATGGCCGTAAGCGGCGAATCGGGGCAATAATGCAGTCTTGAGTCTTATGTCTTGAGTCTCAAGTCGAAAAAACGGAAGTTGAGACTTTTGACTTAGTATTATTGACTCGCCTTAATTGACTACAGCTATCGCCATACCGTCGTGCTCCTTGGCGCCAACGGTTTGAATAATAGTGGCGGTAACTTTATTATTTCCCGATAGCAGTTTATTCAGCCGGTGTACGCCCTGCACTTTATCGTCGGGGTGGTTTTCATCCAATATCTTTCCTTCGCGTATAACGTTGTCGGCGATGATCAACGTACCTGGCCGGGAAAGTTTCAGCGCCCATTCGAAATATTCGGGGTAAGGAGGTTTATCTGCGTCTATAAATATCATATCAAACGGTCCGGCGTCTTCTTTTAAAAGCTCCGGCAAAGTTTCAATTGCCGGGCCTAACCTCAACTCTATTTTATCTTCAACGCCTGCTTTTTTAAAATTTTGCAGGGCAACATCCGCATGTGCCTGGTCAATTTCAAGAGTGATCAGTTTACCGCCGGCAGGTAAGGCCCGGGCCATCCAAATGGTGCTGTAGCCCCCTAATGTGCCTACTTCGAGTATCTTTTTTGCATGGATAAGCTTTGCGAGTATTTGCAAAAACTTGCCCTGGTTGGCTGATACGCTGATCTGCGGTATCCCGGCAGCGTCTATAGCGGTTATTACGCCTTTTAAAGCCTCGTCCTCGTCGCCCAGCAGGTTACTGATATACTGGTCAACCTGTTCAAAAAGTTGCTGATCCATTGTTTAAAATGCAGGTTAAGAATAATGGTTGAATAAATTGCCCAAAGATCATATAAATGATGATAAGTGATGCCTGAAGCCGACAAAAATTACAGGGCAATGCCTTTTTTGCCAGCACGGTTAAACTCCTTTTTCGGTTTTACCTGATCTTTCGGCAATAACGCACCAGGCGCAAACCGTTAACATCGCCAAAAAGTATGGTAATACAATAAGATAAAGCGTGCCCGCGTCTTTATAGGTTGAAATTAAATTAGCAGCCAGGCCAACCCCGTTCGGATCGAACGACGCAATGAATATGTTGGAGAGGAGAAAGCTAATACAAGCGATTATCGCCAGGAAATACAATGATTTGGTTGATTTGAGCAAACTGCTCAACAGGTATCCCATTGAAAGATTAAAAACGGCAACCGCGATGATCCACAGCGACAAAAATAACATAAAAGTAAGGCCGCCGCTTATACTGTAGTTTACCAGGGCTATCAGCACAGCATTCAGGATGATGAATGAAACGTTATATTTAAGTAACCTCATTAAGTCAACTATTCCGATGATATCATAATTTTTCCTCCTTCACCATCAAATAAAACCAAACTTCTTTTCTTATTTCAAAATCCAAACTTTCGTAAACGCCGATCGCCCGCCGGTTATCCGCCCGCGAGTGTAAAAAAGGGATTTCTCCGCCGGCTTTTATACGGCTAACCTGATCTGAGATCAACTGCCTGGCATATCCTTTTCCCGTATATCCGGGGCGGGTACAAACCGCGCTCACCTCGGCAAAGTTAAAAGCGTGTAAGCGTTGCCCAGCCATAGCCACCAGTTGGCCATCTTCAAAAACACCGCGATAGTGCCCAAATTCGATGGTTTTCGAGGCGAACGGGCCAGGGTCAGTCAGCCGGGTTAACTCCATCATCTGCGGGACGTGTTCTTCGGTAAGAGGAATCAGCCCGCTGTGCGATTCTTTTCCAGTTCGGGTCGTATGGCAAACCATTTGCACGCCATGAATTACACGACGTATTTGCCACACCGCCGGGATTTCAATTTTTTCCGGCGATACAAATAATACCGGGCGGTTTTGCGGTAAAAGGGCGCAAAGCTGAAGAAAATTTTCACCGGTGTTCTCGCTCAAGGCCGCAAACGGCGACACCTCGTTATCAAAATATTTTACATGATCATTCCCGAATGAAAGACAGCTGTTGCCCGAGATTAGGGCGTTCCATGCCGGATTATCGAGAAAATGCTCCATAACAACAAACCTAAAAAAAAAGTTGACAATGTCATATCATTGTCATGGTTTATTGCCTGATTTTCAAAACAGTATTTGCGACTATTTGAATTAAAGCGAGAAATTAAGCCGCAGATCTTTTCGAATATTAGTATCTTGGTCATATTATACCCATAGTTATGAAACCTTTCCAACTATTATCCGCCGTTTTGTTTTGTGTACTGATCTGTGGTTTTACAACTTCAAAACCGGACCATTGGAAGCCGCTTTTTAATGGTAAGAACTTATCCGGATGGGATACCTATATCGGGCCCGACCTGGACGATAGCGGAAAACCTATAACCGGGCAACCGATAGGCCTCAATAACGATCCACGACATGTTTTTACCATCGTACGGGACAGTGGTGAAAACGTGATCCGTATATCGGGTGAGAACTGGGGCGCCATATCTACCAAAAAAGAATACGAAAACTATCACCTCCAACTCCAGTTTAAGTGGGGGAAATTATTATGGGGACAGAAAAAGGGCAAAAAGAAAGATAGCGGCCTGCTTTATCATTCAGTTGGCAAGTATGGCGCCGACTATGGCGCGTGGATGCGTTCGCATGAATTCCAGGTGGAAGAAGGCAACTGTGGCGACTACTGGGGCGTTGCAGGCGGGATGGCGGATATGCCGGTGATCAAGCGTTCAGAAACGGATTATGTTTATTCGCCCGTCGGAACCCTGACGACCTTTAAGGAGGGCGGCAGGGTGGGGCGCCATTGCATTAAGCAAGGCGATGCCGAAAACCCCACAGGCCAGTGGAACACCCTCGACCTTTACTGTCACGGCGATACCAGTATTCACGTGGTAAATGGCAAGGTAATGATGATCCTGTATCACTCCAAACAGCAGGACAATGCCCTTGAGACAGCGCTTACCAAAGGAAAAATCCAAATACAATCCGAAGGCTCCGAGGTGTTTTACAAACATATTGTTATCCAACCTATTGATAAGCTGCCGCCGGCGTTGTTAAATTAACGCCGTTTTAGCCTCCAGCCTTTTATATAGCCGATCGGCCATTGTATGCGTGTGCAACAATAGTGTACTACAAAGAAACTATAATGTAATTAATGGTTAAATGACTCAAATACCTTTGTTTACACATTTAACCAATTATTAAATCATGAAAAATTCTATCAAAAAATCAGCAATGGGCGCATTTGCCTTGCTGTTAGCGCTTGGCTGCTCAAAAGACGCCAGTAAACCTGCCGCAACAGCTGCTCACCCCAATTTCCCAAAAATCAGTACACAATCACTGGCCTCGCTGGGTCAGGGGGCCTTCAGCCTTTGGGGAACCTGTAACGGGCATCCTTACGATATTTCGGGCACCAACGGCATCTGTGTGCCCCTTGGCAACTGCAGCTCGGATATTGATGCTGCCCAGGAATCCAGCGGACAAACCGCTTCCGGATTCCAGTTCAATGGCTGCTTTAAAGGTGGTACCGCCGCAAACAGCTCGGCCAGTGAAGAAGCTGTTTTTATGGCCGATAACGTAACCCAATGGAATGGCGACGAAATGGGCTTTGTAAAAACCCTGAACGACAACGCCCTTAAAGGCTACCTGCAGGGCGGTGGCAATTACGTTACCCAGGTAATATCAGTTGGCGATAATGGCTACCATACCTATAAATGCCAGGCACGATCAACCAACGTACACCAGGTTGATTTTTATATTGACGGTAACTACGCTTTCACCATGACCAACAACAGCGGGCATTATTGGGAAAATTTTGACTATTTCGTCGGCACAAACCACTGGTATGGCGGCGGCAGCAATACCGGCCAGCAAATTGAAATGTACAATATGGTTACCTATTAAAAGAGCCAGGAGTCAAGAGACAAGATCGAAACACATTTTCCGTACCCCTGAGAATCTTGGCTCCTGACCCTCGACTCGCGACTCCCGGCTCTCGACCTTTGGTTCTTAGCTGGTCTAAATGAAGATGCCCCGAATCTCACCGGGGCATTCTTCTTTTATATTCGCCGAAGGATCAATTTCTATCGAGATTTGGCAGTCGATGGTATTGGCGGTAATCGTTGGGCGAACAGCCATATATCTTTTTAAACTCCCTGTAAAAATAAGTTTTGTTATTAAAGCCGGTTCGGTAAAACACTTCGGATACGGTCAGGTCTGTACTTAGTAACAACATCGAGGCTTTTTGCAGCCGTACATGCCTGATCAACTCGGTAGGGGTCATATCCGACAAGGTTTTTAGCTTCCGGTAAACTTGTATTTTACTCAGGTGAAGGGCGCGTTCTAAAAAGGCGCCGTCAAGGTCTTCATCCAGGTTTTCTTCAATTATCCGGGTTACCTTTTCAATAAAATTCCTGTCGGTCTCATTCAGTCCGTTTGTGCCCGGTGAGTCTGGCCTGAAATCGTTTAAACGAAAGGCATTATGCAGCTTGTCACGATATTCCAGCAGCTTTTGTATCCGTACCAATAGATGTTCGGTCTGAAATGGCTTTGGTATGTAAGCGTCGGCGCCGCAGCCGTACCCTTCGGTTTTATGTTCGATCGCGGTGCGGGCCGATAACAGCACAAACGGGATATGGCAGGTTTCCGTAGTGCTTTTTACTAGCCGGCATAACTCCAGCCCGTCCATATCGGGCATCATCACATCACTGATAACCAGGTTCGGGATTCTTCTTTTCATCAGCTCCAGAGCTTCAAGCCCCGTACCCGACTCATAAACAATGTACTCCTCCGCCAGTATATCCCGCAGCAAAAACCTGATCAGCTGGTCGTCCTCAACAACCAGCACTGAAGGTTTATTCTTTTGCCCCAGGCTTTCCATTAACGACGATTTATTAATCTCGGCCGGACGCGAAACGTTAGTGCGCCCCTGTGTCATCGCGTTCACCAGGTAGGATGCTTTTGCGTCGTTCCCGCTACTATCCGGTTTGCCAGGGGAAGATTGATCCATTTCCCCGGCCGGAAGTAATACTTTAAAGCTTATCCAGTTATCGGCGCAAGTTGCGGAAATAGTTCCGCCAAGCAGATTAACCAGCTGGCGTGTAAAAGTCAATCCTATACCTGTACCGCTTTTGTGATTCTGTTTGCCATCCACCGTAAAAAACCTGTCGAACAGGCGCTCCGTTTCATCCGCTGTCAGTTTACAGCCCGAATTGGCTACTATGATTTCCAGCTGGCCTGTTTCCGGCGCTTTGTTTACCGAAAAGATAATATACTCCGCCGCACCAGCGTACTTAAACGCGTTTGATAAAAGATTGAAAATGATCTTTTCCAATTTGTCTCGGTCGGTTGGCCAAACGATAGCGGGTTCAATATGCCATGAAAAATCAAGTCGCTTCTCGTCAACCAACGCGGTGAATAATTGCGCAAGGTCAGCCAGCAATGCCGAAACATTGATCAGCTCGCAATGATTTTTCAGCCGCCCGGCGCCGGCCTTCCTGAATTCCAGTAATTGCTGTACAAGATATTGCAGCCGCGACGCTTCCTGTTTTACGATTGACAAGAAATTGGCGCCATTATTCCTGTCTGCCGGCTTATTTTTAAACAGGTATCTTTCCAGCGATCCAAGGATCAACGTGAGCGGCGTTTGCAACTCATGAGCGATATTGGTGAAAAAATTAAGTTGCTCCTGGTGAATTTGCTCATCCTTTTCGCGCAGCATGTGTTCCATTTTCAACTCCTGCCCCATCAGGAATTTATTTTTCTTATACCTGATCCAGGTATAAGCGCCAGCCAGCAAAATGGCTGTATAAACCGCAAAAGCAGGAAAAGTAAGCCAGAAATATTGGTTAACAGTTATGGAAAATGCGGCTATTCCTTTTGTCCAGGCCCCCTCGCCGTTCGACCATTTGATCAGCAACGTATAATTTCCCGGCGGGATATTGTTATAAACGATCCGCTCTTGGTTACCCATGTAATGCCATACTTTATCGTTACCCTGCAAAAACGAAGCATACTGGCACTTTTGCACATGGCTGTACGTAACGGGCTGAAGGTTCAGCTCAAAATAATTATCGCCGGGCTGCATATCAAAATGCCGTGTTGATACCGTTCCATTCTTTGTAATCACATCCAGCCCTTTTTCGGGCGAGTTTCGGCCTGCCAGCTGCAGGTTGTTCAGCAACAAGCGCGGCTGCTCGTTGCTGATACGGATAGATTCAGGCCTGAAATAGTTGAAACCGTGAATACCGCCAAAGAAGAGCAGGTGACCGGGGTCTTTCCAGGTCGCATTATCACTGAATTCATCGCTTTGCAAACCGTCCGATTCCTTGTATTGCACAATGTTGAGGCTTTTCGGGTCAATCTTTGCCAGGCCTTTATTTGTGCTCAGCCAAATATTGCCATTATCGTCGTCGTTGATCGCATGGATGGTATTGTTGGGCAAGCCATCGTCGACATACAGTTTTTTGAACACAGGTCTTTCATTCTGCGCTGCGCTTTTTTCATCCACCCAGTTCAGGCCGAAACTGGTACCCACCCAAAGCCTGTCCCGGTGATCGAGGTATAGGGAAAGTACATCGTTGTTGGACAAGCTGCCTTCGTACGATGATGCTTTAATGGTGCGGAAGCTTTTTGTTGTTTTATTGAAAACACTCAGCCCGCCGTAGCGGCAGCCCATCCACAGCAGGTTATCATTGCCCTCCGCCAGGCTATAGATCACGTCGTTTCCGGGCCCTTTGCCTGTTCCATCATACTCAAATTGCTGCAGGCTTGAAACGCTGAGATTACCCCTTTTGTCCTGGTTTAATTTTAAATGAACCAGTCCCCCTTCATTTAATCCCAGCCAAACCGAACCGTCCTTGTCATTCAAAATACAATGCACCGAGCCAAATGAAGGATAACGCCTGCTTCCTCTCACATCGTTCCACTTTACAAATTTCTTTGTTGCGGGATCATAAAGCGTTATTCCAGGGGCGTCGGAACCAATATAGATCAGGCCGTCAGCAGCTTTTTCAATGGCGTAAACACAATTATCCAGCAGGTCGACCCCGGTATGAAAGCTTTCAAATTCGGCGAAAGACCGGTCATTCTTATCTCAGTTCATCAGGGTGATAATTCCATTACCTTTTGTGCCGATCCACAATTCGCCGTTCACTTCACAAAAAGCCCTTACCGGTATATGGAACGACTGCCCATTGGCGAGCTGCTGAACGATGCCAAACTGGTTGTCCTTGCGGGCTATTTTTATCACGCCGTTGCCATCAGTCCCGGCCCATAGTAGGTTGTTGTTATCGGTGATCAGTGAGGTAATCCGTTCGCTTTGCAAAACCGGCATTTCCGTCGATAATGAATTTACGGGCTTAAATCCCGCATCATATTCGCCGATACCCTTTGACGACCAGGCAAAAACGTAATGACCGTTAAAAAGGCTCATCGCCCTAACCTCATGCGGAAGCCGCAATATCTGCTGTTTTACCAAACCTTCTGTCACCCTGAATAAAACATCCGATTTAGTTTGAAAAAAAACCTGGTGATCGCAGTAAAAAGCATTGTCCACATTGTCCACGGGCACATAACCGTCCAGTTTTACCAGCCGACCGCCTTTGCGGCGGAAGGCTTCCAGCTTGCCGTTGTCTTTTAATAACCAAAGGTGGTCCTGGTCGTCAAAAAACAGGTTGAGCAGCATAAAATTGGCCAGGTTTTCAATATTCACGGGCCTAAAGCGATCAAGCTTATCATCATAAACAAATAATTGCGAACTGTTGCGCCGGGCGGCATAAACTTCGCCCCTGGTATTTATCGCTAGGATGTACCCGTTTGACACCGCCTTTTGGCGGCTGTAAAAATAATTGCTGAAATCGCCCGTATTTTTATTGAATTTTGAAACGCCCTCAACCGTCCCTACCCAGATATTCCGCTTTTTGTCCCCCTCAACCTGGTAGATCACATTGCTCGAGATCGAGTTCCGTTCCAGGTCAGTTCGTTCATAATTAAAAACATGCACTTTGCTGCCATCGAAGAAATTAAGGCCGTCCCAGGTGCCGAACCATATCAAATTGTCCGAATCCTGGTATATGCTATTGATGCAGCTATTTGACAGTCCATAGCTGTTGTCCAATTGCTGGGAGGTGTATTGCGAATAAGCCGGAAAGTTAATCGCCAACAAAAACAACAAAAAAACATGGCGGCACTTCATAACAAAGTATTAAGATTTAACACAGGGAGGACGTTGCCTGTAGGTTTATAAAGCTGATAACCCGGCTATCAAAGTTATGTTTTTACGGGCCGCAATGATGTATTATTTTTTCTTTTCATTACACTTTTAAGAAATACGCCGCGCAGACAACGCCTTCATTTGTATTAAAGCGCGTCAATCTTCCGCTGCATGGTCTGTTTATCGGCTGGTGATTTTGCCAACTCCAGTGCTGCTTTAAAATTCCCGACAGCCTTTTCCCGGTCGATCCCGGTATACAACTCGCCCAGCAGGGCAAAATAAAACTGGTTGTTTACCAATTTTAATTTCTCTGCCTCAATAATGGCCTCTTCCCTGCTATTGGCTTTTGCCAGTGCATAAGTGCGGTTTAGGGCGGCAACCGGCGAATAGGCTAATTGCAACAAGCTATTATACAACTGCAGGATGTTTTCCCATTTTTCCTTCGTATCTGCTTTTTGTGTATTCCACCAGGCGATGCCGGCTTCGAGGTGATATTTGGAAAGCCTGTCGCCTGCTGCCGCTTTGTGAAAATAATAGGCTCCTTTGGCCATCAATTCATAATTCCACAGGCTGGTATCCTGCTCATCATATAAAACAAGTTCGCCATTTCTATTTATTCTCGCATCAAACCTCGACGAGTGAAAATACATTAATGAAAGCAGCGCATTTACCTGGGGCTGGTTGGTGTTTTCGTGCTCAGTCAGCATCGTGCAAAGGCGCATGGCTTCCAGGCACAGGTCCTTGCGGAGGGTTTGATTTTGGTTTACCGAATAATACCCCTCGCTGAACAACAGGTAAATAGTCGTTAAAACCGTATCCAGCCGCGCATCGATCTCAGACAGGCCGGGAAATTCAATCTTTATTTTTTCCTGCCGCAGTTTTTCCTTGGCCCGGAAGAGCCGCTTGTTTATCGTTTCCTTATTAGATAGAAATGCTTCGGCGATCTCGTCAATGCCAAATCCGCAAAGGATACGAAGCGACAGGCCTACTTGCGCTTCCACCGGTATCACCGGCTGGCAAATGGCAAACATCATTTGCAATTGGCTGTCGCTTATGTTTTGGGGTGACAGGTCAAGCTCATTTTCATAACCGGTGACCGGGTTGCCTACCAGTTGCGGCGCTACCTTGGCTTCAAACGTTGACTCGCGCTGCAAATAATTTTTTGCTTTGTTTTTTGCCGCGTTATACAGCCAGGCTACCGGATTTGGCGGGGCGCCGCCGTAGCTCCAGCTTTGCGTTGCCGCCAAGAATGTGTCGCTTGCTATATCCTCTGCAATTTCAATCTGGTCAAAGCCGAAGCGCTTGCACAATACCGCCACTATTTTGCGGTACTCGGTCCTGAACAAATGCGGTATCAATTGTTGCCGTGTCATGGTAAAAAGGTCTCCCTGATGGATTCCGGGAGACCGGCAATTTTAATGAAGATCAATGCTTTTTTGCAATTCTTCGTACTTCCATGCTATTACCCTCTCCGCCCAGTACCGGGCAGCCTTTGGCAAACTCGGCGGCCTCATCTGCGCTTTCGGCTTTCACCACGATAATACCGCCAATGGTTTCTTTGATCTCACCAAAAGGCCCGTTTGTCACCATCTTATTGTGATGTACAACTTTGGCATCGTCAAAAAGTAAGCCCGTACCACTTACAAACTTGTTTTGCGCAGCAATGCCGCCGATCCAATCCATTGTTGCCTTCATCCAAATCTCCATCTGCTCAGGCGATGCAATTTTGCTACCGTCCTCATGCCTCATAATTAATGCGTACTCGTCCATTTTCTTCTGTTTTAAGCGTTATCTAATTTATGAATTATACCAACATAACAAACGGTATAAGGCAAATTGGACAACCCGGGCAAGCGCATTAAATTATTTTAACTAAACAGCCTTAAAAGCAACCCAGGCTACTGCTATCAGTCAAAGTCGTTGCATAGCATTGCGCCTTAAACGGGGCTTGTGCAACGCACAGTCGCTTATCTTAGTACTTTTTATGATAAATATATATTTTTCATAAAAATTTCATATTTAAAATTCGGTCAAACCTCTATGAAACGGTACCGTTGGCAACATATTGCGGATTATGCGATTTAATTTATAAATAATATTATTTATCTATTCAGATAAAATATTTCATTGTTTTTAGGCGTTCTGGCATCTCAAACAAACCATAAAAAACAATGAAAAAATCTTTGATCGTATTTGCAGCGCTGCTGCTGGCCCTTACCTCGTTACAAGCACAAACCGAAAAAGGCAACCAAACGCTGGGGCTTAATCTCGGGCTAAGCGTTCTTCAATCCTCG
>Ga0068856_100000015_pt1 | contig 157353 bp, 128 predicted proteins | sample KBSCornC62_FD_66595 | JGI IMG/M metagenome (GOLD analysis project Ga0068856, IMG submission 66595) | Corn rhizosphere microbial communities from Kellogg Biological Station, Michigan, USA - KBS Corn C6-2 | ecosystem: Host-associated > Plants > Roots > Rhizosphere > Soil ...
GCAGCCGGTAATGTCGCTTACACAAGATTTCTCCTCGTTCCTCGTCGAAATGACAAGTTTATTCTAGATTGACTATCAATGTGTTACAATCACGTCATTATAAGCGCAGCGAAGGATCTTCTTCAACATGCATTCGAACTTTGCAGGCCGCACTATTGCTTCAGGATCTTCGCTGATCGCTCAGGATGACAAAAACGCTGCGAATCCGGTGACAAATCTTATTTTTTAACAATTCGCCACCTAACCAGCATTATTTCGCCAAATTTCACGTTTCATTATCTGCACATTTGCACATCTGCACATTTGCACATTACTTTGCAAAACATGCATTTCCTGTATCCGGCTTTTCTTTTTGCACTTTTCACCCTGGCAATACCACTGCTTATCCACCTGTTCAATTTCCGCAGGTATCAAAAAGTGTATTTCAGCAATGTGCAGTTTTTAAAGGAGGTGCAGGAACAGCAGTCCTCGCGCCGGAACCTTAAAGAACGATTGATCCTGGCATCGCGTATGCTGGCACTGGCCTTCCTGGTATTTGCTTTTGCCAAGCCGTATATCCCCGGCGCTAATGCTGCCAACTTGGGCAAACAACAGGCGGTGAGCATTTTTGTTGACAACTCCTACTCCATGGAAACGCTAAACCGGGATGGCTCGCTGCTGGATGAAGCTAAACGGCGTGCCAAGGAAATTGCGGCGGCTTACAGCCTTAACGACCGTTTCCAGCTGCTTACCCAGGATTTTGAAGGTAGGCATCAGCGTTTATTAAGCCGCGAGGAGTTTAACGATGCGGTGGATACACTGAAGATCAGCCCGCAAAGCCGCACTTTACAACAGATCATCAGCCGCCAGCTGGGTTTATTGCAAATGCACCGGGAGCAGCCGGGCTCCGTTTTTATTATTTCCGATTTTCAAAAAAATGTCGCCGATGACCGCCCGGTAAAAACCGATACCGGCATCACTATTAACATGGTGCAGGTAAAAGCCAGTAAGCTGCCCAACGTAGCGGTAGATTCGGCCGCGCTGCTCAGCGCCATACACCGGCCCGGCGACGGCGAGAAATTAATCGTAAAGCTGCACAACTACTCAACCGAAACGGCTGAAAAAATACCGTTAAAATTAACGGTCAATGGTCAGCAAAAAGCATTGGGGAGTTATACCATCAATGCGCGGGCGGTTCAATACGATACGCTTTCATTTTCCGGCCTGCAGGCCGGCTGGCAAAGGGCTGAAATATCGCTGCAGGATAACCCGGTTACCTTTGATAACCAGTTCTATTTTACTTTCGAGGTAAAACAGCAAATGCCCGTGCTGTTGGTGGACGGCGGAACGCCAAACCCCTATTTAAAGGCGGTTTTTGCAGCCGATCCATTTTTCAACGCCCGCCGCGTGCCGGACGGCAATGTGGACTATGCCTCGCTGGGGGATTACCCGGTGATCATTTTGAGCGACATTAATACTATCTCCACCGGTTTATCGCAACAGCTGAAAACCTATGTAGCCAGGGGCGGCACCTTGCTGGTTTTCCCCGCAGCCAATGCCGACCTGGCAAATTACCAGGCTTTCTTACGGTCGCTAAATGCGGCTTACCCTCAAAAGCTGGTCACTGCGGATGCTAAAGTAGCTTCCATCAATCTTCAAAACCCCGTCTTTAAAACTATATTCGAAAACTTCCCGCAGAATCCCGACCTGCCTGCGGTAAAAAAATATTACCAGATGAGTGCGGCGGGCGGCGAGCGACTGATGTCCTTGCCCGGCGGTCAGACATTTTGGGAGGAATATCGTAGTGGAAAAGGCAAAGTTTATGTTTCGGCGGTGGCTTTAAACGAGGACTTCAGCAATCTGCCGCGGCACGCGCTGTTTGTACCGGTAATGTTCCGGATTGCGCTGCTGAGCGGACATGACCAGCCACTGGCCTATACCCTGGGCGGTGAAGGCAGCATTGAAGTTCCGCCGGTACAATCGAGCGAAAAAGAATTGCTCACATTAGTAAAAGGCAGCCTGCGTATTATTCCTGAAACCAAACAAACCGGGGGCGGCACTTTATTATACACCGCCGACCAATTGCAGCAGCCGGGTGCATACGATTTGAAAAAACAGGACAGCACGGTGGCTGTGCTCGCCTTTAACGACAACCGCAGCGAGTCGGACTTAAGCTATTTAAACAGCGCAGAACTGGCCAAATTGGTACCCAATGCAAAACCTGTTTTGGAGGCGGGACAGGGCTCGTTAAAGAACGCGCTTGCAGAAACAAATTTCGGGCTGCAATTATGGAAACTTTGTATAATTTTGGCATTGATCTTCCTGGCTGCTGAAATTTTGCTGATACGGTACTTTCGGACTGATAATCAACACGTTTCGCAACGGGTATAAATCGGCAACACCTCCTTAAAATAGCATAAATGAATTTGCTCATTAAGTCCGCAACTATTATCGACCCCAACTCCACGTTTAACAAAAAAATTGCCGACGTTTTAATCGAAAAAGGAATTATCACCCAAATTGCGTCGGAAATTGAGGCTGACGCTGAAGTTTTTGAGGCTGAAGGCGCCTATCTTTCGCCGGGTTTTTTCGACCTGAACTGCAATATCGGCGAGCCGGGGCTGGAGACCAAGGAGGATATCTACACCGGTACAAGGGCAGCCGCTGCAGGTGGTTTTACCGGCATTGCTTTAATGCCCAACACCATACCGCCGGTACATTCAAAAGCCGAAATAGAATACATTGTAAACCGGTCAAAGAAAAACCTGGTGGATATTTACCCGCTGGGGGCCATTTCGTACAAACGTGAAGGCAAGGATCTGGCCGAAATGTACGACATGTACCTGAGCGGCGCCAAAGCCTTTACCGATGGCAACCGGCCCGTGCAGGACGCGGGTTTGATGGAGCGCGCGTTATTGTATACACAGGCATTTAACGGTTTGGTATTCTCGTATCCCGAAGATACGGCCATAGCCGGCAAAGCCAAAGTAAATGAAGGCGAAGTTAGCACGCTGCTGGGGATGAAAGGCATTCCTCCGCTTGCGGAAGAGCTGATGATAGCCCGCGACCTTTACCTGGCGGAATATACCGGATCAAGGATACACTTCAGCACCATCTCCACTATGCGATCGGTCGAGCTGATCCGCGAGGCGAAGCGTAAAGGCATCGAGGTTACCTGCGATGTTGCCGCTTACCACCTGGTGCTCACAGATGAGGCGCTGCTGGGTTTCGACAGCCTGTATAAGGTAAAACCACCGCTGCGCACCCGGGATGATGTTGACGCACTGCTTACAGGCCTGCGCGACGGAACCATTGACGCCATCGTTTCGCAGCATACCCCGCACGAGGTTGAATTTAAAGATGTAGAATTTGAAGTGGCGGAGTTTGGGATGACCGGGCTGCAAACGGCATTCTGCCTGGCGGTTAAGGCCGGGCTGGATATCGGCATGATCGTACAAAAAATGGCTGTAAAGCCACGCGAGATATTAAATATAGACATCCCCGTTATCGCCGAAGGGCACGAAGCAAACGTGGCGCTGCTTGACCCGGCAGTGGAATGGGAATACAATAAAAAGAACAACCGGTCAAAATCAACTAATTCTCCCTTTATCGGGCACAACCTTAAGGGTAAAGTATTGTTAACCTTCAATAACAATCAACTCAGCAAATAACATTTGACCATGACTGACACCAAAGTAACCATCGCCAACGAAGCAGCATTGAATGCTTTTTCGAAGTACGGCAATTTTGAAGCCACCGCGTTTACGGAGGTATTTAACGAGATTTTTGCATCAGGCGAAGGCTTTTTGGCGAAAACCAAAATGATGGACGAGGTTTTTGACGACTACCCCGAACTGGAGGCCCTGCGCGAAGTTTTCTTCGATCTGCTGCTGGTTAACTTTTTCAGCGCGGACGTAAAAAAGCTGGAGGAAGATTACCTGGATTCGCCCGAATGGGAGGAAATTGAAGAGCAGACGCTTGACCGCGGCACTGAGCTGCTCAACCTGCTGCTTTATTTGAACGAATGCGCCGAAGAAGATATTGAACCGGGCCTGGAAGACTACCTGAAGGAATTTTTGCTGGTTGACGAAGACGAGTTCCAGGACGAGTACCGGATATATGAAACGGTGATTGCCAACCAGGTATTGATAGAAAGCCCGGTGGAGGGGATCAGGAAAGTTGCGGCTGAATTGCCTGAGGACTCCGAGCTAAAAGAACTTTTTTACCCGATGATGTGCTTTTTTCAAAACACTGACCCCTCTGCCGAGGAAAAAGCGATGATAGCAGATAAGGCCATCAACAAAGATTTTGACATGGCTGTGCTGGAAATTTTAACCAGCTTTACTGAATAAACCTGACATTGTGCAAGAACTTGAACAAAAAATAAAAAAGTACGGATTTAAAAATGGTTTAGTACTTGGCGTATTGACTACGTTGCTCAATATTTCGTCTTTCTACCTGATCACTGCCGCGGCCATATCGCCCATCCTGTTTATTTCGGCGCCGATCGTTTTCAGAGCGTTTATTCCCATCCTGGCCATTATTTATCTCAGCTTTAATATCCGCAAAAAAGTTGGCGGCCTTTGGACCTTTAAACAGGCCACCACCGGCATATTTATTATGCTGATCACCGCCTATATGATTAACCTGGTGGGCAAAGACCTGGTGTTTGACAAGGTGATTGAGCCAAACGGAATCCAAAAAACCCAGGTGGCGGCCATAAACGCCAAAACCACCAATATGAAAGAAAAAGGCTACAGCCAGGATAAAATAAATGCATCCGTAGCCGATATGAAAAAGGATTTTATCCAGAAAGACACTTTTTCCATTGGCAGCTTTATTACCGGGAACGCGTTTATCATCCTGTTCCTGTTTGTTTTTGCGCTGATCTTTGCCTCGCTGATCCGGAATGCCGAGTACGTTTCGGCCGCAAAAAAATAATACCGGCCCTTTACTACCTTCCAAAAATCAGCCTGCATTCTTAATGTAGGGTATATATTATTACTGAAAATAATCTATACCTTTATTAAAACTCAATAAACAATCATTATGGAAACAACAAAACCAAGCCAGGCGGGCATCGCCGTTAAGTGGGCGCTTATTAATGTCATTACTGCGATAGTTATCACTTATGTTTTTCAATTCATGGGCACTAATATAAATTCCTCAATCAGGTATTTAGCTTATATCCCTTTTATTGCATTCTTATGCCTCGCGCAAAAAGAATATCGCGATAAGCTTTCCGGCTTCATGACCTACGGTGAAGGCTTTGTTGAAGGTTTATTATATGGCGTATTTTCCGGTATAATGATGGCTATTTTTATGTACTTATACTACGCTGTTTTGTATCCGCATGGCATTGATGAAATGGTTGCCGCTGCGCGTGACAAAATGTCGGCGCAAGGTCAGTCGTCCGACCAAATTGATACTGCCGCCGAAATGACTAAAAAATACGGAGTTATTTTTGTTGTAGTCGGCGCACTGTTGGGTACCCCAATCATTGCTATAATAGTGTCATTAATAACGGCCGCCATCTTCAAAAAGGAGCCTTCTTTGCGGGATATCGAAAACCGCCAAAACGATCCTGCTGTATAAAGCAATATCTTTTCATCATAAAGCAAAACAGGCTGGCTCAATCATGAACCAGCCTGTTTTGCTTTAACGCATGCTTCGACTATGAACTATGAACTATAAACCATGAACTAAATCATTTCTTCGTTACCTGCCTTACAATATCATTACCGAATACAAAAACCATCAGGGTGATCAGTATCACAAAACCCACGATCTGCGCGCGTTCGAGAAATTTATCGCTCAGCGGTTTGCCTTTTATCATTTCGATGATCAGAAACATGGCGTGCCCGCCGTCGAGCGCCGGGATAGGCAGGAGGTTTGTTAAGGCCAGCACCATGGAAAGGAAGCCCACCAGGCTCCAAAACTTAACCCAATCAACCGTAGGCCCAAAAAGCGTTGCTATAGCCACAGGGCCGCTTAAGGCTTTGTTCACTTTAACCTCGCCCCTTATCATTTTGCCTATGCCTTTGGCATTATCGGTAAAATTTCCCCAGGCTTTGCTTGCGCCCACCGGTAACGATCCAAAAAAGCTGAATGACAGGCGCTTGGGCACAAAAGTATCTACCTTAGCTTTAAATCCCAGCTGCCCCTCCTTGTTGGTTGTGCCGTAAGCATTAATTAAGTTTGCGCCGCGTTTTATAGTTACCTGTACTTTTCTGTTTTTGTTTTGCTGCAGCTGGGCCTCCAGTTGGTCAAAAAACATAACCGCGTTTGAATTAATGGCAACAATACTGTCGCCTTTTTGCAGACCGGCCTGTTGGGCGCCGGTTTTGGGATTCACCACATCAACCGCAAACTTAACGCGCGGGTACCTGTCAATAAACGCATCGATCTTCTGGTCAGAAATATCGTTTAAAATATTTGCAGGCACCTTTACATGCAGCGTTTCCGCGCCCCGTTCAATGGTCAGATCGGTGTTACCCATGATCACCAGGGGACTGGTCAGCTCTTCAAAACGCACCACGGGCTTGCCGTTTATTTCGGTTACCTTGTCACCCGGCCGAAGGCCTATTTTCATGCCGATCTGGCCCGGAACGATGCCGTATCTTGCTTCGGAATTTGGGATATAGGTTTCGCCGTACTTGATGGTCAATATCCAAAAAATAAATATGCCGAGGATGATGTTTACCGTGATGCCGCCCAGCATCACGATCAAACGCTGCCAGGCCGGTTTTGAACGGAACTCCCAAGGCTGCGGCGGCCCGGCCAGCTGCTCGGTATCCATCGACTCATCTATCATGCCGGCAATTTTTACGTAGCCTCCGAGTGGAAGCCAGCCAATGCCGTACTCAACGCCTTTGTAATTAAATTTAAACAGGCTGATGCCCCAGGCATCAAAAAACAGGTAGAATTTTTCCACTTTTATGCCGAACGCCCTGGCGGCTATAAAATGCCCGAACTCGTGCAGGATCACTAAAATCGAAAGGCCCAGTATCAGCTGGCCCACCATTATCACTATATGCATCTAATAAATTATGTTAAAACCGTAGCCCCTTTTAACGGGATTTTTTTGATTAAATTTTGCGCAAAGATGCGCGTTTCTTTGTCAGTATTCAAATAGTCGTCCAAAACAGGTCGCGCAACAAAGGCGATGTGTTGCATACATTGTTCAATAACCTCGCTCATGCCTAAAAAGCCCAGCTCATGGTTTAAAAAACCGGCCACTGCAACTTCATTAGCGGCGTTAATAATGCAGGGCATATTGCCGCCTGTTTTTAAGGCCGAAAACGCCAGGGCAAGATTACGGAAAGTCTCCAGGTCGGGCTGCTCAAACGTTAACTCCGGGTAATTGATAAAGCTGAATCGTTTAAAATTGTTTTGTATCCTGGCGGGATATGACAGTGCATATTGAATAGGCAGCTTCATATCCGGCACGCCCATTTGCGCTTTGACCGATCCATCCCTGAATTGGACCAGCGAGTGGACAATGGATTGCGGGTGCACGATCACTTCTATCTGGTCCGCATCAACGTTAAACAGCCATTTCGCTTCGATCACCTCCAGCCCCTTATTCATTAACGATGCCGAATCGATGGTTATTTTAGCCCCCATTACCCAGTTGGGATGTTTAAGCGCCTCCTCGCGGGTAACATCGTTTAAAAACCCAATGGACTTACCGCGGAACGGGCCACCGGAAGCCGTAAGAATAATTTTTTCGATCGAACCCACATCTTCACCCGCCAGGCATTGAAAAATGGCGGAATGCTCCGAGTCGACCGGTAATATTTTCACTTTATGTTTTTGGGCAAGCCCGGTTACCAGTTCGCCCGCAACCACTAGTGTTTCTTTATTTGCCAGCGCGATATCCTTTCCGGCTTTTATCGCTGCTATAGTTGGTTCCAGGCCCGCAAAGCCAACCATGGCGGTAACAACGATATCAATTTCGGGATGGGTAACCGTTTCATTAACGGCTTCGATGCCTGCCAATACTTTCACCTCCGTACCCGCCAGCGCATCTTTTACATAATTGTATTTGGAATGATCGCAAATGACGGCATAGGCCGGGTTAAATTCAATGGCTTGCGCAACAAGCAGGTCGGCATTGGATTGGGCCGTCAGCAAAAATACGCTAAACAGTTCCCCATTCCCCCTTATTACATCGAGCGTTTGCGTACCGATGCTGCCGGTGCTGCCTAAGATGGCTACGCGTTTTGTATTGTTGTATTGTTTTATGGTTGTATTGTTTGTCAAAATGTAGTTATGGTTGGCGTTTTAATCGTTCACACCTTTAATCTTTCATCCGTAAATTTTATTAACTGATGAATTTCCCGTGGCAGCTTTTCTATCGTGTCATTTAATTCAAAAAATAATTGCTCAGAAATCAGGTTTCTCGATTTGGCCTTATTTAGCCAATCAGTACATTCCTTAACTGACCCGAAGCTATAATAGTAGAATTTTATCTTGTCCTTTTTGTGATATCTGCCGAACCCTTCGGCGATGTTTGCCGAAATGGAGTCAGCGGCATTGACAAACTGCTTTCCAATGGTATCTCTTGCGAAATAATCCCATTTTAAAACAAGTTCCCAAATTTTATTGCTAAATAAAAAAGCTGCATTGTAGCATGATAGATCGTTCAGTTGTAAAAATCTCTTTTCCATTTTATAAAATATTTAGTTTATAAGGATCATCAACCCAAAACAATCAAGCAATACAACAACGCGGCAATCCAACAATACAGCAATCCAACAATTAAGCAATCCAACAATCAAAAAATATAGTTCCTCAACCCATCCGCAATCTTCCTGTCGTTAGATAACCTTGGCACCTTATTCTGCCCGCCCAATTTTCCTTCCGAGCGCATATAATTTATAAAGGTATCTTTTTTCAGGCGTTTGATGCGCAGGGGCTGTAAAATGTTACCCTCTATTAAGTCAAAATAATAAATATTTTTCTGCTGAAGGGCTTTATCAACCTTTAAAGCAAATGCTTCCAAATCTTTTGGCTCCCTGCCAAATTCGATAAACCATTCATGGTAAGGCAGTTCGCCTTTTGGCGGGTTTACCTGCGGCGCGACGGTAAACTCGATCACGTCAACCCTTTCCTCATTAGCTACGCCCATTAATGCCTGCTCTACCTCCTCGCCGATCACATGCTCGCCAAAAGCCGAGATGTAATGCTTGATGCGGCCAGTCACCATGATCTTGTAAGGATCTTTCGAGATAAACTTTACCGTGTCGCCCAAACTATAGCCCCATAAACCTGCGCTGGTGTTTAAGATCAGGGCATAATTTTTATTTAATTCGATATCTTTCAGGCTGATCCGTGTTGGATCTTCATTAAAAAATTCATCAGCCGGGATAAACTCATAAAATATGCCCGAATCTACCATCAGCAGCAAGCCTTTTTCTGTTTGCGAGTCCTGGAAAGCGATAAAACCTTCTGATGCCGGGTAGGTTTCAATAGTATCAATCGCGAAACCGATAGTCTCCTCCATCCTTGCCTTGTACGGCTCGTAATTAACCCCGCCATGCACATACAGCTTAAAATTAGGGAAAATGTCCTTTATTTTTTTGCCGCCGCTAACTGCCGAAAGCCTGTCGAAATACATCTGGCACCAGGGCGGTATGCCTGATATCAGGCGCATGTCCTCATTTTTTGTTTCTTCAACAATGGCATCCACCTTTTGCTCCCAGTCCTCAATACAATTTACGTCATAGCTCGGCAGCCGGTTTTTTTGCAGGTATCCCGGCACATGGTGCGCCACTATGCCCGACAAACGGCCTACCGAAATTCCCGCTTTTTCGGTCAGCACCGGGCTGCCCTGCAGAAAGATCATTTTGCCATCCACAAAACCGGCGTTGCCCGTTTCGTAAATATAGCTCAGCAGGGCGTTCCGGGCCGCCTTAATGTGCTCAGGCATGCTTTGTTTGGAGATCGGGATATATTTTACCCCGGACGTTGTTCCCGAAGTTTTGGCCAGGTAAGCGGGTTTGCCGGGCCACAACACGTCCGCTTCGCCGTTGGTAACCCGGTCTATATAGGGCCGCAGGTCTTCATAATCATAAACCGGAACGTTTTTTTTAAAGTCGCCGTAATTAGTAATGGCGTCAAAACCATGCGTTTTTCCAAAGGCGGTGTTTTTTGCTGTCGCGATAAGATATTCAAAGGTCTTCTGCTGCAGCGCCACGGCATTGTGCCGCAACTTGTTTAGCCGGCGGTTAACTATAGCGGCAAATGGTTTGCTTAACGCTGCTTTTAACCCCATCATCAAATGGTTTCTGAAACATCATCATCTACATCCTGGTGACTGTAAACGAGCTTGCGGTAAGCCACTACGAGAAGTATATTGACAAATGGCACTACCAATATAAGCCCGATCACGGTAAAGGAAGCGATCAGCACCAACACTTCTATAAACAGGAATAAAATGAGGTATTTCCAAAAATTACCTTTGATCAGCCGAAAACTTTGGGCTACCGACTCAAAAGGGCCTGAATCATCGTCGACAATAAAACAGGCGCACAGCGGGAAATAAAAAAGAAAGAATATCTCCACGATCAGCCCTGAAAATATACCAAGTAAATATTTCACCATACCATCATCCATGGTCCTGATGGCGTTGGTGACAAATACGGCGAGGGTGCTGACGATGATCAAAAGGATGATATAACTTAATAACATTTTGATCTTGGGCAGAATGTCGGTAAAGTCAAACTCGTAATATTCTTTGTCGATCAACTGAAATATCAGCTTGATAAATCCCAGGAATATAAAGCTAAGGCCAATAGTAGATATGATAGCGGCCATATAGTCCAGAATCACGTCAATAAGAATAAATTTAACCAGGAAGCCAAACACTATCGAAATGACAAAAGCGACAATAGTATAAACTGCAATCACCGCGAAATTTTTTTTCAGAATTTTCCACGCATTAACTATGGTTTGAGCTACTGAAAAAGGGTGGTACATATTATATTATGATATTTTTAATATTATCCGCTTGCAAAAATCCTGCATAAATCCTAAGCCATAGGCAATCAGCAAGGTAAAGGAAGCGATGATGCTCAAAAATGCGATTTTTAGCGACTTAGTTTTAAACCAAGCATGAAAAAATATCAACAAAATACAAACGGCCAACAAAATGTTACAAAGGTAAACAACCCGCAAGCGGGCAATGTTTGCCACTGCCGTAAAAAACAGGAACAAGGTAAACGCCGCCGGAAAAAAATGAACCAATTTTAACCCTTTGGGGAAAAACGTATAAACGTTGATGCGCGCGCGGCCAAAAAAATGAAGTTGCTTGTAAAACCTGTAAAAATCGGTGCGGCGTTTATGGTAAACCTTTGCTTCGGGTATTAAACCGATCTTAAACCCCAGCGAATGGATGCGGATAGCGAACTCTATGTCCTCGCCCAGCCGGGTGATGATATACCCCCCGGCCTTCTGCCATACTTCCCGCGATAGCCCCATGTTAAAGCTGCGCGGGTGGAACTGGCCTACCGACTTTTTGCCGCCCCGTGTGCCTCCGGTGGTAAACGGCGAAGTCATGGCGTAGCTGATGGCTTTTTGCACGGGGGTAAACGAGGGGTGTGCATCGTCGGGCCCGCCGTAGGCATCCAAATAATTTCTTGCCAGCGAATCGTTAACGATCTGCAGGTAGTCTTCGGGTATCAGGCAGTCTGAGTCAAATATGATAAAGTAGTCGCCTTTAGCTTTTTCAAAGCCAAAATTGCGCGAAAAGCCCTGCCCGGTGTTTGGTTTAACAAAGTATTTAAGGTCCAGCTTATCCGCAAAGCCCTTTACAATTTCCCCGGCATCCTTAGTCGATCCATCCTCTATCACCAAAACCTCAAACTGTTTATAAGTTTGTTGCGTCAGGGTCTCCAGCAGCTCCCTGATCTCGTCCGGGCGATTGTATAAGGGTATGATGATGGAGAAGAACATTTTTAGATATGCGGATTTTTGATGTGCAGATGTGCGAATTATTAAATGGGTTTGTTAGTCAAAAGTGAAATCGTTTTCAAAATATTTCCGGGCCTTATTGCACTTAGCGGTGGGTTAAAGAAAATAGTTGTTTGAAGCATTCCCTGCCCCTCTTTCCCGCTTGCGGAAGAGAGGGTGGTCGAGCGCAGCGATGACCGGGTGAGTCGATCCGAGCGGACATTACCGTCAATGCCTGGCGCGCGCGTCGACTCACCCCGACTGCGCTTCGCTGGTCGACCCTCTCTTCGCCTTCGGCGGAAAGAGAGTGGCTGCAATTCTTTTTCGTTTAAGGCATTCACCATTTAATCCTATCGTTTTCGGTAATTACGGTATTGTATTTAAGACCTATTTCCGCCTATTAATTACAAACGATATGGAATTGGTCTATTCTATTCTCAACTTAACAGGCCAACTTTCGCACATCCCGCACATCAGATCACCTCCTCAACCTGATACTTGTTGCGTTCAGGGGCGCTTCGGGATACCAGCTCGGCAACAAAACCGGTGAGGAATAACTGGGAGCCGATGATCACCAGCACAAGCGCGATATAAAACAGGGGTTGCTGCGTTACATCGCGATAATGCGGTACATGTTTGGCAATGGCCTCCAGTTTATCCACGATCATCCAAATGGTGATAATCGTTCCCGCCAGGAAGCTTAACGTACCCATTGTACCAAAAAAGTGCATCGGCCGCTTGCCGAATTTCCCCACAAAAAATATCGACATCAAATCCAGCAGGCCGTTGATAAAGCGGCTCATACCAAATTTGGTTTTACCGTATTTGCGCGGGCGGTGTTCCACCACCTGCTCCCCTATTTTTACAAAGCCGGCCCATTTGGCTATTACGGGGATATAGCGGTGCATTTCGCCATAAACCTCTATATTTTTTACTACCGCTTTACGATAGGCTTTCAGTCCGCAGTTAAAATCGTGCAGGTTGTGTATACCGCTCATGCGGCGGGTAGCGGCGTTATAAACTTTTGTGGGGATAGTTTTGCTGATCGGATCGTGCCGTTTAGCTTTCCAGCCCGATACCAGGTCGTATTTTTCCTCGGTGATGCGGCGGTAAAGTTCGGGGATCTCGTCGGGGCTGTCCTGCAGGTCGGCATCCATCGTGATCACCACATCGCCCTGCGCCGCTTCGAAGCCCGTGTTCAGCGCAGCTGATTTGCCGTAGTTCCGCCTGAATTTAATGCCTTTTATAAAAGGGTTACCCTTTTGCAGCTTCCTGATCATCTCCCACGAGCCGTCGCTGCTGCCGTCGTCAACCAGGACGATCTCGTACGTAAACCGGTTTTCGTCCATCACGCGGCTGATCCAGGAGGTCAGCTCGGGCAACGATTCTACCTCGTCATAAAGGGGGACTACTACTGATATATCCATTGATGCGCAAAAGTAGGAAAAATTTGCAGAGACGCGATGCATCGCCTCTTTATCCATGCTTTGAAATTATTTGCAGAAACCTTCGTAGACGCGATGCATCGCGTCTCTGCAAAAATTCAACAAAATCCCTATCTTGCACCCAGATAACTGACTTTTATGAAATCATTAAAAACTACACTTTTGGTGCTGTCGTGCTTTGTATTTTTTGCGGCACGCGCACAGGACACCAGTCAAACCTCCTCAAAATACGACCAGCACAAAGCTTTTCCGGCGACATTTTACCCGGCCGACGGCACCTTGCTTCGCGGCGGTAACGGAGCTCCGGGCGCCAAATACTGGCAAAATCATGCCGACTACAAATTAAACGTTACCCTTGATACGGCCAATCACACGGTTACGGGCAGCGCGCTTATTACGTACACAAACAACAGCCCCGACGGGCTGGACTTCCTGTGGCTGCAGGTTGATCAAAACATTTACCGCGAAGACTCACGCGGGGAAGCCACCAGCCCGGTTGAAGGCGGACGTTTTAATAACAAAACGTTCACCGATGGCGATGAGATAAAGGATGTGTACATCATCCGCAACGGCAAACGCGAAGCCGCCGATTTCCTGGTTACCGACACCCGGATGCAGATCAGGCTGAAAGACACTTTACGCGCCGGCGGCAGCAAGCTGCAGATAAAAATAGATTACTCCTTTAAAGTGCCCGAATACGGTACCGACCGCATGGGCCGCAAACTATATAAGGACGGATGGATATACGAGATTGCGCAATGGTACCCCCGTATGGAGGTTTATGACGATGTAACCGGCTGGAACGTGATCCCATACATGGGCGCGGGCGAGTTTTACCTGGAATACGGCGACTTTGATTATGCCGTTACCGCGCCGGCCAGCATGGTTGTTGTTGGCTCGGGGCAATTGTTAAACCCGGCCGAAGTCTATTCGCCGATTGTTCAGCAAAGGCTGGCAGCCGCGCGCAACAGCGATAAAACGGTGATGATAAAAGATACCGTGGACCTGCACAACAAGAGCTTTTATCCGCAAAAATCCAGCCTCACCTGGCATTTTTATTGCAAAAATGCCCGCGATGTATCCTGGGCCGCCTCAAAAGCATTTATGTGGGATGCCGCGCGCATCAACCTGCCCAGTGGTAAAAAAGCGCTGGCCGTATCGGTTTACCCGGCCGAGGTGAAAGGCCAGCATGCCTGGAGCCGTTCGACCGAGTACGTAAAGAATTGTATTGAGCTATACTCGAAAGAATGGTTTGAATATACCTATCCCGTTGCCACCAACGTTGCCGGCACCGTGGGCGGCATGGAATATCCGGGCATCGTGTTTTGCGGCGCGGATAACCAGGACGGCGGGCTATGGGAAGTAACTAACCACGAGTTCGGACACAACTGGTTCCCGATGATCGTGGGCTCCAACGAGCGTAAATATGCCTGGATGGATGAGGGCTTTAATACTTTCATCAATAAGGTGGATACCAAAGTATTTAATAACGGCGAGTATTTTGAAAAAACTGACGAGCAAAAAGCAGCGGAAGGCATGTTTGTTGATGGCGCCGATGCCATTATGAACACGCCCGATGTTATTCAACCCGATTATCTTGGCTATGCCGCATACGAAAAACCCGCTTTGGGCTTAACTATCCTGCGTGAACAGGTATTGGGCGAAAAACGTTTTGATTACGCTTTCCGCACCTATATTAAACGCTGGGCGTTTAAACACCCCACCCCCTGGGATTTCTTCCGCACGATGGACAACGCCGCCGGAGAAGACCTGAGCTGGTTTTGGAACGAGTGGTTTTTTACCACCTGGAAATTGGACCAGGCCGTAAAATCCATTAATTATGCTGATGGCGACCCATCAAAAGGGGCGCTGATCACCCTGGAAAATTTAGGAGGACTGGCCATGCCGGTTACCGTGTTTGTTAAGGAAGATAACGGTAAAACCGGCACGGTAAATTTGCCTGCTGAAATATGGCAGCGCGGCGGCACCTGGACCTTCCAGTATAAATCAACCTCCAAAATAGATTACGCTATCATCGACCCTGACCATGTGCTGCCCGATATCAACCCTGAAAACAACGGCTACAGCGGCATCAGCATTGCCAAAGATGTAACGGCGGCCTCGGTGATCAAGGGCTACCTGAACGCAATTGGCGGCGAAGAAAAACTGAAGGACGTTAAAGACCTGACCGTCACTTCGGAAGGCACCGTGCAGGGGGTTAACGTAATACGGGTAAACCAGTACAAGGGCGCCCGTAAATTTCACGAGGAAATTACGGTACCCGCCTATAACATGACCGCCTACCACGTAGTGATCAACGACGACAGCCTTATCGTTAAGCAAATGAACCGGGCCGTGCCCATCGGCAAAGACGCAAAGGCTTCCGTTGAAGCCCGTTACAAGCTGTTCCCTGAGCTCGAGTTTGATAAAGCGGGTTACAGCGCCCGGCTCGATCCTAACTTTAAAGTGGTTAACGGCCAGCTCGCTTACCTGGTTACCGTTACCGCTCCGGACGGCGTTACGGTAAAATATTTTTACGATATGAAATCCGGCCTGAAGGTTAAACAATTTACCGACGTACCGGGCAGCACCGTAATGGAATTTGGCGATTACCAGGACATTGAGACCGGCATTAAAATTCCGTTCTCCGAAAAAACCAATATCGTAGGCCAGCCCATTGAATTTAAGGTCAAAAGCACGAAGGTGAATTCGGGATTGGCGGATGATCAGTTTAAATAGGCGACGCTGAAAAACTGTTTTATTTTTTAGTTAGATGTTACTTACCAAAACAGCTGTAAACCAAAGGGATACAGCTGTTTTTTATTTAGATCGATCCGCAGGCGTCGTCAGCGGTCAGACGGTTTATCTTAATCGCCGTTTTGCTGCGCCTGCTTTATTCCTTTAAACACGGCATAAATAGCCATGGCGTGTCCGTGCCCCAGATCGAAGTCTTTTTTTAGCCACGCCACAATCTCGCCGGCTTTTATACCATTTTTTAGCTCGCCTTTTTGCAGGAAGCCTTTTTCTTCGGCAAGCTTTTTAAAATCGTCCGGAGTTTTTCCGGTTTTGGTGTGGATATTATCAATATACGCCTGAAATGACATGGTCGAAAATATTAAGTTTAGCCAATGATAAGGAATAATTGTTTTATAAATCTTAATTATTACGCTGCTTGTTCAGAATGAAAGCAGGCAGCTTTCAAACACGATTACTGATCCACATTCGGGGCAGACGCATAAAAAAGGAAGCAAAGAGTCGACCTGACCAATAATTTTAACCGCAAAGGGCACCAAAATGAAAACGCAAAAAACACCAAGCCTTTATAGTTTGATGGATTTTATTCTTTGCGGCCCTTTGCGAAAACCTTGGCGGACTTTGCAGTTAGAAATTATGCTATCATGGCAACAAGGCACTCCAATCGCCTTATATAAGTCGAAAATATTTTAATGCGTCTGTCCTGGATCCACACCGGTTAAAATTGCCTGTTTAAATATAAAACGGTACTTTGGTGTTTGCAACGTTAACAATGTTTGTTGCTGTATTTATGTTAAAAAACTTGTCATGAAAAAGTTTATGCTGATCGGCCTGCTTTGCGCGGCCTTCCTGTTGGGTTACAGTTTCAACCGTTTAACCACCGCGGCGGATAGCGGCCCGCGCGTAACCGGGATTGGCGGTATTTTTTTTAAGGCCAAAGACCCTGCGGCGCTGCGGGCATGGTACAGTAAAAACCTCGGCATCCGCATGGGCGGATACGGCGCAACTTTTGAATGGCGCCAGGGAATTGACAGCACAAAAAAGGCATTTACCGCATGGGCGGCGTTTAAGGAAACCACCAAATATTTTCAGCCTTCCGAAAAGCAATTCATGATCAATTACCGGGTGGAGGGGCTTGATGGGCTTTTAGCCCGTATGAAAACAGCGGGTATCCTGCCTGCCGACAGCGTGGAAAAGACGGACTATGGTAAGTTTGTACACCTGATGGACCCGGAAGGCAACAAGATAGAACTATGGGAACCCAATGCGGTGGAAAACGCGCAACCCGGCGTTATTACCACTAAGTAAACAGCAACGATTTAAGGTTACTGCGTATTTCGCAACCCTGAAAAAGCGTTCATCCGATGAACAAAAATGAACGCTTTTTTGGCCTGAATTTTTTTTTCGATGCGGTTTGTATGCGTTTTGTGCCCGTTTTGAAAGCGTTTGAGGGTGTTTCGTAACCGTTTCGAGGATAAGACATTACACGTAGGGGCGCCCCTCGTGGGCGCCCGGATGAACCCATGTAAAACGCCGGTTGAAATAAGTTAGATGATAAATGATCATTGCACCGGACCTGTTCATAGAAATCAGGGCGCCCACAAAGGGCGCCCGCACAGGCGTATTAATTAAAAATTAAACAGCAAAAAGCGTTCATTTTAGTGTTCAAAAATGAACGCTTTTTGCCATTTCAACTATGAAGTAAAACTTCACGCTTTTTGCATAGATTGGTTACTCTCAGCTTTTTAAACCACTAACTGTGAAGTGAAAAAAACGGGGTTTTGAAAAAAATGAACACCTGCTTTAAAGCCGGTAAAACGGGCCGGAAAAAGCTAAAATACTTTGTCTGGATCCTTAAGCCCGGCGGTTGCATGCCTCCGCTAATAATCGATGCGAACGTGATAAATACTCATCAGCATACGCTTAAAAATGGTCTTGATAGTTTCGATCTCTTTAAGGGTAATGTTGCTGTCGCTCAGCTGGTTTTGGTCAAGCTTGTATTTAACAATGCGGTCTACAAGGTCGCTAAGCGATTTTTCGTCAGGCTCTTTCAGCGCGCGGGAAGCTGCTTCGACGGAGTCGGCCAGCATCAGTACACCCGTTTCCTTTGAAAAAGGTATGGGGCCCGGGTAGCGAAAAGTATTTTCGTCCACAAACTTCTCGGGGAAATTCTTTAAAAACGACTGGTAGAAATAGTCGACACGCGTATCGCCGTGATGCGTGCGGATAAAGTCGATCACAATTTCAGGGATATTGGCTTTGCGGGCCAGTTCCGCCCCTTTCCGCACATGGCCGATAATGATCTGGGCGCTTTCCTGGTATTGCAGGCGGTCATGGGGGTTAAAGCCGCTCTGGTTCTCGATAAAATACAGCGGATTCTCCAGTTTGCCGATGTCGTGGTATAAGGCCCCTGCCCTAACCAATAAGGCATTGCCGCCGATGGTATAAATGGCATTTTCAGCCAGATTGGCCACCTGCAGCGAGTGCTGAAAAGTGCCCGGCGCCGAGAAAGCCATTTCGCGCAGCAGGGGCGCGTTGGTGTTGGTCAGCTCAATAAGGGTAATATCGGATGTAATGGCAAAAAGCTTTTCGAAAATGTAGATCAGCGGGTAAGCCAGAAGGGTAAGCAAAACACTCACCACAAAAGGCAGAAAGTCCATCCAGTCGATGGTTTTAAGGCTGCCTTCGCGAATAAGGGAGATGCCTAAAAACGCCGCAAAATAGGTGACCGTAATGATGAGCGCCGAGATAAGGAATTGCTCGCGCCGGATCAGGTTTTTGATGCTGTAGATAGAAACCATGCCGGCGGTAAGCTCAAAATAGGCAAACTCAAAGCTATTGGGTACAAAAAAACCGGCTATAAGTACCACCAGCAGGTGGATATTAAGCGCCAGGCGGGTATCAAATAAGATGCGGATGATAATGGGTACAATGCAATACGGGATATAGTACAGGTTGGGCAGTTCCAGCTTCAGCGCCAGCGACAGCGTAAACAGCATGGCCGTAACTACCAGCAGGATGAGGCTAACCAGCCGGTTATCCTCGTAGATATCCCTTCGGAACAGGTACAGGAACACCATTAAAAGGGTGATCATGATACCGACCAGTAAAAACTGGCCAAGCAATACCAGGCGCGGATTGCCGGTAGTGCGCGCATTATCTTCGAAAGCTTTTTTGTAGGATTCGAGCTTTTGGTATACTTCGTCATTTACCACGGAGCCCTTGGACACGATGGCCTCGCCTTTCAGCACCATGCCTCGGGTGGTGGAAAGGTCATCCACAGCCTCTTTTTCAAGCCGCGAGGTAAGCCTGTTATCAAAAGTGAGATTGGGCTGCAGCCGGTTGCTGATCAGGTCCAATAAAAAAGCCTTATCCAGGTCCTTGCGCTGGTTCAAGGCTTTATCGCAATAGGCCAGGGCTTGTTCTTTAGTAAAAAGATCGGCCGTATTTTTATCTGTGGCTACATTTTTATCTAAAACATTGATCTTGTAATTCTCGGCGCCCTGCTGGTATTTGGGGTTCAGGCTGATTATACCCTTGTCATACACTTCCTTCAGTAATTGGTCCCCCTCATCCAGGTATTGGTTACGCTGGCGCTCTTTCAGACCGGCCGTATGCCATTTGATCACAAAGTCATTTTTAAAGCCCTCCCGCTGCCGGTTACCCAGGTCATCATCCAACTGGTATATCGGTGTAATGCTGGCAAGCGCCGCCTTTTCATCATTGTCAATTTCCTGCTGCGTTTTTAAAATGGCGAAATTATAAGGAGAGATCAGTTCCTTTTGGTTCCATATTCTGCCTTTTTCAATGTCGTAGCTGAATTTAGCCTGCTTGGGAAGTGTTAAAACGATGGCACAAACGCTCGCCAAAGTCATCAAAAATTTAACGTTACGGGAGTATTTGCGAAGTATCGCCTTTTGGCGTGTTGTAGCCGTTTTTGCCATCTATCAGATTAACCTGTCAAAAATAAGATATTTTCTCCGTTATGCATTTTTTATTGCTTTTGTCGAATTAAATATGATAGCTTTGTGATATCATTTTAAAATCAAAAATGTCATGGATACCGAAAAAATTATCAATCCCCCTTCCGGCTATGCCGCCTTTGCTTTATGTTTAATATTGCTGGCCGTCGGCATTGGAACAATCGCCGTCGAAATGTTCGTTATTGGAATTGCCGCGCTGGTGGTGAATTTTGTATTGGTGCTGCCGGGCCTGGTTATTGTAAACCCTAATGAGTCAAAAGTGCTTACGCTTTTTGGAAAGTATGTAGGTACTGTAAAACAGGACGGTTTTTTTTGGGTGAACCCATTTACGGTAAAAAGAAAAGTGTCATTAAGGGCCTTTAACCTTAACGGGCAGCAGCTAAAGGTAAACGACAAGGTGGGTAACCCCATCGAAATTGCGGCCGTTATTGTTTGGCAGATCACCGAGACGGCCAAAGCAGTTTTCGCCGTTGAAAACTACCTGCAATACGTAAACATACAGAGTGAAGCCGCCGTAAGGCATCTGGCCAATTCGTTCCCTTACGACAATATCGAAGACGAAAACGCGGCCATCACGCTTCGCGGTGGTGCCGAGCAGGTAAGCGCCATGCTGGAAAAGGAACTGAACGAAAGGCTTGAGCGCGCGGGTATTACCGTGTTGGAAGCGAGAATATCACACCTGGCATACGCACCGGAAATTGCGCACACCATGCTGCAGCGGCAGCAGGCCTCGGCCATTATTTCGGCACGCAGGCTGATCGTTGAGGGAGCGGTGGGCATGGTTGAAATGGCATTGGCCCGGTTATCTGAAAAGAAAATTGTCGATCTCGACGAAGAACGCAAAGCCGCGATGGTAAGCAACCTGCTGGTAGTTTTATGCGGCGACCGGAGTGTAAACCCAGTGGTAAACACCGGCACGCTTTACCATTAACAGATAATGGCCGAAAAAAAAGCATTCATATTGCGCATTAATCCGGAGGTTTTGAAAGAGATCGAGACCTGGGCCGGCGATGAATTTCGCAGCACCAACGGGCAGATCGAGTACTTGCTGCAACAGGCGCTGAATGAACGGAAGAAAAAGGTTCGGAAAAGTCCTAAGTCTTAAGTCAGGAATGCCGTGTATTGCGACTTTGGGCTTTCGACCTAAGACTTAGAACTTAATATGCATGCATAGCAAATTGCCCGGATAAAAAACCTAACTTTGTCCATCCAATTTTAACATTTGCACATGAAAGAAGTAGTGATCGTGGCGGCTACCCGCACGCCTATCGGCAGTTTTGGGGGCAGTTTAGCAGGTATTCCGGCAACGCAGCTGGGGGCGGTTGTGATCAGGTCGGCAGTTGAAAAGTCAGGGCTGAAACCTGAACAAATACAGGAAGTTTATATGGGCAACGTGCTGAATGCCAACCTGGGGCAGGCACCGGCAACGCAGGCGGCTATTTTCTCAGGGTTACCTGTAATGCCGGCGACTACCATCAATAAAGTTTGTGCTTCGGGGATGAAGGCTATCATGTTAGGTGCTCAAAGTATTGCGTTGGGGCAAAACGACATTGTTGTGGCAGGCGGGATGGAAAGCATGAGTAATGTACCGTACTATTTGGATAAAGCACGTAACGGGTACCGACTGGGGAATGGCACCCTCACCGATGGTTTGATAAAGGATGGCCTTTGGGATGTGTATAATGACTATCACATGGGTTCGGCTGCCGAGCTTTGCGCCACGGAATGTAACGTGAGCCGTGAAGATCAGGATGCCTATGCTATTGAATCGTACAAAAGGGCTCAGCTCGCACAAAAAGAGGGGAAATTCAGAAATGAGATAACCCCGGTTGAACTAAAGGACAAAAAAGGCGATATTACTTTATTTGGGGACGATGAAGAACCCAATGCCGTAAAATTTGATAAAATACCAGGCTTAAAGCCCGTATTTAAGAAAGACGGCACCGTGACGGCAGCAAATGCATCAACCCTGAACGACGGCGCGGCGGCCGTGGTGCTGATGAGTGCGGAAAAAGCGAAAGAGCTGGGCATCACACCTTTGGCAAAGATCCTTTCCTACGCCGATGCCCAACAGGCACCGGAGTGGTTCACCACGTCGCCGTCAAAGGCGATACCGCTGGCTTTGCACCGCGGCGGTTTATCGGCGCAACAAATCGACTTTTTTGAGATCAATGAAGCTTTCTCTGTGGTTTCGATAGCCAATAATCGTTTGCTGGAGCTCGACCCTGCAAAAGTTAACGTGAATGGCGGGGCAGTCGCTTTAGGCCACCCGCTGGGTGCTTCGGGCGCCAGGATAGTAGTCACTTTACTTAATGTGTTGCAGCAACACAGCGGAACATACGGAGCCGCCGGAATTTGTAACGGCGGTGGCGGGGCAAGCGCAATGGTTATCGAAAATTTGCGTTAATTAGTGTGATGAAAAAAATATGCTTTGCTCTTTTTATGAGCTGCCTGCTGCCGGGTCTGACTTTCGCTCAGCACTCTGACGAAACCGCCAATTTAAAGCAGTTGCGTTCGTATGAAGACAGCCTGATCACCATTGGGAAAACCATGGTGAACGACACTGAAGAGACCAAACGGCAGACCGCCAACTATTCTTTTATTAAAACCCTGGTAAACGCGTTAAAAATACCTAATTCTTTTCTTTACCCCTTTGATTCTGTTAAAACCGTCAGCATTATTAATTCCCCCGATAACCGGTTCAGGATCATCACCTGGCCGCTGATGTTTGATGATGGCAGCTACCGTTTTTATGGCACCATACAAATAAATACCGGCGGCAAGTTATTAATGTACCCGCTAACCGATGCCTCATCGGATATCAAGCACCCGGAAGATACGGTAACCGATAACCGTAAATGGTACGGCGCAGAATATTACCGGATCATACCGGTGTACACCCCAAAACTTTATTATGTATTGCTGGGGTGGAAAGGAAACAATATCAAATCCACTAAAAAAGTGATCGAGGTGCTTTCGTTTAACAATGACAAACCTGTTTTGGGAATGCCGGTTTTTGACGGGAATGGTAAAACACGTGACCGGGTCGTTTTCGAGTACACCCGGCAGGCTTCGATGCTTTTACGCTTTGTACCCGATCAAAACCTGATCGTGTTCGATCACCTTTCGCCGCCTGATCCAAAAATGAAAGACCAAAAGGATAGTTACGGGCCCGACCTGAGCTATGATGGTTATAAAGCGAAGAACGGCAAGTGGGTGCATGTGGATAACCTGGATATGAGGAATGTGCCTGAAACCCGCGACAACGATTATGTGGACCCCAAAAAGCAGGCCCAGATAGACAAAGCAGCGGCAGGGGCGTCAAATCAGTGATTGGTTTTTGCCGGAAGGTTGTAATAAGTTGGAAGGGTTGTAACAAGTTGGAAAGGTTGTAAAAATTTGCAGCAATACGGCCTTTTTATTTACCCCAATCAAACCTAAGCGTGTGGCGCGAAAACAATATATTGTTGCAATAGATGCAAACATCGTCAGTATTTAATTTTGATTTACAGGAATTGTAGTATTTTAGTCAAATTATTTAACTGACCTCATTTATGTCTGAAACAAGTTTGGCAGCTGATGCTGTCCCAAAAAAATCCAGGTTTCCTAAAGCTGTCCCTTTTATTATTGGCAACGAGGCCGCTGAACGTTTTAGCTATTACGGGTTGCGTTCCATCCTGGTGACGTTCCTGGTGGCACAGTTTTACTCCAAAATAGAAAGTTCGGCTACGGCCGCAAGCGCGCGTGCAAATGAAGTAACACACCTGTTTGTTACCTTATCTTACTTTATGCCATTGGTTGGCGGTATCCTGGCCGACTGGTATTTTGGAAAGTATAAAGTAATTCTATGGATATCTTTGGTTTACTGCCTGGGTAACTTATTTACATCTTCGTTCACTACCAGTTTGCCCTTATTTTCCACTGGCCTCGTCCTCATAGCGGTAGGTGCAGGAGGTATTAAATCTTGCGTTTCGGCAAATGTGGGCGATCAGTTCGACAAATCAAACCAGGATTTGCTCTCCAAAGTATATGGCTGGTTTTACTTCAGCATTAACGCCGGATCTATGGTTTCGACGGTTTTAATCCCTACGATGTATGACAAATATGGCCCCCGTATCGCATTCGGGATTCCTGGTATATTAATGGCTTTAGCCACTATTATTTTCTTTTCAGGCCGCAAGATGTATGTACGGGTGAAACCTGCCGGGGTCAACAGGAACAATTTTCTATCGATCTCGGCTTATGCATCCTATAACGGCAGGCTAGGCCGCGCAAAGTTTATTGTGAGTTATTTTATCGGTTTAATACTAATGACGATAGCGTCGTGCTCCGTATACTATCATCGTTCGGATATAGTTATTGGCACAGTGCTTTGGCTAATTGCAATTCTGTATGTTTCCTCTAACAGAACCAGGAGATGCCATGATATCGGACTGAGCGGCTGGTACCAGCTTATACCGTTTTTTTATTTGGTTTTAATTTTTAAACGCTCAAAAAAAGATAATAATAAATATTTGACGGAGTCAAAAGACGTCGAAGGATCCTCATGGTTAGATGTCGCAAAATCAAAATTTGACCCTGAAAAGGTTGAAGGCATGAAAGCGGTATACCGGGTAATGTCTGTTTTCTTTTTCGCGCTGCCATTCTGGATCGTTTGGGATCAAAACCTGTCCGAGTGGGTTTTACAGGCCGCCAAGATGAACCTGAAGATAGGTGTCGGATCCTGGAGCTTTACTATGCTCCCCGGGCAGGTTCAAACCTTTAACCCGGTATTCCTGCTTATTTTTATCCCGCTTTTCAATTATTGGGTATATCCTTTTTTCGATAAGATCGGCCTCAAAACCACCCCGTTGCGGCGCTTGGGCGTTGGTTTGGTGCTGACCGGGGTTTCCTTCGCAATTATCGCTTTCTCGCAATCTTTGATCGATCACGGCGCTACACCATCTATCTGGTGGCAAATACTGGCCTATGTTGTGCTGTCAGCGGCTGAAGTGCTTGTTTCAATCACCGGCTTGGAGTACGCTTACACACACTCGCCTAAATCGATGAAAAGCACCATGACTGCCGTTTGGCTGATGGTGGTATCCATGGGTAACCTGATCACAGCCGCTGTGCAAGGAAACATTGCGGATCACGGTATATTGGAGAAACCACTTACCGGCGCCGGCTTTTACTGGTATTTTGATGTTGGTCTGGTCGCAGTTTTCGTTATCGCTTTTTTCATTTTTTCACCGCACATTAAAGAACACAACTATATTGAAAACCCGGAAGCGGCAGATTTGAATAAAATCATTGCCGACACCGATAACCTGTAAACGGCTGTAAATAAAATTTTGTAACAGGAAAGTTAATATTGCTTTCCTGTTTTTTTATTTTAATAAACCTAAATCGACTATTTTTGTCGTTTTATATGAAATAAACCTAAGTAGTGCCAGACAGCATCGTTATTATTCCAACTTACAATGAGAAGGAAAACATTGAACGGATGATCCGGAAGGTGTTTTCGCTTCCGTATGATTTTCACTTGCTTATTATCGATGACGGCTCTCCCGATGGCACGCAGGATATTGTCAGAAATCTGCAAAAAGAGTTTCCCGAAAGCTTGTTTATGGAAACACGCAAAGGCAAACAAGGCCTTGGTACGGCATATATACATGGATTTCGCTGGTGTATCGCAAGGCATTACGATTACATTTTTGAGATGGACGCCGATTTTTCGCACAATCCTGACGATCTTTTTAAACTGCGCGAGGCCTGCCTGGAAGGCGCGGATGCTGCCATTGGCTCCCGCTATATTAATGGCGTTAACGTGGTTAACTGGCCCATGAGCCGGGTGCTGATGAGTTATTTTGCATCGGTTTATGTACGCTTTATAACCGGTATCGACATACAGGATGCCACCGCCGGCTTTATGTGCTATAAGCGCAAGGTTTTGGAAACCATTCAGCTGGACAAGATAAAATTTGTAGGCTATGCCTTCCAGATCGAGATGAAATACACCACCATCAAGCACGGATTCAAGTTGGTTGAGGTGCCCATTATCTTCACTGACCGTACGGCGGGCACCTCAAAAATGTCAACCCGCATCTTCCGCGAAGCATTCTGGGGGGTGATACAGATGAGGATCAATGCGATATTCAGGAAATACCCGGAAGGATGAGTTGATTTAGGATTTCGGATGTTCGATTTCGGGTTTATTGATTTCGGAATGCTGTTGATTTGGGCTGGCCATAAGTACATAAAATGGCGGAAGCATTTATAAACAACCCGTAATTTTCTTAATTTTGTTAATAAACATAAACGAAGATGTACACCATATATCATCTGTCATCGGCAGAGGAAATAAGCCCGGATATTTTGGATGCGATTAAAGTCGCTTTTAAATCAAAGGCGATTAAAATTACTGTTGAAGAGGAGTTGGATACCACCGCTTACCTAATGTCCAATCCGGCGAATAAAGCAGCGATAGACCAATCGCTGAAACAATTGGAAAGCGGAGAGGGAATTTTGGTGAAGTTTGAGGATTTATGAGAAATTTCCTTTTTTCTCCGAAAGCCTTTGATCAGTATAACGAGTGGCAAACGGAAAACAAACAGGTTTTTGAGAAACTAAAAAAACTTATCAAGGAGACCGCAAAGACACCTTTTGAGGGGACTGGTAAACCTGAAGCGTTAAAACATGAGTATACCGGTTGTTGGTCGCGAAGGATAACCGATGAGCACCGGTTGATTTATAAAGTTACTGCAGACTTAGTCGAAATCGTTTCCTGTAAATTTCATTACAAATAATTGGCTGCTCATCAACATCGATTCCGGTAAACCATGAATGAAAATCTCGACCCAAGCCAGGAACGCCTCTCATCCGCCGAGCGTGATATCGAAAAAGTATTACGCCCTCAGGTTTTTGAGGATTTTACCGGTCAGCATAAAATATTAGCGAATTTAAAAGTATTTGTACAGGCCGCCCGGCAGCGCGGCGAAGCGCTCGACCATGTGCTGCTGCACGGGCCGCCGGGATTAGGCAAAACCACCCTTTCCTACATTATCGCTAACGAAATGGGCGTTGGCATCAAGATCACTTCGGGCCCGGTATTGGACAAACCAGGCGACCTGGCCGGCTTGCTCACCAACCTGGAAACCGGTGATATTTTGTTTATTGACGAGATACACCGCCTCAGCCCATTGGTTGAAGAATACCTGTACAGCGCGATGGAAGATTTTAAGATCGATATTATGCTGGAAAGCGGCCCAAATGCCCGGTCGGTGCAAATATCACTCAATCCTTTTACGCTGGTTGGCGCCACTACACGTTCAGGGTTGCTTACCGCGCCGCTACGTGCCAGGTTTGGCATTAATTCACGGCTGGAGTATTACGATGCAAAGCTGCTGACCACCATTTTACTGCGCTCCGCGTCGATATTAAAAACGCCCATCAGCGAAGAAGGCGCATTTGAGATCGCCCGGCGAAGCCGCGGCACGCCCAGGATTGCCAATGCATTGCTGCGACGCACGAGGGATTTTGCACAGATAAAAGGTGACGGCAATATTGATACGGCAATCGCCAAGTACGCCCTTAACGCCCTGAATGTAGACGAGCACGGTTTGGATGAGATGGATAATAAGATACTGGGCACCATTATCGATAAGTTTAAGGGTGGTCCCGTAGGGTTAAAAACCATTGCCACGGCGGTGGGCGAAGATGAAGGTACTATCGAGGAAGTTTATGAACCTTTTTTGATACAGGAGGGTTTTTTGATGCGGACCGCCCGGGGGAGGGAAGTTACGGACCTGGCATATAAGCATCTGGGTAAGTTAAGAACCGGTGGGAATCCTTCGTTATTTTAATATTTCAAACTGACCAAAAGCCGATCTGTCAATAAAAGACAGATCGGCGCCCAATTTCAACATGCCGGCATGACTAAAAAAGCTTATGGTGCAAAAGACACTGATTTCCCGTACTCATTATTAAATTTCAAATAACATGAAAACTATTTGTTCCGCCCTGTTGCTGTTCGTTTTTGTGGCAGCATCCGCGCAAAAGCCCATCCGCGTGTGTGTTGCCGGTTTGAACCACGATCATGCGCACGGTATTTTAAGGCGATACAAAGATGGCACGGTAGACATAGTCGGCATTTCGGAGCCCAACAAAGAATTATGGGCGAAGTACGGAAAGCTTTACCATATACCCGATTCGTTGTTTTTTACCGATCTGAAGCAAATGCTGCTGTTGAAAAAACCAGACGCTGTCTTAGGATACAATGCCGTGGCTAATCACGTGGATATAGTTGAAATATGCGCGCCGTTACACATCCCGGTAATGGTTGAAAAGCCGCTGGCGGCCACACTGGACCAGGCCAAACGTATGGAAGCGCTGGCCAGCCAGTATCATATTAAAGTATTGGTGAATTATGAAACCGAATGGTACCCGTCCAACTATTATATTTATAACGCGGTGGCATCGGGTACCATCGGTTCCATCAGAAAAATGGTGGCGCACGATGGCCACCAGGGACCGGTTGAGATCGGTTGCAGCAAGGAATTTTTGGCCTGGCTTACCGATCCGGTGCTGAACGGCGCAGGCCCGATAAACGATTTTGGCTGCTACGGAGCCGACCTGATGACCTGGATGATGCACGGCCAAAAACCCATTGCGGTAACAGCAGTTGCACGGCACTACAAGCCTAAAATCTATCCCAAAGTGGAAGATGACGCCACCATCATTGTTGAATACCCGGGCGCTACAGGGCAAATAGAAGGCTCGTGGAACTGGCCGTTCGGTATAAAGGATTTTGAAGTTTTTGGGGAGACAGGCTACCTTCATGCGATGGACAATAGCCATATTGAAAGCCGGATGCGCGAAAACATTAAAGGCACGGCTGATGCTCCTGCACTGGCCGCACCGATAAATGATAATATTCTTTATTTAACAGCTGTATTGCGCGGCCAACTACCGGGAACGGACGACCAGTCGTCGTTAAATTATAACATGGTGGTGATGGAGATATTGGATGCGGCAAAACGGTCGGCAAAAGAGGGGAAACGAATAGCTTTATAAATTGTCTGAACACGATTTTTAAGATTTGAGTGATTCGACAAATTGATGTCTATTTTAAATTAATTTAAACTTTTTATCCTTTTCGCACTTTGTTAACTGAAAACAAAATTGTGTTACATTTGCCCACTCAAATTACACCGCTCATTTTATGTTAAAGCAAACGCTCCCGGTTATTGCCCTTTGTTTTTCGGGCTTCAGTTCCTTTTCGCAAGTTAATAAAGCGGCTATACTGGCCCGCAAACAAGTGCCGATTCTCTGTTACCACCAGATACGGGATTGGCGGGCAAAAGATAAACCGGTGGATAAAGACTATATTATTCCCCCCGCTTCATTTAAAGCTCACCTGAAGATGCTGGCCGACAGCGGTTATCATACTATTTTGCCCGACCAGTTGTACGCCTATCTAACCAAAGGCACTCCCCTTCCCAATAAGCCTGTTATGCTTACTTTTGATGATACTGATGTGGATCAATTTAATATTGCCAGGCCCGAAATGAAAAAATATGGCTTTAAAGGGGTGTTCTTCATCATGACGGTATCATTGGGCAGGCCGCATTATATGTCGAAAGAGCAGGTTAAACAACTATCTGACGAAGGAAATGTGATTGCCAGCCACACCTGGGACCACCACCGGGTAGACAGGTACAAGCACGATGCTAACCCTAAAAAGGACGACTGGGTAATTCAGATAGAAAAACCCACCAAAAAACTGGAAGAGATCACCGGCAAAAAGATTGACTATTTTGCTTACCCGTTTGGCGTGTGGAAAAAACCGACCCTGCCGGAGCTTAATAAATATGGCTTTAAACTTGCCTTCCAGCTGGCTGACAAGCGCGATGCAGACTATCCCTTATTGACTGTAAGGCGCATTTTGGACAGCGGCTATTGGACCACTGCCACATTTAGCAAGAGCATACGCAGCAGTTTTAAATAAAAAGGCAGGACAATTCATTCTCGTTTTTTCGTTAGCTTTGGTTTCATATCTCAAAACCTGTATGAAACTAAAAATCCTTTTGCCGGTTGCGGCGCTCCTGTTTTTGGCGTCCGGAGCATGGTGTCAACCGGGTGCGGTTATTAACGCCCACTTTGAAGCAATGGTAAAGCATGATTTAAAAGCGATCGCGTCCGGATACGCGGATACCGCTAAAGTGTATTCCCCAAACTGGGAAGGCCCTAAAATCGGTTCGGCGGGACTTACCGAGGTTTATAAAAGGTATTTTTCGTCAACGCCCGACCTTTCCTACAAAATTAATCACATCATTACCGCGGGTAACGAGGTGATTGTTGAATATACCCAATCCGGAACGTTATCCAACCCGGAAAGCGGCACGCCCGATTACATGAAGGGGAAAAAATACACCTTGAATTGTTGCGCCGTTTTTACGCTAAAAAACAATCAAATTGTAAGCGAAACCAATTACTTTGACCAGGTGGCATTTTTGCGCCAGGTGGGTTTTTTTGACCAGCATTGACGCTTAATCCTAAATTAAGGTCCATTGAGTTTTAAGTAAAAACAAAAAAGGCGTGGGCCACTTATCCTAAAGACTTTTAGTTCAACACTACAGATTTTCACCTGCCGGCCCCTGTCCTTTGTTTGACGAATTTTCAAGTGCGGGCTCTGCGTCATCATTATCAGATGGCGGCCCTGACTGATTATCGTTTTCATTTTCGGACACCCATTTTTTTGCCTCTTCCAGCTCTGCCGGTTCAAATCCTTTTACCTTGCCCGGTATAAAAAACCTGGAAACATCGGCAAACCACTCGACGCCCTTTTGGTCAGTCACTATCGCTACCCTGTTCCACTGCGCAAAATGTTTTAAGGCCAGCCGGAAGTCTTCCCACCAGGCCGCCGCGGAAAAATTTCCCACATCGGTATCTAAAACCAATAAATAGTTGAACTTGTGCTTACGCGCGGCTAATTCCTCCACATGGGGTATCAGTACTTTTTCATAATCATCTTTGCTCACATCGCCAACAGCATGTATACCTAAAACGTGCGATGGCAGTCCGTTCATAATTTGAAGCATTGTCTTAAATTTTAATGATGTCAATTATCCAAACACCGGCATTATTTTTTCGATACCCAAATAATAGCTTCATCCATTTTTGCGAGAGAGAAATTTCTGAACTTACCGGGAATAATATACTTAAAAAGATCACTGTAACCACGCAAGCTTTGCTGATCGGACACTACAGCAACCTTATTCCATTTAAAAAAATGCTTCAGGCCTATCCTCACATTTCCGCACCACATGCCCGAAGCAAAATTTTTGATATCAGTTTCCAATACAAGTAAAATATTTATCCTCTTAATTTTTTGTATTTGATTGTCAAGTAATTCGGTTAACAACTCAATGTATTCTTCTTCGCTAACGTTATAACAAGCATGAATTCCGGTGACATGGAGCGGTAAATTTTCTATTAGCCGTAGCATGTGCCAATTATTTGCTTTATTTACTGCAATAACCAGACCACAACTTCAGAATTTATTCTTTTTTATTAAAATTATATCTTATAGGTTAAATTTGGGTTAGGTTTTGATCAAAATACCAAAAGCGATTATGGTATATTTGCTTTGTGGAGCAAAACAAGGGCAAATGGAGCCAATTTATTAAAACAGAGGCCAAAAATCTGGGGTTTATGTTTTGCGGCATCTCAAAGGCTGCTTTCCTGGAAGAGGAAGCCCCGCGGCTGGAGGCCTGGCTTAAAAGCGGTATGCATGGCGAGATGCGGTATATGGAGAACCACTTTGATAAACGCCTTGATCCTCGGCGGCTGGTGGACGGCGCCAAATCGGTAATATCCCTGGCACTGAATTATTTCACCGATGAAGAGCAGGTGGACGTTTCTGGTCCGAAGATATCCAAATATGCTTATGGCGAAGATTACCATTTCGTTATAAAAAACAAGCTGAAGCGCCTGATGGCGGCAATTGCCGAAAATATCGGCGAAGTAAATGGCCGCGTTTTCGTGGATTCGGCGCCGGTGCTGGACAAAGCCTGGGCAAAAAAAGCCGGGCTGGGATGGATTGGCAAAAACACCAACCTGATCAGTAAAAAAGCCGGTTCCTTCTTTTTTTTAGCTGAATTGATCGTCGACCTGGAACTTGAATATGACGTTAAGCCGGCGGCGGACCATTGCGGCAACTGCACCAGCTGCATTGACGCCTGTCCTACCCAGGCCATAGTTGCTCCCTATGTGGTGGACGGCAGCCGTTGTATCTCCTACCTCACCATCGAGCTTAAAAATGAGATACCGCAGGAGTTTAACGGAAAAATGGATAACTGGATGTTTGGCTGCGATGTATGCCAGGATGTATGTCCCTGGAATAAATTTTCGGTAATGCATAACGAGCCCGCGTTTAACCCCCACCCCGACCTTCTTCAGCTCAGCACACGCGACTGGGAGGAAATTACGGAGGAAATATTTCAGAAAGTGTTTCAAAAATCCGCTGTTAAACGTACTAAGCTGGCAGGGCTGAAAAGAAATATTAATTTTTTGAAAGAACAGGACTAAATTAGAACTTCACTATTGTTAATGCGAGCTTTTATAAACTATCTTTTGATCGTATTGCTGGTAACAGAATTCTTTTCCTGCCGGAAGGCTTACAACCCGCCAATAACAACCCACGACTATGCGTACCTGGTGGTGGAGGGAGTGATCAATAGCGGCAACGACACTACATCGATAACGCTTAACCGCACGGTGCAGATTGGTGCGGCAACCACGCACCGCCCGGAGTCAGGCGCGAAAGTTTTGATCGAAAGCGATCAAAACACGAAATACCAGCTCACCGAACGAGATTCCGGCAGATATTTTATCGCCAACCTAAACCTGCCGACCAACGGCAAGTACCGGCTTCATATTTTTACGTCATCCGGAAAGGAATATGAATCTGATTTTGTGGAAAACAAAATAAGCCCGCCGATAGACACCATAACCCATTCGTTTACGTCGCATTCGGTGCAGTTTTATGTAAGCGCACACGATCCCACTAAAAGCACGCGTTATTACCGCTGGGAATATCACGAGTACTGGTCGTACGATTCCAAATTCACAACGGTTTTACAGTACAAGGATAGCGCTATTATCGGTTTACCCGTTGATAGTGACTATAATCATTGTTACCGGAATGCCAGCCCCGCTAACGGTATCTATATCAGCACTTCGGAAAAACTATCGGAAGATATTGTTAACAATGTACCCGTAACGGTTGTTGAGGGATTATCAGGCAAGCTGGTGAGGGAATATGCAGTGGAAATTCGGCAATTTGCCATTACAAAGGAAGCGTACATCTACTGGCAGCAACTAAAACTAAACACCGAGCAATTAGGCTCTATTTTCGATAAGCAACCTACGGCTTCGCCAACTAATATACATTGCATAACTAACCCTTCTGAGCCCGTTGTCGGTTATGTAAGTGTCTCCACTAGTACCTTAAAAAGAGCGTTTATCACCCAGGCCGATGTACCATTCAGGGTGGTTACACTACCCGGGGAAATGCCGCCGCCCGGCTCCTACCTGGACACCCTTTCCTGCCCGACAAGTCATCTTCTTTTCGATCCGTTACCAACGCTTCCAGGCAGGTTGTATCAAACTTTTAGTTCGGGGCAATACATGCCATATGCATTTTATTATAATCCGCCCACGGTAATTGTCGGGTACAATTATGCGCCTTGCGAGTGTGTTGATTGCCGCAAATTGGGGGGCACCAACAAAAAACCTTCATGGTGGCCGTGGCAATATTAATACCAGGCCGAAAGTCATTTTGATTTGAAAATCCGAAAATCTGAAAATACGGTTTAGTGAATTCCGCATTTTCAAATCAGCACATCTTCAAATCTTCAAATCAAAGAATCAGCCTTTTTTAAACTTGTCGGCAAGCATTTTCAGCATATCCTCGTTTACCGGCCTTGCGGGTTCCTCATCCCTCTTTTTGAATGGCTTAGGCGGAAAATTATTGTTTTTATGATGATGCGGTTTGGCCGTGTGGGGCTTGCCCGGCTGACCGGCCCTGGCAGCGGGGGCTGCAGGTGCATCAGCCGGAACGGATGTACTCGCCGGGGTGGGTGCATTCGCGGCGCCTGACTGTTTCGCAGCAGCGGAAGCCAGCGGCTTAATGGCTTCCGGTTGTTCCGCCGGCTTCGGCGGGGCGGCGGGTCTTGCCTGCCGCTCGGCTGCTTTTTTAGCACTCCAGCGGTTGTATATTTCTTCCAGCTTGCGTTTGGTATACAGCGGAAAATCGCCCTGCATCATCCATGAATAATAGCTGGGCTCAATTTTAAACACCTCCTCAACCGTCTTTCCCTTGTGCTTGCCAAAGTTAAAAATCTCGTACCCGTCTTCGTTAAATATCATGCGTCCTGCAAAATCAACCGGCCGGTTAAGGTTAGTAAATTGATGCAGCGCTTCAACGTCATTAACTACCGGGTACATCACGTTTCCTTTTTTATCTTCCCAGGGGCTCTTTTCGTACTTCACAAGCTGGGCTATCAATACTTCCATAGTCGCACGCGTATCCGCTTCGGCCGAGTGGGCGTTAATGATCTCCTTTTCGCAGTAAAACTTGTAAGCCGCCTTAAGCGTACGCTGCTCCATCTGGTGAAAAATATTCTGCACGTCGACAAAATGACGGTTGTCGATATCAAAAGGAACACCGGCGCGCAAAAACTCCTCCATCAGCATCGGTATGTCGAACTTATTGGAATTATAGCCTGCCAGATCACTGTTGCCGATAAAGCGGGAAATTAAAGTCGCCACCTCCTTAAAAAAAGGTTCTTTTTTTACATCGTCATCATAAATGCCGTGGATCAGGGACGACTCCAGCGGGATGGGCATCCCGGGATTGATGCGCCAGGTGCGCACTTCTTCCTGGCTGCCATTGGGGGGATGGAGCTTTATGATGGATATTTCAACAATACGGTCGGCGCCAACATTTGTACCGGTAGCCTCGAGATCAAAAAATGCCAGCGGCCGTTTTAAATTTAACTTCATCGTTTTGCAGATAGCGAATGCGCGCAAAGGTCATAAAAAGAATTTGCACTAAAAATTTTTAATTCCTGATAAATATATTGAATGAAAAGCTATTTTTAAGCACTAGTTAATTTTGATTAAGACAATGAAAAAAACCTTACTCACCCTGGTGATCGTAATCTCGGTTTGCCGTATGGCTTTTGCGCAAGATTTTCCCTACGGAGGTATTTCGACTGAAAACCTCAAAATGATCAAATATGCTAAGGATACATCGGCACATGCGGTGGTTTTGCAGGAATATGGCAAATCGCAGATCGTGGTGGCGAATGATGACAATATCAAACTCAGGTTTTATTATCACGTAAAAATTAAAATATTCGATAACGCCGGTTTTGATGCCGCCACTGATCAGATCGTCCTGAAAAACTCCGACGATAATAACGACCGTGACGAAATTGAAAAAATATCAGGTTCAACATTCTTCGCCGACCCGTCCGGCGGGATAGGAAAGGTCGATTTTGATCCTTCGAAGGTGTATGTTACCCGCAACTACAAAGAACAAAGCACGGCAAAATTTGCGATGCCGGCGCTGAGCCCGGGCTGTGTTGTTGAATACAGCTATACGGTGCTTTTTTCGGCAAGCGACTGGCTGCATCATTTTCAACCCTGGTATTTTCAAAATAATATACCCAAAGTATTTTCGCAATATGAGGCCGTCATACCAGGTCATTTCGAATTTAATGCTGCCTTGCATGGCTATTTAAAACTTAGCGACACGAAAGCTGACGTTGAACCAAGCTGCTTTACCACCGGCGGGTCAAGCAGCTCATGCTCAGATATCAAATACAGCATGGCCGATATTCCTGCGTTTGTTGAGGAAGAATACACCACATCAGATAGAAATTATCTTTCATCGATTTCGTTCGACATGGTAGAATACACCAACCCATATTCAGGTGTGAAAATAAAAGGCGCCAAGGAATGGAGAGACATCGATTTTAATTTAAAAGATAATTACGCATTTGGCAGCGATTTAAAAAAGGCCAGTTATTTTAAAGACAGGATGGTGCCGGTAACGGCCGGCGTTAATGGCGATCTGGAAAAGGCAAAAGCCATTTTTGCGTTTATGCAACAACACTATAAATGGAACAATTACATTGGGATATACACAGATAACGGCGTTAAAAAGGCCTACGAGTCGCATAGCGGAAGTATATCCGACATTAATATCGGCCTGGTTGATGCGCTAAACAGCGCAGGCATCAACAGTGAAGCAGTTTTGGTGTCTACCAGGGAGCATGGGTTTGTAAACGACCTGTATCCCGCTACCAACGATTTTGACTACGTGCTTGCTAAGGCGAATATCGGCGACAAAAGCTACTTCCTTGACGCGACCGATCCTTTGCTGCCGTTTGGCATGTTGCCGTTTCAATGTATCAATGGTAAAGGAAGGGTATTCAACCTCGACAAGCCTTCGTATTGGATAGATTTAAATCCCGGCCAAAAGAGGGTAAGTACCAGTACTATGGATCTTACCCTTACCGATGATGGCAAGTTAAAAGGGACGATCACTTATTATTCGCTTGGATACGAGGCGTATGAAACACGATCGGCTATTAAAAAGTTCACAACGCAGGACGAATACGTTGCGGCATTTGGCGCGAAGCTACCTAAGATTAAAATATTAAAGGCGGAGATCGCCAATGTCGACAGCCTTGACCAACCGATAGTAGAAAAATACAGCGTCGAGATCAATGTCGGCGATAAAACGGGATCGGGAAACTTCGCTTTCAACCCGTTCTTTGCCAGCAAGATCAGCTCTAATCCGTTCAAACTGGCGCAACGCACCTACCCCGTTGACATGGGCGTACTCAATGACTATCGTACCGTTTTGACTGTACATTTACCGGCGGACTATGTTATTGATTCGCCGCCGCAGAATATTGCTGAAGGCTTACCAAATAATGGCGGGCGATTTTTAACGGATTTTCAGAAAAGTGATGATTCCTTTACTTTTTCACATATCATACAATTAAACAAACCGGTTTTTGCGCCGGAGGAATACCCTTATCTGAAAGAGTTTTATAACAAGATCATCTTATCCGAAAAAGCGGAAATGATATTCAAAAAGAAATCATGAAACGCACGTTGCTGATTATTGCGTTGTCCACTGGCCTGATAAACGCAAAGGCCCAGCAAAACTATGAGACGGGTTTGATCTCAAAGGACCTGCTCACACATGCCAATTCGGTTGTGAGGGATGAGGAAACGAGCATTGAGGTTAAGGACCTTGACAACGCAGTGAAACGGGTTAAAAAGGTGGTCACCGTATTAAATGCAAAAGGGGACAATAATGCTCATATCATTATCTATTATGATAAAAGCGATGTGGTAAAAAACATAAAAGGCGTTGTCTATAACGCGTTTGGTAAGCAAATTGCAAAGTTTTCTGAAAGCGATTTTTCGGACGAGAGCGTTGGCGACGGCTTTTCGCTTTTTGAAAGCGAAAGAGTGAAACACTACCTGCCTGCTGTTACCGATTACCCGTATACAATTGCATATGAGTATGAAGTAAAATCGAAACAGACACTGAATTTTGACCGCTGGAGCCCGATCGATAATTTTGATGAATCGGTGGAAAAAAGCAGTTTCGTTTTCAGTTGCAAGCCCGATTTTAATATAAGGTACAAGGAACTTAATATCCCCCGCAAGGCTGCAATCGGCGTTAAAGAAAAGGATAAATCATATTCCTGGCAGGTTAGTAACCTGAAAGCCATCAAATATGAGCCCTTAAGCCCTTATTACAGGGATGTGTTCCCCCTGGTTCAACTGGTACCGGAGAAGTTTGCTTATTATGGCATCAGCGGATCTTTCAGCGACTGGAACACGCTGGGGAAATGGATTTACGATAAGCTGGTGGCCGACAGGCAGCAACTTTCACAAGAAACGATATACCATGTACAGGAGATGACGAAAGACATCAGCGATCCCAAATTAAAGGCCAAAAAAATATACGAATATATGCAGCACAAAACACACTACGTGAGTGTGCAAGTGGGTTTGGGCGGTTTCCAGCCATTCCTGGCGTCGGATGTGGACAAACAAAATTACGGCGATTGCAAGGCCCTGGTAAATTATACACAGGCCCTGTTAAAAGCAGTAAACATCGAATCGTGGTATTGTATTGTTGAAGCAGGGCGGACTTACAAGGTGAGCATGCAAAAGGACTTTGCCAGCATGGAGCAGGGTAATCATATTATTTTGTGCCTGCCGTTTAAAAACGACACTACCTGGGCGGATTGTACAAGCCAGAGTATACCTTTTGGCTATTTAGGTGATTTTACGGATGACCGCACCGTACTAGCTTGCACACCGCAGGGAGGTAAGTTACTGCATACACCTAAGTACGGCGCCGACGCAACCGTGAAAAGCCGGAAAGCCAATTTTACCATTGATGAGAGTGGTGCGCTTTCAGGAAATATGTCCACCACATTTAAAGGAACCTATTACGACTACCGGGATGAACTGCTCAACCAGTCCCGGACCGAACAAAACAAACTGCTCCAGAAGATATATCCGATCAATAACATGGTGATCGGTCATTATGAGTTAAAGCAGGACAAAGGTTTCGACCCCTGCACCGAAGAAAACATTAAGTTATCTGCGCGTGATTACGCTTCCTTAACCGGGGGGAAATATTATTTTTCAATCAACCCCGTCAACCGATTTGAAGAAACATTGCCAAAGGATGTGAACCGCCAGAACAACGTCTATATCAACGGAAGTTTTACAGACCTGGATGAAGTGACTTATACTGTGCCGGCCGGCTACCATCCTGAAAAACTGCCGCTAAATATCTCGATCAATAAGCCTTTTGGGAAATATACCGCAACTATGGAAGTCAACGGCAGCCAGTTAATTTATAAACGAAAATTTCAGCTGATTGACGGGACCTACGGCAAGGATACTTACCAGGATATAATCGATTTTTACCAGGATGTTGCAGATGCAGATGACTACACCGTAAGCCTTGCGAAGAATTAGGCATTTAAGACTGTCAGGAACCAGGAACCAGGAATCAAAAACCAAGACAAGAAAGTCTAAGTCAATCAATGCAAGGAACCCACCTGCCGGGTTTTACTCCTTTAGTGCTTGATTCCTGGTTCTTGATTCTTGATTCTTGATCCGCGTTATTTGCTGAAAATGATGATGCCGAGGATGATACCGACGATCATGATGACATAAAGCAATATTTCGGTGCTGGCAAACCGCTTATATTTTGTCCAAAAACTGTATCTTTCTTTTTCTTCAGCCATCGTGGCGCAAATATAACGAAAACAGCTGAGCATTAATTACAATGAGCACAAGACAGGAAGACGAGATCAAAAAAGAGTTTCAACTCGAGCGTATCATCTTTTTTAGTGACGCGGTGTTTGCCATTATCATCACCATCATGATATTGGACGTTAGACTGCCAGACGTAATTACCTACGCCACCGAGAATGAAGCAAAAAACGCTTTCCTGCAGGTACTGCCGAAACTTACTGTTTATATCATGACCTTTTTTGTTGTTGGCCGGTTATGGATGAAGCATTTACGCATTTTTAGTTATTTAAAAGACTATAACGCGCCGTTGGTATTTATCAACCTGCTTTTTTTATTGAGCGTTTCACTTTACCCATTTGCCTTGTCGTTTATTTTTAACGCCGACAAGTTTGGCAAGCATGCCTGGGTGGCATACACTTATCTCAGCATATTTTATTTTGCGATTTTTGCCGAAACGCTGCTGACCGGTTATCTCATCAGGAACAAGGAAGTATTATGTGTAAAGGATGATGAAATGGAAAATATGTTGAAATGGAAGATCGTGCGAATAAACTATTTTGGCGTACCGGTTATTTTTTTACTGCTGTTTTGCACCATTAAATTCAGTTTTAACAACTGGATATTTTTTGGATTTATAATTGGATACGCCATCCTGATAAGGCTATTCGCTTTAATTTATTATCGTCATCAAAAGGCCGATAAAATCACCCTGGCCTCTCTTTTCAAACGAATTAAAGTGCAGGATCAGCCTGTAAAACGAAAGAGGCCCAATAAAGATTAACTTACTTCCCCGGCTCGGAATTGGTGCTGTCGCCAATGATGGAACCACAGCGCGAAAAATATTTGTAGGTATAGGGATCGTGCAGTTTGGTGATGGTTACGCCTTTGCTGGAGCTGGCATGAACATAGTAGCCATTTTGCAGGTAAACACCTACGTGGCTGAATTTTTTTCCGTCATAATCAAAAAACAGCAGATCACCCTCAACCAGTTCTTCCTCGTATTTGCGTTTTATAACGGTGATCTGCTCACCGGTTGACCGGGGTATATTTACATTATAAACCTGCTGTTCCAGCAACTGGGCCAGGCCTGAACAATCTATGCCGTCCCTGTCCTGCCCTCCGAAGCGGTACGGGGTGCCCATCCAATCATCGACAAATTCATAAAGGCGCCCGTTTTGAATATCACTTTTTTCTACCCCCAAAATAGCGGCATATTTTTCGGCTACGCTTTGCTGCGGTTTTACCAGCTCGCCGGCCTGCCCGCGCATAGCAGCCCTCCTGGTATGGCACGACGACAGCGCCACCGCCAAAACCAAAAATGTGCAATACAGGTAATGTATTTTTTTCATTTTTGTAAAAATAACCGCAATCGGAATTTATTTGCCCCGTTTTATTTTAACATGTTAACATTAGGGGTATAATTAGCGGATATTTACGGAATTATCAGCGGCAGGTTTCAAATAGATGCCCGGAAAAAATAAATTAAACTAAATAGTGAAAACAATCTTACTTACCAGCTTGTGCCTGTTTTTAGGTTTGCATACGCGGGGTCAAAGCCTGTCGGTAAAACAGCTGGCTAATTTATTGGACGATGACAATAAAACGGTGGTTTTAAGATCCCATTCGTTTTCATCGCTCGGGTTGGCCGAATCAGAAAAAGGGGTTTCGCAGCGCTTTACAAAGAATGCCGGAACCGGCAAACAGGAAGCCATTACCATTACCTCAAACAGCGTTTCCTACCTAACACGGAACAAGGCATTCATCACCAACCTGTTAGCGCAACTTCAACAACAATATAAACAAACGGTAAAAGACGATAGCTCAGATTTTATTTATTATTTGTTTGCCGCCGGGAAGGGCAAAAACATCAGCGTAAATATTTCCAAAAAAGGCGCAGAACTGTATAGCCTGCAGGTGAATCAGAAGTAGTTTTTAGGAAGTTAGACAGTCCGAAAGACCGAAAGATGGAGCAAGACTTACGAAGTTTTAAAAACTTCGTAAGTCTGGTTCTATCCTTTAATTACCCGTTGTATTTCATCCAGTTTCATCAGGGCCTCAACCGGGGTTAAGGTGTTTACGTCGAGGTTGTTCAGTGTGTCGCGTATTTTTACAAGTACCGGGTCATCGATGGAGAACATCTGCATCTGCACCGCCTGCTTTTGCACTTTGCGGATGCTTTCCTTGATGTGCTCCCCTCCTGTCCGCTCGGCTTCCAGTTTTTTTAATATCTCATTGGCCCGCAATAAAACCTTTTGCGGCATGCCGGCCAGTTTAGCCACATGGATGCCAAAGCTATGCTCGCTTCCGCCGGGAACCAGCTTGCGGAGGAAAATAATTTGATGTCCCACCTCCTTTACAGAAACATTGTAATTTTTGATACGATTAAAGCTGTTGCTTAACTCATTCAGTTCGTGATAGTGGGTAGCAAACAGCGTTTTGGCACGGGCATTTGGCTGGTTGTGCAAAAATTCGGCTATAGACCAGGCGATTGAAATACCATCGTAAGTGGAGGTACCGCGTCCGATCTCGTCAAGCAAGATCAGGCTTCTGTCGGAAAGATTATTCAGGATGCTTGCCGTCTCGTTCATTTCCACCATAAACGTGGATTCGCCTGACGAAAGATTATCAGATGCTCCCACCCTCGTGAATATTTTATCCACCAACCCTATCGATGCCGTTTTCGCAGGCACAAAGCAACCCATTTGCGCCATTAGCACAATCAGCCCGGTTTGACGCAGCAAAGCCGATTTACCCGCCATATTTGGCCCGGTGATGATGATGATCTGCTGGGTCTCCGAATCTAAATAAACATCATTGGTGATATACTCCTCGCCAATTGGCAATGTTTTCTCAATCACAGGGTGGCGGCCGCCTTTTATGTCGATCACCCTGCTATCATTTATTTGCGGCTTAACGTAATAATTTTTTATGGCGATGGTGGCAAAATTGAGCAGCACGTCCAATCGCGCCACCAATTGCGCATTTAGCTGTATGGGCTTAATATATTCGGCGAGCGCATACACCAGGTCGTTAAACAATCGCGTCTCCAGCGCGAGTATTTTTTCTTCTGCCCCAAGTATCTGCTCTTCGTATTCTTTTAATTCAGGAGTGATATATCGCTCGGCATTTACCAGCGTTTGTTTACGTATCCATTCGGATGGTACCTTATCCCTATGGCTGTGGGTAACCTCAAGGTAGTACCCAAAAACATTATTGAACGATACTTTGAGCGAGGGTATCCCTGTGGCCTCTGCCTCACGCTTTTGTATCTCCAGCAGGTAGCCTTTTCCACCAAAGGCGATTTTACGCAGGCGGTCCAGTTCTTCGTGTACGCCTTCGTTCATTACGCCGCCTTTTGCCAGCATAACCGGCGGCTCGGCGTTTAGTTCCTTCTCAATTTTTGCGCAAATGAGCGCGCATGGATTTAGCTGCTCCGCAATAGCTTGTAATGGAGGGTTGTTTGAGCTTTCCCCCTGTTTTTTAATCGCATCTATCGCATTCAAAGCCTTTTTCAATTGGCACACCTCGCGTGGATTTGCTTTTTGCAGCCCGACTTTCGAGATCAGCCGCTCCAGGTCGCCGATAAGGCGTATGTTTTGTTTGAATTCTTCGCGCAGGTCTTCGTGTTCGATCAAAAACTCCACCACGTTAAGTCGGTCATTGATGGGTTTTATTTCCTTCAGCGGCATCACGATCCAGCGGCGGAGCAGCCGCGCGCCCATCGGCGAGCAGGTTTGATCCAATACTTCCACCAGTGTGTGGGCATTTTCATTAGCCGAGCCGACCAGCTCCAGGTTACGGACGCTGTACCGGTCAAGCCATAAATACCGGTCCTCCTCTATCCTGCCAATGGCCGAGATATGCTGCAGGTTGCGATGCTCCGTTTCATTCAGGTAATGTAATGCAACCCCGGCCGCCACGATGCCCAGGTTGAGCCGGTCGATACCGAAACCTTTCAATGATTTTACGCCAAAATGTTTTAGCAGTACCTCGTTGGCATAATCGCCGCTGTAGGGCCATTCGTCCAGCGTATAAGTATAAAAGCGGTCGCCGAACAGCTCCGTAAAATCGTGCCGGCGGCTTTTTGGATAGATCACCTCGCTTGGCGAAAAGCTTTGCAGCAATTTATCGATATAGCTGCCTGTCCCCTGGGCCGTCCAAAACTCACCGGTACTGATGTCAATCAATGCAATCCCGATGCTGTTTTTCTCGAAATAAAGCGAAGCCAGGTAGTTATTGCTTTTTTGGTGGAGGATATTATCATTGGTGGCTACGCCAGGCGTAACCAGCTCGGTAACCCCCCGTTTCACAATAGTTTTGGTAGCCTTCGGGTCTTCCAGCTGATCGCAAATGGCTACACGCTGCCCCGCCCTCACCAGCTTGGGCAGGTAGGTATCCAGCGAATGATGCGGAAAGCCGGCCAACTCGATATGTGTTGCAGCACCGTTAGCGCGGCGGGTAAGCACAATGCCTAATATCCCGGCTGCTTTAATGGCATCTTCACCAAAGGTTTCATAAAAATCGCCCACACGAAAAAGCAGCAAAGCGCCCGGGTATTTTGCCTTTACCTGGTTGTATTGCTGCATTAAGGGCGTTTCTTTGGTCATTTGTTAGTTGTAAGAAGTTGTAATAGTTGTAAGAAGTTGTAATGGTTGTAAAGGTTGGATTATTTCTTTAACCCTTTCAACTTCTACAACTTCTTACAACCTCTGCAACTCAATTCAAAGCGAAGCGTAAAGTTAATCGCTTAAGCCGACTGACATCATTTTGTGGAAAAATGGCAGGTTATTCACAACCCGTTGGCAACCGTTGCGAGTGGATATTTGTCAAATTAACTCTTTGGTCACAAGTCCAAAGTCAAATCCCATCTATTTTTGATAAGACTCAATACTTTCGGCTTCTGCTCTATCCAACATGCACCTTCAAATACAAAAATGCTGCTGCCGCCGCGCCGGCTATCGGCCCTATAACAGGTATCCACGCGTAAGCCCAGTCGCTGGCGCCTTTATTTTTTATGGGGACCAAAGAGTGGATGATCCTGGGGCCAAGGTCGCGGGCGGGGTTAATGGCATAGCCGGTTGTGCCGCCTAACGAAAGGCCGATCACCCAAACCAGCAGCGCAACAGGCAACGCTCCCACCGAACCAAGGCCGATTGGGGTTTTGGTAGCAATGATCTGTCCGTCCGCGATATAAAAGACGGTGAAGACCAGCACAAAGGCGCCGATAATTTCGCTGACGATGTTTGAAGTATAATTACGAATAGCCGGCCCGGTGCAAAAAACGGCCAGGATGAAACCGGGCTCATTTTTTTTGTGGAAGTGATCGTAGTACATCAGCCAAACTAAAAATGCGCCGATAAATGCGCCCAGCATTTGCGCCGCGATATAAGGCAGCACGTTGGCCCATAAGAATTTGCCCGCTATGGCGAGCCCGATAGTAACGGCGGGATTTAAATGGGCGCCGCTGTACGGACTGGCAACCACCACGCCGACATAAACCGCCAGGCCCCAGGCAGTGGTGATCACGATCCATCCGCTGTTATTGCCTTTGGTATCAGTAAGCAGCACATTGGCAACAACGCCGTCGCCTAAAAGGACGAGTAACATGGTGCCGATCAGCTCGGCCATAAATGGTGACATATTTTTGAGTTTAAGTGTACTTTTTTGACACATTGTCATTTCGAGCGATAGCGAGAAATCTTAAACATCATGCATGCGAACTGTGCAGGCAGTAATGCCAGGCGTTGAAGATTTCTCCTCGTACCTCGTCGAAATGACAAAAATCTAACTTCAATTACCGGCCGACCAACTTTGCGCCGCATTAACTGCACGTTTCCAGCCGGCCATCTTCCTTTCCGTATCCATTGCGCCTGCGCCCGGCGCAAATACCCGTTCCGATTGCCATTGGCCCTGTATTTCCTCCAGGTTTTTCCAGTAGCCCACCGCCAGTCCTGCCAGGTAAGCAGCGCCTAACGCGGTTGTTTCGGTAACCACCGGCCGTATCACTTTACTGCCCAGCACGTCCGCCTGAAACTGCATCAGCAGGTTATTCGCCGTGGCGCCGCCGTCCACCCGTAATTCTTTGATGGGCAGGCCCGCGTCTGCTTCCATCGCTTTTAGCACGTCAACAGTTTGGTAGGCTATGCTGTCCAAAGCCGCCCGCGCAATATGTGCCGAAGTAGTGCCGCGGGTAAGGCCGACTATCGTTCCCCTTGCTTCCGCGTCCCAATATGGGGCGCCCAAGCCAGCAAATGCCGGCACAAAGTAAACGCCGCCGGTGTCCTCAACTTCCATGGCAAGCCGCTCCACCTCTGCAGACGAGCGGATAATACCCAACCCATCGCGCAGCCATTGCACCACGGCGCCTCCGATAAATATGCTGCCCTCAAAGGCGTATTGTGTTTTTCCGTTGATCTTCCAGGCAATGGTAGTGAGCAGGTTATTTTTTGATTCGATGAAATGGTCGCCAATATTCATCAGCATGAAACAACCGGTACCGTAAGTATTTTTAACCATGCCATTGTCCGTACACATCTGGCCGAACAGCGCCGCCTGCTGGTCGCCGGCTATACCCGCGATGGGGATTTTCGCTGCAAAAATATTTCCTGCCGTTTCGCCGTACACCTCGCTCGACTCTTTTACTTCCGGCAGCATACTGCGCGGTATATCAAAAATTCGCAGCAGTTCCTCGTCCCATTCCAGCGTTTTGATGTTATACAACATGGTACGGCTGGCATTGGTTACGTCGGTGACGTGCGTTTTGCCGGCTGTGAATTTCCATATCAGCCAGCTGTCAACGGTTCCGCAAGCTAACTTACCACTCGCTGCCAGTTCCTTTGCTCCATTAACATGATTCAGTATCCAGTTGATCTTCGATCCGGAAAAATAAGCATCGATGATCAACCCGGTTTTTGAGCGGATCAGGTCTGTCAGCCCTTCGTTTTTCAGGTGGTCACAATAAGATGCCGTGCGCCTGTCCTGCCAAACAATGGCGTTATAAACCGGTTCGCCTGTTTCGCGATTCCAAACTATAGTGGTTTCGCGCTGGTTGGTAATACCTATTGCTTTGATGTTTTGGGCACTGATATTCGTTTTGGCAATCGCTTCCGCCGCCACTCCGGCCTGCGACGACCATATCTCATTCGGGTCATGCTCTACCCAGCCCGGCTGGGGGAATATCTGGGTAAATTCCTTTTGGGCTACCGACCTGATCCCTCCCTTGTGATCAAAAACAATCGCCCGGGAGCTGGTGGTGCCCTGGTCGAGGGCTAAAATATATTGGCTCATAGCTGATGGCATATGGTTCATAGCGGACGGATGCAGTTACTATGAACTATCAACCATGAACCATGAACTAAAATACAATTGGTGCGCTTAAGTTACATTTTAGAATCGAATTATCAATAACGAAATTATGCATCGCCGGGCTGGTAGCCTTTGGCTATTTCTTCAAATACCACTACTTGCGCCTTTTGCCACGTCTCGTTTTGGTTCATCTCCGCAGCCATTAAACGGACAACGGCAGGCGCCATTTCAATGGCAGCCGTCGCATCAAGGAAAAGCGCCCTTAGCCGCCGCGCCAGTATATCCTCAAGCGTCCGGGCCATTTCATTCCTCACCGCCCAAATTACCTCTGCCTGCATGTAATCAAAGGCCGGGTGCAGCTTTTGCGACCAGTCCGGGTTTTCGTTTAGTAATTGAAGCAGCCCTTCGCGGTCGGCGCCGTAAACATACAGATGGTCGGTAAAATCCACGATAGCCTTATTGCCGTGAATGGACAAGCTGGCGGTAACGCACGGTTGCGGTGGCAAATTCGCTGTCGCGATAGCGGCATCAACCGTATCTTCGGCCATTTTGCGATAGGTTGTCCACTTACCCCCTGTAATGGTGATCAACCCGGACGAGGATATAATGAGTTTATGGCTTCGCGATATTTCTTTTGTCGATCCGGATCCCGCCGCCGGTGCGGCAAGCGGCCGTAGGCCGGCAAAAACCGCATGCACATCATTTGGTGTAATCGTTTTGGTAAGATATTTATTCGCGGTTCGCATTACAAAATCAACTTCGGCCCCAAGCGCTACGGGCTCAAGACTATGCTCATTTAACGGCGTATCGGTAGTGCCAATCAGCAATTTGCCATGCCACGGCACAACGAACAGCACCCGCCCATCATCCGTTTCGGGGATCATCAGCGCATCAATGCCCGGCATAAACGAGCTGTCGACCACAATATGGATGCCCTGGCTTGGCCTTACCAAAGGTTTTTTGTGCGGCTCGTCCAATTTTAGCAGATCGTCAACAAAAACGCCGGTGGCATTGATCACCGCCCTGCTGTTGATTGAATAAGTTTTCCTCGTTTCCACATCCATTGCCACCACCCCGGTGATCTTTCCCTCCCTCTTTAGCAGTTGAGTAACCTTGAAGTAGTTTAATACTGTCGCCCCCTGCTCAAGGGCGGTTTGCGCAAGATTGATGGCCAGGCGTGCATCGTCAAACTGGCCGTCGTGATACAATATCCCGCCGCGAAGCCCTTTTGAGTTTACACCGGGAAGGCGGCTGATCACCTCATCTTTCGAAATGCGTTTTGACCGCCCGAAACTGTGTTTCCCGGCCAGAAGATCATAAACACCTAATCCTACAGTATAAATAACAGTCTTCCACCAACTGTAAACCGGGATAATAAAAGTTTCATTTTTAACCAGGTGAGCGGCGTTTTTTATTAATAAGCCACGTTCGTGCAAAGCCTCTTTAACCAAGCCGATATTTCCCTGGGCCAGGTATCGCACGCCGCCGTGAACGAGCTTTGTACTGCGGCTGGAAGTACCTTTTGCAAAGTCGGATTGCTCCAGTAATAAGGTTTTATAACCCCTTGAGGCGGCATCAACCGCCGTACCAAGGCCGGTTGCGCCACCGCCGACGATAATGAAGTCCCATGTGGTTTCAGTAGTTAAAATTGCGGCGATCAGTCTAACTCTGATAGTGGCCATAAAGGGAATGAACAACGATTTGGTTATCTTCTACTTTATAAACAATACGATGTTCGAGGTTAATTCGTCGGGACCAATATCCTGAATAATTGGCCCTGAGGGGTTCGGGCTGTCCGATTCCTTCGAACGGCGTTTTGCAGCTGCTTTCAAGGAGGGCATAAATTTTTTTCACTGCCTTTAAATCATTTTTTATCCACCAACCCAAATCTTCCCAGGCTTTTGGCATAAAATGAATGTCACGCATTAATCATCACTTTTAATTCCGCCAAATTAAGTGGCGTCGGTTTTACTCGTCCCTCTTCATAGGCTGCTATACTCGCTAAAATGGCCGGGTTGGTAATTTCGTTCGCCGCGATAGCCTTTACGTTTTTTACGAATGAAATATTTTTAAAAAATTTTTCAGCAAAGGATCTTTCGCCGTCGGCAACGTCTATTTCTAATATGTATTTCAAGTAAAAATGATTTGGTGATTGATGATTTTGTTCTTTCGAATTTGTTATAAAACTAATTCCAATACAAACATAACGTAAATTCCTTTAACTAAATATCACTCCACCCCCTTCACATTCATCTTCACGGTATAGATCGCCTTCGATGCCGTAATAAACAAGACGTCCTTGTTTTTGCCGCCGAAGCAAAGGTTTGCCGTCCAGGGTTCGGGGATATCAATATGCCCTATCTTACTGCCTTCGGGATTGTAGATGGTCACACCTTTGCCGGTTAAATAAACATTCCCTTCGGCATCCAGCGTCATGCCGTCGGAGCCAAGCGGGGCAAACAGTTTACGGTCGCTCAGGGTACCATCTTTGTTGATGGTGTATTTATAGGTTTTATTATCGGCAATATCAGCCACATACAGGTATTTGCCATCCGGCGTCCCTACGATGCCGTTTGGCTTTTTGACATCAGCATCAACAACAAAGGGCTGCTCTTTTCCTTCCGGCAGGTAATAAACTTTTTCGCCATCCAGCTCGGATTTGGTGCGTGTCCACCAGGGGCGCTGGTAATAAGGATCGGTCATATAAATGCCGCCTTTGTTATCTATCCAAATATCGTTCGGCCCGTTCATCAAATGGCCCTGGTAGTCCTTCAGCAATATTTTTACTTTTTTGTCGGGACTGATGGACCACAGCTGTTCATGCTCATCGGCGCATGTAACCAGGTTGCCCTTGCGGTCGAAATACATACCGTTTGACCGGCCCGTACTGTCCATAAACAGGGATAATTTTCCGTCAATGTTATATTCCCATATTTTGTCGTTGGGCTGATCGGTGAAAAACACATTGCCTTTTTTATCCACCGAAGCACCTTCGGTAAAACTGAATTGTTTAGCAATAAGCTGCGGTTTATTGGTCGTATCATAAGGCGCCTTTTGCGCCTGTGCACCCTGTGCAATCCATGCAAATAATAGGGCGGGTAATATTTTTTTCATATCGTTTGTGGTTTAAAATTTCTCGGGGCCACCCTGCATCTCGCGCTCTGCTCGTTTTACCGGGTCGTCTTCAAATAACCCGAAATCACTTAGGGCAATGCAAACCGGTGCACTGGTAATTCTTAATCTAACCTTGCTCGCTTTAATGTCTTTTGGCAATTTGATCAGGCGGTTTCCGCCGATGCTGGTAGCGGTGGCAATTTGCTGCCATTTGCCATCCTCAAATGCGTCCACAGCCACCGCATCGACCCGCTGCCCGAGCTTTATGTTTTCCCTTAACCGGATAACATTGAAGGTTTTAGCCCTGTGCATATTTATCACCAGCGAAGGTGTTTTAACATTGTCGTCCGTAGCCCAATAGGAGTACCTGTCATTGTCCAGCAAATTCTCCGGCCCAAACTTCGCCTTGTTGCCTCCCCGTACGTTACTTGCGGTTAACGTTGCCCCCTTTACCAGGTTAACCGAAAAGATGCCTTTAAGTATATCGCCAAATTCTTCAAGTGATTTTACGTCAAGCTCATGAATCAACCCGCGTCTATCTGGCGAAAGGCCCACATCCAGGCAAGCTCCACGGCCCACGCTCATATAATACAAATTCATCAGGCTGTCCGGTGACTTTGCTTTTCCATCCTGGTCGGCGTGGTAAAACCAACCGGGGCGCAGCGGCACATCGCATTCGGCGGGCATCCAAAACTTGCCGTCGCGCTGCCCGCTTGTGCCTTCGTAGTCTTTGGTATAACCATTGCCCGGCTTTTTACCGGCATCGGGCGCGTGCGGCGTATAGGTTGCCCAGCAGGTTTCGCCGGCGTGGCCTTCCTCGTTGCCTACCCAGCGCACGTCAGGGCCCACATCGCCGAATAAAACTGCTCCCGGGGCCAGCTTGCGCGGTATGGCCCAGGTAGTGTCCCATCCGTAATAGGTCGACCGGTCTATCTTCCGCACTTCCCTCGCCCCTCCGTAATAACCGTCGCCGCCGTTAGCGCCGTCAAACCAACTGATAAATATTGGCCCGTAATGGGTATACAGTTCTTCCAACTGTTTGCGGTACACGTCGGTTACGTATTGCGTTTTGCCATAGAGTGCGCTGTTCCTGTCCCAGGGCGAGCAGTACACGCCCATCTTCATGCCCAGCTTATTGCAGGCGTCGCGGTATTCCTGCAAAATGTCGCCTTTGCCGTTTTTGTAGGGGCTTTTGGAGATGTTGTGCTCCGTGGTTTTCGTCGGCCACAGGCAAAAACCATCATGGTGTTTGGCCACAACCACAATACCTTTAAACCCGCCGGCCTTTGCCGCGCCTACGATCTGTATCGCGCTGAACTGCGTTGGATTGAATATTTTAGGATCCTCGTCGCCATAACCCCATTCCTTATTTGTATAAGTATCCGGCCCGAAATGGATAATGCAGTACATCTCCGTTTCCTGCCACTTCAGCTGCCGCTCCGACGGCAAGGGGCCATAGGGCTTTGGAGCTGGTTGACAAACAGCAGTTAAACAGCAGCAGATGATTAACGCAGGCGGCAAAAAGTATTTCATGAGGATTTTAAAGGATGATGCTAATGTAACGGTTTTTCATTTCTTTTTGAGTGTTCATTCGACGTTCAAAAATGAACGGTTTTTGGCAGGCCGGAAATTTTTTGATACCGTTTTGCACCCGTTTCGTAAGCGCTTCGAAGACGTTTGAGTGTGATTCGGCCATCTATCGAAGACTGTTTGAAACGGTTTGAAACGGCAAATACGCCCGCAACAAGGGTGCACGATCAATGATTTGATTCCACCCTGGCGAAGATCAGGGCCCGGGCCACACATGGGCGGCCCTAAGCGCTTTTAAAACCTGAAATAAGATAGTGTAAACTAATCATAGGATTATTTGCCCAAAGCTGTCAACTTTTTTCAGGGATAGACAGACTGAAAAATTGGTCAATTGGTGTTCAATTTCCTTTTAGAAACTGAACGGTCTTTGTTGTAAAAACAGCCATTCAAACAATAGCTAAAATACATAAATTGCTTTTTATCAATTCATTACCGTAAAACTATGAAGTGTTCAAAGTGTTCAAAGTGTTCAATTTTCAACTCAGTTGAACACTTGAACACTTGAACACTTGTGTTATTTTGATAATGATGCGTGTAACGACAACCCGGTGTACCAATAAGCCCCGCCATATTTCCTGCCAAAAAAGCTAAATTTACCCGCGATGAGATCAACCCTAAAAATTTGCCTCCTGGCTTTTGCCACTGCGTTTTGCCTTGCGCAGCCAAAGCCCATTTACAAAGATGCCAGCCAGCCGCTCGATGCCCGCATAACCGACCTAATAACAAAGCTGACACTTGAAGAAAAAGTGAGCCTGCTGGGTTATCAAAGCAAAGCGGTACCCAGACTGGGAATCCCTGCTTATAATTGGTGGAACGAGGCGCTGCATGGTGTAGCCCGGGCCGGCGAGGCAACCGTATTTCCGCAGGCTATCGGTATGGCAGCCACCTTTAATGATAGTTTGCTGAAACAGGTATCCACGGTAATTTCTACAGAGGCGAGGGCAAAATACAACCTGGCAATAGCAAAAGACCGCCACCTGCAATACATGGGGCTTACCTTCTGGACCCCAAACATCAATATCTTCCGCGACCCGCGCTGGGGCCGCGGACAGGAAACTTATGGAGAGGACCCCTTTTTAACTGCTGCTATGGGCTCAGCTTTTGTTAAAGGTTTGCAGGGAAATGACCCCAACCATTTAAAGGCATCAGCCACAGCCAAACACTTTGCCGTTCACAGCGGGCCGGAAGCTACCCGCGATAAGTTTGACGCCCTGGTGGATGAGAAAGACCTGCGCGAGACTTATTTGTATGCCTTCCATGCATTGGTGAGCAATGGGGTTGAATCGGTTATGTCTGCCTACAACAGGGTAAACGGTGTGCCAAACGCTGTCAATAAATTACTGCTGACCGATATTTTGCGGAACGAATGGGGTTTTAAAGGGCATGTGGTAACGGATTGCGGCGCCCTGGATGACGTGTTCAGCACCCACAAGTATTTACCGGGCCCGGTTGAAACGGCCGCCGCTGCCATTAAAGCCGGAGTCGACCTGGATTGCTCTACGGTTTTACAGCAGGATTGTATTAAAGCCGTTAAGCAGGGGCTGTTGACCGAAAAACAAATTGACGGCGCCTTATACACGTTGTTCCGCACGGAATTCAGGCTTGGTTTTTATGACGACCCTGCGGCAAGCCCCTTTTTTAAGTATGGCACCGACAGTGTGCACAACGACGCACACATTGCATTAGCCAGGAAGGCCGCGCAACAGAGCATGGTTTTGCTTAAAAATGAAAACAGTGTCCTGCCGCTGAAAAAGAATGCCATTAGCAGCATCATGGTGATCGGGCCAAACGCGGGGGCTCTCGACCCCCTGCTGGCCAATTATCATGGCACCACAACAAAAACCGTAAACTTTGTAGACGGTATTACCGCCGCTGTCAGCCCGGACACCCGGGTTGAGTACGACCTGGGATGCGACTACAAGGATACCACGCATTTTGGGGGAACGTGGGCAGCCGGCAATACTGACGTTACCGTTGCGGTTATCGGCTTATCGCCGGTATTGGAGGGTGAGGCAGGGGATGCTTTTCTTTCCCCAAGCGGGGGAGACAAAAAGGACCTGGAATTGCCCCGCAGCGAAGTAAAGTTTATGCAAAAGTTAAGGCAGAGCGTTGGCCATAAGCCGATCATTGCCGTTATTACCGCGGGAAGCGACGTCGACATTGATGCCGTTGCCCCTTACGCTGATGCAGTCATTTTAGCATGGTATCCCGGCGAGCAGGGCGGAAATGCCTTAGCCGATATTGTTTTTGGCGATATATCTCCGTCGGGGCATTTGCCGGTCACCTTTTATAAATCGCTGGCCAACGTACCCGATTACAGTAATTACAATATGGCCGGCCGCACTTATCGCTATTACGATGGCCCGGTTCAATATCCTTTCGGGTTCGGATTAAGTTATACCACTTTCACTTACACATTAAAAAACAGCCTCAAAACCAAATACCAGCTCAAAGACACTATTACCGCAACAATGCAGATAAAAAATACCGGCACGATGAATGCCGATGAAGTCGTTCAGGCCTATATTGAATATCCCAACCTCGGCCGAATGCCGGTAAAGGAGTTAAAAGGATTTAAACGGGTATCGGTAAATAAGGACGGCGAACAAACCGTCACCGTAAACATCCCGGCAAAAGAATTGCAGAAATGGGACATGGAAACCCACCAATGGAAACTTTATCCGGGAAGCTATAAACTGATTTTAGGTGAGGATTCGAAGGATGAAAAGATCATCGCGCCTTTCAGAATCACCGATTAAGATCACAGATTTGAACTGATGAGCCTGATTTCACTGATTTTTATCAGTTGTAAAATCAAATCATCAGGTAACTATAAAAAACCATTGCCATATTAATCATGAGGAACCAATCTCCTGAATATTACAAAATGTAATCTGTGCAATCAATTAAATCATTCTCAATCTGTGATCAGGAAATGAACCGCCGCGTCCGCATGCATTACCGTAGTATCAAATAACGGCACGCTACAATCGTCTGATTTTATTAAATGCGGAAACTCTGTGCACCCCAGGATCACTCCTTTGGCGCCTTGTGCAACTAAACCGTTGATGATTTGGATAAAACGCTTTTTTGTTTCCGGCGAAAAAATTCCTTTTCCCATTTCATTAAAAATCGCCGCATGCATAAAATGCCTGTCGCCGGCCTCGGGAATCAGCGTCTCAATGCCATTTTTTGCCAGTTTATCTTTAAAAAATGATTGTTCCATCGTGACGCGCGTGCCCAGTAGCGCAACCCTTTTTATATTTCGCGACGCGATTTCAGTGGCCGCGGCTTGCGCGATATGGATGAGCGGGATATCTATATTATCCTGTACCTTATCGGCGATGAGGTGCGGCGTATTGGCGCAAAAAACAATGGCATCCACACCGTTACCTTCCAATTTTTTAGCTATAGCAATGAACTTTGCCGTCAGTTCGTCCCAATCCTTAGGATCAACCGGCGGTTTGAACTCCTCGAAATTCACCGAATACAGCAAAAGCTTTGCTGAACTTAAACCGCCAAGCAGTTCGTTGGTTCTGCGATTGATGAGCGAATAATAATCCATGGTGGATATCCAGGTAGTGCCTCCGATAAGCCCTAATGTTTTCATAGTTTTATAATTTTGACGCGGGTAAAACTGCAAAGTAACGGTTTAAGGAAACTGCAATATCATCACAAAAACATATTTTGTACAATAAGGAAGAAACATCCCGGATAAGACACGAATTCTGGGCCACCTTTGGCCAGTACATATCGCCGCAGCTATCATCCGAAGGGATTAGGGTGAACTGGATCAACTATAAAACCAGTCTCAAACGTGTCCATTTTAAAATGGATGCCGACAAAAAAACAGCCACCATCAGCATCGAACTCTCCCATCCCGACGCCGGCATACAGGAATTATTCTTTGAGCAATTCGCCGAGTTTAAAAACATTTTACACAGCCATCTGGGCGAAGAATGGGACTGGCAACTGCACCACCGCGATGCCCAAGGTAAAACTACCAGCCGTATTTATAAACAGGTTGCCGGCGTTAGCGTATTCAATAAAAACGACTGGCCGGCCCTCATCTCATTTTTTAAACCCCGCATTATTGCCCTTGACGAATTTTGGAACGATGTGAAAGATGGGTTCGAGGCATTGAGGTAGGTCTGTCTGAATAAGAATTTACAGAATTTGAGCGTTTTCAAATCCACATGAAATTCTGTTTATTCTTAAATTTTGCTCCTTCTGATTCAGATGATTTTTTACTAACTTTGTTAGCATGAGACGATCCGGAAGCGCCGATCTGCCTTTACATTATGGCCATGTGCCGGTTTGGCTTGCGCAGCGTATGGCAAAGCTGGGACTCGCGGTAGTTGAAAACATAGTGCTGGATTATGGCCGGGACGAGGTTTTGAAACGCCTGAGCGACCCATTCTGGTTCCAAAGTCTTGGTGCAGTGATGGGAATGGACTGGCATTCCTCCGGTATTACCACGTCGGTTATGGGTGCGTTGAAGCGATCCGTAAATCCACATAGCAAAGAGCTGGGCATTTATATTTGCGGCGGAAAAGGAAAATATTCCAAAGAAACCCCGAATGAGCTGCTGGCCATTGGCAACGCCACCGGGCTTGATGGCAATTACCTGGTAAAATGCAGTAAGCTAAGCGCCAAAGTGGACAATACCGCCGTGCAGGACGGCTTCCAGCTATACACGCACAATTTTATTTTGAGCAGCAGCGGCAGTTGGGCGGTTGTGCAACAGGGAATGAGCGACGCCACCAGCACGGCCCGCCGCTATCACTGGCACTCGGAAAACATGAGTACCTTTTTGGATGATCCCCACACTTCTATTTATGGTCAAAATGGCGGCCAAATATTGAATATGGCCGACAGCAGGGCGCAAAGCTCGCGGCGTACCATTATGCAAATCGCCGCTGAAAAACCGGATAAAATGATCAGCGAGATCAGCAAACTGGTGATGCCGGCGCATCACGACGTGCGGGCGAAGGATGTGGACCTGAAAAGACTGGGTGCCCTATTATGGCTGGCACATGAAAAACAGCCGAAAGATTTTGAAGGTTTGCTCCAGTTGCAGGGACTCGGCCCGCGTACGTTGCAGTCGCTGGCGCTGGTGAGCGAGGTGATCCACGGCACACCGTCGCGGTTTGAAGACCCCGCGCGATTCTCGTTTGCACATGGCGGTAAGGACGGGCACCCCTTCCCGGTACCGACGAAAGTTTACGATGAAACTATTGGCGTGCTGCAAACTGCCATCCATAAAGCCAAACTTGGACTGAATGAAAAAAACGATGCGATCAGGCGTTTGTCAAAAATTGCGCAGCAAGCCGAAGAAAATTTTACGCCCAACGCGAATTTTGATCAGTTAATTGAAAAAGAGCGAAAAGAATCATGGAAATATGGGGGAAGAACCGTTTTTGGCAAAGAAAAGCCGCCAATTCAGCAACAACTCAGCTTATTTTAGACCAATTTTTTGATTTTTATCGTGTTAACGGTAAATCCTGGCAGGCTTCTTCTAAATTTATTCTTCAAAAAACAACTTTGGTTGATAATCGCCTTTCCTGGTTTTTAATTTTTTATTCTATGGTCAACAAAAATTCAAAAATAGCAGCCCTGGAGTCATTTGTGCGCGAAATCACTAATATATTTTGGAATTGTCAATATTTTTTCTAATTTTTGAAAAGAATTAGGAACGATTTTAATAATACCCTTAAAAATCAGTGGATATGAACAGGAATATACTTGACGATGTTATCGATGCAATTAAAAATCTTTTCATCCCGCGTGAAAAAAAATTGATCCCTGTACGAGTTCCTGCTAATAACAAACGTCCCGTTTCCAGGTAATCCCTTTACCCAATTCTTTTAACTATTTCTGCCCAAATATCCCTTGAGATGGCTTCAGGTAACTTGTTACCGTCAGTTATAAATATTTTTTCCTCGTCCTTTAGCAAATCCATCACCCGGAAATATTTGTCGTGCACATTTTGCAGGTTTTCAAGCGTTTCATAAAGTTCTATTTTCTCCCGTCCCTTTATTATCCTTTCAATGCTTTGTTCGGGTGTAATGTCGATATAAACGTTTAGATCCGGTCGTAATAAGCCTGCGCATAATGAATTTGCTTTTATCACCCAATCCAGGTCAACATGGGCGCTTTGATAAGCGTACGAAGAAAAATAATAGCGGTCTGTAATAACCGTAAAGCCTTCATCAAGCATTTTTAATATGCCGTTGGTTTTATTTTGGATATGGTCAAGCCTGTCGGCAACAAAAAGGGCCGCGATGGTGTTGTGATTAGCCTCAATTTTATGGCTGAAAATTTCCCTGATCATTTTCCCGATAGCATTATCAGTCGGCTCGCAGGTGGCATAAACTTTATGCCCGGCTTGTTCAAATTTCTGTTTAAGCAGCGTTAGCTGTGTGCTTTTTCCGCTGCCGTCGATGCCTTCAAGGGCGATAAACGGATTTTTCTTCATTAAGCTGGTTGTCCGGGTTGAATTCGGCCAAATATAGTGCGTTAAACAGAATTAAAACAGATAAAACAGTTTATCATCTCGAAGAGGACGAAATAGCATTTATCGAGTCCAGGTGAAGTTTTAGCGTCGATAAGGTTTTAATCGCAAATTTACTAATTTCCGCATCGGTGTTTTTCGCCGCCCAGGCAAATAATACCGTATCCCGTTTATGAATGGCTGCCATCATGCTGAGATAGCCCCGGTCAAATGCCAGGCCCATTTTCTTAGACAAGGTGTCAATAGCGCGTTTTTCGTACCCGTCGATGGTATCTGTTACGCTCACTTTGCGCTCGGCCTTCATTTTTAAAAAAACGCTGTCGCTCAGCGCATGATCAGTAATAATCATTTTTGCAAGGTCGATAACCCGGTGGTTATTGGAATTGGTGATCGCCAGGCCCGAAGCTTTAATTTCCGACAGGCCATCGATCAGCCCATTTTTTATAAACACAAAGGACTGGCGTTCCTTTTTTGCAGCATCCTGGTCCTTTGATTTATCGTTGTGGCAAGCCTGGAAAATAAACAGGATAATCGATCCAATAATGATTCGTGCAGCGTTCTTCATTCATCAAAATTAGCAAAAGTATCGCGTTCCTCCCTGCCTTCCTGTCTTCATCATGCCAAATTCCTTCCGGCATTCACAATCCCAAAAACCGTCCTAACGGCCAGCTTCTTGTAAATCCTGGATAGTTCCTCGTCCTTCGTGTGGTCCAGGCAGTGCAGCGCGTAGTGCTGGATGATCACCAGCGGCAAGACAATTTTTTCGCGGAGGGCGATTGAGCGACGCTCAACCGGGTACTCACCCATAAGTACACTGGTCCCTGTCAATTCAAGGAGCATTGCTTTGGTTAATTCGTATTCATCGCGCAGCATTACCCAAAACTGGCCAAACTTTTTGTCGTGCTCCAAAAATGCGGTCACCCTAAAATCCGATTTCGTCATGGACATCACGCAATTGTCGACCATCGTTTTAAAAAATCCTGACGAATTGTACAAGTGTTTTATTTCATCCCAGTTCCCTTCGTCCTTCATTTTATTCAATGCGGTGCCCACGCCATAAAACCCGGGGATGCTTTGCTTCAACTGGCTCCAGGCCGTTACAAAACTGATAGCGCGCAGGTCTTCCAGTTTTAATGCTGCATCGCTGTTTCTTTTGGTTGGCCGGCTGCTGATATTGATGGTTGACAGCAGCTTCAGCGGGCTATATTTTTCAAGGTACTCTACAAACAGTGGATGCTGCCGCAAATCCATGAACAGCTGATAGCTGGCGTCGGCCATGGCGGTGATCAGCTTTTTTTGCCCGGGCTTCAGCAAATCGTCAGGGTTGGGTTTAATGGCCGAAATAACACCTGCGTTGATCAATTGCTCCATGTTAAACTGCGCAGTTTCAATGGAGCCATATTGTGAGCTGACGGTTTGGCCCTGTATGGTAAGCTGGATGTGTTTATTAGCGATTTCGTCGCCCATCGAGGCATAAAACCGGTGTGTTTTGCCGCCCCCGCGGGCAGGCGGGCCTCCCCTGCCGTCAAAAAAAGCCAGGTCGATACCATATTTTCGCGCCACGGCAGTAAGTTCCGCCTTTGCCTTATAAATTGACCAGTTGGCCATCAGGTAACCGCCGTCCTTGGTGCTGTCGGAAAAGCCGAGCATAATAGTTTGCTGGTTACCGCGCCTGTCCAGGTGTTCCCGATAGAATGCATTGCCATAAAGGCGCTCCATCACCGTTGCCGCGAGTTTAAGATCGGTCACCATCTCAAACAATGGCACAAAATCGACGCTAAGCTTGTCCTTTTTCCACCCACTCCATAAAAACAGATCCATTAGCTGCAAAATGTCCGATGCCTGCTGGCAGTTGCTGATAATAAACCGCTGGCAGGCCTTTTCGCCGTTGCCTGACTGGATCTCTTTCACCAGCCTTATCGTGTTCAGCGTGTCGCAAGTCATCGCATCCTCGTCATCCGGGCATTTAAAATCGGCTTCGCTGAATGTAATGGCCGTTATTTTTTCTTCCTCGCTTAAATCGAAATAGGTTTTGTCTATTCCGCTGTTTATCTCCTTTTGGCCGGTACAATATTTAAATACATTGCGTAAGATGCGGCTGTCCTGCCGGATGTCGAGCGTAGCGAAGTAGCAGCCAAAAAGGCTAACCTTTTTGATCATGTCGTCCACGATCTTCACAAACAGGCTGTCGTGATCGGCAATAAGCGTGTGCTTGATAGAATGCAGCAGCTCCAATATTTCAGGTTGGTGATCTATCTTGTCAGTTGTGGTGCCGGCATTCTGGTAGATCAGTTTTTCCAGGCGCGACATGGATTTCTCCACACCCCTGAAAGTAATACGGCGTTTCAACAGCCTGAAATCGCGGTAATAGCACCTGAACACACGGTGGCGCAAAAACCGGGCTACTTCCTTGGTTGTTTCCGTGGTTACATTGGGATTGCCATCCCTGTCGCCGCCCGGCCAAAAGCCCATCTCTAAAAAATGGCCGTTATGCGAGGGGTCGATGTCAAATTCTTCCTCCAGCTTTTCAAGGATGCCGGTAACGGCATGGTAAAATATATTCTCCAGGAACCAGGCCAGGTTAATGGCCTCGTCAACCGGCGTTGGCGAAGTTTTGTTAAAGAAAGGCGTTTTACCCAACTGCTGCAGCAAAACGTTGATGGTGTTGATATCGTTAACTTTCAGCGCATCTATCAGGTCCGTCATGATGCCCAGGATACTGCCGGGATAAAATTGGGTGGGATGTGCCGTGAGCACCAGTCTTAAGGAAAATTCATTCAGCTTGCGGCTGATCTCGCTGCGCGATTCCTCACTCACGGCTGCCATTTGCATCAGGCTCTGCAGCGTACCGGTATCATCGGCGCGGCCCAGCTTGGCAAACGAAGAGTCCTCAATGGCATCAAACAAAACAACCTGCCGCTCGATGTATTGGATAAACCTGAACATGCGATTGATCTGCTCGCGCTGATCGATACCCGGCACATACTTTTCAAAAAATGTTTCGATGATCTGTGCGGGCGACGTTAACTCTTTCGCGCCCTTTTCGCAGTGCGAGCTGAAGAAGGGCAGTAAAATACCCGTGTCCTTCACCTGGTAAAACGGCAGGGTTTGAAACAAACTGTTGTACAACTCAAAGCGCATTACAACTTCATTATTAAAAGCTGTTTCGCGCTGACTGAGTTTTAAGTTAAAGGGCATGGCTGGTAGTTTGTATATGAAACTTAAATTATTATAATTGGTTTTGTGCGAAATGGCGACCTTTGATCAGCGTTCAAATCCATTTTTTATAGTTTGGCTGAATTTAGCATTTGCCCGATAAAATTAAATAAAAATGAGTAATTTATAAAGGTTTGATAATAATAATGCAATAATTATTAAAAAATGCCCCTAATATTTAATTTTTGTAAATTTGCGCAATGATTTAAGGGCAAAAAAAATCAATAACGAAAAGAACTGAAAGAGGGATTTAATTTAAGGGGTAAAAGCATAAAAGCTGTAGCCACATCAGTCCTGCGCCAATGGTCGATGTTATTGAGTTAAGTGCTTTATTGCGCTGTAGGCGCAAAATATTGGTAGAAGAAATTAAAAAGGTTTAGCGTGCCGTAGGTACGCAACCATTTGAAGCGATAAAATGCGCTGGGTAACAATATTTCGTACCTAACGGCACGAAAATCCGCTTATTTATTATTTCTACCAATATTCGACCCCTATGGGGCCGGCAGGTTAACTTAGTATCATGAATGCTTGGACGGAAAGAGGGTAAATAGGTGGTTATCCGCAATGAGAGGAACCATGAATCAAAACACATCTAATGGATGAAGACCAATACACGCGAAATAAAAACCTTTTTTTATAGCCAGTATTTTTCGGATGGCATGCGCATGGCTGCCGGTATCCTTTTACCGTCGTTGTTGGGTAGCTTCCTGAGCCATTTTGATGTCGGATTAACCATGTCCATCGGCGCCTTATGTATCTGCTCGATCGACAGCCCCGGTCCTTTATCGCACAAGCGGAATGCGATGGCGATCGGCAACGCCTTCCTGTTCGTTGTAGCCGTAATAACCGGTTTCGCCCGGCTGAACGTCTACACGCTTGGATTGGAGATCGCCCTTTTTTCCTTTCTTTTTTCGCTATTTATCGTTTATGGCGCAAGGGCAGCATCGGTGGGTACATCATCGCTGATGATCATGGTCTTTATGATGGATAAAGCCGCCAAACCCAGTGAAGTGCTTGGTTACAGCGCCATCATACTCGCCGGCGGCATTTGGTACCTGCTGTTCAGCCTGCTGTTTTTTGGAATCAGGCCCTATCGCGCCGCGCAACAGGCGCTGGGTGAAAACATCACCGATATTGCTGATTTTTTACGCATAAAAGCGGCCTTTTACCTGCCCGAAACCGATATCGATGAAAATTACCGCAAGCTGGTGTCGCAACAAATTAAGGTGAGCCAGCACCAGGACGTGGTGCGCGAGATGCTTTTTAAAAGCCGTGTAATGGTAAAAGAGTCCACCAGTGCCAGCCGTATTTTGATGCTCACGTTTGTGGACCTCGTGGATATGTTCGAACAGATCATGGCGACTCACTATGATTACAGCGAGATCTGCAAAAAATTTGGTGATACGGGCGTCTTGAACGAGATCGGTATCCTGCTGCAGCACATGGCCGATGAGGTGGACAACATGGCTTATATAGTGCTGACCAACACGCGCCGGACTTTTAAAGGCGATTTTATTACAGAACTGGAACAAATAAAAACAAGGGTAGACGAAATCGGCAGAAACGATACCGGTATCAGTAACATTGCGTTAAAAAAAATACTGGTAAACCTGCGCGACCTGAACGACCGCATCAGGAGCCTCTACCGGTACTACAACTCCAAATCTTCCGGCACGTTGATCGATGGCGTTTACACCGACGAGTTTTCGCGCTTTGTTACGCACCAGGACTATGCGCCCCACATATTCACCGATAATTTTTCCTTTTCGTCCTCCGCGTTTAAGCATGCGTTAAGGGTTTCGCTGGTATGCCTGGTTGGTTTTATTTTGGGCAAAACGGTTGCCATGGGGCATCACAGCTATTGGATATTGCTCACCATCGTGGTTATCCTTAAGCCGGGTTTCAGCCTGTCCAAACAGCGCAATTACCAGCGCTTGATCGGCACGGTGGTTGGCGGAATAATCGGCATTGCTATCCTCAAATTTATTCCCTCAAAAGACACCCAGTTTATTTTGCTGATCGTGCTGATGATTGGCACCTACAGCTTTTTGCGGCTAAACTATGTGGTCGCCGTATTATTTATGACGCCGTATGTGCTTATCCTCTTTAAGTTTTTGAGTGTAGGATTGGTAGTCAAAGAGCGCATTATTGATACGGTTATCGGCTCATCCATCGCTTTGGTAGCCAGTTATTTGATCTTCCCCAGTTGGGAGTTTGACCAGATACAGGACGGCTTAAAGGATGTGATCCAGGCTAACCTCAACTACCTGGCGAAAGTTGCCGAAAGCATTGCCGGCATCCCCGTTGGCACCATCGATTATAAGCTGGCGCGAAAAGAAGTTTATGTAAAATCAGCCAACCTTTCGGCCGCGTTTGAGCGGATGACCTCGGAACCAAAAAGCAAGCAGAAAAAAGTAAAGGATATTCACAAGTTTGTGGTGCTGAATCATATTTTGTCGTCCTATATCGCTACGATCGCCTCTTCGCTGCTTTCCAAACCGACTGCGGTTGCAGATGAGGCTGAAAATCTTAAACTGGTTAAACGCAGCCTGGCGGTATTGAATGATAGCAGTGAAAAATTAGGTGGCAGCGTTATACAGATCGGCAATCTTAAACCGTCCATAACCGAAAAAGTGATAAACCGGGCCAATCTGCAGGATGAGGTTTTGTTGAAAGAGCAGCTGGGTTTTATAAATAAGATCAGTGTGGATATCGCGAGGGTGACGGGGAATATTTTGGGTGGTTAATCGAAGTATCGTATTTCTCTCTTTGTGATTTGCCCATGTTTAAAGCCATCCTCTTTCCTTCTATTGTCGGCCTTTTTAAATTTCGTGTTTATAACCGCTGATGTTTTTCCTGGCGGATGATCGATGGCTAATTCAATTAACCAGTTTCCGTATTTATCGTATTTTGAGTATTTGATATTTTCTATTACAGACAAATCGGTCTTTTTAATAGTTCGCTCTTCATGTAAATTTCCTGATTTTTCATAATAATAAGCAACCCTTCTATTAAAAGCAGGCCCCATTTGTATTGCCACTTTTCGTCCACTATCGTTGTATTCAATAGTATCCGATTCCAATAACTGTCCTTCAGAACCGAGCAAATCAAATTCAATTTCATTGCCTTTCACATCATATTTAAAAATCGTCGTAAATACGGCTATATTAAAAGGCGCATCATAATGGTACGCTTTGAGCCGCCGACCCTCATTATCGTATATTAAAATGGTCTTATCACCCAATTCATCTTTTTCGTCCAGTAAACTGATTATTACAGAGTCCTTTTTTGCATAGTCATACAGGTATTTGATCATTAAGCCACCGTCTGGCCTATATCTATATTCACTTGTTAAATAGCCGTTCCGATTAAATTCAAAAATCGTTTTCCAGCCTTTTGAGACAAAATCTTGTCCGTCGGGTTGTACTAAGTAGGTGTACTGCACCATTTCCTTTACTGGGCCTCTAATATCTAACTCATTTGAGCTTAATGCAGCGTCAGGTACCACCATAGTTTGCGCATGTAACACGTCTGAAAAACAAATAAGTGCAAAAAATATGCTTAACCGTATCATAATTTACGACAATTATGTTGTCAAATCAGACAACTGACGATGAGTTATTTTGTAATCAATGGAACTAAAAATACTATCATATTTTATTAATGTACGCTGCATCAGCACGGATATTGTGAGGGTGATGGGGAATATTTTGAGCTGAAGAAGTTTTGATTTATCATGTGTCAAAAAAAGCCTAATTGCCAACTTGAACGGTTTAGTATTTCAATAGTGACTCCTTTAGCCATATTGTTGATCAAAAAAAGTTATTAAGTTTATCAGTTCGAAACATAACTTTTATTTGTTCAAGATGGAAAATCAATTCGAATTAGAAAAGTGGGAATGGACAGAAAATGATTTTGAAAAGATGGGTTGGCATGATTGTCCTATTTACGCTTTTAGTTTTGAGGATAATATCTACTTAGATATTGATTATATATTTCAATGGAACCATAATGGCGAAGGGAATCCATTTACTTTTTGGATTGCCCCTGCAACATTGCTTTTTGAAAATCCTTACTATTTGAAATTTGATATTGAATTAGATTTTATCAATGGACTCGAAATAGCTAATGTATCGAAGGAAAAAAACTCAAGCGGATCTACCATTTGGAAGATAGATACTCAAGAAGGTGAAATTTTAATCGGGGCAGAAAAATATAAACAAATAATAAGAAGGCAACCATCGTTTCAATTTAGCCAAGCAATTAGATCGGACGAACGCGGGGGTATTTCATTTTCAACAATATCTGAGAAAGATTATCAGTCTACTTCCGAAATAATTAAACGAAAAGAAAACGAATTAAGGTTGTATTCGATGAAGACAGAAAAGAAAGCTTTGATTCTTAAGAAAAACTCGCTTGATAAGGATAATTTAGAAACCAAAGAATATCTGATCAAGAAACGCCAAATCGAAAATGAGATTGCGCAAATAGAACAGTTACTCAATAAAACAGATTTCAAAAATTGAAAATCAGCAATCCTACAACAACTCCGTAGCCAAATTCGCCAACTCACTCCTCTCCCCTTTCTGCAGCGTAATATGCGCATACAGCGGATGACCTTTGGCTTTATCTATGAGGTAGCTTAACCCGTTACTTTCGGCATCCAGGTAGGGTGTATCTATCTGGTAAATATCCCCGGTAAACACAAACTTGCTGTTTTCACCGGCGCGGGAGATGATGGTTTTTACTTCGTGCGGGGTAAGGTTTTGGGCCTCGTCTACAATAAAAAATATTTTGCTTAAAGTACGGCCGCGGATAAAGGCCAGCGGCGAGATGGAAATTTTATCATTGGTAACCAGCTCGTCAATTTTAGCCTGCATTTTTTCATCGTCGGCAAACTGGTCCTTGATGAATTTAAGGTTATCCCAAATGGGCGCCATATAGGGGTCGATCTTTGATTTTATATCACCGGGCAAAAAACCGATATCCTTATTGCTGAGCGGCACAATAGGCCGGGTAACAAATATCTGCCTGAAATTTTTGCGCTGCTCCAGCGCGCCGGCCAGCGCCAGTAAAGTTTTTCCGGTACCGGCGTTGCCCTGTATCGAAACCAGCTTAATATCCGGGTGCAGCAATGCATGTATAGCAAAGGCCTGTTCCAGGTTTCGTGGGAAAATATTAAATATGGGTTGCTCGATCACTTTCTCCAGGTGCGCCTTCTGCGAATTATAAAATACAGATACCGACTCCTTTTTGCCCTTCAAAATATAAAAATGATTGCTGGTATGCGGCTGCGTCCCGAAGCTATCGGCCGATACAGCTTCGTCCCGGTTAAGCCTGGCGATGAGCTTTTCCGGCACTTTGTTCATCGTGGTTTCGCCGGTGTACAACTGGTCCAGGTTTTTTATCTTGCCGGTTTCGTAATCTTCTGCATACAAGTTCAGCGACTTGGCTTTCAACCGCAGGCAAATATCTTTGGAAACCAACACCACTTTTTTATCCGGGTTCTCCTCCTGCAGCCCCAAAGCAGCGTTTAATATGCGGTGGTCTACCTTATCCGAACCAAAAACATCTTCAGCGTCAGTCGCGGTACTTTTGGTGTCCATAATCACCTTAAAGCTGCCTTTACCGCTGCCATTTAGCGGCCGCCAGTTGTTAATGAGCTTGCTGCGCGAAATATCGTCCATCAGGCGGATAAAGCTGCGCGCCTCAAAGTTGCGCGTATCGTTTCCGCTTTTCATATTGTCCAGCTCTTCCAGCACCTGGATCGGGATGGCTACGTCGTGTTCCTGGAAATTTTCGAAGGCATTATGATCGTATAAGATCACCGAAGTATCCAGGACAAATATTTTAGGTTTCCCGTTCAGCTTACTTTTGCCTTCCTTGCTCATGAAAGGCTAAATTAGGCTTTTTAAGGGTGGAGCAGAAAAGAATTTGTCAGATTTTGCGCATCCCGGCTAGCTGGAGGCCCGATAGCAAAGCAAAAAGGCGCTCCATATTAATTGGAACGCCTTTAATATTTTTAGCTTTGGTTTCCTTACCCTTCAAATTTATAGCCTACGCCCTTAACCGTGGCAACGCAGTCGTCACCCAATTTTTCGCGCAGCTTACGGATGTGCACGTCAATGGTTCGGTTAGTAACCACCACAGAATCTTCCCAGATGTTTTTCAGGATCACCTCGCGGGTATAAACCTTTCCCGGTTTGGACGCCAGCAGGTACAGCAGCTCGAATTCTTTTTTAGCTAAAACCACCTTATTGCCCCGTTGATATACCAGGTAAGCCTCGCGGTCGATCACCAGGTCACCGATTTCAAGCTTGTTTTCGGTAATATCTTCCGCCGGGGCGTTGCGGCGCAAAATGGCGTTGATGCGACTTACCAGCGCGCGGGGCTTTATCGGCTTGGCGATATAGTCATCGGCCCCAACGTTAAACCCGGCAATTTCCGAATATTCCTCACTGCGGGCGGTTAAAAATACCATAAAGGTATTCTTAAATTCAGGCATGGTGCGCATTATTCTACAAGCCTCTATCCCATCCATTTTGGGCATCATAATGTCCAGTACGATCAGGTCGGGCAGTGTACGTTTAGCCTCGGCTACGGCTTCCTGGCCGTTACGGGCCAAAAATACCTGGTAACCTTCTTTCTTTAAATTGTACTCAATTAGCTCTAAAATATCCGGTTCGTCGTCAACGATAAGAATCTTTTGTTTGTTTGAGGTGCTCATGAAGGTTAAATTTTTGCGTAAAAGTAGTCGCGCAAAAGAACACTAAGGTAAATTTAATATTAAGAAATTGTTAAATGTTACCTTATTTTAACGATTTATTGAGGCTTGGTAAATGTTTTCTTTAAAAATTCTTCAAGATCAGCCCCTGTAACGTTCTTTGCAATGATCACACCTTCAGGATTAATGATAAAATTGGACGGAATGGCCTCGATGTGATACAGTCTCTCGGTAGGCCCCTCAAAGTTTTTCAGGTCGGATGCATGCGCCCAGCTAAGTTTATCATGCTCAACAGCCTGCTGCCAGGCGCCGTGGTCAACATCTAATGAAATGCCCAGGATATTTAAACCCAATGGCTTATAAATGGCATATTGCCTAACCACATTTGGATTTTCCTGCCGGCAGGGACCGCACCATGATGCCCAAAAATCGAGCATGACATACTTTCCCTTATAATCTGATAGTTTAACCGGTTTGCCATCAATGCCTCCGGTTGTAAAATCGGGCGCCTTATGACCTACAGTTATCGGCTTAATAGCCATTTTATTTTGAATAAACTGCTGTACGGCGGGATTATCTTTAAACTTATCGCTGATCGCGTCGGCATAAGCCACCAGCTGCGATTCATATTTTATCGAATCCAATGACGAAGCCGCATAAAAACTGGCCAATGAATTAATATTTTCATTCATGAACTTTAAAACCGCCACGCTGTAGTCGTTGAAATTCTTTTTAAGAAGAGGCAGGTAAACCTTCACCAGCGAATCTGATTTTTTTAACGAATCTTTCCCCCTGCCTATACCCTGTGCCTTATTCATATACTCATCGCTGATCTTGCTGTTGATATCGCCATATTGGTTGCTCAGCTTGTTAAACTCTTTAATCTTCTCCGATTCATCAGAGCCGGTAATGGTATAGGCGCGCGCTTTATCCGTCAAATTTGTGCTGAATTCAATGTCATCACCATTTTTAGCAATAAAATCGAATATGCTGCCACCAACGCGCAGGCGATAAAGATTTGGATAGGGAGCATTATGTTTAAAGGCAAACTTCCCTTGTTCACTTAAATTGCTTGAATCCACAACAGCAATACCATTTGCTGTTTCAGCGATCAGCGTTATTTTTTTCAGGCTCCCGGGGTTAGTTATAGTACCGGATGTGGTGAACGCGTCTTTGTCTTTACACGAAAACACGAATAGCGGCAACAGAACAATGATAATACAGTTAACGATGTTTCTTTTCATTTCTTTTTTGAGATATGAGGTGTGAGATTTGAGACGTGAGATGTGAGATTTTAAACATAAAGCGATTAAAGATAGCTATCCTTCCCCTTTTCTTTGTCTCATATCTCACATCTCATTTCTCACATCTATCTGGATTCTAATTCTTTAATCAACAATTGGTTTGTTTTCTGCGGATCGATCTTTCCTTTTGAGCTTTTCATAATTTCGCCCATAAACAACCCTAAAACGCCCTTTTTCCCTTTTTGATATTCAACCACCTTGTCGGGGTATTTGGCCAAAGCGTCGCGGATAAACTGGTTCACATCAATTTTACCGGGGTTGATCAGGATATTGAGCTCTCCGGCAAGTTCTTCGACGGTTTTATCTGTCGATTTTAATAACGCCGGAAAAAGCTTTTGCGTTGCCAGCGAATAATTGATCTTCCCGGAATCGATCAGCGCGATCACCCCCGCAAGCCTGTCAGCTTTTATTTCAAAATCATTAAAGGACTTTCCCGCTTCATTCAAATATGACTTAACAGGCCCCATTAACCAGTTAACAGCCGCTTTACAGTTAGCCGTATGCAGGAGCAACTCCTCGAAATATAAGGCGAACTCTTTTTCGGCGGTGATCACTCCCGCGTCATAATCTGAAAGGCCGAGCTGCCTGGTATATTTATTAAAAAGCTCGTTCGGCAAAGCCGGCATTGCATGTTTTATTTCCTGCAGGTAAGCATTTGTCAATATTACAGGGGTCAAGTCAGGTTCCGGGAAATAACGATAGTCATTTGCCATTTCTTTCGAGCGAAGCACCGAGGTTTCGCCGGTATCGGCATTAAAGTTCAGCGTATTTTGATCGATATAGCCACCCTCTTCCATTACCGCCACCTGGCGTTCAAATTCGTGCTCGATCGCGCGCTGTACATTGCGGATGGAGTTGAGATTTTTTACCTCGCAGCGGTTGTTGAAAACACTTGAGCCTTTTAAACGCACAGAAATATTGGCATCGCAACGCAGGCTGCCTTCTTCCATATTACCATCACAAATGTCCAGGTAGCGCACCAGCTTACGCAATTCAACCAGGAACTGGCCGGCCTCTTCGACGCTTCGCATATCCGGCTCTGTTACGATCTCGATGAGCGGCACTCCTGCTCTGTTAAGATCAATGAGCGAATCCTCATGATGCTGGTCGTGCATGCTTTTGCCGGCATCTTCTTCCATGTGAATATGGTGTATGGCGATATGCCTGGTTATTCCGCCGCTAAGCCGCACCGGGACAAAGCCGCCAACACATATAGGTAAGTGATCCTGCGTTATTTGATAACCTTTAGGCAGATCGGCATAAAAATAGTTTTTGCGGGCAAAGGTATTATACAGGTTTATGCTGCCATTACAGGCCAAGCCCATTTTAACCGCATATTCCACCATTTTTTTATTGATCCGCGGCAAAGTGCCGGGATGACCCAGCGAAACAGGGCTGATTTGGGTATTAGGGCCGCCGCCGAAAGCAGCGGAATCAGACGAGAAAGATTTGCTTAACGTAGATAATTGTGCGTGTACTTCTAACCCTACAACCAACTCATATTTTTCACTTATTTCGGCAGCAATACTCGACATATAAAATTTATTCAGCGTCAAAAAAAGCGCTTTTCGGACGCCAAATATAAAGTTATTACTTATTAATGAGATATATTTTTTGTGCGGGCATCAATTTTGAATGTGTAATAATTACGACGGGCTTATTAATTGTATGGAGCGCGGGATTACGGCAACCAGCTAAAAACCGGCTTCGGATTCGACAATGTAAGCCTTTAAGTTATTATGCTTTAACACTACGCACATACTATGGAAGCCGTGGATTTGGTAAAACCCATATTTAAAAAGGCAGGGACCGACGATTTTTATCAGGATTTGTACAAAGAGGTACATGCCACTGTGCTGAATAAAAGAAAATACAAACGGCAGCTTGTTTTCAAAGCATTCTTTCTCATAGCGCTCTACTGTGTATTTTATTCAGGCATTTTGCTTTTCGGCAACGACACCGGGTTGCTGTTTCTTTTTTATATCCTCACCGGCATCTGTATGATACTGGTATTTTTGAATGCTTTTCATGATGCAGCTCATGGCGCAATCTTTAAAAAGCGCCGGTATAACGAATATTTGGCCTGCCTGCTCGAGTTCTTTGGCTGCAACAGCTATATCTGGAAAAAACGGCATTTAGTACTCCATCACCCGTATCCAAACATGCAGCATTGGGACATCGACGTAAAACAAAGTAGCCTGGTAAGGATATTTCCCGAAAGTAAATGGTTCAGCTTTCACAAATACCAGCATTTTTACATGTGGTTTCTATACTTTTTTTATACGTTGAACTGGTTTTTTGTAAGGGATTTTAAAGATTTTTTTGGCAATACAGATAACTATGTTAAACGAATTGCCGAAATACCCCGCGTTGAATACATCAAGCTGTTTGCAGTGAAACTTTTCAACCTGGCGCTAATGCTTTTTATACCCATGATGCTGTTGCGCCAACCCTGGTATTTGGTTTTTCTTGCTTATTTAACGATGCATTTTCTGGCCAGCGCCTTTGGCACACTGGCATTGCTCTCCACGCATGCAGACGAACATGCGGAGTTCCCGCTTCCACCGGAAAACGGCCGGATGGATATTACGTGGGCGGCGTACCAGGTAGCATCAACCAAAGATTTCAGCACCGGCAGCAGACTTGCAAATATCCTGTTTGGCGGGTTTAATCATCACGTTGCGCACCATCTCTTCCCAACAGTTGCGCATACCTATTATCCGTCCATCACGCCGCTGATAAAAAAATATGCGCAGCTATATAATTTGCCGTATCGATGTTATCCTCTATATGCCGCAGTGCGCTCACATTTTATGCTGCTGAAAAAGAACGGCACAGCGGAAAACTTATTCGCGACGGGGGATCTGTAAACAGATTTGCAGAGATTGCAATTTGATTATTCCGGTGAATATAAAAATACTAAAATTCTTAATTTCGCTGTCTCTTTGTACTTTCGGACTTTAGCCGATTGAGCTAACCAGGTTTATAAGAAATTCAGAAAGTTTATGGCAAATCCTTTACTTTCAATTGATGGAAGATATTGAGCAATATATAGAAGCCCTGATATTCGTTTCAGAACAAAGCATTCGTTCCGAAGAAATTATTTATTGTTTGCAGGCGACCTTTGAGCAGGATTTTACGGTTGGCGAAATTGATGCGTACCTGCAAAATATAGCCAGGAAATACCAGGGGCAAAACTTTGCGATAGAGTTGGTGAAAATAAGCAACGGCTACCAGTTTTTAACTAAAAAGGCTTACCACCAGGTAGTCAGCCTGTTGCAGGCACAGCGTGCCAAAAAGAAATTGAGCCAGGCAGCCATGGAAACACTGGCAATAATTGCCTATAAACAGCCTGTTACTAAAACTGACGTGGAGCAGATTCGCGGTGTAAACTGCGATTATTCTATCCAAAAGCTGCTTGAAAAAGAGCTAATCGCCATCGTTGGCAAATCAGATTCCGTTGGCAAACCAATTCTGTACGGCACCAGCAGTATTTTTATGGATTATTTTGGCATCAACACTATAGATGAACTGCCTCAATTAAAAGAATTTACTGATAATACGGTGTCTATTGGCGAACAGCCGGAATAATTTTCCATTAAAATAATTTTAAAAACTTGGTTTACTGAAAATGATTTTGATTATTTTTACTAATGAATACTATTAGCGCGATCAGTTAAAAAGAATATTTGCATTTTAATGCATTTCAGCTATTATTGAAAAAAGTTTTACGTTAAAATTCATGGCAATGGGAACTCCAAAAAAACCTGTAAACAAGAAGGTAGATTCTAAAAACACGGGCGAGGACGATGATGATGATGATAGTCTACTCGATCAGCCATCCAGGAAAAAAGTAGAAGATGACGACGATGATTACGACGGCCCTTTAGATGATTTGGGGTACGAAAACTTTGACGATTACGACGAAGACGACGATTATTAATTTTCGACATACACCACCGTCTTTAAGCATTCAGACTATGGCTCTGGATGCTTTTTTATTTAATTTGGCCTGATATAAAAAATAATGACTGTAACCGAAGTAACCACCAAATCTACACGTAAGGCATTTTTAGACGTCGCCCGTATTATTTATAAAAACGACGATGTTTGGGTGTGCCCGCTTGATAATGATGTGGAGGCCGTTTTTGACCCTGCAAAAAACAATTTTCATAAAAACGGGAAATGTACAAGGTGGATACTAAAGGATGATGAGGGCCGGTTGATTGGCCGGGTGGCCGCTTTCATTAATAATAAAAAAGCTTACCACTATGAACAGCCTACAGGCGGCATGGGCTTTTTCGAGTGCATAAACGATGAAAAAGCAGCATTCCTGTTGTTCGATACCGTAAAAAACTGGCTTAAAGAGAACGGAATGCAGGCCATGGATGGACCCATAAATTTTGGTGAAAACGACACTTTTTGGGGCCTGCTGGTTGAGGGCTTTACACATCCTTCATATGGGATGAATTACAACCCGCCGTACTACCAGGCTTTTTTTGAACATTATGGCTTTAAAACACTTTACCAGCAAATAACCAATCACCTGGAAGTATACAAGCCTTTTCCCGAAAGATTTTACAAAATCGCGCAATGGGTAGCAAAAAAACCTGGCTACGAGTTCAAACACCTCAAAGTTGAAGAAATTGACCAGTTTGCATCCGATTTTATGGAGATATATAATGATGCGTGGAAAGATTTTGAAAACTTTGTGCCGATAACACGAGACACCATCAGCGAGAGCTTTAACAAAATGAAACCGTTGATGGATGAAAACCTCATCCTGTTTGCATACATAAATGGTGAACCAGCATCGTTCCTTTTAGTGCTGCCTGATGCCAACCAAATGCTGAAACCGCTAAAAGGCAAGCTTAACCTGTTAGGTAAACTGAAGTTTTTGTATTACCGCTGGAAAGGCGTTTCGCGGATGCGAGCGGTAGTAATGGGTACCAAGCAAAAATTCCAAAACCACGGTATTGAATCCGCGCTTTTTATTACGTTGGGGGATTATGTCCTACCGTTAAAACAATATACCGAACTGGAGTTGTCGTGGGTGGGCGACTTTAACGAAAAAATGATGGCCCTGCACAATGCGATGGAAGTAAAATTCGGGAAAAGGCACTTAACGATGCGATGTATCTTTTAATTCCGCTTTACAACTAACGATCAGGCCGTAACCCTGGTGTGACGCAGTTCTTCAAATAATTCGATAACTTTCTTTTGCAGGTCGATTACTTCCGTCTCGCGATCCATCAATTTTTTATGGATGGCTTCAAGTTCATTAACAACTTTCTGATCGTTGTCAGAATCGCTGAAGGTAAGCAGTTGCACTACTGACATTTCAAATAAAGTAGCGATCTGCTCAAGCCGTGAAAGGTTTACATCGGTTATTCCTGTTTCAATTTTTGAAAATGCAGGGATGGAAATATCTAATCGCTTCGCAACATCCTCCTGGCTCCATCCCTTCTGGTGACGCAATAACCTGATTTTTTTTCCAAGTGTCTTCATGTTACTCTAATAAGGGGGAAGGGTTTTCCCGTAAGTTAATAAAGTTACAATATTATTTAATAAATATCTAATTATCAACAAATTTTAAATAATATTTTTTTTATGTTGAGTTAACATTAAATGACGGCATCTTTAGTTGAATTATACCACAACCTTTACGGCCACCCAATCACCGTTTTTTTTATGATCAACGTATTTTAACCCATATTTTGAGGCTTCGCTGATGATAATTGCCAGGTCAGGTATCTCATAAAATCCGCTCAGGTATATTTCGCCGCCAGGCTTCAGGATTTGTGCATACCGTTCCAACTGATCAGTCAAAATGTTACGATTTATGTTTGCCAGGATGATATCAAACTGTTCATCCGGTATGATTTCTTTTGAACCACAAAGCGCGATCACATTCCCGATGTGGTTTAACCGTGTGTTTTCAATGGTACTTTCGTAACATACGGGGTCGTTGTCAATAGCAATTACCGCCAGTGCCCCAAGTTTCGACGCCATGATTGCCAAAATACCTGTTCCGCAGCCCATGTCGAGCACCGTTTTACCGGCAACATTATTTTCAAGCAATAATTCAAGCATCATCGCGGTAGTTTGATGGTGCCCGGTGCCAAATGCCATCTTAGGGTCGATAACGATCTCGCAGGGAAAACCTGCGCGCGGCTGATGAAAAGTAGCCCTTACTAAAATTTTATCGGTGATGGTTATCGCTTCGAAATTACTCTCCCACAACTCGTTCCAATTTTTTTGAGGGACAAGAGTACTTTCATATCTGAACGAAAACACATTCCGAAACCCCGACAACAGACCGTCTAGTTTTACCGAGTCAAATACACCAAACGGTATATACGCTTTAAAGCCAAAATCAACTTCTTCAAAGGTGTCAAAGCCAATTTCGCTCAACGCATTGATGAGCAGATCCTGCTGATAACCGCCAACCGGCTCGGTCGTAAAAAACAGTTCGTAATAATCCATTATTTTGATGCTGGGATTTTCTATTCAATCACCGATAATGTAAGCAAATTTATAGCCCAATATACCAGTTGTACCACCGTCAAAAACAGAAAAGTTTTTTCCAGATGATGTACCCCGGTGGTCTTATCCCATATCAGGTAGCTGATTCCGCCGGCCAAAACCAGGCAAATCATTACGAGGGAAAAAAGTGACCAAATTTTTGCCTGCGGAGAGCGATGGACCAAATTATTCCAGGCCGGCATAACGATGAGCAGCTGCGTTAATATGGCGATGGAAAATAATAAGGGCAAGGCATACTTATAAAACGCCATAAAGCCGGCAAGGGTTCCTGTTCCAATTTGCCCTATAGTTAAATCGAAATAATCAGGACTGTATCTTACCCCAATAAAATAGAGCGAAAACCCGATAAATGGTGGTAATATGACTTTTACGAGCTTTTTCATGGGTTTGTTAGAGATTAGAGACTGGTAATCAGAGATTAGTTAGTAATGATTTTTCAAAAAAACTAACCTCTAAACTCTAACCTCCGATCACTAAGCATTAAACACCTTCACAATATCCACAAAATCACGTGATTTAAGCGACGCGCCGCCGATCAGGCCGCCATCTATGTCGGCTTGGGCAAACAACTCGGGAGCATTTTTGGGGTTGCAACTGCCGCCATACAAAATGGTTGTGGCATCAGCCACAGCCGGGCCGTATTTTGCTGATATCTCTTTACGAATAAATGCGTGTATCTCCTGCGCTTGCTCAGCAGTTGCGGTTTTACCGGTACCTATCGCCCAAACAGGCTCATAAGCGATGACGATCTGCGCAAAATGCGTTTCGTCCAGGTGAAAAACACCTCCGGCAAGTTGGGTTTTGATAATATCGAAATGCTGATCTGCCTCGCGCTCACCCAAAGTTTCGCCGATGCAAAAGATGGGTTTCAAACCATTTTTTAAAGCAATATCTGTTTTGCGGGCGAGCAGCTCATTCGTTTCGCCGAAATACTGGCGGCGCTCTGAGTGGCCGAGGATCACATACACCGCACCAACCGAATGGATCATTTTAGCAGATATTTCGCCCGTATAAGCGCCTGACTCGGCCTGGTGAGCATTTTGAGCGCCAATGGCAACTTTATGATAGCCTTTAGCCATCTGCGCCAGGCTGTGCAGGTGAATGAACGGGCAGCAAACTACAGTCTGCTGGTTCCCGGTCACTTCATCTTTCACCATATTGATCACTTCCGAAAAAAGGCTTAGCCCCTCGTTATAATCCAGGTTCATTTTCCAGTTTCCGGCGACAATTTTTTTTCTCATTTTATTTTAGTTGTAAAGGTTGTAGCAAGTTGTAAAGGTTGTAAGGAGTTGCTGTTATTATAATCAGTTGTGCATTTTTTTTAACCTTTACAACTCATTACAACCTTTACAACCCTTCCAACTATTCTTAAAATCTTCTATATTCCTCCGTCATTTCAAAAACGGTTTTTAAAATGTGCTTTTCGTTGTCATCAAATTGACGATGATCACGGCGGGCAAAAACTTTCTCCGCTGTTTCAAACATTCTTTTTAACGAGTACACTTCGTAACCGTGCGGGCCTCCCCACGAAAAATCGGGTACGAAATGGCGCGGGAATCCTGCCCCAAAAACGTTTGCGCTCACTCCCACTATAGTGCCGGTATTAAACATCGTATTGATGGCGCATTTAGCATGGTCGGCCATAACTAAACCGCAAAACTGTAAACCAGTTTTACGGAAACGCCCGGTCGTATAGTCCCACACTTTAACCTCGTCATAATTATTTTTAAGGTTCGAGTTGTTTGAGTCGGCGCCGATGTTGCACCACTCCCCTACAACCGCGTTGCCTAGGTAGCCTTCGTGTCCTTTGGATGAATATCCCCACAGGATAGCGTTATTCAGTTCACCGCCTACCCTGCAATAAGGGCCAACGGTTGTTGCTCCGTAAATCTTGGCGCCCATCTTCACCTGCGAATGCTCACAAATAGCGAAAGCGCCGCGAATATGCGTTCCTTCCCAAATTTCGGTATTACCGGCCAGGTAAATCGGGCCATTGATGGTATTAAAGGTAGAGCAATCTGCAATGGAGCTTTCTTCGGCAAAAAAATCATTGCCGATGATGGTGTTGGTCGTGCTGATTCGGGCACTGGTACGTCCGGCGGTCAGCAATTTAAAATCCTTACGCAGTTCAGCATCGTTCTTTCTGAAGATATCCTCGGGATATTTGATAATCACGGGGCTATGGGCAAGCTTTGAGGCGTATTCAAATACCCCATCCGGTGTAAAATTGCTTGCACTCTTTTCATCCAGCTTAACCGCAATTAGTTGGTTCTGGTGGTGGAGGGCTTCTCCCGTCCGGAGTTTGCCGACAGCTTCGAGCAAAGGTTCATCAGGGCAAACAGCGCCATTAACAAAAAGATTCTCCGCTTCTGTTTTTAAGGGGAATTTTCCCTGTAACCAGGGCTGGGTATAAAAGGAAGTATCATTATCCAGGTACCTGGCCCATTTTTCAGCAATAGTTAATATGCCTATTCGCAGATCGGCAACGGGGCGTGTAAAGGTTAAAGGCCGAAGCGTGTGATGTGCATTATCGTCGAAAAGGATGATTCCCATGTGGCAAAAATAAAAAAAGTCCCCCGTTGTACCGGGAGACTTGTAAATATTTTAACAGGTGCGTATTATTTCTTGTTATAACGCGACCGGAACTTATCGATACGTCCGGCGGTGTCAACCAGCTTCATTTTACCGGTATAAAACGGGTGCGACGTATGCGAAATTTCGAGCTTGATCAGCGGGTATTCGTTGCCATCTTCCCATTTGGTGGTTTCGCGGCTGTCGATGCATGATTTGGTTAAGAAAGCATAGTCATTCGACATATCTTTAAAAACAACTAACCTATAATTTGAGGGATGCAGATCTTTTTTCATTGTATTAATTTGTTCTTTATCGGTGATGAAGCTATCGTAAGCGAACTTCTATTTTTAAGGCTGCTTGCGATGGTTTCATTTTTATTGCACTTCTTGTAAAAGAGGTGCAAATGTAGGAATAATTATGGAAAATAGAAAGTGAAAAATAAAATTATGCACCTAGGTATTACTTTGCATAGATTTAACATAAATATCTGATAAATTCGACTTGTTATACCCTAAACTTTCAATAATGGGAAAATCTATATTAGTTTTTGTTAGTCATTCATCAGAAGATAAAGCTGACTTAATTGAGCCTATCGTCGCTGATTTGGAAAATTGCTACATTAATGTGTGGCTTGACAAAAGAAAGATTGTTCCGGGAGACAATCTTCGAAAGTCTATCTTCAGGGACGGATTGGACAAAGCTGATATTGCTTTAATCTTTTTTACTGAGAAATCCTTAAAATCATCGTGGGTTGACAAAGAAATAAAACATGTATTAAGAGAGGAAACAAAAAAAGGCAATGATTTCGATCTAAATAAGATTATCTCAATTTTCGACTCGGAAGATACATACAAACAAATTTCGGAAAGATACCCCGAGTTAACAGACGATTTATTACACCTGATGCCGAAGAATTACGAAAAAATTCAACTTGGACAACTCATTTCTGCCATCTGGAGCAAATATCTTTCATTACAGGGCGGAGATATCGAGACGCAAAGACAATTACTAGCGAAGGATAAAGAAATATTCAAAAAAGACAAAGAGATTCAAGATTTAACTGTAAAGTTGACAGAGTTAAAATCTAAAAATTCCCAAAGCAGTATTTATCTAGAATTCGAACAGTTCAAGGCGTCCGGCAAAATTGATAAATTTATAAGTGAGGGCAAAGAGCTCCTATCGGCAGGCATTTTTCAAAAGGGATCCATTGATAACTTAGGCGAGGCTATAGCATTTGGGCTTGTTGAAACGACGCCAGGAAATTCCAATTTAGCGCGAACAACGGAAAAAGGGAGAGATTTTTTTAAATGGTTATACATAAATGAAGAACCGGAACAAACTAAATAATTGAAATCGCATTTAAGGTCACAAATTTGCCATTTCCTGGCACAACTCCACCAACACCCCACCCGCACTCTTCGGATGCACAAAACATACCAACTTATTATCAGCCCCTAACTTTGGCTCATCACTCAGCAAAACAAAACCCTCACTTTTTAACCGCTGCATCTCGGCTTTGATATCATCTACCTCAAAAGCAATATGATGTATCCCCTGCCCTTTTTTGGCTATAAATTTGGCTATCGGGCTGTCTTCTCCGGTCGCTTCAAGCAATTCAATTTTATTGGGGCCGTTTTGCAAAAAGGCGGTTTTTACACCCTCTGATGTTACTTCTTCAATTTTATAAACGGACGTATTCAATAGCTTTTCATACAAGCTTCCGGCGGCCTCCAAATTAGCAACAGCAATACCGATGTGTTCGATCTTATTCATGTCCGAATATTGTAAAGATAACGCAACAAGTCATAATTTACCCTTATTTTTAATGATTATAAATAAAAACTTTACTTATCTTTGTGCTGCTAAAAAATTTAACGATCATGGACCTCCCGATATACCTCGATAACAACGCTACTACGCCCATGGACCCCCGGGTGCTGGACGCGATGCTGCCTTATTTTACATCAAAATTTGGCAACGCCGCAAGCCGTAACCATGCCTTTGGCTGGGTGGCTGAAGAAGCAGTTGATTACGCCCGTGAGCAGGTAGCCAAACTGATCGGCGCCAGCGAAAAAGAGATCATCTTTACCTCAGGCGCAACCGAGTCGGACAACCTGGCCATTAAGGGCGTGTTCGAGATGTATAAGGAAAAGGGCAATCATATTATCACAACCGTTACCGAGCATAAGGCAATATTAGATGCCTGCAAACACGTTGAAAAACTAGGCGGCAAAGTGACTTACCTTCCGGTAAAGGAAGATGGTTTGATAGACCTGCAGCAGCTTGAAGATGCCATAACGCCCGAAACCATCCTGGTTTCCATCATGTACGGTAACAACGAAATTGGAGTAATTCAGCCCATTAAAGAAATTGCAGCTATAGCCCACAAGCATGGCGCATTATTTATGACAGATGCTGTTCAGGCTGTTGGGAAGATCCCGGTTAATGTAATTGCTGATGGTATTGATCTGCTGGCATTGTCAGGTCATAAAATATACGGCCCTAAGGGCGTTGGCGCGCTGTATGTACGCCGCAAAGGCCCAAGGGTTAAGGTTACAGCACAAATGGACGGCGGCGGTCATGAGCGCGGTATGCGTTCAGGCACGTTGAATGTTCCTGGCATTGTTGGTTTAGGCAAGGCCTGCGAACTGTGCATGCAGGAAATGGAAAGCGAAGCAAAACGTTTATCCGCTTTGCGCGATAAGCTGCAAACCTCGCTGCTTGAACTTGAAGAAAGCTATGTGAACGGCAACGTTGAACATCGTTTGCCGCATGTAGCCAATATTTCTTTCAAATATGTTGAAGGTGAAGGGTTGATGATGGCGATGAAGGATTTGGCGGTATCGTCGGGCTCAGCTTGTACTTCAGCTTCGCTGGAACCATCATATGTATTGAAAAGTTTGGGCTTATCAGATGACCTGGCACACTCTTCGATTCGTTTTGGCTTAGGCAGGTTCACTACCGAAGAAGAAGTTGATTACGCTATCGAAGTAACCAAAAAGTCGGTTAATCACCTCCGCGAGCTTTCTCCGCTATGGGAAATGTTTAAAGAAGGCGTCGACTTGAGTAAGATAGAATGGGCGGAACACTAATTTGATTTCGAATTTCGGAATTACGATTTCGGATTTAATAAAATCACTAATTCAATAACTCACTAATTCACTAATTGATAAAAATATGGCTTATTCAGAAAAAGTAATCGATCACTACACCAATCCGCGCAATGTGGGCACTTTGGACAAAAGCAGCCACAAAGTCGGTACCGGCCTGGTGGGTGCACCTGAATGCGGCGACGTGATGCGCCTGCAGATAGAGGTTGATGATGACAATGTGATCACTGATGCCAAATTTAAAACTTTTGGCTGCGGATCGGCAATTGCATCGTCATCACTGGCTACAGAATGGCTTAAAGGCAAAAGCATCGACGATGCCATGAAGATCGACAACATGGATATTGTTGAAGAGCTTGCCCTCCCGCCAGTAAAAATTCACTGTTCGGTACTGGCTGAAGACGCTATTAAAGCGGCTATCAACGACTACCGTGTTAAAAACGGCATGGCGCCGATTGAAAGCGAAAAAGTACATCATTAATTTAGATGTGAGATGTTAGATATGAGATGTGAGATGTGAGACTTATATCTGGCATGGTATGAACTGATTTGACATTTGATTGGGAGAAAATCTCAAATCTCAAATCTCAAATCTCAAATCTCAAAAATGGTAACTATAACGGATAAAGCAAAAGATAAACTGGACCACCTGATGCAGGACTCGGGGCTCGACGAGTCGTATTTTCTGCGGGTATCGGTTAAAGGCGGTGGATGTTCCGGTTTATCATATAATCTCGATTTTGATAACGAAATAAAAAAAGGCGACCAGTTTTTTGAAGATCGGGGCATCCGCTTCGCTTTGGATATGAAGTCGTTCCTTTACCTGGCCGGCACCGAGTTGGATTTCTCAGACGGGCTGAACGGCAAAGGTTTCAATTTCCATAACCCAAATGCCAGCCGTACCTGCGGCTGCGGGGAAAGTTTTTCTGTTTAGCTTGGGATTACACCGATTTAAAAAAATGATTGCACCGATTTAGAAATAAGATCGGTGTTTTTGTTTTCTGACCGGGCGTTTCCGTGGGTTTTTCTATATTTAACCTCGTTATGAAACCCATAAACCCACTGCAAAAAATGATCGGCATTGCTACCTTTCTTGTTCTAGCCACCTTCGGAAAAGCCTTTAGCCAAACCAACATGCGGCCGATAGAACAACTAACGGCCGATACGTCAGGATGGGGCGCTTTTAAGAGCGCGACAAAAATAGCCAGGAATAAATACGAGATTTTACCGGCAGATCCGGCAAAGGCCAAAGACGCGCTTTATCAAACACAGGTTACTACCCATTCGCTTATGGGTGCCATTATTTATTTCACCGGAGGCATATTGATAGACAATGGATGGATCAGGATACTGGGTTCCGGAAGTGAAAAGTTGAATCGCTCGCTGCCGGGCTGGAATAAAGAAAAAACCTACCAAAACTTTGGAGATCGACCCGGTTTCCTGCTCATTGCCGACGATGCCATCGGCGGCTTTTTTGCCATAAACGGTGGCGCATTGGGGAGCGATATGGGCAAGGTTTATTACCTCGCGCCGGATGACTTGAGATGGGAATCGCAGGATATGGGATACACCGACTTCATTAATTTTTGCCTGGTGGGCAACATGGATCAATATTATTCGGGTTTGAGATGGAAAAATTGGAAGGCAGATATGTCGCAGATCACGGGCGATGATGGCTTTTCCATTTATCCTTTCCCTTGGACCAAAGAGGGCAAAGACATCGAGAAAGACTCAAAGAAGGTGGTGCCCATCCAGGAGCTTTATGATTTTGAAACAAATGAGTTAAAACAAATAAAAAAATGAATATTTTATTTGGACTAAACTGCGGCTAATCAAATCGGTGTAATCACTCTTCAAAATCGGTGTAATCCCAAGCTAATCGGTGAAATCATTTCTCAAAAATCGGTGAAATCCAAAAAAATAATAGCTTTGTTACCCTAATAACCCAGTTTAAACTAAATAATGAACTTAGCGCCTGAAAATTCAACCGTTCCGAGCCTTATCCGGAATGTGGTTAAAACCATTCATCCCGATACCCATACCTTCATGACCCACAAAGTGGGCGATACCTGGGTGGAGATCAGCTACGCGCAGGCGCTGGAAAAGATCGACGCCGTTTCGGCCTGGTTCCTGGAAATGGGGATCAAAAAAGGCGACAGGCTGGCGCTCATTATCGAAAACGGGCCCGACTATGTTTACTACGACCAGGCGCTGCAGCAAATAGGCGCGGTAAATACGTCTATCTACCCTACTCTTAGCGAAGCTGAAATAGAATATATTTTGATCGATTCGGGCGCGAGAACGATTTTAGTAGGCAACCCGTTTTTGCTGCGGAAAGTGGCTAAAATCGCCAACAATTGTGCCGAGTTAGTACGCATAATTCCCGCGTTTGATGATTACGAAAAGAACGTGGGCAAAGCGCCATTAAATGCGGGTGTTATAAGTTTTAAAACCCTGGTAGACGAAGGCCTGGCCATTGTTGAGCAATATCGGAGTGCTATAAATATTGCGCGCGAGGCGATTGTCCCAACTGATCTTTCCTGCCTCATCTATACTTCAGGAACAACCGGAACACCAAAAGGCGTAATGCTTACACATCACAATTTGGTGGAAAACGTACGGGTAAGTTTGATACAGATACCGATCATTGAGTCAGACGACCTTTTTCTTTCATTTTTGCCGTTGTCGCACGTGTTTGAGCGGACGGCTACCTATCACGTATGCCTGGCTGCTGGCTGCCAGATCGCCTTTGCACAAAGCCTTGATCTGCTGGCCAAAAACATGGGCGAGGTACGCCCAACCGTAATGAACTGTGTGCCACGCCTGTTGGAGCGCATCCACGATCGCGCGATGAAAAGCGGCACCGAAGCCGGCGGCATGAAAAGCAAAATATTTTTATGGGCGCTAAAAACCGGCAGGCAGTACCGCGAAGTGAATCAAGCCGGCAAAAAACCCGGGCCTATTTTAAGTTATCAGCATAAACTGGCCGAAAAACTGGTATTCAGCAAGATAAAGGCACGTACCGGCGGTCGCTTAAAATTCATGATCTCGGGCGGCGGCGCATTGCCAAAAAATATCGGTGAGTTCTTTGGCGACCTGGGCATCAAAATACTGGAAGGTTTTGGGTTGACAGAAACCTCGCCGGTAATGTCCGTAACTGAAAATCACCGGCAGGTTTATGGTACCACCGGGCGTATCATCCCTGGCATTGAAGTGGCGATACAAAATGTGGATACCAAACACATTTATACCATACAAACACACGAGAATTTTAAAGCAGATTTTACCTCCGAAGAAGGCGAGATCATCGTTCGCGGCCATTGCGTGATGAAAGGCTATTGGAACAAACCGGAAGAAACCTCATCAGTAATCGACCCGGAAGGCTGGTTTCATACCGGGGATATTGGCCGCTTTTACCTGGGCAACCTGCAAATTACCGACCGCCTGAAAAACATGCTGGTAAACGCCTATGGCAAAAACATTTACCCCACCCCGGTGGAGAACACCTATCTGAAAAGCCCCAAAATCGAAGGCGTATTTTTAATCGGAGATAAACGGGAATATATCACCGCCATCATCGTCCCCGCAAAAGAAACTTTACAGGAAACCTTCAACCTGAAGGAGTCCTTTTTTGAGCAGCCTGAACTGTTTATAGAAGATAAAGAAATTGTTGATTGGATTGGCCAGGATATCAGAAAGTACTCCAACGAACTGGCCAAGTTTGAGCGCATCAAAAACTTTAAATTAAAGCGCAAACCGTTTAGCATGGATGAAGGCGAGATCACCCCTACCCTTAAAGCGAAGCGGAAGGTGATCGAAAAGAAATACGCCGGGCCGATTGACGAAATGTATTTGCAGGAGGCGGAAGCGGATTGATTTGATTTCGGGTTTTCCGTTTATGCCGGTGATTTTACCAACTGATCGCAAATACCAGATCGTTAAAATCATCGTCAGGAAAACCATCATTGCAATTATATATACGTTTCCCGTCCTTTTCTTCTATGTACATAGCTCCTCCATTGTGCCAATAGTGAATTGTTCCATCTCCGGTCTCCCAAACATTGTAAACAATAAGTATTTTATCATTTGATTTGACAATCAATTCAACTTCATTTGGCGCCGTGTGCTCCCAAAGAACTATCTTATCGGGAATTTTTTTACTATTGATTTCAAAATACCCTGAAGTTTTTATTGTTATACCTTGTTTCCAAACGCTGTCGGTATTCAAAAAATTTATTCTGATTTTATTGGTATTTTTGCTTAAATTAATCCTATCGATCATTTTGACTTCTTTATTTTGATAGCGGATAGGCTGCCCTTTCGAGTCAATGAATAACTTTTCAAATTCCACGGGTATTTTTCTTTTAGTATTTAAACGAAGCTTTTTTTGCTTATCAGGCCATATTTGATTGAACTGAAATATACTGCAACCTACAAAAACCCCAGCACATCCCCTATCCCCTCCACACTCCTGAACTTCTCGTCATCAATGGTATGCTCAATTTGTTCGTGGGCCCAGGTAATATGGTAAGGCACATGCACCCCGTAGCTGCCGACATTCAGCACCGGTATTATATCACTCTTCAGCGAATTGCCGATCATCATTAGTTCATCCGGCTGTATATCCAGGTGGCGGATCAGCTTCAGGTAATTGGCATCGTCCTTTTCGCTCATGATCTCAATATGGTGAAAATAATGGGCAATGCCTGATTTACGGAGCTTTCGTTCCTGGTCCAGCAGGTCGCCTTTGGTGGCTACTACCAGGCGGTATTTATCTTTTAGGGCATGCAATACATCTTCAACTCCATCCAGCAGCTCTATCTGCTGATCCAGCATTTGCCGGCCAAGGTTGATGATCTTTTCAACCACATTAACGCTGATGGTATTATTGGTTACCCTTAAAGCTGTTTCGATCATGGAGAGCATAAATCCTTTTATGCCATAACCATATAAGGCGATGTTTTCTATCTCCGTTTTGAGGAGTTCGCGTTCTAATTCATGCTGCGAGGAGTACTCGCCGAGTAAATTATAAAACTGTTCCTCTGTATGCCTGAAATACGGCTCGTTCACCCACAGCGTATCGTCGGCATCAAAAGCAATAACCTTTAAATTCATCTTTCAAATATAATCACATTCGCAGAGACGCAAGGAATCGCCTCCCTCTGGCGTTCCAAAATCAACGCGTTTCACCCGCAATTTTTCGTCTTCCGGACTTTCGGACTTTTCGGACTTTCGGACTCCCCAACTTTCCGACTATTTCCCTACTTTTGCACCTCGAAATAAAAATATGAGTATTGCTTTATCCGAACAGGAAATTTTACGCCGCGAGAAACTGAACCAACTCCGTGCTTTGGGCATCAATCCGTACCCTCCCGAGGAGGTTAAGATCAATGCCACTGCGCAGGACATTTTAGAAAACTTTGAAAAATTTCCGGATACCTTTAAACAGGTAACCATTGCAGGCCGGATCATGAGCGTTAACGTGATGGGCAGCGCCTCGTTTGCCAAACTGCAGGATTCTACCGGTCGCATACAGATCTATGTAAAACGCGACGACATTTGCCCCGGCGAGGATAAAACGCTGTATAATACCGTATTTAAAAAACTGCTCGACCTGGGCGACTATATCAGCGTAAAGGGCTATGCCTTTACCACCCAAACCGGCGAAATATCTGTGCATGTACAGGAACTAATTTTGCTGGCCAAATCAGTAAAGCCTTTACCTATCGTAAAGCGCGACGAGGAAGGCAATATTCATGATGCGTTTACCGACCCTGAAATGCGTTACCGGCAGCGTTATGTCGACCTCACGGTAAATCCTGAATTCAAAGAAATATTCATGAAGCGATCCAAAGTGATCAGCAGCATGCGCGAATATTTCAATACTCAGGGCTGGCTGGAAGTGGAAACACCGATTTTACAGCCCGTTCACGGCGGCGCCGCCGCACGGCCTTTTACCACGCACCACAATACGCTGGATATGCAGCTATTTTTGCGCATCGCCAATGAATTGTATTTAAAAAGGCTGATTGTGGCTGGTTTTGACGGCGTTTATGAGTTTGGCAAAATGTTCCGTAACGAGGGTATGGACCGCACTCACAACCCGGAGTTCACCAGCCTGGAAATTTATGTGGCTTACAAGGATTACAACTGGATGATGGCCATGTTGGAAGACTGTATGGAAACCGTAGCCCGTGCCGTTCATGGGATACCTGTAGTACAGGTCGGCGCTAACGAGATCAGCTTTGCCGGCCCGTATGAAAGGCTGACGATGTACGATTCTATTTTGAAGTACACAGGTATCGATGTCTCAGCCATGAGCGAGTATCAATTGCGCCAAACTTGTGTCGACCTGGCAATAGAAGTGGAACCGAGTATGGGTAAAGGCCGGTTGGTTGACGAAATATTCAGCGCCAAAGTGGAGGCCAATTTGATACAGCCTACCTATATTACCGATTACCCGATTGAGATGACACCGCTGGCCAAAAAGCACCGCAACAAACCCGGCCTGGTGGAGCGTTTTGAATTGTTTGTGAACGGTAAGGAAATTGCCAATGCTTATTCGGAACTAAACGACCCGATCGATCAGCGCGAACGTTTTGAAGAGCAACTTATCCTTGCCGGTCGCGGCGACGATGAGGCCATGGCTATGGACGAAGATTTTTTGCGTGCACTGGAATACGGTATGCCGCCGACATCTGGCCTGGGCATCGGCATCGACCGCCTGGTAATGCTGCTGACTAACCAACATACGATACAGGAAGTATTGTTCTTCCCGCAAATGCGCCCGGAGAAAAAGGCAAGGGTGGCAACAGCCGACGATTTTGTGCAGATAGGTGTGCCCGCCGAATGGGTGCCGGTGTTGAATAAAATGGGATTCAATACAGTTGAAGAATTGAAAGCAAGTAATCCAAACAAAGTTTTTAACGACCTCGGCGGTATGCGAAAGAAACTAAAACTGGACATTACAATGCCTGCAAAGGATATCGTACTGGCCTGGTTTGCATAAAATTACTTTCGCTAATTGTGTATTTTTTCGGAATAAAGAAATTAACATCGTTAATTAACACCGGTTCATAACTAATAATAGTCTGAAATCCTGCCTTTTATTAACAATTCGTTAATGAAAAGATAAAATAAATAAGACTTTGGTATAATACGTGTTCGCTATTATTGTAACAGACAACTTATATCAAAGCGATGACTAACTCTATCTTAGAAATAACTGAAAGCGAATACCTGATAAAACTCAATAGAAGTAATTTTAATTTATCATTTATCAGAAGCCTGTTGAAAATGGTTGAAGTGGCCAGCCCAACAGATGATGACTACCATTTACACGATCGTCATATCAACGGCAAAGCGATACATTCTTCGGAACCTGAATATTATTCTTCATTAGAAGAAAAGTAGAGACGCGATGCATCGCGTCTTAATGGAGATGTAATATTATTCTGCAGGAGACGCAGTCTCTACATCAATTAAAACTGGCGGTACCCGCCCCTGACTACCTGTTGCTTATCCATTTGTGCCATCTGACCCTTCATCATCTTTATCTGTTCGGTAAGCAATTTGTTTTTATCATCTTTTGTGGCTTCTTGTAGATAACGGGTCGCTTCGCGTTTGTCGCGTTTTGCCATGGAAATGCCGGCAAGACTTAATTTTGCCAAAGCTGTGTTGTGCGACATCTTCATTCCGAGCGTGAGCGCTCTTTTGAAATATTTTTCGGCTTTCATCGGCGCTTTGCGGGTTTCAATTAAACCGACCAGCAAATTATAATAACCGTGCTGGCTCTTTTTTAGTTGCTTCTCGTAATCAGTCACCTTCAACAGCCACTCTTCAGCCTTTTCGGGTTTTTCCTTGCGCAAAAACCATTGCGCCATGATCATATTTTCATTAAAGAAATAGCTCAATAAAACAAATCCCCCTAAAAACAGCACCAGTATCCCCCAGCCCCAAATACCAAACACACACATCGCTACGGCAGCACCCATAATTACGCAGGCAACAATTAACCTAACTATATTCGACATCGTTTCTAAATTATAAATTAGCATGCAAATATCCGTTTATTTGTACGCTAAATCAAACGCTAAATAAATATTTATGGCAGTAGATATCGAGGCCTCCTGGCTCGAAGTTTTGAGTGATGAGTTCGGCAAACCTTATATGGTTGACCTCAAAAAATTTTTAAAAGAAGAAAAAGAAACGGGCTACAAGGTATTCCCAAAAGGAAGTGACATTTTTAACGCTTTTAACACTACGCCATTTGATAAAGTGAAGGTAGTGATACTGGGCCAGGACCCTTATCATGGCGAGCACCAGGCACATGGCTTGTCATTTTCTGTCCAAAAAGGCATCACCCCGCCCCCTTCGTTACGAAATATTTATAAGGAACTGGTTACTGATATTCCCGGCTTTACTATCCCCAACCATGGCAACCTGACTGAATGGGCCAAACAAGGCGTATTGCTTTTAAACGCCAGCCTCACCGTACGGGCGAATACCCCCGGTTCTCATCAAAAAAAAGGATGGGAGGAGTTTACCGATCATGTGATCAAAACCATATCTGATAAAAAAGAAGGCATCGTATTTATCCTTTGGGGAGCTTTCGCCCAGGCAAAGGTTGAACTGATCGATCAAACCAAACATCATATTATCAAATCTCCGCACCCATCGCCATTTTCAGCAGATCGCGGTTTTTTTGGCTCGAAACCGTTTTCAAAAACGAATGAGATTTTAGTGAAAGCAGGAAGGGAACCGATTGACTGGCAAATCCACTAATTCCGCTCCCGTTTGCTGCCAAGGAGGAATTTTGCACTGAAAAACGCCGTCACTATTGCCACCAGGAAAATAACAGCCTGCGACATATCCCTGGATGACGGCGCCCCCCCATAAGCATTGCTTACTTCAAAAAAATCATCGTAATTACCACTGACCAGGTTAAACAGCCCCCAGATGATAACCGCAACGGATACCAGCAGAACAATTTGTTGAGTTTTCCGGTTGTTAGGTCCATTTTCCATTGATTTCAATGATTTGTATATTATCGTAACTTGATGAGTAATCCCCACACCTGCGTCAGGCCGTTAGTATTGCTGCTCCATTATCCCGAAAACCCTTTCAAAAACGAATCATATTTTAGAGAAGGGAGAAAAGAGCGCCACCGATAGACAAATTCGTTACAACCTCAAAAGTGAAGCGACGATGGTTTATGTCCCCCCCTTTAGGGGCCGGGGGTTTAATACTCCAAAGGCACAATCGGCTCCTTTTTGCTGGTCGACATGATCATCATCGTTTGAAAAGTCTTTACAACCGTAATGCGGCTGATCTTCTCCATGATGAGTTGCTCATATGATTTGATGTCACGAACGTAAACCTTCAACAAAAAATCGCATTGCCCGGTTACATGATGGCATTCAGTAACCTCCTTGATGTTTTTTATCTCGTCGATAAAAGTCTGGATGGTATTTTTTTGATGGAAATCCAGCGATATCTGGATAAAAGTTTTTATCCCCAGGCCCAGCTTTTCCTCGTCAACCAGTGCGTGGTAGCTTTTGATGTATTCATTATTTTCCAGCTTGCGTACGCGCTCAAGCGTCGGTGCCGGCGAAAGGCCTATTTCATTCGAAAGCTGGAGGTTGGTTATCCTGCCGTTTTCCTGTAATATCCTCAGGATCTGTAAATCAATTTTGTCTAATTCTGCAGCCATGATACAGGCAAATATAGGATTTTACCCAATCAACCAAATATAATTTCTCTAAAATCTTATTTGGCAGAAATAAATTTTTTCTTTGAAAATTTAGATAAGTCTAAAAATTTTATTAGGTTTGTATAATATGAATACTTTAGCTGAAGAGAACTATTTAAAATCGATATACCACCTGTCGTTAAATTCTACCAGCGTGAGCACTAACCAGCTGGCGGCCCTCCTTAATACCAAAGCCTCGTCCGTAACAGATATGCTAAAAAAACTGTCGGACAAGGGATTGATCAATTATATGCCTTACCAGGGCGTTTCACTCACTACAGCGGGTGAAAAGATAGCTGTTAACATCATCCGCAAGCACCGGCTTTGGGAATACTTTTTGGTTGAAAAGCTGGATTTTAAATGGGATGAGGTACACGAAATGGCTGAAGAAATGGAGCATATTTCCTCCACCGAACTCATCGACCGGCTGGATAAATTTATGGGTTACCCGAAATACGACCCGCACGGCGACCCGATCCCTGATTGCAACGGCTTGTTTAAAATTCATAACCTCAAAGCGGTAGCATCAGTAGGATTAAATACGGGAGGTGTGATCTGCGGGGTACGTGATCACTCCGCTTCCTTCTTGCAGTACCTGGAAAAACAGGAGCTGACCATAGGAAAGACCATTCTGGTTAAAGATATTATTGAGTTTGACCGGTCGGTGATCCTGGAGTCGGAAGGGAAACCAAAACAAATCAGCCGCGAAGTGGCTAACAATTTATTGATATCGGTATGAGCGAGACTGCTAAAAATTCGCTGAGCAATGTTCATAGCACGATCGTTACCGAAAACAAGATCGGCTGGCGCAGGATACTGGCATTTATAGGCCCCGCCTACCTGGTGAGTGTTGGCTATATGGATCCGGGCAATTGGGCTACCGATATTGCCGGCGGCAGTGCGTTCGGCTACCGGCTGATCTGGGTATTGTTTGTTTCCAACCTCATTGCATTACTGCTGCAATCGCTAAGTGCCAGGCTGGGCATTGTACGCGGGCTCGACCTTGCACAGGCATCCAAAAATGCCTACCCACGAGCTGTAAATTTCTGCCTGTACCTGCTGGCCCAAATAGCCATTATCGCCTGCGACCTGGCGGAAGTGATCGGTATGGCCATTGGCTTACAATTGTTATTTCATTTGCCGCTAATTTGGGGCGTATCGCTTACCCTTACCGATACCGTTTTGATGCTTTTTTTAATGAACAAGGGCATGCGCAAGCTGGAATTATTTATCATGTCGATGATTTTTATCATTGGCGTATCGTTCCTCATCGAGATGTTCATCACCGGCCCCGATCCGGCCGGTATAGCAAAAGGTTTTATCCCCGGTAATTTATTCGGTAAAGGCATTGTGAATCAAAAAATGCTTTATATCGCCATCGGCATCATTGGCGCAACGGTTATGCCCCACAATTTATACCTGCATTCGTCCTTAGTACAAACCCGGCAGATCAGCCGGACGCCCAAGGGAATGAAGGCGGCTATAAATTTTAACCTGTTTGATACCACCATCGCACTTAACCTCGCTTTTGTAGTAAACGCCGCCATATTAATCCTGGCAGCCAGCGCTTTTTTTAAAAACGGCTATTTTAAAGTAGCGGAGATACAAGATGCCTACAAGCTGTTGGGCCATATTTTCGGCAACCTGGCGCCCACGCTGTTTGCCATTGCACTGATCGCCTCGGGCCAAAGTTCTACCATAACCGGCACCCTGGCAGGCCAGATTGTGATGGAAGGGCATATCAACCTGCGTATCGAACCCTGGCTGCGCCGCCTGCTGACAAGGCTGCTGGCTATTGTTCCGGCGGTTTTTACCATCGTTTATTTTGGTTCGAATGGTTTGGGAAGCCTGATTATTTTAAGCCAGGTGGTGCTGAGCCTCCAGTTGGGCTTTGCCGTGATCCCGCTTATTCATTTTACCTCCAACCGGAAGCGAATGGGTAAATTTGCCATCAGCCTGAAAGTTAAAATAGCCGCGTGGGCCAGTGCAGCCCTCATCCTGGCCTTAAATGCCAAATTGGTGTTTGACCAGCTGCACGACTGGCTGAAACAATACCCCGGCGCGGCCATCTGGATATATTCCCTGGTATTCCCGGTTACGATGGCCATTGCCGCTTTGTTGGTATATGTATTTTTAAGGCCCTTGTTATTCAAACATTTTGATGCGCCGGCAAAGGTACCACATGGCCTGGCTACCGAAATTATTGACCTTGAGCCTGTGATCTATAAAAACATAGCCGTTACCATCGACTTTTCAAAAAACGACACCAACTGCATCCGCAACGCCATTATGCAGGGCGGCAAACACGCCGTTTACACGCTGATTCATGTGGTTGAAACCGCCGGCGCCCGTTATTACGGCACTGAGGTGATGGACCATGAAACCCAAAGCGATGTGGACAATTTGAATACTTACGTAAAAACGCTGACCAACCTCGGCTACCAGGCCCGCAGCAGCATCGGTTTTGGCAGCGCCGCAGCCGAGATCGCTAAAATTGTGAACGGGGAAGAAATCGACTTCATCGTAATGGGCTCGCACGGGCACAAAGCTTTGAAAGACCTGATCTTCGGCACAACGGTTAACTCCGTCCGCCATATGGTAAACGTACCGGTCTTGGTGGTAAAACCACAGTAAAATTTAATTTCGCATATTTGCACTCCAAAATCGGGCGAAGTGATGAACCAGGATGTCTACATAAAGAACAAAAAAGCATATTTCGAGTATCACATACTGGATAAATACATCGCAGGAATACAACTCCTTGGCACTGAGATCAAGTCCATCCGCCAGGGTAAAGCCAACATCAGTGATGCCTTCTGCACATTTATCGGCGCGCAGCTATATGTCCGTAATCTCCATATCTCGGAGTACAGCTTCGGTTCTTTTTATAACCACGAAGCCAAACGCGATCGCGTGTTACTACTTCAAAAAAAGGAACTAAAAAAACTCCGGGTACGCGGCGAAGAAAAGGGCCTCACGATAGTACCACTGGCCTTATTTATCAGCGACCGGGGTTTTGCCAAACTGGAAATCGGCCTGGCGCAAGGTAAAAAGACGTTTGATAAGCGGGAGACAATGAAGGAACGGGATACCAAGATAGAATTGAGCAGGATTTTAAAGTGATGTCGGATGTTCGATTTCGGATTTGATGCATTGTTTGAAAGACAATCCCCTTAATAATGTGAATATTGAAATTCCTGCGCCATCTCTAAATAAAAACGAGTCGTTATTAAGCGTCCGATATCATTAGTCTTTTTTACCAATTCTTCCATTCTCTTAGCTTTTTCCACCGGCGACAATTCAGGGTTATTGTTAACCTCGTCGTCAATAAATTGCAGCAGGGATTTTAGATAAAGCTTTTTTTGTTTAGCAATATGGTATGATTTGACTGCTGCATATTCGTTTTGGTAAATATAAACCGATATCGAATATTCCGCATAGCCCAGTATACGTGCATATTGATGGCCATAATAAGTGCCGCCACCATTCAGCCGGCCGAAAAGGTAATTGATGTCGCGGTATAATTCAATCAGTGTTTTGCGCTGTTGCCGGTATGTGGCTTCGCCATTTTTTTCCCTCAGGAAGTAGGCGTATAGTACATAATAATCATCGCCGCAAGCCTCACAGTCGTAGTCGCTGCTTATCTTTAAACTTTCACCCCAGCAAATGTCCGGCGGGAGAGAACGATCGTCATTTAGCTCGGGGTTTTTCTCTACTATTCTTTTTAAATCGGCCCTTGAATATTTTGTAACGATGCTGTCATCGGTACTTATGTTTATTGTGTCCTTATCATAAATACTAATCGCGGTTGCTTTTTGCGGAACTGTGTGTTGACTTGGTAAGATATGTTTTTTCGGGCTTTTGTCGATTTCAGTTGTGTTAATAAAGCTACATAACGATGCTGCTGTAAGCAAAAAGAAAGGCCTTGTCATTTTAGGTTTTACAATTGACCTAAAATTAAACAATAATCGTAGTTCTATCAAATCCGAAATTGAAAATCCGAAACTATCTCTTGAGCGAAGCGAAAAATCCGAAATCCCTCTACCACGCCTTATCCCCTACCAACGGCACGAACCTAAAAGTATCCAGCTCGATCTTCTCCTGCGTATTTTCCCCTGTTTTTAGTATCGTGATCATTTTCTGCGAATGTTGATCACCTACTGGGATTACCAATATTCCGCCGATATTCAACTGTCGTACCAATTCGTCCGGCACTGTTGGTGCACCCGCGGTTACTATAATCTTGTCGAACGGTGCGCGTTTGGCCAGTCCTTTTGAGCCATCACCCAAAAAAAAGCGGGCCTTATACCCCAGCTCAGGAACCGTTCGCCCGGCTTTTTGATAAAGCTTTTCAAGCCTTTCAATGGTATATACTTTCGCGCCAAGCTCGGCAAGGATACAGGTTTGGTAGCCGCTCCCGGTACCGATCTCCAGCACCTTATCGTCCTTATGGATATGCAAAAGCTGGGTTTGATAAGCAACCGTAAAAGGCTGCGAAATGGTTTGCCCTTCGTCAATTTTAAAGGCGATATCTTTATAAGCCTGGTTCCAAAACGTCTCCTGGAAGAATACATGCCGCGGCACTTTGCCTATGGCTCTCAGCACATTTTCATCTTCAATGCCCTTTTTCTTCAGCTCTTCCACCAGCATTTTGCGGGCGCCTTGTTCTTTGTAGTTATCTGTGTATTTGCCGGTCATTATTGTGGCAAATTTATACTAATGCAGGGCACCAAAAAATAGGCGGCGTGTATCATTTGTCCACACCGCCACGTAAATGTTTTAAACAAATCATAGTTTTGTATGATGAAAGCTGCTTTTCTATCTATCGCCTGTATTTTAATGCTTGTTGCTTCGTCATGCAAAAAGCTCGATAATACCAGCGCACCGGTAACTGCTAATGCCACTGTTATTAATTCAGGGCCTATTGCTGCGGATGGTTGTGGCTGGCTTATCAGGCTAAATGACAGCACAGAGTTTAGCCCGGTAAACCTCTCAGCCGGTTTTCAGCAGGATAACCTGAAAGCAAATATAGCCTATACGCAGTTAAGCACAAGGACCTCATGTGGCATGCTGGCCGGTAATCCGGGCATAATCCAAACAAGAATAGATCATCTTCAAAAAGCAAATTAGTACGGATCAACATCCGGCTGCACAATGCTGCCTTTGCTTAGTTTGGTGGTTTGAAACTGCGTGATGGTATCGCGGATAATGGTTTTAGCTTTAGCGATAGAAACAGCATCCTTTTCAAACTTCAGCATGATGGATTTAATGTAATAATTGCGGATGCGGCCAACCAGTGGGTATTCCGGCCCAATCACCCTATCTCCAAAGTGTTTGCGCAATTCAACCGCCAGATAGGCTGATTGGTTATTTACCATTTCGGGATCTTTGTGCTTGATGTCGAGATTAATGATACGGTAAAAGGGCGGATATTTAAAGTTCCGGCGTTCCTCCATTTCGGTAAAATATAAGCCGGTATAATCGTTTTCGATCACCTGCTTTATCACCCGATGATTTACATCATAAGTTTGTATCACCACTTTACCTTGTTTGTCGCGCCTGCCTGCCCGGCCGCTTACCTGGGCCAGCAACTGGTAGCTGCGCTCATTGGCGCGGTAGTCGGGAAATTTTAAAAGGCTGTCGGCATTGACAATACCGATCACCGTCACCCCTGAAAAATCAAGGCCTTTGGCTACCATTTGCGTGCCCACGAGTACATCTATTTTTTTCTCTTCCAGGTCATTCAGTAAAGTTTGGAGCGAATTACGGGAGCGCGTAGTATCCAGATCCATTCGCGCTATCCGGGCATCAGGCAGCAGCAATTGCAGCTCATCCTCTATCTTTTCGGTTCCAAAACCCTTATATTCCAAATGTGTTGAGCCGCAAGCCGGGCATATTTTAGGCGAATCTTCCTTGTAACCGCAATAGTGGCAATGCAATTTACCGCTGCTTTTATGAAAAGTTAAGCTAACATCGCAATTGATGCATTTGGGCGTATATGCGCAAATTTTGCACATCAGGATGGGTGCATACCCGCGCCGGTTTTGAAACAGGATCACCTGCTCCTTTGCCAGCAGGGCTGTATCGATATCCGCAAGCAATACACTTGTAAAATGCGAGCGGATAGTTTTTTCTTTGGTTTCCTTCGCAATACTCACCACCTCAATTTCGGGCAGCTTTACACCACCGTACCTTTCGGTGAGTTCAGCAAAACCGTATTTATGGGTGCGGGCGTTATAATAGCTTTCAAACGAGGGTGTGGCCGAGCCAAGCAAGACTTTCCCTTTATGCATATTGGCCAGGAAAATAGCCGCGTCGCGGGCATTATAGCGAGGAGCGGGATCATACTGTTTGTACGATGTTTCGTGTTCTTCGTCGACAATGATCAGCCCCAGATCATTAAAAGGCAAAAAGACGGACGACCGAGCCCCAAGCACTACTTTATATTCGTTATTCAGTACCTTTTGCCAAACCTCCACCCGCTCGTTATCATTAAACCGCGAATGATATATGCCGATGTTAGTCCCGAAATACATCCGCAGCCGCTCGATAATATGCGTGGTAAGGGCAATCTCGGGCAAGAGATATAGCACCTGCCTGCCGGCGGCGATTACCTCTTCTATCAGCCTGATATACAACTGCGTTTTGCCCGAAGAGGTTACGCCGTGCAGTAATACTACCTCTGTTTGCTTAAACTGAACATTGATATCAGCCAGCACTTCCCGCTGCTGTTCACTTAGTTCAAATGTATTGTAGTCCTCCGCGTCTTCGAAGTAAAGCCTACTTACATTTTTCTCTTCAGCAATAAATATTTCTTTTTCTATCAGTGAGTTTATGCTTGCCGCCGCTGCACCGCTTTCTTCAACCAACTCATTTTTGGTGATCGCTTTTTGGTGGCGGGCCAGCTTTATATAAGCCAAAACGGCGTCAGCCTGCTTGGCGGCACGTTTTTCAAGAATGCTGAAAAGCTCCTTTAAATTATCCTGGTTGTGATAATCCGGGTGCAAGGTGATAAAAGTGCGGGTGCGGGGTTTATAACGCTCGCTTACCTCCTCCGATATGTGGATGATGTTTTTTTCGAAAAGCAGTTTCAGCACCGGCATCACTGTTTTTTGCCCCAGCAGCTTTACAATATCGCTAACGGTTAATTCAGGCTGAATATCCAGCGCCTCAACAATTAAATATTCCTTATCGTGCAGCGCAGAACGATCGAATTCAAAACCTTTGTTCAGGGTGATCCTGGTTTCGCTGGCCAACTTCAATGCCGATGGCAGTGCTGCATTCATCACCTCACCGGGATAGCACATGTAATAATCGGACATCCAGTACCAAAATTGCAATTGTGCCCCGGTTACAACCGGGCGGTCGTCCAGTATTTCAATAATGTACTTTGCTTCGTATTTTTCAGGAGGCCGATTGCCCAAGGCAACAACTATGGCGGTATAAAGCTTGCTTTTGCCAAATTGCACCACAACCCTTTTACCAATGGCAACTAAGCCATTCCATTCAAACGGGACGCGATAAGTGTAATTTTTAGCGATTGCTAAAGGCAGTATAACTTCAACAAAAAGTGTTTCGCGGTCAATATGGTTTGCCTCAGCAAATTGTAACATGCATTTAATTATCCTTTGTACTTAATTTTTAAAGCGGCTAAGCCCAGGACTACCCATCCAGCTATCAGTAACACTCCTCCGAATGGAGTTATAGGACCCATTACCGGCGTGATCCACGAGAGGCCAATAAGACTAACGCAAGAGAGCAGGTAAAGCGAGCCGCAAAACAAAATGATGCCCCCTAAAAACAAGTAATAGCAATGTTTAATGATCTTGATCCGGTACCGCGTCAGGGTGGACAAAACCCCCAGGGCTGCAGTATGATAAAATTGATATTCGACAGCCGTGTGCCAAATAGCCAGGTTTTTGGCAGACAAACTGCCTTCCAATCCATGTGCACCAAAAGCTCCTGCTATAACTGCGAGCGCTCCGAACACTGATGCAGTAACAATTATTCTTTTCTTCATAAAAATACAGGCGACTAAGTTAACCAATTTTAGCAGATCGCAAATTTCGCAGCGTTGGTTTCCGAATTATAAACAAAATGATTTTAACCCAATAACACCACTATTTAAGTTAACTTTGTATTGCCGGCAGTCATGAGAAAGCACATCATTATCACCCTAATTTTACTGGCACTTACTGCTTATGTAACGGTGGTTTATTTCAAAAATCTAAACTCACCCGAAAATCATGCCGGCAGTGTTATCAGCGTTATACCCGACAGCGCGCCACTGATATTTGAATTTAATAATGACAATACCTTCTACGATATTTTTAAAACAGACACCCTATTTAGCGCCGTTGCAGGAAAGGAAACCATCGGCGAACTGGATACCTTACGGCAGCAGGTATTGCAAAATCCATTATTAAGTAAATATTTTGGCGGGCAAAACCTATTTGTATCCATACACCCTTCATCCGGAAAAAAGATCGAACTGTTGCTTACCCTGTCAGCAACAAAAGGCTTTAACTTCAATGTTTTCGGTGTATTAGCAAAACAACCCAATAGCGGGATTTCGATCTCGGCAATGCAACCTGCAGTCAAGCACGGATATAGTATTTATATAAAAGCGCTGCATAAAACGTTTTACCTGGTAGTGAAAGACGAAACCGTTTTATCCGGAAGTTTCTCAGAGGAGCTTGCGCGACAAGCCTCAATTTATAAACCGCAAAAAAACAAAACATCGTTTATCCTTTTGCCCGATCAGCAAAATGAAAATTCACTGGCAAACTTGTATGTAAATTACGGTCAGCTTGAACCCTTATTCAACCTTCTTTTCAAAAATGGAAGTACTGATATTTTCAAAAGCTTCCGGATGCTTCCCGGATTTGGGGCGCTAAGCCTGAACTACCGAACAGGAACGCTAATGTTTGATGGTACAACATCTATTAGCAAAGCGAGGCCGGCAAGCTATATTAGCCTGTTTATTAACCAGCAGCCGATGTTGAACCATTTGAAAGATATTTTCCCTTCCACAGCTGCTTACAGTACCGATTTTTGCGTTTCAGACCAACTAAAATTCAGCCTTGACCTTGGAACATTATACGCCAAAGCTGGCTTAAAAATTGAAGAAGATAAGCTTTTTGGTAAGATACAGGCCGAAACAGGTATTGATCTGCAAAATAGGTTTACCAGCCTTCTTGGTAACGAATTTGCATTAGTTACCACCCGTTATTTTGAAAAACTGGCCATAATTGACGTTAAAGATGGCTCGAAAATGAATTCGCTGCTCATGAATATCAGCAAGGTTACGGATGTCAATTCCGGTCAATTCAATTATGACAAACTGCCCTTCTTTTTACTCGGAGATGCGTTTGGTGTTTTTAAGCATCCTTATTTCCTCGTCATTGATAATTATCTTATTTTGGCCAATACCCCCGGCGAATTAAAAAGTTATGACGACAGCTATCTTAACAGGAAGTTTTTGAATAAAAGCGACCAATTCCGCCAATTCGATAACCTGACATCGGAGCAAAGTAACGTTGCATTTTTGCTCATTCTCAAAAATGCTGAGCCCATATTTAACCGTGACATGAGCAGCAACTTCCTGCAGGCCTTGCAACGCGGCGAACCCAGCTGGTCAAATTTTTACGCAGCTTCCTGGCAATTCTCATCTGTCGATAAAAATTTTTATACCAGCTTTTGTCTTAAGTTAAAAGCGGATACCTCGTCAGTTAAAAATTAATTATTCGTTATACAACTATCACCCATTTATTGCGTTAAAGGGGTAAAATATCATAATATTTTTAATATTGAATTTGGAAGATTACCTTTAAAACGGATAAAGGCCGTGCCCGACGCTTTCTATGAAGAAATTTTTAGTAGTATTATTTTTGTTCTCGATCTCTTCTAAGATTTTTGCCCAGCAATTTTCCTTATTAAACACCGGCACTCTTTACGATGCATTTGAAAACCCTTCGCAAAGGGCATTCATTCCTGATACCAGCAAAAAATACGCTTTCAATTTTCTTATCCCCAACTTTAACGCTAATCTATTCCTGAGCGGCGATGCGCAGGCTACTTTAAAAACGCGCCTGTTTTTGAATAAGTACGATAACTCGGCATTATCCATTTCGCCTACCAAATATAATCATGTGACCGAAAATTTCAACGTTTATATTTTAATGCTGAGGATGTTCTCAAGCCTGCAGGGCGACGAAGAGATGGGCATTTCGTGGCAATTAAAGTCGGACGGAAAAGCGTTATTAACTGATGCAAGCATAGCCATGCTGAATGGAACCGGGAGCTTCAATAGCGGACAGGACTATGTAAATAATTTAAATAGTCACTATTACTATCAAACCTATCACCAGATCAGTTATACTTATCGCGAAAAATTTAACAAACAATTCCAGTTTGGCTTAAAATTTAGCGTGCTGTTAGGTACCGAATATCAAAAACTGAATATAAACAGTTCACACGCTGTGTTTGACAAAGCGGGAGACAGTGCAAGAATTGCCCTGCAGGGCCAATATTATGCCGGATATATCCCCGGTAAATTCACAGCCCATGATTATTTGCCCACTTTTCGCAGCCCCGGCGCCTCCATCAGCATAGGCGGAACTTACCTCACTGAAGATAAGGTTATCCTCCAGGGAAATATAAAGGACCTCGGATTCATTCATTGGAGCTCACGTTCGCACATATACAATGTTGACAATTCAGTTTCGATTCATGGACTTTCCACGCCGCAGCGCGAGGATAGTGTATACAATAAAATCAACAAACTCATTCATAATAATGGCGGAACTATCGGTTCGTTCACCACGCCTATAGATGGCGTCGCGGAGCTTAGCGCGTCAAAAAGCTTTTGGATAGATGATGAGCATCAGTTCAAATATTCGCCGACGTTGGTAATTTCCAAAGAGTTGTTTTACAACGGATTTGTAGCCGGATTTGTTAACCCCATCAAATATCAGAAATACTCGTTAACGCTCACTCCCACTTACGACGACTTAAAAACGTTTAATTTAGGTTTGCAGTTTATGATGCAGACGCCAAATTGGGAATTCTATATCGGCAGTGACCGAATAACGCAATCGATAAGTCTTGCGGGAGATGCATTAAACAAAAACTCTCCCAACATAGGTACCAATAGCGGATACACAGGCATGAGTGTGTTTTTAGGTTTCTCGTTAAAACTTGGCCCCACTGTTGAACATCCTATGAATGCAAGCACCATACCTACGGGCGAAAAGGGCTTTTTAGGCAGGCTCTGGGGCAGATTGTTTAAAACATACAATTGATTCAGGGAAATTACAATGTCTTCTTTCCGGCAATAAAATCTTTCAGATAGTAAGGTTCAAAATAGGCTACGTCCTCAAACACCCTCTTTTCAAACTTCTCCAATGCTGTTTGGGTAAGGTCCGCTGCCGAATTGATAAAACCGGTCAAAAAGTGTGCATTGGCGCTTAATCCCAGCACCGCTTGGCATTTTTCTGCACCATCACCAAAAAACAAGATATTATTGTCCCGAAGCAAGTCTTCAAAACTTAGTTTGTTGATAATGTCGGCTGATGTAGGTCTTACCTTTGTACCATCGGCCTTAAAAACAGCGGTATAAACTTCCATACGCCGGGCGTCGATCATCGGGCACAAAAGCATTTCTTTATCACCGAAAGTTCTATCGTGCTGAACGGCGCCGGATGCCATTGCTTCAAGTGTCTCAATGGCAATTAAGGGTTTTTCCAAGGCAAAACAAAGGCCCTTCGCCGTAGAAATTCCAATCCTTAAACCGGTGTACGAGCCAGGGCCGGAGCTGACGGCTATCGCGTCCAGGTCATCATATTTTATACCGGCTAAAGCAATAACCTCTTCAATAAACAAAGTGATCATCTCCGCATGGACTCCCCGGCCGGATAATTGTTTTACTGCCAATACTTCCCCGCCGTTTGCCAAAGCAACGGAGCACGAAGCGGTGGCTGTTTCTATTTGCAGTATCATTGTTTACTGGTAATCAGTTTATACATTACGGTTCCATGAACTATGGATCATGAACTACTTTTCACTATTCACCGTTCACACCTGCGCTATGAACCATGAACCATGAACCCGCTTAAGGTACCGGATCGTGCCCGTGACCTCCCCAGGGATTGCAACTGGCTATTCGTTTTATGGTTAACCATCCGCCTTTAAACGCGCCGTATTTTTTTATCGCTTCCACACCATATTGCGAACAGGTAGGTGTGTAGCGGCAAGAGGCCCCGGTAATCGGCGAAATAAAGTATTGATATATTTTTATCAATACAATGAAAAAAAAGCCTATGATCCGTTTGACGGCCTCGACCATTGGTTTCATAACCCAGCCTCCGCACACACTTGTTTCAGCAGTTTAACCATCTTTTTTTCGGCGAAATGATATTCCGGCAGTTCCTTCCCGATATATGACAGTGAAAGAATAATTTTTTTATTTGCGGCATTAAGCCGATCATATAAACACAACTGCTTGTTGAGCCTGTAAACCGCCCGGTTTACCCGTTTTATACGATTACGATCAACTGCGCGCTTGAACCGCTTTTTTGAAACTGAAAATAAGACTTGTACCTGAAATGGCTGCGGAGCATCGGTAAACATCCATGATGCCTTATAGGGATAACATAAAAAAGAAGAACCGTTATGAAAAAGCTCGTCAATTAGCTTTTTGTTACATAACCGTTCTTCTTTTTTTAGCGTGTACATTGCGTTGCTTTATATGGTCGGCATTGAGTAAACGCCCGCCCCGGCCCCGTTTAGGAGAAAGCAAACGGCTTTATGCTTTATGACTGCGTTCGTCAGATACCGTAAGTCTTTTTCTTCCTTTGGCCCTTCTTGCAGCTAAAATCCTTCTGCCGTTAGCAGTAGACATGCGCTCGCGGAACCCGTGTTTATTTCTTCTTTTCCTCTGTGAAGGCTGGAACGTTCTTTTCATGGCTTTTTATACTATTCGTCGTTTTTTGAACAAGAGCGCAAATGTAGTGTTATTTTATTTCTTTTCAAAGCGTTTTTTGTTGTTCGATCTGGTTAACTAAGTTGGATTAAGTTGATTAAGTTTGTTAATTGCAAACAGTATCCGTTATGAAATATTTGCTCATTATTTGTGTTTTGTTTCCTGCTCTTGTTTTTTCGCAGGACTCCATTTCAAATCATTATAAAGTATACAGCGTGGCCAGGCAAAAGTTAATATCGCTTGACGATTTAGCCGGTGACATGGCGAACGCTGACGTGCTGTTTTTTGGCGAAGAGCATAACGACTCGACCGGGCATTACCTGGAACATGCGCTATTTGAAAAACTGTCGCAAAAATACCCTGATAAAATCGCCCTGTCGATGGAGATGTTTGAAACCGACTGCCAGAATATTTTGGACGAATACCTTGCAGGCTTTATTCGTGAAAAGAATTTTACAACCGAAGGCCGCGCCTGGAAAAACTATAAAGACTACCGCCCAATGATTGAATGGGCAAAGGCAAACAAAATACCGGTGATTGCTGCAAACGCGCCAAACAGGTATGTAAACATGACGACCAGGCTTGGATTAGGCAGCTTGGCGCAGCTAAACGCGATCAGCAGATCGTACCTGCCTCCCCTGCCGGTAGACACGGCAAGCGGCGAATATTTCGACAAATTTATAGCGATTATGGGCGGGCATTCCGCAATGGGCAATATGCAAATGTTCCAGGCCCAAAACCTATGGGACGCCACAATGGGGTGGTCAATCTCGCGTTTTGCAAAAAGCCATAAAGGTTACAAAATATTCCAGGTAAACGGCAGCTTTCATAGCGAGGGCAAGTTAGGCGCCCCGGCACAGTTAAAAAAGTACGCTCAAAAAATGCGAATACTGAACATAGCAACCTATTGCGATGACAACTATTTGAAACCTGATTGGAGTAAATTGAGTAAAAACGGCGATTATATTATTCTAACGGACCCGGCTTTACCAAAGACGTTTTAACCTATTTCCTGGCTAACCCGCCGGAGGCCCGCCGATATCACCAGGAATCTGTTAAAGGCGGCTATGAACAACACCCTCTTTGGTTGTTTTAAAAATGCTAACTTTATACAATGCCGGCCATAAAAAATGCATTGTACCTTTTCCTGGTAATTTTTGGTTTAGTGCTGTTGCATGCCTGTAAAAAAGATTCGGCGCCGGCACAACATATTCAGGAGACACATTACGATCTTGAAAAAGGTTTGCTTGATTTTTCAATCAGCGGTGAGCTCCAGGCGGCAATGATCGATACTATCGCAAATACGATAACCGTGCCGGTACCTGACTCAGCCAATCAGCACCACCTTAATACAACCATTTCGCTAGCTGACGGCGTTTCGGCAAAGCTTAATAACACGGCTGCGACGAGTACCATTTCGTATGATTTTACACAGCCTGTTACCCTAACGCTGTCATTAACCAAAAGCCCGCAGATACTGACCTTCAAAATTATCGTCGAAAACGAAATGCAATTCTTTGGATTATATGGCACCATGGTCAATCAAAAAAGTTTAAATAAAAGCTACAACTTTTATTATGATCAATTCGACGGCAGCGCCTTCCAGGCCATCAATTGCGGGCCGGCCGTTACCACTATGGCCATCAAATGGGCCGATTCCACATTTAATAAAACGCCGGCCTATGCACGTTCACTTATCCGCCCTGCGGGCGGCTGGTGGTTTACCGGCGATGTATCAAGCTACCTGGGCGAAAATGGCATCAGCAGCGGCACCGATACACTCGTGAATATCGACAGCCTTGTTAAAACAAATATCGACCACAATAATTTGCTTATCTTTTGTCTGGATATGTATTATGTCCCGCAAAATCCGGTTGATTACCAGCACACGCAAAAATTCTATGAAGCCGGAACCGTCGGATGGGGTCATTTTTTGCTGGTGAAAGGCTATAAACAGGTAAGTACAGGTTTTTACCTGGAAGTATACGATCCCTACGCTCACGGCGTCCACTATCCCGGATTTGACGATGCGCAAATAAAAGGCCGCGACCGGTATTACCTGGCAGACGATATCAGGACCTCGGCAAACATTTGGTGGCCATACGTCATCACAGTGGCGCAAAAAGGCCAAAAGGCAAGCAAGGCAGTTGGTTTGCAGATGAACAGCATGGGTAAGCAGCGGCCAATACCTGAAGCAAGCGGGAGATAACTACTTTTGCTTAGCCAGCAGGTCGCGTATCTCGGTAAGCAGCAACTCCTCTTTGGTTGGTTCTGGTTCGGGAGCAGGTGCTGATTCAGGTTCAGGCTCTTTCCTGTTCATTGCGTTTATCCCTTTTATAACCATAAAAATAGCAAAAGCGATAATAACAAACTGGATAAGGGCGGTTATAAAATTACCATACCGGATAGCCACTTCGGCAACCTTATGTGCAGCATCGCCGCTTACCAGGACGATCTTTTTTTCCGAGAAATCAACTTTACCCGTGATAATCCCCAATGGAGGCATGATAACATCCTTCACCAACGAGTTGACGATGCCGCCAAATGCTGCACCTATTACAACGCCGACGGCCAGGTCGACAACACTGCCTTTCATGGCAAATTCCTTAAATTCTTTTACAATTGACATAAGCTTCGGATTTTATTTTCGGAAATATAATCATCCCCGGATAAACAAAAAAATCTTTTTGACGTAGTTAAAGGTTATACAACAGCTTGCCCCTTGCCCGGATTTTTTTGTTATGGGTAATTGATGTATTTTTGCCCGTATCTGATCATGCTAAAACAAAATCTTCAACAAAAACTTTTACAAAAGCTTTCCCCGCAGCAAATACAATTTATTAAGCTGCTGCAAGTGCCTACTGTAAGCCTCGATACACGAATTAAGGAGGAATTGGAAGAAAATCCCGCCCTTGAGGACTTAAGCCTCAGTAGCGTGAGTGAGCCCGAGGACTACCCCGACCACGACCCGGAGGATGATAATTTTAATGCCGATGAAGAAAAAGGGGAAGCCGACGAGTTTAATATTGAAGATTACCTGCAGGAAGATAATGTAAACGAGTATGGTTCGCGTTATGATCAGAACGGAGACGACGACGATGAACGAAAGGAGATACCCATTGCGGTACAAAGCTCGTTTTTCGAAAGCTTGCAGCAGCAGCTTGACCTGTTGCCTTTGTCAGACAAAGACTTCAGGATAGGCCGGCAGATCATCGGAAGCCTTGACGATGATGGTTACCTGCGCAGACCGATCACCTCCCTCACTGATGACCTGGCTTTTTCGCAAAATGTCTTCGCCGAAGATGAAGAAGTGGAGGATATGCTGAAAGTAATTCAGGGCTTTGACCCTGCCGGTGTGGGCGCCAGGAGTTTGCAGGAATGCTTGCTGATCCAATTGAGAAAAAAGGACCCGCGCGATCCGATCATTAAAAAAGCGATGAATGTTGTTGAGCATTATCTCGACGAGTTTACGCGAAAACACTATGATAAGCTGGAAAAATCCCTGAATATGTCCTCAGAGGAATTGCGGGCGGTGGTAAATGAGATACTAAAGCTCAATCCCAAACCGGGAGACTCTAATGAGATCAACACAAAACAAATGCAGGTTATTCCTGATTTCCATATCGCCAATAACGATGGTATCCTCATCCTGACGTTGAATTCAAAAAATGCACCTGAATTAAGGATCAGCCGATCATACCAGGAAATGTTTGAACACTACGACAAGGCATCGCAAAAAGACAAAAAGCTAAAAGAAGCCGTGCAGTTTGTAAAACAAAAGCTTGACTCGGCTAAATGGTTTATAGATGCCATCAAGCAGCGCCAGCAAACGCTTTTGAAAACAATGAATGCCATAATGCAGTACCAGTACGATTATTTTTTGACCGGCGACGATAAAAACCTGAAGCCGATGATCCTGAAGGATATTGCCGACCGGATCAATATGGATATATCCACCGTATCGCGTGTAGCCAATTCAAAATATGTACAAACCGAATTTGGCACTTTTCTGTTAAAATCATTTTTCTCGGAAGCTATTCAAACCGAAAGTGGCGAAGAAGTGTCTAATAAGGAGGTGAAAAAGATACTGGAAGAGCATATCGGCAAAGAAGATAAGCAGCACCCGCTGGCCGATGAAAAATTAACGGAAATATTAAAGGACGCCGGCTACAATATTGCCCGCCGCACCGTAGCCAAATACCGCGAACAAATGAACATTCCGGTGGCGAGATTGAGAAGGGAATTATAGCGTGGTTGATTAGTTCATGATTGATAGTTCATGGTTCATAGCCGGAGGCTTATGGGTCAATGCTGGTGGGCTGTGGTTTGAAATATCAGACTTTTATTCAAGCCCTGATTACTAAACTTCTCCCCTGCCATGAACCATGAACTATGATCCACCAACTAAAAAAGGTGCATCGAACTACCCACGTTGTACTTGTTATTCAGCAATAAAATAATAACAATCTCATGCGTACCATTGCTCACGGTGTTTAGGGCCGATGTCGTAATATCATACGAATAGCCTACATTAATAAATGAGCTGACGTTTATTCCCGCTAATACGCCGAATGAATCGCTGTGACGGTAGGATCCGCCGAGCCACAATTTGTCCTTAAAATTGAGTTTAAGGTTTAAATCGTAAGTTATCGGGACAGGACTGATCTGTTTGACCAAAAAAGACGGCATCAGCGTAAGGTCGTCATCCAGAAAAAGCTTCAGGCCGGCAGTTACAAAATATTGCGGAACAGTTTTAGCCGCATTTACAGCGTGCTGCGTACTGAAATAAAGATTGCCGGGGAGCAGTTGCTGCACTGATGCACCCGCAAAATAATTCCCGCCGTAAAGCCAAACTCCGGCGCTCAGGTCGGGTGTCCATTGGCTGTTGTTTCCATTGGCTATGGCGGGATCAAGCGGGTTCTCAAGCGTTATTTCGGCGGTATTGAGGCTGATATGATTGGCGCCTGCTGCTACTCCCAGCGCCAGGTTCATTTTATCAGTAAGCCCGATGTGATAGGCATAATTCACATCGATATTGGTAGTGTTGATCGGCCCGGCTACATCGGATACAATTGAAAAACCAAGCCCGTGGTGCGGCTCGGACGCCATGTAGTTCTGGGTATACTGACGGCTGGAAGGATCGACGCCTCCCTCTGCAGGGAACGATGTTGCATCCCCCTGTATAAACTTATCACCCAGCGGAAAATCTACCGTAAGGTAAGCAGTTACCGGCGCACCCTGCAACCCGGTCCACTGACTGCGGTAGCCCGCCTTGGCATCAGTATAATTTTCGATACCGGTTACGGCCGGGTTAATCAGCAAATAGTTAAAAATGTACTGCGTATACTGCGGCTTTTGCTGTGCTGACGAGAATTTTATTAGAAAAATAAATAAAATAAGTATTGGTAAAGTTCTTTTCATCTATCTATATGATATTTATCACATGGGCCGACAAATTCTACAGTCTTTTATCAGGTTGACGATGTAACTCGTGTTAGCTTTTAATGGCAGGCATTACCCTGCGTTCACGCAAACCTCTTAACAAACTGACGAATATAGCTTTTATCGGCATCCGTTGTATATATTTATTATGCAATTTAAGTAAAAATTAACCTTTTATCCAATCAAGGCATTTTTCCTCCCATCAACAAGCGACAACAACAATGCACAAATCATGCCGCAGACGTTCTGCTAACAACGTCTGCGCACAATCTCTTAGTATCAACGTTATTATTTACCATAACCCGCATCCGGCATATAACTTATTTATCGAACGATAGTCACAAAACCTGATAACGGATCAACACCGTTTCTCAGGTTTATCAAGTAATAGTAGGTACCGGTGGGCAACAGTGACCCTTTAAAGGTGCCATCCCACGGAATACCATACCCGATTGACGAAAACACCTTTTGGCCATACCGGCTAAATATATCCACTGAGCAATTCAAATACGTACTAAGAGATTGAATATTCCAGGTATCATTTACGCCGTCGCCGTTTGGCGTAAACGTGTTTGGGATCACGATCGACTGCGGCACAGGCACAATAGTCAATATACCACCCACATAGGTGATGACGTAATTGGCATCAACTGCGCCGCTTACCGTTATAGGGTACTGCCCGGCAGGCGACGAAGTCACGGCCGTAGTGGTCAATACCGGTAATATGGTAAGGCTGGCAGCGGGTTCGCCGTTTACCAGCCCCGCATAGCTTGCTGTTAAAATAGGGTTCGGATTATTGTATACCTTACTTTTATCGTCGGCTGTTATGATCAGCGGCGCCGGCGAAACCGTACTTAGCGGCATAAAAACATCAACGCTGGTTACACCTGTGCTGCTCAGTACGATATTTCCGCTGTAGCTGCCCACAGGGGTGGTTGCTGCTAACCTGATATAAACTTTTCCCACTGCGATGGTACCCACAGCGCCAATGATAACACTTGTTTTAAAAGTTGTACCGTTAGTGCTCAGTTCGAACCCGGCGGGGGCCGTAATGGTGATGCCCGCAGTCATTTTCACTCCCGAAACCGTGAACGTGGCGGATGAAGAGGGCGTACCATAAATGGTATTTAACGGTGACGGACTGCCCGAAACTGAAATTCCGGCCGGCACCTCCGGATCAACGGTGATGGTAAATTTGACCGGAGCGCCACTGCACCCTGCGCCGGTGCTTACAAAATTACCAAGCGAATAAGGATCGCGGTCGACCGGTATAGTTGCCGAAACGGTATTGGTGGCCGTATTAATGACCGAGACGCTGTTCGAAACGTTATTGACTGCGTATAAACGACTGCCATCGCCGTTTAAGGACACACCATATGGATTCTGACCCACATCCACTGAAGTTATTTTAGTGTTATTGGCAGCGTTTATTACAGAAACAGAAGCGGCGCCGGTGTTTGAGACGTACAACAAGCTGCCATCGGGACTAACGGCTATCCCGGTGGCCACAATCCCTTCCGAAAAGGTTGTGACAACGGCATCGCTGTAAGTTGAAATGACGGACACCGAGCCGTCCCCCTGGTTTACCACATAAACGTGGCTGCCGTCGGGGCTAACTGCTATCCCTAAAGGCTGCTTACCTACCGGTATGGTGACGGAAACCCCGGTGCCCGAAGTGGGGATGACTGAAACGGTATTCGACATAAAATTAGCCACATAAACATACTTTCCATCGGGGCTTATGGCTATGCCGAACGGCTGCTGTCCCACTTTTATAGTCGCGGCAATGGTACCCGAACCAACATTTATCGCTGTCACCGAGCCCGAGACAGCGCTTGAAACGTACAGCCGGCTACCGTCGGGCGTAACCGCTATCCCGCTGGGCACCTCGCCAGTAGGCATGGTGGCAACCACCGTATTGGTTGCGGTATTGATGACAGATACGGTATTGTCTGCGGCGTTGGTAACATAGGCCTTTGTACCATCGGCACTTACTGAAACCCCCGACGGATACCCCCCGGTGGGGACCGTTGCGATTACTTTGCTGGTCGCATCGTCGATAACAGACACGTTATCACCATAATAATTGGCAACATAAGCCCGTGCAGACAGCACCGGCGTTACGGTAATGGTAGCGGTTATAGGGCTGGTGCCTTTATTTACTGTGGTAAATGAAGCAATATCGCCGGTGCCGCTTGCCGCCAGCCCGATGCCCGGCGTATCATTAACCCAGTTATAAGTATTACCTGTTCCGGTGAAAGCAATAGCCGCAGTGGGCGTGCCCCCCGGTACCCTTTGGCTGGTAACGGGTGCAACCACCGGCAAAGTATTTATAGTAGCAGCCACGGCAACTTCCTGGGTGGGCGCACCGGCCGAGGTTAATTCCACTTCGCCGGTTAACCTGCCGGGTGGGGCCGTACCGGCCGAACGCACGTAAATGATCGTACTGTTTACATTGCCTGCAGCGGGCGTAAGCGTTATGCTGTTTTGATACCCGGTTGATGGTGATAGCGAAACCTCGAAGTTTTGCGGCGCTGTAACCAGCAGATCTGCCGCCAGCGCATCACCGTAAACCGTAAACTGCTGCAACTGCGGAGCTGATGATGCATCGCCTGCACAATTATAAATGCTGCCCGAAGCCGCCCCGGCCACAATGGTTGGGATCGACCCCGCCGTAGGGTTTACCGTAATGATAAAAGTAACCGTTGTGCCGTTGCAGGGTGTACCGGGTATGGTAAAATTGCCCAGCGAAAACGGGTAGTTACCCACAGGTACTGTGGCAATAACCGAGCTGGTAGCCGTGCTGATCACCGAAGCCGAACCGGGCGACTCGTCATCGGTAACATACACTTCGCCGCCATCGGCAGTAACCGATATGCCGATAGGTGTGTTACCCACCCTGATCGATTTAACAATACCATTTGTCTTCGTGTCTATCACGATAACAATGCCTTGTGCGCTGCATCCCACATATAAAAAGTTACCATCAGGGCTTATGGCTTCACCGTAGGGCTTAACGCCTGCCGTTACCGTTGCCGAAACACTGTTGGTGGTGGCATCGATAACCGAAATGGTATTATCCAATTGGTTAGTGACGTATACTTTGCTGCCATCGGGACTTACCAGCACCTGGATGGGATCGGCGCCTACCGTGATCGTTTTTATAATAGCTTTTGTTGATGGATTTACTACTGAAATCGTCCCTGGCGGTGAGTTGGCAACATAAAGAAAACCATTGACAGGATTGGCGGCCACAAAATAGGGCTGATCAAATCCGCTTATGGTTCCGGTCACGGTGTTGGAAGAAGCTGAAATTATTGAAAGCGTGTTATCAACCACATTAGCGACGTAAACCTGGCTTCCGTCAGAGCTTATCGCAATCGCCGATGGATCTGTACCGACAGGGATCGTGACAGTTACCGTGTTCGTTTTGGTGTCGATGACCGACACGCTATTGGCGTTTTCGTTTGCGGTATATATCCGCGAGCCATCGGGGCTTGCCGATATGGCGCCCGGCTGGGCAGGGAGCGGGATGGTGGTGATGACCGTGTTGGTTGCCGTGTTGATCACCGAAATAGAGCTTGCGCCATAATTGCCGACATAGGCGTATCCCACTGCCGAGGGGGTGGCCGTTATAGTAGCTGTTACAGGGGCGCTGCCTGTATTTATGGCGGTGAAGGATGCGATATCACCCGATCCGCTTGCAGGCAAACCAATGCCCGGTGCGCTGTTTACCAAATTATATACACAGCCGTTGGCCGGAAAACTGACTGCAGTTGTTGCGTTGCCGTTGACAACTGTTTGAGTGCCCTGCGCCGCCGCACTACTGCACCGGGCAAGTATAGAAATTGTAATAATTACATGAAGTAAAAAACTTCTCATGTTAAAGGCTGTGATAATCATTACGAAACAAGTTCCGAAAAATAACAGGCCGCACCGTTTTAAATGACTGGCCGTCGCCCTGCGACTTGCAGTTCGTTTAACACTACTTAATGAGCGCAACAAATCCGGCCAGCGGATCAAGCCCGTTTTTCAGGTTAATAACATAGTAATAAGTCCCCGAGGGAAGGGATTTGCCGTTATATCTGCCATCCCAGGGGATGCCGTATCCAATGGAAGTAAACACTCTTTGCCCCCATCTGGTAAATATTTGTACCGAACAATTTACATAAGCATCCAGGAATTTGATATTCCAGGTGTCGTTTATCCCGTCTCCGTTAGGCGTAAACGTGTTTGGAATTATTATCGACTGTTCTGTAGGCAAAATCGTTAGTGTGCCGTCCAGGTAGCTGATGGTATAATTTGGCGACGATGCGCCGCTTACCGTGATTGGATATTGCCCAACCGGCGAAGTGGTCAGCGCTGCCGTAGTTAAAACAGGCGGCGTAACCAGGCTTGCCACTGTTTCATTATTTACAAAACCGATGTAACTGGCAGTAAGCGGCGGATTTGGCGTGTTGAAAGTTTTGCTTTTATCATCGGCCGCGATAGCTAACAGGGCCGGGGTAACCGTGCTTAACGGCATCGGCAAATCAAAATCGGCTGCACCCGGACTCGTAACAACAATATTGTTCAAATAACTGCCCACGGGCGTAATGGCGGCCAACCTGATATAAACATTCTGCGGCGATATATTTCCAACCCCTGCAATAGTAACCGTGGCTGAAAAGTTCACGTTATCGGTGCTCAACTCAAAGCCGGCTGGCGGCGTTACCAGAATCCCAGAAGTCAGCGCCGTGCCGGAAACGCTAAAGCTTTCGGATGCCGAGGGCGTGCCATACACGGTGGTCAGTCCGGCCAACGTGCCCGTAGCGCTCACGGCGGTAGTGAGGGTTGGATTTACAGTTATAGTAAATGTAACGGGTAAGCCGCCGCAGCCGGTGCCGTTATTAGCGGGTGTTACCGTTATGGTGGCTATAACCGGGTTTGTCCCTGTATTAACGGCGGTAAAAGGCGTAATATCGCCCGATCCGCTTGCAGGAAGCCCTATCGCCGGGGTATCATTGGTCCAGGTGAAACCGGCGGCTGTGCCATTAAAATTAATGGTTGTGGTTGTGACGCCGTTGTTGAACATTTGCGGCGCAACAGCGTTTACAGTTGGTGCAGAATTTACTGTTGCCAAAACGGGCGCCTTTTTTGGCAGAACGCCGCTGGAGTTAAGGGAAACATCCCCGCTGATATTGTTGCCTGCCGGCGATGTAGCAGCTATTCGCACGTAGATGATGGTCGGATCTACCGTTCCACCTTTTAAAGGCAGGGTAATAGTATTGGTGTAGCCACTGCCTGGCAAAAGCGATATCTCGAAATTATTGGGGCCTGATAATACGATCGGCGCGGTAAGATTTGACCCCGACACCGTAAATTGCTGGATATTGGGGCTTGCGGATGCTGTGCCTGTGCAAGCTGAAATGCTGCCGGTGACCGGACCGACGGTTATGCCCGGGCTTTGGGCGGGTGTTGGGTTTACGGTGATCGTAAATGATGTGGACGGGCCTGCACAACCGGCGCCGGGAACCACGAAACTACCATACGACCATGGCGACGAACCTACCTGGGCGTTGGCCACAACCGCGTCAGTCGACGTATTTACGGTGTAAAGAACACCGGCTCCCGTGCCGGCTGCATATAACAGCGTCCCATCGGCGCTTACTTGCATCCCCCCGATCTTCCCGCCCGGCGAAATAGTAGTCGCCACCGAATTTGTAATGGCGTTTATAACCGAAATGGTGTTATCGCCCAAATTGGCTACAAAAACCTGCTTGCCATCAGGGCTTATGGTTACGCCCTGCGGATTCGGACCGACGTTGACGGTGGCTGCGTTGGTTTTTGTAGCTGTGTTGACCACCGAGATAGTATTATCCGAATAATTGGTTACGTAAGCGCGGGTACCGCTTGCGTTCAATACTATTCCCGATGGGTATTGTCCCACCTGTAGCGTAGCTATAACCATATTATTTGCAGTGTTAACTACCGCGAATGAGTTGTTATAATTGCTGATAACATACAACCTGGTGCCGTCAGGGCTAATAGCCAGCCCGTTGGGAGGTCCGTTTGCGAAAAAACCGGGCGGGGCGGTATTAGTGGCGGTATTGACAACCGAGATGTTGTTTGAACTTTGATTAGCAACATACAGGGTTTTGCCGTCGGGGCTGATTACCATCGCTGAAGGAAATTCGCCGACGGTAATGGTGCCGGTTACGGTATTGGATTTTGTGCTGATGACGGAGATAGTGCCATCCAGCAGGTTCGACACATAAACAGTGCTGCCGTCAGGACTGGATGTGACATAGTAGGGACCGCCGCCGACACTTATGTTCGACTTGATTGTATGGGTGACCGTGTTTACAACCGAAACATTATTTGAATTTTCATTTGCAACATAAGCGTAGTTGGCCACCGATGGTGTTACCGTTACCGTCGCAGTTACCGCGCCGCTGCCGGTGTTAACGGCAGTAAATGCTGCTATATTGCCACTTCCGCTTGCGGCCAGGCCTATCGCCGGTGTATCATTCGTCCACGTAAATGCGCTGGCAGTGCCGCCGAAATTAACGGCGGATGTAACGTCGCCATTATTCAAGGATTGATTTCCAACCGGGTTAACGTTCTGTAATGGATTTACCGTTCCCGTCACCGGTATCTCGATCGTTCTCGCACCGGGCGAAGTACCTTCTATATTGCCAGAATTGCCTCCGCCCGGGGCCGTCGCCGATAACCGGACGTAAACAACAACATTGTTCAAGGCTCCGCCCACAGGCGGCAGGTTCAAACTGCCGCTAAAGCCGCTGCCTGCCGAAAGCGATATCTCGAACCCATTGGGCGCGGTTAACGATACTGCGCCCGTTAAGTTTACGGCCGATACCGATACCTGCTGAACATTCGGGCTGGCTGAGGCCGTTCCCTGGCAGGCGGTATTGACGCCCGTTGCCGCGCTTGCGGTAATGTTGGGCGTTGTTGAGGGAGTTGGATTAACTGTTATGGTGAATGTAGTCGGCGGGCCGGGGCATGTGATCCCCTGGGTTATAAAATTGCCGATTGAATAAGGCCCCGATTCCACGCCAATGCTGGTATAAATTGTATTGGTGCTTGTGCTGATCACGGAAACTTTTGAATCGTCCTTATCGGCAACATAAACAAAATTGCCATCGCCGGTTACGGCCATACCCCAGGGTGAGGTTCCTACGGTTACCGTAGCGGCGACGGTATAGCTCGCGGTATTGATAACGGACACGGTATTCCCGCCTGTATTGCCGACATAAACATGATTGCCGTCGGGGCTGACCGTTACGCCACGGGGCAAAAGGCCAACCGGAACTTTTGCGATAACATTTTTGGCAGCGATGTTAACCGCTACCAGGTTCCCATTATCGGAATCATCAACATACACCTTATTGTTGTCAATACCCATAGCTATGCCATAAGGCGGAAAAGTGAGCGGAATAATACCTGTTACGGAATTGGTTTTGGTATCGATGACCGACAGGTTAAAGTCGCCCGTATTGGCCACAATGACCTTACTGCCATCAGCGCTGATAGCCATGTAGGATGGGCCTTGCCCCACCGTTATGGTATTTGCGATGGTGTAATTGCTCGTATTGATGACAGAAACAGTTTGAGCTCCGTAGCTCACCACATAAACGGTACTTCCGTCCGGGCTTACCACCAAACTTTCGGGCGCCTGTGGTAACGGTATGGTTGTAATTACCGTATTAGTGGCCGAATTGATAACCGATAAGGTATTTGAATTGGAGTTGGATACGTAAACGCGTCCGTCAGCACTGGTTGCAGCTCCCCACGGAAAATCGCCCACCGGAATGGTGGCAACTATCTTGCTTGTTTTGGTATTGATCACCGTAAGCGTCTTTGCCCCGGCATTGGCAATATAGGCCAAAGCGTCTTTTTCGGGTATAACCGTAAACGTGGCCACGATAGGCGCGGCACCAAAATTACGCGCGGTAAATGATGGAATATTGCCCGAGCTGCTGCCTGCTATACCTATCCCTGGTGTATCATTTGTCCAGGTAAATGAATTGCCGGTACCGCCAAAGGTAATTGCTGCCGTGGCATCGCCATTGTTTACCGTTTGGTTTGGCACTGCGTCTATGGTGGCCAGGGCATTTACAACTCCATGTACATCCACAAACTGGGTGGTAGTTGTAGTGGTCAGCACGACCGCCCCGTTCAGTTCGCCCGCCGGCGCTGAAGCGGATGACCGCACGTAAATAGTGGTATTTGCAACCGATCCGGCCGTTTGCGTCAGCTTAACATTTGGCCCATACCCGCTGCTGGCGGTTAACGAAACTTCAAATCCGGCGGGGGCCGTAGCTGTAATATCTCCCGCCAGGTAAATACCCGACACGGTGAATTGTTGAATGGATGGCGACACTGAGGCATCGCCCTGGCAGGCGGAGATATTGCCCGTAGCGGTGGTTGCGGTGATGGTGGGCACCTGCGCCGGGGTTGGGTTTACGGTAATAGTAAACTTAAGCGGTGCGCTGCTGCAGGTAGCCCCCGGATAAATAAAATTACCTATATCGTACGGCGTGTTTAAATTGGGGATGGTTTTGATCACCAGGTCACTGTCGGTGTTTATAATCGATACATCATTCGAGTTTACATTCGTTATATAAACCTCGCTCCCATCGTTTGTAACTGACACGCCCTGCGGGTAGCTTCCCACTGCAATCGTTCTTTCCACCTGGTTTGTCGCGGTATTGATAACTGCAACTTTATTGCTGTCTTCCTCGGTAACGTACAGCTTTTTACCGTCGGGTGTTATGGTGATGCCGTTGGGCCTGGCCCCGAGCGGTATGGATGAAACAAGGGTTGATGCAGCCAGGTCAACCACCGCAACGACACCGCGGACATTGCCCATGGCGGTAACATACAGCGTTTTTTCATCGGGGCTTAGTACCAGTTTGCCCGGATTAAAACCTACGTCGATTTTTTTTATGATCGTATTGGTTGCGGTACTGATCACGTCAACCTCATTAAAGTCATAATTTGTGGCATATACATATTTGCCGTCGGAACTGGCGATTATTTGTGCCAGGCTTCGATCAAATATTTTGGTTATTTGCTTGCCTGTTGAAGTATTGATAACCGCGATCCCATAGTTATAAGTAACATACAGGGTGTTTCCATCAGGCGAAATACATGTGGAAAGCATATTTATTCCCACATACATCGTGTCAACCACCTTATTGGTCTTCGTGTCAATGACAGAAACATAGTCGGTCGAATCATTTGTAACATAAACCTTATCGCCCGACGGGCTAAAGGCAACTGCGTACGGCCGGGAGCCAACCGGTACAGTGGCAACAACTGATTGGGTGGCGGTATTTACAACATAAACCTGCCCTGTGTGTCTCCCACCCGTAATGTAAGCGTAACCCGGCGATTTCGCGGTAACAGCAACAGTAGCCGTAATGGGTGAAGTGCCTTTATTAACCGCGGTAAAAGAGTTAATGTTTCCGCTTCCGCTTGCTGCAAGACCAATGCCCGGCTTATCATTTGTCCAGGTAAAGCTGCCGGTGCCGGTAAAGTTAACGGATGTTGTGGCCTGGTTGTTATTGACGGTTTGGTTGGAGACAGGATTAACGTCCGGTATTGCATTAACAACCCCGCTAACCGCTATAGTTTGAGTTACGGCACTGAATGATTGTATATTAACATCGCCGCTTATATTACCGGTTGGCGCGGTAGCGGATGCGCGGACATAGATAATAATGTTGCCGACAGCTCCGGCGGATTGTTTTATCGTTAAAAGCGACGCATAACCACTGTTGGGATTTAGTGAGATTTCAAAACCGGACGGGGCAGTTGCTGTGATATTACTTTTTAAGTTGCTGCCCGATATGTTTATTTGCTGTATCTGCGGGCTAACTGAAGCCGTCCCGGCGCACGCCGAAATGTAGCCGGTTGCCGCCAATGCTGTTATTACAGGGGATGCCCCTGCCGAAGGATTTACCGTAATGGTAAATTGAGCCGGTACACCCGCGCAACCCGATCCGTTTTTAATAAAATTACCGAACGACTGCGAGAGGTTAGGCACGCTGACGGTATTGACCACCGTATTTGTGGTGGCATCGATAATGGAAACCGTTTGCGAGCCGGCATTGGCAACGTACACCAGGCTACCATCGGCATTTACCGAGATACCTACCGGGTTTGAACCAACACCTATCTTTAATACTTCGGTATTTGTTGCCGTATTGATAACTGATACGGTTCCTTCGCCCGAATTGGAGACATATAATTTGCTGCCGTCGGGGCTTATGGAGATGCCGGTTGCGCCTTTGCCAACGTTTATTGATGTTACAAACGTGTTGGTGGTGGCATTAATAACGCTAACACTGCCCGATATCTGGTTGGCCGTATACACCCGGGTACCATCGGGGCTAACCACAACACCAGCTGGCGACAATTCCGTATTCACGCTGGCTGTCACTGCATTGGTTGCAGTATTAATTACTAAAACGCTACCCAACCCCCCGGTAAAATTCGTTGCGTACAACTTACTATCGTCAGGACTAAGAGCTACGCCATAAGCATTTGATCCTGCAGGTATGGCCTGGGTTTCGGTCCCGGTTGCTAAATTGATCACCGACACCTGGCCTCCGGTTTGATCAGCGACATAAAGCCATTTGCCATTTTTACTTGCCGCCATCCCTATTGGACTGCCGCCGCTTACCTGTATAGTCCGGGTTACCTTATTGGTAGTGGTATTGATCACAGAAACGGTACTCGAACCTGTGTTTGCGATATAAGCTTTGCTTCCATCGGCGGACAATATTACGCCGGCCGGCATATCGCCTGCGGTAACTGAACTTACCACCTCGTTGCTTGTCGTGCTAAAAACCGCCACTGTGCCGTCACTCCTGGTTAGATAGGCAAATCCGCCATTTACAGGTGTTGCGGTAACGGTAGCGACCAGCGGCGCGTTGCTGGTGTTTATCGCCGTAAACGATGCGATATCACCTGCGCCGCTTGTGGGCAGGCCGATGGCCGGTGTATCGTTTGTCCATGTAAATGCGTTACCCGTTCCGCTAAAGCTAACGGCGGTCGTCGACTGTCCGCTTGTAACGGTTTGGTTTGAAACCGGGTTAATCGTGGGCGCCGTGTTTATTGTTTCTGTTATCGGCACACCCAACCCCTGCTGCAGCCAGCCGACCGAACTGATGCTAACATATCCCGATGCTATACCTGCCGGCGCTGAAGCTGTTGAACGCACATAAAGGATGGTACTGATTACGGTCCCGCCTGTTTGCTGCAGGACCACGGAGCCGCTAAAACCGCTGTTAGGAGAAGTTGATATCTCAAAAACCGACGGCACGCTTGCGGTGATGTTATCGATGAGGTTACTGCCTGAAATCGTGAACTGCTCCGTCTGCGGGCTCGCCGAGGCGCTCCCGGCGCAAGCGACAATTGTCCCGGTTACCGGACCTGTACTTATAACAGGTGCTGTGACCGACGGGTTCACTGTAATGGTAAAGGTAGCCGGCGCACCGGGGCAGCCGTTTGATGGCACTATAAAATTACCAAATGAAATAGGTGTTGCGCCGACCGGGATAGTAGAAACTACTTTGTTGGTAGCAGTATTGATCACCGAAACACTGTTATCGTTTTGATTGGTAACGTACGCGTAGCCGCTGCCGGTTGTAAATGATACGCCCGATGGCCCCGAGCCGACTGTAATGGTTGCCGTTACCGCGCCGGTTGCCGCATTGATCACCGATATTGTACCCGACCCGTTGTTGGTTACATAAACCAGCTTTCCGTCGTCGCTTACTGCAACATTATCCGGCAGCGAGCCAACGGTAATGGCGCCGGTAACCGAGTTAGTTGCCGTACTGATAACAGTTACTTTATTTGAGCCATTATTGGTTACATATACTTTACTGCCGTCAACACTCACCGCAATGCCCCGCGGACCGTTAGCCACAGGGATGGTTGCCACTACCGTATTGGTTGCGGTACTGATCACCGAAACTGAATTTGAATCCGTGTTAGCCACGTATACAAACTTGCTGTCGGGGCTAGCTGCGATCCCAAAAGCGCCGAGCCCGACGATTACGTCGGTAATTACCTGGTAATAGTTGGTTTCTATAACGCTAACCGTATTTGAGCCGTAATTGGCCACGTAGAGAAACTTGCCATCGGGCGTTATAGTAAGTGAGTTGGGTTGTGTACCGTTAAAAAAAGTAGCTACGGTAGTGTTGGTAGACGGATCGATGACGGATATGGTATTATCGCCGTGATTCGCCACAAATACTTTAGTGCCATCCGGGCTGACCGCGATGGCAATTGGGTCGGCGCCAACGAACACGCTCCCTTCCACGGTGTTGCTGCCGGTGTTAATAACAGACACCATTCCTCCTCCATAACCTGGCACAAACGCCGCGCCCGAGTTTACCGGTGTCACGGTGATATGAGCTACAACAGGACTGCTGGCATTGTTTACCGCTGTAAATGGGCTAATATTGCCGTTGCCGCTGGTCGCCAGTCCTATCCCCGGAGTGTCATTGGTCCATGTAAAATTATTGGCGCCTCCGCTAAATGTTACCCCCGAAGTAACAGCTCCGGTAGTATATATCTGGTTTGAAATCGTATTTACCTTCGGTACGGCATTTACTATACCGGTCACGGCAATTTGTTGCGTTGTTGCCCCCGGCGAAGTGAAAGTTACTTTGCCGGAAATATTGCCCGCTGGCGCTGTGGCCGCCGACCGAACAAAGACGCCCGAACCTACCGCGCCGCCATTTTGTATTAAAACGGCAGTAGCGCCATAACCGTTAAATTCGTTTACCGAAACCTCGAAGCCGGCGGGCGCCGTAGCGGTTATGTCACCTGTTAAATCGCTGCCAATGATATTGATCTGCTGTATTAGCGGCAAAGCTGAGGCGGTCCCGGCACATGCGGAAATACTGCCAATTGCTGCACTGGGTGTTATAAGGGGAGGCGCCACCGGCGCCGGATCCACCGTGATAGTAACCTTAACCGGCGCTCCCGAACAGCCGTTTTTAGTAATAAAATTGCCGAAGCCTACAGGATGTGTATCAACATTATAGGTCGCTTTAACCTGGTAATCAGCGGCGCTGATGTCTTCCACGCTCCCGCCGGCATTTACGGCAAAAATATCGTTACCATCCGAAGTGACGGAAATGCCGGCACAGCCCGATCCGGTATTGATGTTTGCGACAACCGTATTATTGGCTGTATTAATAACGGTTATATTGATACCGTTTTCGTTGGTAACATAAGCCCGGCTCCCGTCAGGGCTTACAGCAACCCCGAGCGGATTGACGCCGCCCGCTATGGTAGTAATGGCGGTATTGGTTAGCGCATTAATGATGGTGATGTCATTGGATACATCATTAGCCACAAATATTTTGCTGCCATCCGGGGTAATGGCAATACCGGTGGCGCCGGTGCCGACCGGAATGTTGGCGATGACTGTATTATTGGAAGTGTTAATGGCCAACACCTGGTTTGAGGCCGCGCTGACCACGTAAAGCGTTTTACCATCGGGGCTTACGGTTATGCCTGTAGCGCCGGGAGAAACGCTTATGGTTGACACCAGGGTATTGGTTGATGCGTCGATAACCGAAACAGACCCACTGTTCAAATTAGTTACGTAAACCCGGCTGCCATCAGGGCTTACACATATCCCATCAGGATTTGAACCAACGGCGACGGTAGCGATGACGGCATTGGTAGCGGTATTGATCACCGAGACCGTCCCGCCGATGTTATTGGTTACGTACACCCTGCTGTCATCGGGGCTAACCGAAACGGCCCATGGGCCGGCACCCACCGGAATGGTGGCTACTATGGTATTACTGGTGGTGCGGAGCACCGACACCGTATTGGAGCCATAATTGCTGATATAAGCGAGCCCGGCTTTTTGAGGGGTAACCGTAACAGTAGCTATAACCGGGTTAGTGCCGTTATTTATCGCGGTAAACGACGGTATGCTGCCGGTACCACCGCCCGCGAGGCCGATTGAAGGTGTATCGTTAGTCCAGGTGAAAAAGTTGCTGGTGCCTGTAAAATTGAGCGCAGTTGTAGGGTCGCCGTTATTAACGGTTTGATTTGACAGGGTATTTACTGTTGGCGAAGTATTTACAACGCCCTTGACAGCAACGCTTTGCGTAATTGCCCCGGTGGCGGTAAAAGAAACGTTGCCTGCAATGGCGCCGGGAGAAGCCGTAGCGGATGCACGAACGTACACGGTCGTATTTACCGCGCCCGCCGTTGGTACCAGGGTGAGGCTGCTTCCGTAACCGGCGCCCGCGGAAAGTGATATTTCGAAGCCGGTTGGCGCTGTCGCACTCATGTTTCCGCTTATTGCCGCGCCCGAAACTTTTATTTGCTGAACTTGCGGTGATACCGACGCGGCGCCCTGACACGCGGAAATAGTACCCGTTGCCGTGCCGGCGGTTATGGTTGGCGTGAAGGCGGGACTTGGATTTACGGTGATAGTGAATGTGACAGGATTGCATGAAACTCCGGCTATAAAGTTACCAAACCCACTGGGGCCGTCCCCGGTAGGTATGGTCGCGATTGTTACGCCGGTGCTTGTATTAATTGCTGTCACGCTGCCAGGTATAGTATTATTAACTACATACAACACCTTACCATCGGGTGTTACTGATAACCCATGCGGTTGGTTGGCGCTCAATTTTTTGATGACCGTATTATTGCCGGTATTGATGACGGTTATCTCAGCATTATTAAAGCACCCCACATACAATAAAGTACCATCCGGACTGACAGTTATACCCTCCGGGGTCAGATCAACCGGAATAGTTGCAATTACCGTGTTGGAGGCAGCATCTATTACCGAGACCGAGTTATCAACAAGATTTGTTACATAAACACGTGTTCCGGCCGGGTTCACTGCAATTTGCCACGGATCGTCGCCAACGGTAATATTTTTGACGATTGTATTCGTCGCAGTGTTTACAACGGAAATTATGTTCCCGTTGTTAGCTACATAAAGCAGGCTCCCTGTGGTTCCGGCAGCCAGGGCGTATGGCTTGGTAAATCCGGAAATAGTTGCAATAACCGTATTTGAAGCCGTTGAAATTACCGAAACGGTACCGTCATTCACATTTCCTATAAAAACTTTCTTCCCGTCAGAACTGACCGCCAAACTATTTGGATAACTTCCTACACTAACAGTCGCAACTACGGTGTTCGTCGAAGTATTGATCACTGAAACGTTATTTGAGGCAGTGTTTGCTGTATAAACCCGGCTGCCATCGGGACTGGCGGAAATTCCGATAGGTCCATCCCCCACGTTTATAGTTGCTGTTATAGTATTGGTTGAAGTGTTAACAACGGTAACAGTACCCGGACTGGCGGAAGCCGGTATATATACGTATTCTGCAGGTTTCGGGGTGGCGGTTATCGTCGCAGTAACCGGGGAATTACTATTGTTTACTGCCTTAAATGAACTGATATCGCCAGTTCCATTTGCCGTTAGGCCGATCCCCGGATTACTGTTAACCCAATTGTAAACGCATCCTGAAAAATTGACAGCTGTAGTAGCTTGCCCATTGTTAAGCGCCTGGTTGCCCTGCCCCCTTACCCCCTGGGACAAACCAAACCATAAAACACATACTATAAGTACATACCTCCTCATGCGTATCGCGGTTGCTGCTTGCTTTGTTAGGTTTCAGGGGTATAAGGATTTCCTAAAAAACGAACTAATATATAAAACTTTAATGATTACCTGATGAGCGTAACGCTTCCGGTCATTTGCCTGCGCCCGTCTTTTGGATCGATAATATAATAGTATGCTCCGGGCGTCGCCGATACGCCATGATAAGTACCATCCCACGGGATATTATATCCCACTGATGTGTAAACCTTTTGCCCGTACCGGTTATAAATATCAACGTTGCAATGTGGATAGCCGCTCAGGAAGCTGATGTTCCAGGTGTCGTTTACACCGTCGCCGTTCGGAGTGAATGCGCTGGGGATAAATGCTGATTTCAAAACAGTTACGGCAATTTCCGCTACCGTCTGGCACCCTCCAGGGTTAGTGATCAAAAGCTGATAGGTTGTACTTTCTGAGGGGCTGGCCAGCGGGTTTAACACATCGTCACGATCCAGCCCTGTCGATGGCGTCCATTTGTAAGTGAGACTATCGCCGCTGGCCTGCGCCGGAAGCGGGACCTGGTCCCCCAGGAGCATATTGATCGCAGCCGGCAAACTGACGTGCGGTTGAGGGTTTACTGTTATTGGCTCACTTGCAGTATATGAACAGCCGCTTTGCGTTCCAACTGTGTAGTTTATTGTAAAAATACCCGGCCCGGTTTTGGAGGGATCAAACAAACCGCCTGCTGAAACACCCGGGCCGCTGAATACGCCGGGTGCGAAGCCATTGTTGTTTGCAACGATCTGAACCGGTGGAACGCCTACGCAAAAAGGCCCCACCTGGGATATCGACACGACCGGGCTGGCATAAACGGTAATGTTTTGCATAGCTGAGTTTACACAGGTAATACCCGAGTAAACATCCATACGTACCAGGTATGATCGCGACGCTGGCGAGTTAAAGGGGCCATAATTATGATGCACTTTTCGGTCGGCGGGCAGCGTGCCGGCATAAAACACCGCTGTGTCGGTTTGGCTGTTGTTTAAATCAAAATACCATACCACTTTGGTCACATTTCCAAAGTCGACAGTTGATTGATCGTCAAACACCACATCATTTGCGCTGCACAGCTTGCCGCTGTTCTCCACTGCAAAGGCGGCGACCGGCACGTCGCCGTTTACTGTAAATGGTTTCGTGAGTGTTGACTGACACCCATACTTTGATGTTACCGTTAGTGTTACCTGATAATTGCCATGCCCAGAATATTTGTGTGTAGGGTTTTGCAGTGTGGAGGTGTTGGCGGCGGCGGTTGCATTGGGATCTCCAAAATCCCACACGTACGTAAATCCCGCCTGTGTATTATCGGAAATCGTACTCAAATCATTAAATTGCGCATAGCTGTCGGCCCGGCAAATCGCCGGAAGGCTAAAATCGACAACCGGCAATGGATTAATGTTCAATACCTGGCTCACCGTACCCGAGCAGCCGCCATCGGTAATAACCGTTAATTTTACGGTATCCGAACCGGCATTTGAATAGGTATGCTTTGCCTGTTGGTTGATATTAAAGGTGGCGGTACTTCCATCGCCATAATCCCATCTCCATTGAACGATTTTCCCGTCAACTGAGGTGGACTGGTCTGTAAAAGTAACACTTTGCCCTATGCATGACGGGCCGGCTATAAACGCAGCCTTCGGCAAATTATTGATGTGAACTACCTGCGATATGCTTGCGGTACATCCGTTAACGTTAGTTACTGTTAAACCAACCGTATAATTTCCCGGGCCTTTATACAAATGCTTTGGGTTTTGAAGCGCGGATGTAGTGCCGTCGCCAAAATCCCAAACCCAGCTTTTTATTACGGTGCTATCCGCGTTCGTTTTATCTTTAAATGAAGTGGAGTCGCCCGCGCATTGATCAGTTAAAGCAAAGTCGGCCACCGGGAATCTCGAAATATTAAAGCCAAAGGGTATTTCATCATTGTTTCCACAAGGCCCTGAATTTGGGTTAAAAGCAGTTGCTATCACCAGCGTGTCGCCGGTGGTATTATAGGTTACCGTTTTGGGGTATTGGTATAAGTATAATGTTTGTGTACCGTTATTAGAAGTTCCAACCGGCACCGGGTTATTATCGGTGTATACCGTGCCATTTTCAAGATTCCATTGAATATTGGGTGTTTGATAGGGTAACGAAAGTTGCAACTTGTAAGTTGCGCCTGCACACGCATTGGGTTGCGTTAGGGTATGATCGCCGGGGTTTGCCAAAACGATATTCTTACTTAAATTTTGAAGGTTCGTTCCTGCCGCGTATCCGTATGATTCATTGGGTCCCCAGCCGTACGCAATGGCGTTAAACCCGCCGACTGCGCTTAAGGTGTGCGTTCCTGCTGCGCCGGTGGAGGTTTGTACATTCTCCGGTCCCGATTGAACGGGTATCTGTGCGTAAGCGTAGGCTTTGTTACCGGGTACCGGTGTAAAAGCTGTATAAGGCTGGCCATCCAATGTAAATGTGGGTACCGCCGACGTTTTCATCACAATATTGATATAACTCTGTTGAATTGCGTAATTACCGCTGGAGTATAAAGTAGTATGATCGATCGTTTGTTCTATCGGATTCAAAAAGATCATTTCCGGGTCACCCAGATCGTTCGCAAAATCGGTGCAGTTAATGCCCTGGTTCTGCGTTATGGCATATTGCACAACCTGGATGGGTTGGTCGGACGAAATAATGCGAGGTTGCTGAGCCTGAAATTCGTAATAACCATTTTTGAAACTTGCAAGTGGAATGTGAATACCATTAACGACCACATTCGGGTCTGTTGCAGTCGCTGGATCGCTCAAAAAAACCCTGAAAACGTCGTAGCTGCGGCCATAAAGCGGAACAGTTATATAATTTTTTCCCCATGAAACAGTAGGGTACACCTGCTGGAACAGGTTGTCGGACGATACAAGATTTGGGGCGCAACCGATATCGATCCTCGAGCTTCCGGAAAAAACGGCTATCGGCGCACAAATGCCGGTTATGGCGTTTACAGCGGTAATATGCGTGTCGGAAAGATCGACTGGCGATAACCCCTGGTAAACCTGGCCCTTGTTTAAATTTACAGTAAACGGCACCGCTGCTTTGTGTCCGTCGATAAGGTTAGCAGTGGGCGTAATTTTTACCAGGGTATTATCCTGGGTGGCTATCACTACGAACGCGGAAAAGGAATTATTTTTAACGTTTGAGCTTTGCGTGTAGTTAACGGAAAAATAATCCTGCCCAAATGTACTAATTGGCAATAGCAAGGTGGCGCCTGAAACGGCAAGCGCGTAAATATGCGCGTAAATTGACACCGGCCTCGATGCCAATATGTGCAGACCTTTACCGGAAACACCTGATATTGAGTCCAAAAATGCCTTGGGCGGTATAGTTACAATGGTTACCTGGTTAGCGGCAACTGAAAATGGTATCGGCGCGAAGCTGTTGTCTGTAATGGCTATGGTGCCGGTTGCATTGTAGACAGACGTAATATAGAGACTCATCAGGCTGCCTCCGTCTTTCCCGTTGCCCGTGAGACTTGCACCATCGTTGTGATCCATATAGGCTGTCCAAAACTCTGTGCCGACATTGGTTGAGCTTTGCGAACGGGCAGTCAGGGCAAAACACCAAAGCGACACAAATACCGCGAACATCGTTCGGAACAGCTTTCTTAACATGCTCAATGTCAAATCAATAATTTATCGCCTTTGCTGTTAATATTAATAGCGCAGCCTTTATCAGCCGGCTAAAAATACCTAAATGTTTAATTGAAGTCATCATCGGACAAAAAATCGGCTTCTCTCGCCGCCACCGGGTATTAAAATATCTTTTTAACCTCGATGCCGTTCAATATAGTCTCACCCTTTATGGCCTTCAGGTTTATATCAATTCCTGTGCCGCCGGTTACGTCAATTGTGTAGCGAGCAGAGAAAGCGCGGAGAGGCAACAAGTAATTACTATCGCCTAACGCGTCGGCAACTTTTTGATCATTTATAAAAACGTCAAAGCTTCGGCCGGTAAGTGCTTCGTCTTTTTGAGTTGCAGTATTGAGGTTAAATACTGAAGATTGTTTTTTGGTGTTCGCATCCAACTCAGCAAAAAGTAGGGTAACCTGATATTTGCCATCCGGAACATCGAGTTTAAAATCACGGAGACCAGCTCTTTGCGTGGCGTAAATGGGATCATAACCGGTCCCTAAAATATTCTGATTCGTGCCAAATTTCTGTAGATTCGTGTCTTTCATTGCAAAAATATGGCCGCCAATGTATCCCCAGCTCCCTTTTGAATAAGGTTTTTCGGGCAGCCATGTTTGCTGCAGCTTGTCGTCGGCGTAAAAACGGGTGTCGCCGAGGCTGACGCTGATCTCCGTAAATGGCATGGTTTGGCTATTGAGCGCTGCTGGCTGGATCTTGAAATTGATCACCGCAAAATCTTCATAAACAATATCATTTGCAATAGCAGAAGCCTTTAAATTATTTACTCCCTCGGCAAAAGGAGTGTTAAAAATGGCGACTTTATCCATGACGGCCTGCCTGCCTAATAATTTACCATTTAACCATAAGCTAACTTCGGGCAGGTTGCTGTAAACTTCGACCGGCTGGATGCATTGTGTATTTTCGTCCCCAATTCCCCCACGCAATGCCCAGTTGCGCGAGCCGATTTTAATAAACGGCCGCTTTAAAAGATTCGCCTGGTAATAGTAATAAGCGTCTTTGGGCACCCTTTCGTCGGTTGCCACCCCTTTGGTGTTTTTGTGGGGAGAGGCATCGATACGGGCATATGAATTAAAATCAACTAAACACCACATCGCGGCGCCGGCGACAAAGGGCCTGTCCATCATGGCCTTTAAATAATGTTTATGGTAAATGGTTTGATATTCTATCGTTTTATCAAAACGCTGCGGATCAAAGCTATGTAACCGGGTATCGCCATCGCAGCCATATTCGGTAACCATTAAGGGCTTATCGGGTAATTCACGGTGGTGGCGATCTAAGAATTTGCCGAACCCTTCAAAATCGGGAGCATACCAGCCATAGTATAAATTCCACCCGATGATCTGCGGGATTTTGGTGATGCCGGCATTATTGTACCTGTCAAAATCACCGTGGCAGGAAATCATCGTGTATCGCGAAGGATCCTCTTGCCTGGTGAGGCTGTCCAGCTTAGCGGCCAGCGTTGCTACGTCATGAAAATAGGCTTCCTGTTCGGGCGATTTGCTTTTATACCGCGGCTGCAGCAGCACCTCGTTCATATAGGCCCAGATGATAATGCAGGGATGATTAAAATTCTGCGCGATCATCTCCCGCTGCATGTTCTCGCAGTTTTGGGTAAACTCCGGCGATTGGGTAATGCGGTTGACGATGGGTATTTCGATTGATGCCAGCAGGCCGAGGCGGTCGCAGGCTTCCAAAACAGCAGGGTCTTGCGGGTAGTGGGAAATACGGATAAAATTGGCGCCCATATCCTTCAGCAATTGCATGTCCCGCTCGTGGATAGCATCGGGCACAGCATTGGCCATGCCAGGATAATCCTGGTGGCGGTTGGCGCCTATCAGCTTTAACGGTTTACCGTTCAGGTAAAATCCTGTTGCAGCATCAAACTTGAACCAGCGCAAACCAAGCGGGCTGGTGGTTTCGTCCAGTACGTTGCCGTCCTTATCCCTTATGGTTGTAATAACTTTATACAGGTATGGATCATCCGGCGACCATAAATGGGGCCTGGCAATGCCGTTGATGGGCTGAACAATGGTGATCGTTCCGTTTGCGGGCAAATTGACATTTGAGCTTGCCTCTTTTACCTGGTTTCCCGCGGCATCCTCGATTACCGATGACACGAAAATCTTCAATTTGGCAGAGCCGGTATTGGTGACGGCGCTTTCAATCGTTACATCAGCTTCGGCATCGCTGACGACAGGTGTTTTTATTTTTACGCCACCGCTGCCGCCATTGTCATCCAAATTAAAATGAACAGGATTGGCGGTGATCAAATAAACGTCCCGGTAAATACCGCCGAAAAAGGTAAAATCCGCATTTAAAGGCGGTATGTTTTCGTTGTGGCTATTATCAACCTTAACGGTGATTTCATTAGGCGTGGATGGTTTGTCATATTTCAACAGCTTGCCAATATCAAAGCTAAATGCAGTGTACCCGCCGATATGCTTACCTACTGACTGTCCATTTATAAAAACTTCCGATACCTGGTTAGCGCCTTCGAAATAAAGGTAAACGCTTTTGCCTTGCCAGGATTGGGGCACATAGATGATCTTTTTATACCAGCCTATGCCACGGTAATATGCAGGGGAATCGATGGTAACATCTTCCGTATTCCAGCTATGTGGCAGGGATATCTTTTCCCAACGGGTCGTATCTGATCGAATGGCAGGGAAACCGTTGATGTCGCCTTTATGAAATTCCCAATTGGAGTTGATGGTTTGTTTAAGGGTGGGCTGGGCGAAGGCCGCACCACACATCAGGATTAAAATGAAGATAAATATGCGCCTTTTCATGTTTGAGAAACGGGTCAATAGCCATCATGTCATTGCGAGGAGCATCGGGGCAAGTGCGCCTGACGCGACGAAGCAACCTCGTCGTCCATGCACTACCGCCTGTCAACGAAGAGGTTGCCACGCTGCGCTCGCAAAGGTTATAACAAACAATATTTAAAAAAACTTATCCGGGTTTGGTACCAGGTTTAAAAACTTATCGAAATTCTCCTCGTAGTGTGATTGATCCAGCCTGTAGTAAAACGCGCCTTTTTTTGACGACAGCTTATCTTTTTCCCCCTGTTTAACCAGCAGGCCGGTTGATAAGAGCTTACGGCTGAAGTTACGATCGTCAAACGTGGTATTGTAAACGCCTTCGTAGAGCGCCTGCAGTTGCGGGATGGTGAATTTTTCGGGCAAAAGCTGGAATAATATCGGGTGCAGCGCCGCTTTGTAACGCAACTCGCGTTGCGCCAGCCTCACCATTTCGGTATGATCAAATATCAGCTCGGGCATTTCGTTCAGGAGGAACCATTCGGCGTGGTATTCATCGCTCAGCTGTTTCTCGTACTGGTGAATATCGATCAGCGCAAAATAAGCGATGGATAAGGTACGTTCAACCGGGTCGCGGTCGGGTTTGCCGAAAACCTGGAACTGTTCCATATAAACATTCTTCAAACCGGTACGAAGCTCAAGGATACGGTTTGCTGCATCTTCCGGACTTTCAGACGGTTGAATAAACCCGCCCATCAGGCTCCACTTATCTTTTTCCGGCTCGATATTACGCTGAACAAGCAGCAATTTTAGGTTCCATCCGTCAAAACCGAAGATGATGCAATCCGTTGCAACCAACATTCGTTTCTGACCTGTATATCTCTGCATAATGGTTATTGTGATTTACAAGTGTAGAAAAAAAATCGGAGATTTTTTTTCAGAGATTAGCGGTTAGTTGATTAGAGATTAGTTTCGATCGGGCTGATTGAAGCTCCTAACCTCTAATCTCCAGCCTCTAATCTCTAATCACTAACTCACCCTCTTCCCCTGCAACAACATATCAATCGCATGGTCTAGCGAGCCGGCTTGTATCACTTCACCGGAATTGACGAAGAATATTTCATCTGCATTCTCGATAGTATTAAGGCGATGAGCGATGATTACGCGGGTGGTAGTATCCGGCAGGTTGTTTAATATATCGCTGAGCAGCTTTTCGGTAATGGTGTCGATGTTGGCGGTCGCTTCATCCAAAATAAGCAATTCAGGGTTGCGCAGCACCGCGCGCATAAACGCGATCAGTTGTTTTTGGCCAAGGCTGATGCTGTCACCGCTGGAAGTAAGTTTGGTATCCAGGCCCTGCTCAAATATGGCCAGCAGACTGCCCAGGTTGGCTTCTTTTATCGCCTGCTCCAGTTGGTCGTTGGTGTAATCAACATATTTCTCGTTGCCATACAGGATGTTCTCGCGCACGGTACCGGTAAACAAAAACGGTTCCTGCAGAATAAAACCGATCTTTTTGGTTCGTTCGGCCGGTTCGTAGGTGCGGATATCGTTACCGTCCAGCAATACCGTTCCCTGGCTTGCATCGTATAACCGCGCAATAAGTGATGCGGTAGTTGTTTTGCCGCCGCCGGTTGGGCCCACCAGTGCATAGGTTTTACCGCGCTCCAGTTTAAAGCTGATGTTGTGCAATATTTCCCGGCTTTCATCATAGCTGAAATGAACATTCCTGAATTCTAAAAGCGCTGAAGATGGTTCCGCAGTTGTTGCCGGCAAAGTCAAAAGGTCGGTGTCGAGCGCCAGTATGTGCGCTATCCGGTCCCAGGCCGCCATTGCGGTTTGAAAGCTTGTCCAAAGCGCGGCCAATTGCCGCAAGGGATTATAAAACTGTGTGGCGTAGGAGAAATAACTGATAAGAAATCCTGCCGAAAACAAACCTATCGAAATAAGGTAAACCCCAAAAGCAAACACGATGAGTTGTGCAAAGTTGGACAACATGCCGAAAACCGGCACGTAGCTGTTATTGGCAATTCCCGCTCCGATGGCCGTTTTGTAGTTGTCCTGGTTAGCCTCGTCAAACTTACGGCGGAAGTAGTCGCGGCGGTTAAAGGCGATGATCACTTTAAAATTATTCAGGCTTTCCTGTATTTCGGCACTCAGCCCGCCAACGCTTTTCAGGTTCCGCGCGTTTTTCCGCTTTACCCAGGCCGAAGTGAACCATGTAAAAATGAGAATAACAACTGCCGGGATAAGCGTGGCCGACCCCAACCGGATATTTACCCAAAGTAAAAATATACCTGCGCCCAGCATGGTTGAAATACTGCCGATAAACTGCATCAGCGACTGCGAGAAAAACTGGTTCACCTTATCGGTATCGTTGTTGATGCGCGAGATCAGGTCGCCGGCTTTGTTTTGATTAAAAAAACCGACAGGCAGTATTTGTAGCTTGTTGAAAATGGAATTCCTTAGCGTGAACAGCATGCGCTGCCCTACCCCGCCCATCAAAATAGTTTGAAAATAGGCAGCAAAAAATGCAACCGCGTACATCGACAGCAAATAGCCGCAGTTTACCAGCAGGCCATGGTAGTTTGGATGACGTGTAAAAAGATACTTATCGATGGTTTTGCCGATAAGGTACCAGGCAAACAAGTTTAAAGCCGAGTTGATGAGGATAGCCGTGAGCGCCATCCATAAATTTTTCCGCTCGTGGCTGATCAATTGCAGCAATTTCCCCAGCGACGACCACGTGGACGATTTTGGCGCATTGGCCTGCAGTTCGTTCAGGTTATACTTCATAGTTGCTGGTACTTTGCTGTGAATTAAATATTTGAACGTACTCCGGGCTGCTGTGCAGCAGCTCATCGTGCTTGCCGGTCGCGATGATCTCCCCTTCCATCAGCAAAATGATCTGGTCGTAATGTTCAACGGAAGCAATTTTTTGGGTGACCGAGATCAGCGTTAGGCCCGGGTAATTCTTCTGCACGTTGGCCAATATTTTGTTTTCGGTATGCGTATCCACCCTTGCCGTAAAATCGTCCAGCAGCAAAACTTTTGGATCGATAGCCAGGGCGCGCGCCAGCATGATCCGCTGCTTTTGCCCGCCCGACAGGCTGGAACCGCGCTCGGAAACCACCGTACTCAATTTTTCGGGCAATGCGTCAATAAAATCCTTCAGCTCGGCGGTTTCAATGGCTTTTTGCAGTGATTCGTCGGTTACGATATCGCTGAAAGCGATATTCTCGCGGATGCTCATGTTAAAGATGATGCTGTCCTGGAACACAAAACCCACCTGGCTGTGGAACGATTCGCTGTCGTAATCATTAATGCTCCTTCCGTCAAACAATATCTCGCCGGAATTGGGTTTGATCAACCCAGTCAATAAATAAAGCAACTGCGATTTGCCGGCAGCGGTTGGGCCGATGATGGCGATCTTTGAGCCCGGCTCTACACTAAATGAAACATCCTTTAATGCCGGCTTTTGCCCGTAAATAACTGAAACATCTTTCAGTTCAATTTCGCCATTCAATTCGGCAACAAGCGTCCCTTTATCGGATGTATCCTGCGCTTGCAGTACCATGTTGATGCGCGCAAACGAAGCCGTGGCTTGCGCAATGATGTTGCTCATGAAACCGATAACGAAGATTGGGAAAATGAGCATCGACAAGTAACTGTTAAAAGCCGCGAAATCGCCAAAGGTCATGCCGCCGGTTAATAAAAAGTGCCCACCCAGCGCCAGGATGCTCAGCGTAGCGATATTAGCCGTAAAAGTGATCACCGGTATGAGCCCGGCGAAAAGCCGTAAAATACTCAGGCCTATCTCCTTTGCGCGTTCATTCGCCCTTAAAAACTTGTCGAACTCCAGCTGCTGTGAATTGATGACACGGATGAGTGCAGAACCCAAAATACTTTCGTTAATAACCTTATTGAGCCAGTCGATCACCTCGCGGCTTTTACCGAACAACGCCCGTACCCTTTTTAATACATAAGCAAAAGTACCCCCGATGATAGGGATGATGGCAATAACACAAAGCGCCAGCTTCCAGTTGATGGTGAGCAATAAAATACTGCCGCCTACCAGCGTAAATACCGACGAAATGATACTCACCAGCGCTTGCGACACGTACATTTTGATAGAGTCGACATCCGAAGTAAGGTTGGTGAGCAATTTTGCCGGGCTTATCCCTTCGATAAAGATGTTGCTTTGACGCGATATTTTGTCCGATAACCGGCTGCGCAGGTCGCGCGCAACCTTTTCTGAAGTATAGGTTTGTACGATGGTTTGCAGGTACGCAAATAAAAAGATCACCAATACTGCTGCTGAAAATTTGACGAGCGTTGGGTTAACGTCAAAATGCGTTTGGGCCTTCACAGTGGCCACATAATCGTCGATACCATGCTGGATAATTTTGGGCAGCCAGAGGTTAACGCCGTTGGTGAACAGCGCAAACAGGATGAGCAGCGCCAGCAAACCCCGGTAAGGCGTCAGCAGGCTAAATATGCCGGGTGGCTTGGGTGTATTGTCTGCCGGTTTCATTAATTTTTTTAGTTTGATTTGAAAAGCCCGTAAAAATAATGGCATAATCAATGGTTTACCACGATTATGAAGAATATTTTTTTCGGCATCAGAAAGTGTGAAATATTCCGTTTATCTTAACAGGTGGCTTTTATGGGGAAGACGATCAGGGAGGGAAAAGATTTTATTTTTTGGCTGATAAAGTTGTGATTGATCCCATTTGCCAACTTTGATTCACCGTTTAAACTTGAAACAGGATTAATCAGTAAAAAGTGTAAACTTTTTTCAGGACGTGAGAGTGATTGTACACGCCTTTTACAATCTAACAAACTGATTATCAGAACTAAAACTTTGGCTTCCACCAAGCGGCGAACAGTGGGCGATTTACTAACTTGCTGATATTCAATAAAATATAATTGCAGTGTTCAAAAAAATGCTCAAAATTGTCCAATTTTGAGCATTTTTAAAAAGTTAAATGCCTAAAAATGAGCGTTTTCGTTAGTGTTTTAACACGTGATCGTGTGCGAAAATTGAACACTTCGGACCCTGCATTCTCTTCAGTTTATAACTTATCGCAAACCGTTAAACGCCATGCGCTAACTGAAATATCGTGTACAAATGGTGCGCCTCATGCAACAGAAAAAACTCCGTCCATTCCAAAACGGTCAGCTTGCCATATTTTGAGTGTATCCCGATCCGTTCGAGTTTGTCAGCGGGCAGGTGGGTGATCAATTGGAACAGGGTTTCGCGGTCGCGTGAAATTTTCTTTAATAACTCGTAGGGGGTAAACGCGCAATAGATCTCAAATTCGTCATCGTCCTCGGCGCGATAGGCCATAAAGACAGGCTGATCTACCGTTAAAATCTTATGTACCCTGTCTAAAAAAACCGGCTGGTATTTGGCCAGGTGGGCAATATTTTCGTGGATGCTCCACTTATCCTTTATCGCATGGCGGCTGATCTGTCGGTTATTAAGATTTATAATAAGCGCAGCAATGGTTTTATGCTGTTCTTTTAAACGTTGTGTTAATGATGGGTAGATCATATGTTTCCTTTTACGTTTAGTTAAGGAAAATGGTTGATTTGCGGCCTAAAATGACCCAACGAATATCCTTTTCAAATTCAAAAAATAGTAAACTCAATTAAGCAAAATCTGGTCAGCCCTACTTTCATGGGCTCATTAACGCAATCGGTTTATCAGTTCTCCTAATTTCTTCAAACACCGGTCAATCTCATCACTATACGGAATGCCGAAGCTAATGCGGATAAAATTGGTAAACCGGCTGTCGGTGCTGAATATCTGGCCCGGAGAAATTACAATATTAAACGCCAGCGCCTGCTCATAAAGTTCAAAGGCGTTTACGTTTTTGTTTAGTTCTACCCACAACCCGTAACCACCGTCGGGGCGGCTGACTTTGATATCAGGCGGAAAATATTCAACAATGGCCTGGGTATAACGCATACATTGGGTATGCAATGCGCGGCGGAGGTTGCGCATGTGCAGGTCATAACGGCCGGTTTCTAAAAAATGGGCAATGGCGGCTTGTGTCGGCGCAGCGGATGAAAGCGCGTGCATCAGCTTTAGCGTGATGATCTGCTCCTTAAATTTTCCCGGTATGCACCAGCCAACCCGGTAACCCGGCGCCAGTGATTTGGATACCGACGAACAAAACATCACCAACCCTTTTTTATCGTAGCTTTTACAAGTTCGCGGCCGGGTTTTTCCGAAATAGATTTCGCCATAAATATCATCCTCAATCAGCGGTACCTCTTGTCGCGCCAGCAGATCCACCATCTCTTTCTTTCTTTCGTCACTCATGCAATAGCCCAGGGGGTTGCTGTACGAGGGAACGAACAGGCAGGCTTTAATTTGCTTTTGCCCAATGGCTTGTTCCAGGTATTCCAGGTCGAGCCCGGCAACCGGGTCGGCCGGTATCTCCACAATTTTTAAACCCAGGCTTTGTATCGTGGTAAATATGCCAAAGTAGGTCGGGCTTTCTATAGCGACGGCATCGCCGGGTTTGGTAACCGCCCTGAGGCAAAAACCAATTGCCTCCATACAGCCTTGCGTAGTGATAACATCATCCGCTGATACATTGCCGCCCCAGCTAAACGCAAAACGGGCGATCTGTTTGCGCAGGTTTTCATTACCTTGAATCGAGTCGTAATTGATGCAGCTATCGGGGCTGCGGCGGATGGCCTCGATCATTGATTTACTCAGTTTGGCCTGCGGAACCAGGGATATAGCAGGAGCCGCACGCGACAAACGGATAATGCTTTCATTGGTATAATTGCGATAAACCAGCGAGATCATCTCATCAAGGGTGAGCTTTTGGGTTTCCTTCGTTTGTTTTTCCTGTTTCTGCTGATCAAATGAACGGGCAGGCGTGTACCGAACATAATAACCCGATTTTGGCCGAGCCTCTATCAGGCCCTTTATCTCCAATTGCACGTAGGCTTTATAAGCGGTGCTGAGGCTGATGCCCTGTTCCTGGCTCAATGCGCGTACTGAAAGTAGTTTGTCGCCAGTTCTCAATAGTTGCGACTTGATCTGGCTGGCCAGGCGGTCGGCGATTTGCTGGTAGAGGAAGTCTTCGGCAATGGTTGGGGCTAATGTGGTTGGTGAAGTCATTTGCGCAAGAAATGGGTTTTACATGCAAGTATTAAAGCTGACATTTGGGGTATGAGAACCAGGAGTCAAGAACCAAGAGCCAAAAGCCAAGATAAAAAGCTGTATTTTCTGTCTTGATTCTCGGCTCTTGATTCTTGGCTCTACAATCTGTTATGCACAAAAATATAAAATCTGCATCTGTTTTGTCAATAAATTATCTCTGATTTTTGTACCGTAAATATTTTTTCGATGGAAAAGCAAAATATTAAACCCGAAATTGGCCTGGACCCCGCAAATTGGGAAGACGTAAGAACTTTGGGTTACCATATCATCGATGATATGGTTGATTATTTAAAAAACATCGGCGAGGGGAATGTTTGGAACCCGATCCCCGAAAAAGCAAAAACAGCCTTTCAAAGCACCATTCCAAAGCATCCCACTCCCATGTCCGAAGTTTATGAGGACTTTAAACAAAACGTGCTGCCCTACCATGGCGGCAATATCCATCCCAAATACTTTTCGTGGGTACAGGGTACCGGCACAGCAACGGGGGCGCTGGCCGATCTGCTGGCCGGTGTGATCAACAGCAACGCCACCATGGGCGAGCAAAGCTCGATGTATGTAGACCAGCAGGTGATCAACTGGTGCAAACAGCTGATGAATTATCCCGAAAATGCCAGCGGCATACTGGTGAGCGGCGGATCAATTGCGAACATTACCGGGCTGATAGTTGCGCGCAACACCGTTATTGCCAACTCAAAAAAGGCTGGTGTTTACGCAGCAGAGGGCAAACTGACTGCTTATTGCAGCAGCGAAACCCACAACTGCGTGAACAAGGCAGCTGAGGTTATTGGTATCGGCAGTGAAAATTTGAGAAAGATCCCGGTGAACGACCGGTACGAAATTGACGTTATTGCGCTACAGGAGCAGATCAATACCGACCGCGCAAATGGTTTCATACCAATTTGTATCGTGGGGAATGCGGGCACCGTAAATACCGGCGCCATCGACCCGCTGGATGAATTGCTGATTATAGCACGAAAAGAAAAAATCTGGCTGCACGTTGACGGCGCGTTCGGCGCGCTTGCGAAGCTGGTGCCCGCCTACCAGGAGAGGTTAAAGGCGCTTGAAGAAGTTGACAGTGTCGCATTCGACCTGCACAAATGGATGTACGTTCAATACGAGGTTGGCTGCGTGTTATTTAAAGACGGCGCTGCACACCGCAATGCCTTTGCAAATGCGGTAAACTACCTCGCCACGCATGAACGCGGCCTGGCTGCAGGGCCGGATACGGTTTCAAACTATGGCATGGAACTTTCCCGCGGGTTTAAAGCGTTGAAAGTTTGGATGTCGCTAAAGGAACACGGCGCGGATAAGTATGCTGCTATGATCAGCCAAAACATCGACCAGGCTTTTTATCTTAGGGATCAAATAAAACTTCAGCACAAACTGGAGTTGCTTACGCCGGTAAGCATGAACGTGGTGTGCTATCGCTACAACCCCGGCGATTTAGACGAAGACGGGTTAAACACGCTGAACAAGGAGTTGTTAATGCGGATGCAGGAAACGGGCGTCGCAGCGCCATCAAGCACCTTGCTGAATGGGAAATATGCAATAAGGGCTGCCATTACCAACCACCGCACACGGCGGCATCACCTGGACGAAATGGTGGCCGGGACAATAGCGCTCGGTGATCAGTTGGTGAAGGAAAAGGAAGCCAGGCTGTTTAATTTTGACGTGCTGGTGAACCGGATTTAAGGCTCCGATACGATTTACAACAAATTTTATAAACATGACCCTCAACTTTAATGCTAACGACGAATACATCTTACAGGACGAACGCGCCCTGTTAAGGCCTTTGAAAGAAACGGACCTGGAGTTTCTCCTGCCCTACGCCCTGAACGAACCGGATACCTGGAAATACTCGTTTATCAGTGCGCGCGGCGAGGACGGCATGACGCAATATATTAAAGATGCTTTAGACGGCCGTGCAACCGGAACGCAATTCCCCTTCATCGTTTTTGACAAACAAACAGGGCAATACGCCGGCAGTACGCGTTTTTACGATATTAAACCGGCCTGGCAAACCTTGCAGCTGGGTTATACCTGGTATGGCGAACATTACAGGGGCACCGGCCTGAACAAGCATTGCAAGTTTTTGCTGCTGCAATTTGCCTTTGAAAGCCTGGGCGCACTGCGCGTTGAATTTAGGGCCGACAGCAACAACGAGCGCAGCATAGCCGCCATGAAAAGTATCGGCTGCGTGCCCGAAGGCATCCTGCGTCGCGATATGCCCCTGTGCGACGGCGACCGCCGGAGCTCCATCGTTTTAAGTATTTTGAAGGAAGAATGGGACGGCGGCGTAAAGAATAACCTGGAAAAAAGGCTTTAAAAACCCGGTAAAAACCGGGGTGTTCATTTTTTTACGACAGCCCCGTTTTTTCACTTTATGGTTAGAGGTTTAAATAGTTGAACACAAACGATCTATGCGTTAAGTGCGAAGTATCACTTCATAGTTGAAATGGCAAAAAGCGTTCATTTTTGAACACTAAAATGAACGCTTTTTTGGGTGTTTTAATGGTTTTAACCGAAAAAACGCCGCGGGGTGTTCATTTTTTGAAAATATGAACACTTTGGTACTTCATAGTTAAGGGTTTAAAGCGGTGATAATAAATTATCTATGTATTATGCGCAAAGCGGCACCTGGTCTATCCCTGAAAAAAGTTAATGCTTTGGTGAACGATCCGGAAATGAGTTTACACTAAATTCAAACTGCCGCTGCTAACTGCTAACTAAAATGGGGGCGTTCCCCCGTTGGCAGAAACGGGGTCGCGTCTTACGCTCATACGGCTCAGGCCTTAGGCTGGTGGCCGGTCCAAAGGACTCCTATGGAGTATCCGCTACAGCCGCTAACGCAGCGCGCCGGCCAGCTCAAGCCATTTCCTCACCCCATATCCCCTTGCGCCCGCTTTCAAAACCTCCTTCAAAATTCGTGAAAATTCGCATTAATTCGTGTCTATAAAACACCCCCGATAAGGTTTCGAAACAGCCTCAAACCACTATCAAAAGCACCACAAACGGCATCGAAAAAAAATTTTAAGGGCAAAAAAGCGTTCATTTTTGTTCATTTGATGAACGTTTTTTTTAACCTATTTTAGGACAAGACACCATTCGGCCTCAATTTGTATTCAGGCTCTCATTCTTTAACTTAGCCAGCAGATCGTCAAATCTTACCCAATAAATTGCGCAGTCCTTTTCGCTTGCACCGCGGGTATAAAACAAATATTTGCCGTCAGGCGACACGTATTGGCCATATCGATGCGCCACACCGTCATTGATCAACGGGCCCAGGCTTTTTGGATTTGTCCAGGTGTTATTTTTTTTACGGAAACTTATATATAGTTCACAATCGAAACTTGCATCTTCGTTTGTGCTGATAATCATGTATGATTCATCCATCGCCACAAAAAAGTCTCCGTTAAAACCGGGCGCATTCAACGGCGTGCCCAGGCTTTGTATCGTGGTGTCGGCATTTGAGGCGGGCATCACGCTAAATCGCCAGGCTTTAAAATCTGAAGGTTTTGCCCAGGTGCCATTACTTGCGGCATACTTATTTCCGCTGATGGTTGGCATAAAATCATAGATAATATAGTTTCTGCTGAAAAATTCCACGGGGCTGGTCCACCCGGTTTTGGTCCGGTTTGATCTGAAAACGGTGCCCGCAGAGTCGCCGTTGGCAAAATACAACGACTGATTATCGGGCGAAAAAGCCGTACCGCCCATGTGCTGATTTAAAACGACCGGGCCGATCCATTTTTTCCCATCATATTTGAAATATTTTACCTTCAGGTCCTTGTTACTTTTCCAGCTGGTGTTGGTGCAATAATAAATTTCCTTTCCATCCCGTGATATGGCCGTGCGGTTGGCCGAAAATTCCCCTTTTCCGGCCAGCAATCCCGGTGCAAACCGTTCAGGCGAATCGGTTGGCGGTGTTTGGCCAAGGTAGGCTTGCCGGCTTTTCCAAAAATCGGGTTGGGCCTGTAAGCCGGTTAAGCCGGCAAACAAAATGACCACCAGTAAAACAAATGATTTATGCATATAAATATATTTTCCAATCAAATTTATCTTGCCGGATGAAGGAAGAAGATTCATTTTCGGTTCAAGTTTGTTCAATTTTACGAAATGGGTTGCTTTGAACAATCCCCATAACACACTTTATTTATCAGAAAATCCTGTTATCTCATCCCAGGCGCGTGTCGGCGTCGGCCAAAAGCATTGCGGCACACCTCGCCCTCAATTCAGGCGCGAGTCTGTCGGGCAATAGCAAGTGCGCAATGGCGACTCGTGCCCTCCGGCCGACAGGTAGCCAACCATGCTTATTGGTTTTGCTTATTACGGTTTAGTATGTAGATTTAAACTGTAATGAGCACCAAATATAAATTCCACGACCGGGACAAACTTTACTTGCAGCAGGATAATCCGGTTGAATTGTTTGATTTGAAGATACTGCATCAAAAACCGGATTATATTCATTATAACCCGGTTGTAGCAGGAATAGTGGGGCATCCTGAAGATTATTTGTATAGCAGCGTACGTAATTATTGGGGGTCTGCCGGTGTTAATTGACATTATATTGGTTGAGCCAATGGTTGGATGACTTTTATAGTTCATTACTCCTTAGGAGTCCCATGGACCTGTCAGCGGGGCACGAGTCGCCTTTGCGCTGCAGGCCATTGCCCGACAGACTCGCGCCTGAATTAGGGATGGGCTTTTGGAAAGACTTACAAAGAACAGTTGCATCCCATGGTAACGTGGGTCAGGTTATATTTGAATTATTAGAACAAAACCCGAATATTAAAGTTACAATTAATTGAATGAAAACATTTAGATTTTGGCTAAAGATTATAGGTCTTTCAGCAATTGTGGTCGCAGCCGTCGGCTACCTAATTTTTATTGGAATTATGAATTTTTGGACGGCGGGGCCGAACTATTCCATTGGTGCTTTTTACTGGTTTTGCTTCGCATTACACTTAATTATCATACTTATTTGTGTGCTTTTTTTAATAGAAAAAATCAAGCTTTGGAATAAAAGCAAGTATGGTTGAAGTATTCTATGGAGTATTCCATTGCTGGGTAGTGTAGGCAATGTTACAGTTTTGTTGATATTTTATAACGAGTTGAAAATCAGATTCAATTTTTAAACGACAAACTAAAAATCGGTAGTGTTACAAAGCAGTTGATAAAAATATAAGGCACTGAAAATCAGGTATAACTTTTTAAACATAAAACAAAAAATAGATTAAGCGGGTGGTATTTAGGTACCATCCGCTTATTTTTTGTAGCTTAGAAGCAACCTAAATGCCTGAACCCCCGAATCAGGCGCGAGTGTCGGTGCGGGGATGTGCGGCTGCGGCACTCGTGCCCCGCTGAGAACCTACCCCGAATCAGGCGCGAGTGTCGGCGTCGGCCAAAAGCATTGCGGCACACCTCGCGCCTGAAAAGGTAGATACTAATAGGATTTATTGCGTTACGGGCACATTAATGTAGCTGTCATTACTCCATTTTATTATCAATGGTATGTTACCATCTTTAGCAGTTTCATTGCTAACATCTTTGCCTGTGCCATAATTAACCTGGGCAAAGGCGTTTTTATCTACATTTAGTACAACCAATAAACGGCTGCCCCTGGATAACCGGCGACTTACTAATCTGGTACGTGTAAAAGGGATAGTTTCCTTTTTTCCTGGATGTAAGAGCGCTCTTTTACGCATATCCGATGCGTAACTGGCCCGCCCTAAAAAGTAAGATAACTCAAAATATTTGCCATCGGGTGTTAACTCATACAGCGTAACAGTTATATCCATGTCTTTTTTATTGATAATTGCTTTAAGTACGCCACCAAACATACCATCAACCGAAATTGAATGAGTAAAAGGTTTGCTCACAAAAAACAGTCCGTTGCTGCGGTCGATGTTATTTTTAATGATAGGAAAAGGGTAATAATCGCCGTAATAGGTTTTATGGTCTGCTAAATCAACAGTTTGAATAAGCGAGGCCGGTTTGCTGGCTTTTTGAGTTGTTAAACAATAATTTTCTCCTTCTTTTCGGTCGGTCAAATATAACCGCATGGTGCTATTGGCCATCTTTGTTATTGATGGGGCATGTTTCCAGGTATTGGCTGCCATTACTTCGTAGTTGATTTTGTCTTTAAGTATTTTCGGTTTCTGGCCGCCCTTCAATATATAGTCCAACCATTTAAAAGTTATGTCTCTTGTATCGATCAGGGCAACCGGGTCAACCTTGTAACCGCGCAATTCAGGTACGCCGCCGCTTTGTGTCCCAAAATGATCATAAGGGCCGATAATCAGGTAGTGTGTAGCCCTGGGGTTGTATTTCAAATGTTCGAGCATATAGTGTAATCCGGATATCTGTCCATCATCATAGTATCCCTCAAAAGTTAGTACCGGGATATTTATGCCTGCAAAATCCTTTTGGTAAGGTACTTGCCGCTGCCAGTATTTATCGTAACCAGGGTGATTAAGCCAGCGTTGTAATAGTGGGTTAGGCGTTCCGTCAACGCTATCTATCTTACGGTAGGCCGCACCGCTCAAATACCAGTTGCTGTTAAGCGACCGCCATCGCTGGGGATCATAGTACGTTTTGTTATCGAGATATTTGTTATCCGTAACATAAAAAGCCCATCCATAATTGGCATTAATAAATACGTTATTCTCCATGGGTAAGCCAAGGCCTGGTATCGCGGCTACGTAGGGCACGATAGTTTTAAGAGCAGGATTATGGTATTTTGCAGCTGCCCACTGGGTAAATCCATTATAACTGCCACCATACATTCCCACCTTGCCGTTGCACCAGCTTTGCCTGCTTATCCAACTGATCACATCGTTCGCATCTTTTCCGTCGTCTTCATAGGGAACAATTTTATTTGGACTAAGCCCTTTACCCCTGGTATATGCAATTACGCCGGCATAGCCGTACGCGGCCGGTTCAACAATGCGCTTCCAGTCACTGCTATCGGCATAAATGGTATATTGTAACACTACAGGTTGTGGTGCACTGATACCTTTTTTCAATATGATCACTGCATTAATCAGCGTACCATCGTGAGTTTTAATTAACTTACTATCTATATTATAACGCCTGAAGCAATCTTCTTTTATAAGAGTGCCGGAAACAGCTTCAATATTTTGATAAAGGCGGAATAGATAATAATTACGGCAAAGCGTTATCGCATCATCAATATTCAAGCTATCTTTCTTTTGTAGTTCAGATAGCTTGTTTTGAAAATCATATTTCAGATCATTTATTCCACTTCTTGTGATAAAGGCAGTATAGATGTAGTAGGCTGTCTTATCATCCAATGATTTAAAAAGTTTGTTAAACAATTGCGTATAAGCAGTTAGTAAAGATATATGGTTTAAAGCCGTATCTAACTCCGCCCTGCAAAAAAGCTCGTGCTGTATAAATTGAAGCTTTTCTGGTATATGATCGTCTTTCGGCATACTGCTGCGCAATGAAGAGATAGTGCCTAATGCGTCCTGATATCTTCCTGCCAAAATCTGTATTCGAAACAAATCATTCAAATCGACTTTTTGATCGCGCTGATTTTTATATTTCAATAAAACCTGACCAGCTAATACCGGCATTCGTCCGGCCAGGGTTGCGCTATCATCTGCGGCAACTGTCTGGAAATAAAATCGTTGCGCCATGCAGCAATGGGTTGTTAATAAGCATAGCAATGCCATGCAGAGTTTTCTGTTCATGATTTTCTGTTAATAAGTTAATTTATGTCTGTGTTCGCATCCTGTTTTTAAACTTCAGGGATTGCCTTTCAGATACTTCAAATGCGTCGCCTGTTGTAAAGCTAAGTTTAACTCTTCCCTTTGGAGCGGCGTATATTTTATCAATAAATTTTATGTTGATGATTTGCGCCCTGTTTATCCGAAAAAAGACGGCTTCGTCAAGCGTCTTTTCCAATTGATTTAATGAGCTTTTCAAAAACACCTTTTTTCCATCAAAATATAGCCGCGCATAATTATCCATTGATTCTATCAGGTACACTGTGCTCCAGTTGACGAAATGATATTGATGGCCATCTTTAATAAATATCCTGTCTTCATCCGATGACTTTATTTTTGACCTAACCTGCTCAATTGCTTTTGCAAATCGCTCTTCCCTAACGGGCTTCATTAAATAATCAATAGCGCTCACCTCAAACGCTTTAACAGCATACCGGTCAAAAGCCGTAATGAATATTACTTGCGGCACTTTTTCCAATGATTCCAGTAAATCAAAACCCGACTTCTCCGGCATTTGTATATCTAAGAATATCAAATCAGGTTTTTCTGCTTCAATTAATATTTTAGCTTCATCAGCATTTTTTGCCTCGGCTACAACATCAAACCCCTGATGACCTTCAAGCAATCTTTTAACCTCCGCTCTTGCGGTACGCTCATCATCAATTATTATAACCCGTATGTTTTTCATTCGCATGGAATAATTATGGTTGATAATACGAAACCGTTATCCGTATTTATGATGTTAAATTTTGCATTGCCTTTATAATAAAGCTGAAGCCGCTCGATCAAATTTTTGATGCCTAACCCTTTTGGCTCTGTTTGAGCATCAAATTTGCCGGGATTTTGAACGCTGATTTTAATAAGGCGGTCTGCCTGTATAATTTTAATATGGATAAGGCCACCGTTCTTTTGTTGATCAATACCATGTTTAATGGCATTTTCCGCAAGGGTTTGTATGCAGAAACAGGGAATTAAAATGTCATTTAGGGTATCGTCCGCATCAATACGAAATCGCAGCCGCTCTTCCAACCTTAGCTTTTCCAGTTCCAGGTAATCCCTAACCAGGCTAAATTCAACCTTCAACGGGTTCAAGCCGGATTCCGTACTGTAAAGCGCCGTACGTAACAAATCTGAAAGTAAATCGATTGCACGTCGTGCAGATTTTGGGTTTTCAATAACAAGCGCTTTAATATTATTTAAGGAATTGAATAAAAAATGCGGATTAAGCTGTGCCGATAAGTTATCAAGCTGCGCATCCTTAGCCATAACCGATAGAAGTAAGTTTTCCTTAACTGTATTGATCTCTCGTTGCGCGTAGTGATAAAGATGATAAGCCAGCAGCCAGATGGACATTAACCTCATCCCGGCCATAAGCATGGCCAACCAGTTGAGCTTGAAGAATACGAAAAACGGAGGGCATGTTTCAGGTGCAAACCATAAACGGGAAAGATAAACCTTAACCATAGTCGCCAGCAAATATGCGCAACCCATCACTATAACTGCAGGTACCATTTTTTTAAGCAGCTGGTTTATATTAAGCCGCTGCCATTGATGGCTTACTGCAAAATTTCGGTATAAGTGAGTCAAAAAGATATAGACAGCAACATCTGATAAAAATTGAAGAGAACCGGCTAAAAAATTAAATCGGCCGCCCGAAAAACCAACGTATGCCCAGTAAAGCGAAGCTATTGACCAACCGATGATTTGACATTTCCAGTAAAGTGATATAGATATTATCTTTTTCAATTTGCCTTGCTGATGTATTGTTAAACCAAAGCAACGCAATAAATCTTTAACTTAAATATAAAATACACAAGCGCGGTATATTAAGGATAAACGACTATGTGGCCTAAACCATTATCTAAATTCCGTCGCTGCCGCAAGACTCCCGGCTTGTGGCCTGGCGATAGTAATGAACCATGCTGGTATGCCTGTAATGCGGAAAAATGTCCGGTGGCTAGCCTGTATGGCGGTTACTTGGCAAGCGGGTCACAAGCCGGGCAGTTGCGGCAGCGGGAGGGGTCTTTTTGGTTAAAAAACAATGCCAGGATAATTACGGCGCTTCGCATTAACGATTATTCATCTCTTTTATTTATACCTGACTGCTCAGCGCAGCCTTTTCCTCCTACCGTTCAATTGTTGTGCTCACCTCGCGTTAACAATTCATTCGCGGCACACTTGGCGGCAAGCGTAACCGCCGCTTCTAACAGCGGCGGGAATGCCCAAATCGTTCAGTTGGCAGTGGACGACACAGCCTTTACGCCAGCTCGTGCCTTCCCGCAAGGCAGGTTTCAACCAGGTGCAGGATGGCATTCATGTTAAATGGTTTTTCGATATACCCGTCTGATCCAAAATCTCCAAATGATTCGGGAAACCTTGGGAAAGCCGACATCAGGATAATGGGCAAATTAGTAAATTCCGGGTGCGCCCTCAGCTCAAGGCAATGCTCGCCGCCGTTTACGCCTGCTAAAAGAAAATCAAGGATCACCAGGTCGGGCCGGCTTGCGAGCACGCTTTCGGTGATCGATGGCGTGTATGTTAAGCCAACAACTTCGTAGCCTTCATCGTTCAGCAAATCGGTTAAAACACATAGGATATCATAATCATCCTCCACAACAAGAATCCGTTTCGACATACAAATTATAATTGGTGTACAAAGATAATCGTTGCTTTTTTGGGCGGTATCACACAATTGTTAATTTTCAATTAACAATTGTGCATAAGGTGTATTAATAAATATGGGTCATTTGCCATCCGGATATGCTGAAATGTTCGCCGGCGCGCCCCCTTGCACGCGCACTTGACCGTTGTTGTTAACCGCCGGCGCGTCCTGGCCGGGCAGCACCCCGCGCTGCTTTTTCACCGGTTTGTATACCGGGCGACCACGAGGGGCGCCCCTGCGGATTTGCAAAATCTTAAAATTACCCGCTAAATTTTCTGTGTTTTAAATATTTGTTAACGCCAATCATCATTCATTAACAAATCGGTAAAAAAATGTAAATCAATTATTAACCTTTCAACCTGCGGCCTAACTTTTCTATATTTGCGCCGCAATTAATTAAACCCATACATGACAGCATTAAGCGACAGGATCAACAATCTTTCTGAATCGGCAACCATTAAAATGGCCAAGCTTGGCCGCGAGCTGGCCGCCAAAGGCGTGGACGTGATCAGCCTTAGTTTTGGCGAACCGGATTTTCATACCCCGGAGCATATTAAAGAGGCTGCCAAACAGGCGATGGATAAAAACTTTACCTATTACACGCCCGTTTCAGGTTATCCCGAGCTGCGAAAAGCGGTATCCGCAAAGCTGAAGAATGAGAATGGTTTGGATTATGATTTCAGCCAGATAGTCGTGTCTACCGGCGCCAAGCAGGCTATTGCCAACGCCGTGTTATGCCTGGTAAACCCCGGCGAAGAAGTGATCATCCCCACCCCCTACTGGGTATCTTACTCGGAAGTGGTAAAACTGGCCGAAGGTGTAAGCGTTTTTATCGACGCCCCCGTTGAGCAGGATTTCAAGATCACCCCCGCCCAGTTGGAGGCGGCTATTACCCCAAAAACAAAGTTGTTTATGTTTTCGTCGCCCTGCAACCCAACAGGTAGCGTTTACAGCAAAAGCGAACTGGAAGGTTTGGCCAAAGTATTTGAAAAACACCCCCAGGTTTATATCCTGTCCGACGAGATCTACGAGCACATCAACTTTGTGGACCAGCACGAGTCGATCGCGCAATTCGATTCGATAAAAGACCGCGTCATCATCATCAACGGCTTCTCCAAAGCTTTTGCCATGACCGGCTGGCGCATCGGTTACACCGCATCCAACAAGGAAATTGCCGCCGCCTGCGATAAGATGCAGGGACAGATCACATCGGGCACCTGCTCCATTACCCAAAAGGCGGGCGTAGCCGCCCTTGAAGGCGGATTGGACAGCGTACTGCAGATGCGTGCTGAATTTAAAAAACGCCGCGACCTGGTTTATGGCTTGTTGAAAGAGATCCCCGGCATAAAAGTAAACCTGCCCGAAGGCGCTTTTTATTTCTTCCCTGATGTAACCTCGTTTTTTGGCAAAAGCTATAACGGCCAAACCATTAACGATGCCGATGAATTAGCCATTTATTTATTGGAGGAAGGCCACGTTGCCAGCGTGGGCGGCGACTCCTTCGGGGATAAAAAATCGATCCGTATCTCCTATGCTGCTGCTGAGGATAAATTAATCGAGGCCTGCAGAAGAATAGGTGAAGCGCTGGGTAAACTTGCTTAGTTTGTAGAGACCAGAGATTAGAGATTAGGCCTATCCGGCGGTTGGCAAATCTCTAATCTCCAACCTCTAATCACTAAACTGTGCCTAATCTCTAATCTCCAGTCTCTAAACACTAACTATAGCCCAAATGCATAAGCTACCCTCAGGCCTGCCAGTCCGTAGCTATTTCCCTGTCCGCTGAAGTTTTCGTAGCGAACACCCACATCCCAGGTTTTATTGGCAAACCCAAGTGTTGGGGACAGTATCAGCTTTGTATTTCCTTCGCTAACGGTTTCAAAACCGGCGCCGGCTTCCGCGCCAAAATAAAGGTTCGAAGCAAAAAAGGCTTTAATACCCAGCTTAACAGGCACAATACCCAAATCCGCGGCTTTACCGGTTACCTGGCCGTTAGGAGTGGCAACGGTAACGGTTTTTCCAAACATGTTGTAGTAACCTGAAGTTAGCGTCCATGCAAAGTGGTCGCTGGCGTCGTATTGCAAACGTGCGGTTCCGCCAAGCTCAAAATTCGAAATGTCATGCGCATTCCCTGTGGGGAGACCGGCTTCCAGTCCGATCCCGAGCCGCCAGGGGTTTGGCGCCGCTGCGGGCGTATTTTGTGCATTGGCATTAACCGTAAAAAATATAGCCGCAGCGGTTGCCGCTGTCGCTATCCATTTGGTTGTGTTTTTCATCGTTGTCATTTTTAAAGTGGATAATGTTATTCTGTACACCCCGCTTTACAAATGGCCTGCCACTAAATCCGGTTTGTTTTACTATGCCGCCGCCGAACTTTCCGCTCAAAATGTGCGTGGCAACTGATAATCAAAGGAATTTGGACCAGTTGGCCGGAAAAAAGAAGAACATATAAAAAAGCTGAACCGTAAACATCTTCCGTTGATCCATATCGGGTTTTTGACCGGAAAACAGGTCAAAAAAGTGTTTATCAAAATTTGAGCCAGTAAGAATAATACCGAAAGTCATGCTGAACTTGTTTCAGCACCTCATTATGCAAGGTAGCACACTGATAGGTATCCGGTACGTCGGTTACCGATCAGCGGGCGAACTATCGCACGTAGACTTAGCGTGTGGGGTGCTGAAACAAGTTCAGCATGACTTCTTTTTTAAACGCAGACCCGTTTTACCCTTCCGGATCAACCCCGGCCTCCGGCTTATAATGCTGCTGCAGTTCCGCCAGCTTTGCCTTACCATACGCCATCCGGGTGATGACATAAAACAGTACCGGCACAATAAAAATTGCCAGTGAGGTAGCCGCCAGCATACCGCCCAGCACGGTTAAACCGATGGTTTGCCTGGCCTGGGCGCCGGCGCCGGTGGCAAATACCAGCGGCATAACGCCGAAGATAAAGGCAAGCGAGGTCATCAGTATCGGCCTTAAACGCAGCCTTACGGCATCGAGCACGGCCTTCTCCAGCTCCATCCCCCGGTCGACACGCTCTTTGGCAAATTCCACGATCAGGATGGCGTTTTTGGCGGCGAGGCCGATCAGCGTGATCAAACCGATCTGCGCATAAATATTATTGGCGATGCTGCCTTTAAAGGTGAGGAATAAGATGGCGCCGAACGCACCCAGCGGAACCGCCAGGAGCACCGAAAAAGGCACCGACCAGCTCTCATACAGCGCTGCTAAAAACAGGAACACAAAGCCGATGGACAGCATAAAAATGTACACTGATTTTGAGCCGGAAATGATCTCCTCCCGGCTTAAGCCCGAAAATTCATAGCCGAAGCCCTGCGGTAAAGTGCCGTTTGCTACCTCGGTTAAAGCTTTTAAACCATCGCCGCTGCTGTAGCCCGGCTTGGTGGTGCCGTCGATCTCCGCCGATCGAAAAAGATTGTAATGCGAGATGAGCGGCGCATTCTCGATCATCTTATAGGATGTCAACGTACTCAGCGGCACCATGGCCCCGGCGGAATTGCGTACGAAGTATTGGCCTATATCATGGATGCTGGTCCGGTAGTTGGTATCCGCCTGGGCCAAAACGTGAAACGTCCGGCCGTAAAGTGTCAGGTCGTTCACATAGGTGCTGCCCATATAAGTTTGCAGCGCATAGTTGATGTCGCTTACAGATACGCCCAGTTTTTTTGCTTTCTCGCGGTCGACTACCAGTTGGTACGCCGGCGTGCTGGCGGTAAAAAACGAAAACGCTTTGGCTATTTCCGGGCGCTTGTTCATGGTATCGATAAACTTTCTGAGCACGCCCTGGAAAGCCTTCAAATCGCTTCCGGCTTGTTTTTGCTCAAGGATAAACGAAAAACCGGCGCTGCTGCCCAGGCCGGGTATGGCGGGCGGCTGTATAGCCACCACGGTGGCTTCCTTAAACCGCGCCACCCTTTTTTGTATATTGGCGATAATAGCGCCTATCTGGGTCTCGTCGGTGGTCCGCTGATCCCACGGTTTCAGCTGCACAAAAATGGTCCCGCTGTTTGATTTGCTGGCAAAGCTCACGGCGTTCAGGCCGCCAAGGGCCGCATAATGCAGTATCCCGGGGACGCTGTCCAGCTGATTCATCATCTGGTGGAGAAGGGTAACCGTTCGCTGGGTCGACGCGGCTTCAGGCAGATCAAATGTTACGTAGATCCGGCCGTCATCCTCCAGCGGGATAAAACCGGTAGGCTTGTTTTCGAATAATAATACCGCGCCAACGATGATACAAACCAGTATCACCACGATAAACACCGGCTTTTTTACGCCTTTGTGAACGCCGTTGGTGTAACGGCCGGTAACACGGCCAAACCATTGATTAAATTTGTAGAAGAATTTATTAAGACCTCGTGATCTTTCGTCGATCTTATGCGGACGCAGCACCAGCGTACACAATGCCGGCGTTAACGAAAGCGCCACGAACGCAGAGATCAATACCGAGATGGCAATAGTGATGGCAAATTGCTGGTAAAGCCGACCAACGATGCCTGGTATAAACCCTACCGGCACAAACACCGCCGCCAATATCAAAGCGATGGCTATTACCGGCGCCGAGATATCCTTCATTGCGTGTACAGTGGCTTCTTTTGGCGACATCCCGTTTTCGTCCATATAATGCTGCACGGCTTCTACCACCACAATGGCGTCATCCACCACGATGCCTATCGCCAGTACAAAACCAAACAGCGTGAGCGTATTGATGGTGAAATGCAGCGGTATAAAAAAGATGAATGTGCCGATGATAGATACCGGGATGGCCAGCACCGGGATCAGCGTGGTGCGCCAGCTTTGCAAAAACAGGAATACCACCAAAATAACCAGGCAAAGCGCGATCAGCAGGGTTTTAACCACTTCGCCGACAGAAACCTTTACAACAGTGATCGATTCAAATGGCACCACGTAGGCGATATCTTCAGGGAACGTTTTTTTCAGCTCGTTCATCGTGGCGTAAACGTTATCGGCGGTTTCCAGCGCGTTGCTGTTAGGGGCCTGGTATACCAGCAGGTACGAAGCTCTTCTTCCGTCGACAAAGGAGTTACCCGCGTAATTGTATTTACCCAGCTCCACCCGGGCCACATCCTTTAAATGCACAACGGCGCCGTTACCCGGCGTAGTTTTTACAATAACATTGTCAAATTCCTGTGTGGTGGATAAACGGCCCTGCACCAAAACCGAATATTCAAACGGCTGTGCTTTTTCCTGCGGCGGCACGCCGACTACGCCTGCGGCAACCTGCGCATTTTGCTCGTTCAAAGCGGCGATCACGTCGTTAGCCGTCATACCGAAGGCGGCCAGCTTATCCGGCTTCAGCCATATACGCATGCTAAAATCATCCGCGCGGCTAATTACGTCGCCCACGCCCTTGGTGCGGCTCAGGGCATCCCGCACCAACACGTTGGTATAGTTGTCGACAAAGGTGACATCATGAGTGCCCTTTGGCGAAAAAATAGCCACCAGCAACAATATACTCGGGTTGCGCTTACGAACAACCACGCCCAGCCGCTGCACGTCCTGCGGGATGGCAGGCGCCGCAATGCCCACGCGGGTTTGCACATCCAGCGCGGCAATATTAATATCGGTGCCCACCTCAAAATTGGCCGTCATGCTCATCTGCCCGTTGCTGGTGCTGTTGCTGGTAAGGTAGGTCATCCCGGGTGTGCCGTTTACCTGCACCTCGATGGGTGTAGCTACCGTTTGTTCAACGGTTTGGGCATCGGCGCCATTATAGTTTGCGCTGATCTGCACGGTTTGCGGCGTAATTTCGGGGTATTGGCCTATTGGCAAGCTGGTGATGGCCAAAATCCCCACCACCACAATCACAATGGATATAACTATCGCCGTAACCGGTCTGCGTATAAAGGTATCTGCAATCATGCTTTAGTACTGTTTTATTGAGCTTGCCCGCCTGGCTTGCCAACTTGTTTTTTTACATCACCCTCGGCCGGCCTGTCGCCTTTGCCAACTTTGCCCGGAGACGGGGCGCCGCTGCCCAAAGTAATTTTACCGCCGTCGCGCAGGCGCTGGAAACCTTCGGTGATCACCTGCTCCCCATCCTGTACGCCCGACATGACCACTACGTCAGCCCCGATGCGTGGCCCCAGCTTAACTTTGCGCTGGTGGGCGATGGTATCCTGCGCCACAAACACAAAAAATTCGCCCATTTGCTCGGTGATGGCCTTATAAGGCACCTGTATCCTTTCGCCCGACTCGCTGTTCAGCACTTTTAGCACGCAGCTCATACCGTCTTTAAGCACATCGCCTTCATTGGCAAACTGTATCCTTACTTTTATGGTGCCGGTACCGCTGGCCACACCCCTGTCAATCGCCAGTACTTTCCCGGGTTTTGTGTATTGCGTTCCGTCTGCCAGCTGCAATTTAAAGGTTGAGTCGGTACTTTTTTTCTGCAGATCATAAAACCGGCTGATCTGTTCTTCGTCAATCACTACATCCACGCCTATGGGGTTTTCGCTCGATATCGTATTCAGCAAAGTAGTGCCGGGTGAAATCTGTGCGCCCAGCTTCACCTGCGAAATACCGATCCGGCCGGTAAACGGCGCCCTGATCAGCGAATACTCGAGATCTGTTTTGGCTGATAGCACACCTGCTTTGGCTACGTCCACCTGGCTTTTGGCCGTTTCAAAAGCGGCCTGCGCCTGGTCAACGGTTTGCCGCGCAACGGCGTCATTCGCCAGCAGCATATTGTAGCGGTCAATATCTTTTTTTGCTTTTACCAGGTTGGCATTGGCGCTTTCCAGGTTGGCCATTGCCTGCTGGTAGGCGGCTTCGTATTTGCGGCGGTCTATCTCGTAAAGTTCCTTGCCCTTGTTTACCACATCCCCCTCCTTAAAAAATATGCCGGTGATAAAGCCCGATACCTCGCTGCGTAGCTCCACGGTATTCAACGCCACCACCGTGGCCTGGTATTCATCGTAGTAAACCGCATTAGCCGTTTTGGCGCTTACAACGTACACGGGCGTGGGCGGCAGTGCCGCAGGCTGACTGTTTTTGGGCTTGCACGATGCCAGCAAAAGCAAAAGCAGCGATGCGTTCATCAAAATATATCTCGCTTTCATCTTCAAAGTTTAAGGTACGTTTAGTATTCCGAGCGCTTTTTCCAGGTCGATCTTGCTGGATAGCAGTTGGTACAGTGCATTATAATAATTCAATTCGGCAGTCCGAAGGTCTGCCTGGGCAATGATGACGTCCAGGTACGTTTTTATCCCTTCGCGGTATTGCAGGCTCACCACCTTGTAAACATCTTTTGCCAGCCCGACATTTTGGTCCAGCAAACGGTAATTGGTATAGTTGCTTTTATAATCCGCCAGGGCCTGCACATATTCAGTATTGATGGTGTTTTGCGTATTCTCAATATCCAGATCGGTGCGGCTCACCTGCAAACGGGCTTTACTTAAATTTTGTAAACGTTTAGTACCGGTAAACAAATTAATATCAAGCGTAAGGCCTGCATACGAGTAAGGAAAACTGTTATTATAAAGCGTGGAAAGATGGTTGCTCAGGTAGTTTAAATTATAGCTGCCCTGCAGCGAGAGCGATGGCAAAAAGCCCCATTTGTAATAGCTCACATTTAAATCCTGGAGATTTTTTTGGGTCTGCAGCAATTTATATTCGATACGGTTGTTAACATCCAGCCTTTGAAGCGTATCCATAGATACCTCCTGCTGGTACCGCGTACTATCATAGGATAATATTAAATTATGATCGCGCGATATGCCCATGATTTGTTTCAGGTAGGCGAGTTTACTGTTGATGGCCTCGGCTGTTTGCTTACGCGACGCGATAGAGTTGTTTAACGATATGGTGGCCTGTTTATAGTCCGTTTTATCTACTACCCCGGCCTGATAGCGGTCATAAGCATCCTTTAAGCTGCGCTGCAGCCGTACAATATCCTCATTTAATATCTGCAATTGCAGATATTAAATGAGGATATTGTACGGCTGCAGCGCAGCTTAAAGGATGCTTATGAC